>Ga0214167_1000035_pt1 | contig 87782 bp, 99 predicted proteins | sample TroBogypolimnion_45_FD_153006 | JGI IMG/M metagenome (GOLD analysis project Ga0214167, IMG submission 153006) | Freshwater microbial communities from Trout Bog Lake, WI - Practice 18AUG2009 hypolimnion v3 | ecosystem: Environmental > Aquatic > Freshwater > Lake > Hypolimnion/Profundal zone ... | reverse complement strand
TCCCGCAAGGTCGGCGGCGATGGCTCCCAGCTCGCCCCGGTTGGCGAGAAGCCTGCGGATCTACCCCTCGCCCAGCCATCGGTTGCCCCGGCCGCGCACGAGTCGTCGGGCCCGGTTGGTGCCGCTGATGAGGGAGCCAAGAGCGGCCCCGCGGGTGTTGGCGGTCGTCGTCGTCGCCGCCACTCCAAGAAGGCGGGCAAGCGCCGCCATTAAAGAGTGGAATAGATCCCGTTCACATCGGTCTCAACAGGATACCGTGCGAAATGAGTGAATGTTCCGCCGATATAACAGGATAGAAATCCCCATTCGTGAGAAAAAGAGGGGACGTAGACCTTGTCGAACACCGGGTCGACCTTGAAACACTCCTTCATAGTTTTTTTACAGCTTGCGATGAATGTCCATGACGGATGATCATTACAAAGTGAAACTGGACCTACATGAGTTATAACAATCGCATTGGGGTCAAGAATGCGGGGAAGAGCGGCAAGGATATCGATATACAGATTCTCCATCTCATCTCCGTCGGGGTCGGGGAGATCGATGATCACACCGTCATATGTCGCGTTGGTAGACGACACATAGGCAAGAGCATCGCCAAAAACAAACTTCGTTCGCGGATCCAGCAGTGAACCCATATTTTCAGGAAGACTTGTCTTTGCGAACTCCACGAATTCCCGATCCCAATCGACTATCGTAATGCTGGAAGTGTTCGGGGATTTGTAGAGATTTCGTGCTGCTAGACCGTCTCCACCCCCCAGAATCAGAACTCGGCGAGATTGCTGAAACATAGGAGTCGTGAGCAGATAGTGATACCGATGTTCGTCCAGGGTAGAGTACTGTATCTCCCCGTCCATGATCAGCATCGTGCCGTGGTTTAGGGTTCTTACATACTGGACATGGCTCTTGGACGTCTGAAAGTCGTGAAGCACAGCAGAGACATCGTACGTCACTGTCTGTCCGTACTGGTTCTTTTCCGTCATGGTTGTTGAAGAGGATGTCGCAATTGGTCCAGACGTGCGGAACGTTACTTGTGGTTTTTATTCTTTGATCGGGTTGTGAGTAAGTGCCTTCCATGAGATGGGGAAATGGGGTTCGAGGAGTTCAATAATAGCACGGGCGTATGCTTGGATTTCCCGCTGTGCTCCTGGATCCGTTCTGAGGAGAACGAGGCGAGAATAAGCAGCCAATGATCCTGTTTCTACAAATTCCGTATACATTCCCTGCGGAAGAACTGCCCGCGCAATCTCAGGGGCTACATTGTGCTCCAGTAGATGTTCGTAAAAGCCGACCGCGGCCTCACAGTGGTCCTTGATTTCAGCGGAAAGGAGAATAGAGTTCTCGACGGGAGTCTCCATACTCCCCTGCTTGATCTTGGGATCGCGGGCGCGGAGATCTTCAGGGGAAGGAATCCAGACCTCCGCTTTGAAATCCACGTAGCGACGAGACACTTCGTTGCGCGCAAACCCGATCTGGTGGCGGAACCATTCGCGGGCCACAAAGATCGGCATCTTGATTCGGAGCCGGATCTGGGGATGGAAAAAAGGACTGTTATGGTTGTGTTTCGCGAGGTAATTAATCAACTTCTCATCGTTTGCGGAGAATTCGTGCGACTCCTTAGCAAATGATACGCGGGCAGCATTGACGACGGTAAGATCAGCGCCAAACACGTCAAGGACCTGGATACTTCCAATACCGTCAGAGGCGGTCCAGGACATTTGTATATATACTCATACTGCGTGTAATCCAGAATTACCACATACTGATATCGTCAATCTTACACTCTCCCTCGGGCTCAGCATTGGCCTTCTCCACCTTCTGCTTGATTTGATCGCGGTAATCCACGAACGCTTCTTCCTCGTTTCCTTCGGGCAGACGCGTCTCGTCCAGCAGAATGTCCACGAACCCCGTACCGCACGGAGGCTTCTGGCCGAACATGATGTTCGCCGACACACCCTTCATCGAATCGAACTCGGCCGCCACCGCAGCATTGAACAGGATCTTCGACGTCTCCTCGAACGACGACTTGGCCAGGACACCGTTATCGTGCTTGCCCATCCCGAAACGGTTCACGCTCAGCAGACGGCCCTGGTACGTCATCGAGTCGAGGAGCACGCTCATATGGTGGTAGTTCACATACGCCTCCTCAAACTGCTCGGCAAACTCGTTGCACGTGGCCTGACGCGCGGCCTCAATGCCGAACACATCGAGAACCTCGTAGATATGGTTACTGAACGTGCGGGTCGTGTCCACGCTCTCGTGGGCCAGAAGCTCAAACAGGTTGGCGCCCTCAACGTCCAAGACATGCTGCTTCTTGGAGATGTAGCCGTTCACGGTATCGTCCCAGATCATCTCCTTGTTGACTTCGCGGACGAACACGCGTCCGACACCTTCGACCCCTGAGATCACGACATCGAGGACGCGCTCCTCGAGGAACCGCAGAGTGAGGAGGTTCTTGACCGCATCTTCCGGGAACACGATCCGCATCACCAACTTCTCGGAGTTTGAGTCCGAGTAGATACACTGGAGAATATGGAGACCGGCAGCGCCCAGTTTGTCCTGGACCATCACCATATCCTGGATATTACGAGCCGCCAACTCGGTGTCGTCGAACTCGAGCCGCATGACCCATTTGGACGCACACTCCGTCTTGCCGGTAGAGAACCGCTGGTACGTCTGCAGAATCTCGCGGTCGTCGGCCACCACCGATTCCGTGGTGAGCGGGAAGGGATCATAGTACATCCGCACCGACTTGGTGATTTCGCGCACCGTCGTCTGCTGGATCTCCCGCTTCATCATAATCGCCTGTTCGTAGGTGTCGACACTCGATGAGTCGGTCTTGAGATAGACGAAGTTCAGAGGCTTCTTGGGATTGCGGGGAATATCCAGGAGTTCCTGGATACGCGGCAGACCCTGCGTCGCACCCGCCTTCACCGTACCCGCCGAGTGGAAAGTGTTCAGCGTCAACTGCGTCGTCGGCTCGCCAATCGACTGGGCGGACAGTGCGCCCACCATCTCACCCGGATGAACGCGGCTCTTGATGTAGCGGAAGCGGATATCACGGATCATCTCGTCGAAGATCGTCTTGGTGAATCGGTGCTCGAGAATACACTTGCGAGGAGCGAGGTAGAACCGCAGGAGACAGTGGAAGACCCGATTGGGAGCAATCCACGGCTGCTTCATTAGTTTCGTGAGTTCGTCCACAATGTACCGCGGCGTCAAGTCAGTCTTGGTCGAGTACGGGTTGTGGTACTTCTGGATCATCCGCTTGAGATGGACCGGCGACAGAACTTCTGACTTATTCGTCATCAAGAACACGTGCTTGACCATCATCTCGCGATCGGCAATGAGTTCATCTACGAGATCGGGAGCCTCGGTAATCGTCTCCGTCAGGAACGGCGTGAGCTCCTCGACGGAGAGCCCATAGTTCTTGTAGATATCCTCCAGCGTCATCTGGCCCAGCGTGATGGGCTGAGACTCTACGCACGTCGAATCAATGCCGTCCTCGCCGTAGCGGTACTGAATAATGGTTCCCGCATTGTTGCGCACCGTCCCATCGTGCTCGACGCGCATATCCTCCATCGTCTTCATCATACGGCGCTGGATATAGCCCGTGTCGGACGTCTTGACGGCCGTGTCGATAAGACCCTCACGTCCACCCATGGCGTGGAAGAAGTACTCGGCGGGACGCAGACCTTGCACGAACGACGACTCGACGAATCCACGGGCCTCGGCGCCATCATCGAACTTCGTGAAGTGGGGCAGGGAACGGTCCTGGAGCGTGAACTGAACACGCTTGCCGTCAATGATCTGCTGACCTAGGAGAGCAATCATCTGGGTAATGTTGAGATCGGATCCCTTGGCGCCCGACTCGACCATCTGGACGAGACGGTTGTCGCGAGGCAGGGTCTCCATCACACGCTTCGTGATCTTTGACGATACGTCCTTGAGCGCGCCCTGAATCTGGTTCTCCAGTTCCTCGCCGTCCGAGCGGCCACTGTTATTGAAGAACTTGCCGGCGTGGACGTCCGTGAGAATCTCCTGGACGCGCCGACGACCTTCCGCCAGCGTCGCCGCCACGAAGTCCATCGTCTCCTTGTTGGACTCCAAATCCGACGAGCCCGTAGAGAAGCCCGTGTGGAGATTGAACTTCGTGACGACGGACTGAACCTCGTTGATGAACTGGCCGCACCGCTCGTGGCCGAAATCGTTGAACAGGACGTGGAGCACGCCCTCGGACGGAGTATTGAAGGCCCCCTTCTTCAGCATGCCCTTCTTGAGAATACCGTTCTCGATTGTGACCCGCTCATTGAAGTTCATGAGGGGAAAGGTGGCCGAGATGACGTCCATACCCGTATGATCCTCGCCCGTCTTCTTGAATGCCGACAGCGGTCGCCGAAGTTTGGCCATGATGTTCATCACCGCATGCTCGGGAATCCTGACCCGCGGGTCCGAGATACGGAAGGCGCCCGTCAAGGTATCCTGTACCATCTGAATGATAGGGGCATTGGTGCGGGGGCTGATAATGAGGCGCAGAACGCTCGCCAGTTGAAGCAGTTCGGTCTCAGCGGCCACGGACTGCGGCAGGTGGAGATTCATCTCGTCGCCGTCAAAGTCGGCATTGTAGGGCTTGGTGGCCGACACGTTCAGGCGGAACGTGGAGCCAGGCAGAACCTTGACGCGATGGCATTCCATGGACCCCTTGTGGAGCGACGGCTGCCGATTGAACAGAACATAGTCGCCGTCCACCATATGACGATGGACGATATCGCCTTCGTGGAGATCGATGAGGTCCGTGTTCACGTACTTCAAAGCGATCGGCCGGCCCGCCTCTTTCAGGAACACCGTCTTGGCGCCGGGATACTTCACGCCGTTCTTCACAGCCGCCATCAGGCGATCGCGGTTGTACGGCGTCACAATCTCAGGCTTAGTGAGGTTGCTCGCGATCTCCTCGGGAACACCCAGCTCGTCGACATCGATATTGGCGTCGGGCGTAATGACCGAACGAGCCGAGAAGTCGACGCGCTTACCCATCAGGTTGCCGCGCACACGACCTGTCTTGGCGCCCAGACGAGACTTGAGGGTCTTGAGCGGGCGGCCGGACCGCTGGGCAGCCGGAGCCATGCCCTTGATATCGTTGTCGACGTAGGTGGCCACATCGAATTCTAGGAGCTGGGTGCGCTTCTCAATGATATCGCGGCTCTGACCACGATCAATCTGCTCGCGCAGGATCTGGTTACTGCGCACGATATCAATCAGCTTGTGGGATAGATCGTCGTCCATACGCTGATTGTCCTCCATCATGACGGGCGGACGGACCGTCAGCGGAGGCACGGCGAGGATCGTACATACCATCCAAGCAGGATGGGAGTACTTCGTATCAAAGCCGAGAATCTTCACAGTGTTGTCCGTGAACCGCTGGAAGCAGCGGAGAACCATCTCGGGCTGGAGCGGAACCATCTCGTCAGACCCAAGTACCTTTCCCTGCAGCGTACACACGGTCCCCTGAATCTTCTCCACCTTCTTGAGAACCTGGGTTCCGCAGGTCGCACAAACACCCGCCCGGTTCTTGAACGCCTTTGTAATGTAATCAACCGAGCGGCCGCGGATGTCGGAGAGACGGTCCATACCCTTCAACTCAGAGTTCAGGAACACCTCTTCGGAGAAGGTATCGTGGCCGGCAATGTACAGGGTGGAGCAGTTCACGCATACGCAGTTCAGGACCTTGATCGTGTAATCGAGGAACTGGTAGAGGTAGACGGGACGGGCCAGCGTGATGTGTCCGAAATGGCCCTGACATTGTAGGTTCGTGTGCTTACAGGTAGGACAGACTTTGCCGCTCTCGATGACGCCCAGTCGAGCATCAAACACCCCACCGGGAACAGGGTTGTTTCCTTGATGGGTCTTGTCGGTGATGACCTCCACCACCGAACGGCGGAGGATTTCCTCGGGGGAGGTAATACCGAACTGGATACCCACGATCGACATTGTATTCTTATTAGAGTATCTCGTAATATCTTTTAGCGATCCGTTCTGAGCGAATATTTCCGAGTTGAGTATAACGACAAGTATGATTATTTTCAAAACTGTTCTCACCGAAAAACAGATTGAAGAGTATGTACGTCCCGAAGGTACGAAGAACCCGGCATGTGGCGGAGGCGTCAATTGTGCGTTCTGTACCCTCAAACTGCTCGGGGTGTATACTTCCGAACTTGAAGAAAAGTCCAAAACGTGCGGACCTAGGGCGCGGGCTGGAAATTTCGTGAAAACCGAGGAGTACATTACGGCAGTCAAACAGGTGATTGCCGATATGACGGAAGAGCATCACGACTTTGTGTTTGTCCAAGAAATCGGGCAGCCAAGTGTCTCGCTTGCGAAAATCGCGGAGAATCTTGACCCGCTAGAAGCCTGTTACTTTATTTATGGCCGGTCTGGTTACGGAACCCATGCCGTGGTTCTTCGTAAGAATGCAGGAGGGGAGGTTGAACTGATTGATCCTCAGCGTGGATCGGACGATGTTGGGAAAGAGTTTGGATTCACTGCCGCTCGAGCCGCCGAACTGGGGGTTGAACTGACGCCACAATACTACCGGGTCCGCGGAATCCCCGCAATTGAAGCGGCAATGGTTGAACAGTCCGTGCTGTTCAGCTACTGGGAGACAAAAGAGGAGTTAATGGCGGATCTTCCTCATTTTGTGGTTGCGTGTCTTATGGTGGATTCTGTGGTAGGACTCAAGATGCTGGTGGATGATCGCGATACGTCCAAATTGATGGAGGTGGAGGAAACGGCTGTACCGAATCCGCAGATGGATGTGGAGGAGACGTCTCCGTCTTCGTCTCCGCCGATGGATGTGGAAGTGGAGATGGAGGGCGGGGCAAGAACTGGAACAGCTGCTACACATTGGGATGAGTATCAAACTACACTGAAGGTTGAGAAAGATACAAAGTTGGCGGCCGATATTCTTCGGAAAGGTCTTTCTATGGCTGCTCCAACCCCTGCGGTTGATCCCGAGTTGTACACAACCATCCTTAATCTTCTCGGAACGGTTGAAGGAGACAACGTAATTACTCATCTCTATAAAATCCCAGAGGAAGAAGAGGATATTATAGCCCAGGAGGGTGGAGCTTCTACGATGATATCGGCGGAGGAGTACAAAAACAAAATAAAAGAATTGTGGTCAACCCGTACAGATGATTACGTGAATGATACATTTAAGTTATTCAAGAAATCATTAGAATTTTATAACGTCGGCCGAACCCGCGATACAACGGCAGGTCGTCAAGAAGGGTATGAAGTACCACCTACATCTGGTCCAAGGAACCAGTGTGAAGTTATGGACATCAGTGGTACTACCAAAAATATATGCTGGTTGTGTGATGGATTCGCAGGGTATAAATGGCAGAATCAGACTCAGATGGGTATTTGTAAACTATTAGCAAATCGGCCTGAGTGCGAACATGTTCTTCCAGCCCCGTTAATGTATTTCCTCAAAACACTTGTCAATAATAAGGGAGGAGCACCAACAACTGACTTCCAGAAACGTCTTCAGAAAAAATTATACGATAACAGTTGTCATCTGTGCAACTGGAAGAAATGGGAGACGCTATACATACATACTAGAGAACCTAACGGAGATATAGAGCCCCATATACCAAATATTCTTACAGATGTCATTATCTTTTTCATGGTATATATGGAATCTCCAACATGCGGGAGCGACGGAGGAAATATGGGGACGATACCGGCGGGTCTCGGAGGAATCGGAAGCTTGGTTCATGTAAAAGGAACATATTTCCCTAACCCAATTCGTGCACAACTAAATGCTGGGTTCAATTCGGGTAGAGGAGGTGGGGCTCCAACCCGTCAAGCCGAGGCTGCTGCTGTTGCCACTAAATTTACCGATCCCTTAAAACTTTTAGAAGAAGTGAAAAAATCCCACGATAAAGCATATGATAAATTAAGATTTGAGCCCGATATACATAATATTTACGAAACCATCGGTAAAGTAAAAAATTTAGACTCCGTGAATTCCCTACCGCATATTGAGGTAGCATTTCGGGGGGAATGGATACCAGCTGAAAATCTCAGTGGAGATTTGAGAAACATAGCAAAAGTGAATAAGAATGTAGCAGTTGACTGGGTTCTTCGTCGCTTCTGTGGTATCTATGAACGGATGGAAGAGATCTGTGACTTGTTAAATAGTCCCGATGGAAAGGCATTGTGGAAACAGCAGTTAGACACTGTGTTGAAAACACTGGGAGAACCAATGAATTCGGTCAAGAAAATTGCCATAAAAAATAACGGAGACGAATCTGAAAGGTTAAGAGCAGATAGGCGAAGAGAACCTGTGCCTCCCCCTGCAGCCCCTGAAGACCCAGCACGTCCACCACCTCCACCTCCAGCACCTGGTATAAAACGTAGACGCGAGGACGACACTCAGTCATCCGATGAACCCGCTGCAGTGCGACCTCGCATAGAACGAGAAAACTCTGGACAGTCACAGGCAATTGATGATCGTGTGATACTCAATGTTCCGTCTGCACAACCCGGAGAAGGGGTTAACGACGACGACAATGAACTACTTAACTTTTCGCAGGATTCGAGACTACCTCCATATGTTGGAGGAGGACACCTCGACATCTCCGTTCATCGGGGAGGTCGGCGTATCATAGATGTAGATCTCTAAGCATCAATTATTAAGCAGGGATCCGAGCAGCGTAGGCAAGTTTGAACAGTTCCGGGACAATCTGGATATCGTCGACTTCCAGCGTCGTTTCCAGAAAGTCAATGAGCGCACCGTACTCCTTTCCCTCCTGGGCCAAAAACACCTTGAGTTCCTTGATTTTGTGGGAGTCTAGCCAGTTCAGGAGAAGGCGGACCATACGATCATAGACTAATTTGTCTGCGTACGTCAACGGGCGGTTCTGGCGCGTGTACGACTCCAACTCCTGGAGGGGTGTCGGGTTTGGGTTGGATGCTCGCATCCCGGACTAGGTTTGTATCTGTTAGCAGAGGAACCTTTAAAGTCTGCAGGGTGTCTTCCACATATATCGAAGTATGCTCAATGCCTCCGCATATATCTGGAACATCAAACTCGGGGATACTAGAAAACTTCTTGTTACATAACTCTCGGATATCTTTCGGAATCATGTAGTTTGTTTCGGATACGTGGGAAATATCCTGCTTAATATATTTCAAGAACGTTCCACAATCCTTACGTCCAGAAGGAGGAACAGCCAACTGCTCCTCTAATTTTCGGGTTATCGTGCTCCATTGAACACTGGCCTGCTTGAAATTATTCGCCATCGTGATCCAGTCAAACTTGTCTTGAAGCATGTTGATGATACTGATTCCGATGGAAATACATCCAAAAATAAGGGGGGGATTTGTTGTTCCAGGAGCCAGACTACCGACAATCAAATTTCCAATACCGCTCAAGGCAATGATTGAATTTGTGGTAATGGAAAGAGAAGTGGCCCGAATACTATACCGAGAATACGCCTCAGTGTTCATCCATTCAAACGCTTTAGATTCATCGCACCACCCCGCTAACATCCTATCAATAGACGTTGTCCATTGAAGACCCGACTGAGTTTCGGAAGTATCTTCCTTTGTCTCCGACATTACTTACTTACTTATTGAGGTTTTACCGCATTGGAGTCCTCGGGGGTCTGCGCGTTATGCGGAGTCGGGAAGTAGGGAACATAGGACTTCCAGACCGTGAACGCGAACACCACGAACCCGATTATGCCGAGGAGAATGGTGGACCACATTTATTTGTAGGCACCAAAAGGATTTAAGCAAATCATACTCATTCAGTATGTGGGCGGGGATAGCAAAGCCTGGTTTAATGCGCGAGTCTTAAGATCTCGTGGAGTCATCCTCGTGGGTTCAAATCCCACTCTCCGCACATGACCCCGAAACACCTATAGTTTAATGGTAAAATTCTCCGCTTCCATGCGTAGCAAAGGAGCTACACGACGTAACGGAGTGACCCGGGTCCGATTCCCGGTGGGTGTAAATATGGTTTGTTTTTTTGAACTCTGTCTAGACTTCAAAAAAACGAATAACGTCCTGTCGCAGTATAAGGAGAGCACTTGAAGAGAATGCCGCACATCTACATTCTCGAACTGGCCGAGGCCAACTACTTTATCGGTCGATGTGAAGATACCGAAGACCTGAACGAGAAACTGGACAACCACTTTCTCGGCAAGGAAGAGATGCTGGATCGGTTCAATAAACATGTATCTCTTCCCGTCGTGCGCGTGGACAAATTCATACGCAACATCACTGCAAAGGGCGAAACTGATTGTTTGATCGCGTATATCCTGCTATACGGAACGTTCAAAGTTCATACGAACCTCTATTGTTATCGGTGCGGACATGTTGGTCACTACAAGCGGAACTGTCTATCTCGCTGGCACAAGAACGACTTTGAGATTGAAGATTAAATCTGCGTATCAAACAATACGTACCATGTCATTTTTTGGTAAGATTGCCGAGCAGGCGAAAGTAGCGGCCATGGCTCAGATTCCTGCGGCGATTGCGGCCAGCAAGGGTCCGATCATTGACGCGATCAAGACGTACATCCAGAAGAATCCAGGGCAGGCGGATGTGATCAAGCGCAATCTCGCGGAGATTTCGGCGGGCGTTCAGACAGCGGGATCCCGTAAGAAGCGTCGGACATTGAAGATGAAGGCGGGCCGTCGGCTAAGGAAGACGCGGGGACGGGCAAGCGGAGGAATGAAGATTCCTGAGTCTTACAAGCCGTACGCAAATATCATTGAGGAGAAGAAACAAGAGTAATGGGGTCGCGTTTAAGCAATACATCGTGGTGCTGGAGTCCTCGCAGTCGGTGTCCTGATCATAAGCCACCAGCGAGAAGGAAGAGTTTTGACGAGATAGTGGAAGATGAGTATGAGCAGAAGGAGGCGAAAGAATGGATGGCGTGGAACAAGTGGCGGTATTCGGGAGGTCATGATCCCGACATTGGAAGTATTGGAGAAATGTAGACGGGTAGACAGGTGGTGATCGCTAAAAACGAATCCAGTTTAGACCAGTCTTGTTCAGTCGCATAGAACGAAATGGGTGGATACACAAACTATATCGTGAAATTGTCGGAGAGGATAGATTGGGATGATGATGAGATGGATGCTACACTGAAACGTCGGTATCCTGGCGTAGAATGGATTGTCTTGGGAGACACTCCGAAACAGACGATGATCTTTGTCGTGTATAGCCAGACGAAGATCACCGATATTATTTCGACTATTCGGTCGATCTACAATGTTGAGGTAGAGTTCAAGGAACTGGAAGTTGATTGATTCACTCTTCGTACACCCACCCGTTCTCGCAGTGGCAGCAGAGTAAGCCCTGGGGGCGCATGACGTACCCTTTGCCCTTGCAGTAGTCGCAATTTTTCTGTTTGACGGGATCAAAGTTGTGATACACGCAGTGGTAACACGCCTCATCCTGCATTGGGTACACCCACCCTTCACCCTTGCAGTTCTTGCACTTCTTCTTCTTGGGAGCGGGAGGCATGTCTTTATAGGATAGGAGCGGGATAGGTGAAAATGGTTAGATATAACGCTCGTTTAATTATATATGTCGCACTTTGACCACGGAGCATTAGACAAAGTTACTAAAATATTTATGGAACCAAATGAGGCTGCAAAAAGAACAAGGTATGAGTGTCCAGACTGTAAGCGTGATGTTTTTGTCCGGAAAGGTTCAGTAAGACAACATCACTTTGCACATATAAAGGATACAGAACATCGATGTATGTTTTATAATAGGAATCCAACACTAGATCAACAACATAAAAACGCTCAATTTAAACTGAAAGATCTTCTGCAGCGGCGGATACCTCTGCGGATAGTTCGCTCGTGTATATGTTGCTCGTGCTGTTCCGAATCCTGGAATATAACTATACCCGAAAATCCTGAAGTAGTAACAGAACATCAATTTTTATTCAACGGTGGGAACAGACGTGCGGATGTGTCCCTTTTTGGTGAGATAAAAACCATATTTGAGATTGTTCATAAGCATCATACAAAGGAGGAGGACAGACCAGAACCCTGGTATGAAATATCGGCAGAAGAAATCAACCATTTGAATTTAAATTCTCCATTTATTATCCTAACATGTGTCCGACAGAAAATGGTAAAAACATGTATTGAAAAAAATAAAAGAGATGCAGAGGCACGTAGACACCTACATGAAACTGAAAGAGAACGGCTTCGAAAAGATGAAGAGATAGCGGAAAAGGAACGTGGGAGACTCTTTAAAGAAATAGAAGATAGACTAAAAGAAGAACGACGAATCCGGAATGAACTTAAACAGATAAGACTGGTGGAGGAAGAGCGAAGGAGGGTTCAAGAAAGTATTGAACGTATAGCCCGGCTCAGAGCAAGGGAAGAAGAAATAATGTCAAAACCACCTGTAAATCCATTCCCCATACTTATGCGGAGTGGCGGAGACAATCCGATGATGCGTTACGGTTCTAGGCGGTATAAACGATAAAAACGAATCCCTTACTACCCAATCTTTTTCAATCTCATACAAATGTCTGTCCCAATATTCGCTCCTCCTGCGGTGGCGCAATCATAAAGGGATTCTACTTCCCGCCTGGCAAATTTCTTTGAAGCCTCTCAAAAGATCGGAAGAATCGTCTCCAGTTCCGTCTTAGAGAATGCCCCGTTTCCTACGAACATCCGAATGAATTCGCACGTTCTTTCAGAGCGGAGAGAGGAGACTACGCGGTCAAAGTGTTCAGGTGGTCCGACAATAACGTTAGTGTGGTTTTCTCCATAGAAGTCCATACCTTCCGGAATAACCGCCCAGTTGAATACGTAATTGTTTCCGTACCCTCTCGATACAACGATTGCGGGACCGACGGATACCTTCTTTCCGAACCCTTGGATATACTGCTTCTTCCCCCCCTTCAACGTTGGAAACGTCAGTATATTGTTCACAATGTTGGATGTATAGATGATGAGCGTACCCGGATCATCCGACAGTTTTTCCTTTTCCTGATTCCAGACCACGTCGCCAGTTTTCACCGAGAATCCGAGTTCGCGGAGGGTGGATGCCTCACTCAGACTTTTTTGGAGTTGAGTATATTCTGGCGTAATGTAGACAGAATTCGCACGGGATAGAATGAACTTTGTGTTCTGCGAGGTCTCCTTACGAAGTATAAGAATCATCGTCTTCTGACCGGTTTCATAATATTTGGCGTCAACGGTTTCTACGTGAAGAATAGTCGCGTGTTTAGAGATGTATCTCCTACAAGGTTCGTAATACGAGCAATTGTAGAACGATGTCGGGAGAACAAACGCAAGAATGCTTCCCTCGTGCATGTGCTCTTTCAAGCACTTGTAGATGAACAGGACAAACAGGTTTCCACGTCCAGTTTGACATTCTGAGTTCTTGATTTTTGTGACGACGTACGGAGGGTTTCCGATGACTAGATCAACAGGATCGGCATGATAGTCGAGGAAATCAGAGTTTACAAGGGTAGGAGATTCGGGGTATTCGTCGTACATATCCTTGGACAGTTCTACGCCGTATACCGTAGCCGTTGGATACGCTGTTTTCATATCATCCAGAAACTCCCCTGATCCGAACGATGGTTCTAGGATTGTTTGTGGGGATGTGACTCCGAACGTCTGAAGCAGATCGAGTACCCTGCTGCGGGCACTCAACGGCGTAAAGTATATTCCATATTCTTTTCGTACTTCCGTTGAAAGAAGATCGTTCAATTTTCGCGAGCGGTCACTGAATTCCGGCATTAGTATTTTATGCATGCATAAGGTTTTCATCCGTTTTTACACGATTTAGTTAGACGAACGGGTCTAAAACGAATCCATCCGCCCCCACTCTTTTTCAGTCTCATACCCAATAACAGAATGGCCACGATTGGACACAAGTTTAAGCGTGCACTGATGAAGTATGATGCTTCTACCCAGCGTGAGATTCTGGGGAATGCGAAGGGTTATGCTCTGAACATGCCCGATGAGACGGCGTTCTATAATTGGATCCAGCAGATCTACTTTGCTCGCATCAATACCTCGGACGACGCCGAGTTTGCGGACAACATGTTGTGGGCCGAGATGAACAACCATCTCCATTCCCCCGCCTTCCAGACGATTGCAACCACTCTGTAATCACTCACTCCGTATACACCCGACCGTTCTCGCAGTTTAGGCACTTTTTCTTCTTCTGTTCGGGCATTTGTACGTTGAAGGTGAGTCGGTTAAAATGGATAGGAAAGATATTGAAACTGTATGTATTTACAAGATGCCACGTGTATGCAGAGTTTGCAGTGAAACGAAAGACGATAATGATTTCTACCCTTCGGTAAAAAGTAGATGTAAATCCTGCCACTGCATGAGAACTCTCACAACTTTGGTTCCGAGACAGGCTGTTGGTAAAGAAAGACTTCTAAAGGCAATCCAGGAACGTGGAGAATGTATTGATTGTAAAAGAGTGGTTACTGAAGACGTTCGTGCCATGTTTCACTGGGATAACCGAAATCCAGCAGATAAGACGCGAAATGTTACACAGATGCTAGGGAGTTCTGATGAGACGTTCTATAATGAAATCTCAAAGTGCGATCTCGTGTGTGTTATTTGTCACGCACAACGTACAGCTAATCAGCATAGAGAAGGAACAATAAAGTTAGGAAGACCACGAAAATACGAGAAATAACTGTCATATTTAAACACACGGATACTCTACCATAAAATGCCCAACGACTGCTGGAGTCGCCTGACAATAACCGCCAATGTCCTTGAACTCTTCAATATCATGAACGGATTCAGGCACGTCCCGGAAGGGGCAATCAAGATTTTTGAACAGGGGAAAGAAGCTGTCCACATGAAGCTATGGAGCCGCTGGAACCCCGATTTTGAGATGCTTGAGAACCTGCTCTCCAAGTATCCGTCGTGCTGGATCAAGAACGAGTGGTCGGAGGAGGGAGGAAAGGCGGGTGTTTGGATTGGAACTATGCGAAGTGGAGAGAAGCAGATCTCTCGTCTGGAGTGGGATGATATGTGTCTAGAAGAGCGCATGCACCGCTTCCGATTTACCTAGACCGTGCAGTAAACTATAATGGTAACCCCAAGTGCCGAACAGCAGGCAATTATTGATGCTGTTCACGCTGGGAAAAACGTTGCAGGAGATTGTGTTGCGGGGTCAGGAAAGACCACAACCGTGCTATTGCTAGCAGAATCATGTCCCAAAAAGAACATTATTCTGCTAACGTACAACGCTGCATTGAAATTGGAGGTCCGAGAAAAGGTGGTTGCGAAGGGTATCGCCAATCTAGACGCGAATTCATATCATAGCGCAAATATGCGATATTACATGAAGAGCGGACGGGGACATACAGACAAGGCAATCCGAAATGTTATTGAAAGCCGTCTACCTCTCAAGAAACCTGGAATGTGTATTGATATTCTTGTGATTGACGAGACACAGGATATGAAGAAACTGTTTTTTAGTTTTGCATGGAAACTCTATTCTGATCTCGTTCATAAACCTCAAGTTGTAGTCCTAGGAGACCGGTTTCAAGGAGTATACAAGTTCATGGATGCCGATACACGGTTTTTGACCCTCGCAAGTAGGGTGTGGAACGCCGAGTTTGACGAGCGCAGTCTATCCACATCGTATCGGGTGACGAACCAGATTGCGTCCTTTGTGAATGATGTTATGATTGGACAGGCGCGTATTATCGCTCCACGTGAAGGTCCAAAGGTCTCTTATTGGAAACTCCATCCCTGGAGTGGAATATCGCGTGTATTCGAGTTCATTCAACGAGAACTTGCTCAAGGAATTCTACCGGGTGATATTTTCATTTTGGCTCCGTCGATTAAAAGCGCAACATCGCCGATTCGCAAGCTTGAAAACATGTTGGCCATGAACAAGATCCCATGTTATTTTCCTACGAGCGACGAGTCTGCGCTTGATAAGGATGTAATCTCTGGTAAAGTTGTGTTTACAACATATCATTCGTCCAAAGGTCGTGAGCGTAAGCTCGTAATCATATACGGCTTTGACGAAACATATTTCAAATACTACGGCAAGGGGCTCCTGATGAATGTGTGCCCAGATACTCTATATGTCGCAGCAACACGTGCAAGTGAAAAGTTGGTGTTGATCCAAAGTGCTCTAGAGAAACCACTTCCTTTTCTAAAGATTCTTCCGGACGCACTATACGACCTTCCGTATGTTTCCGTGTTTCCACCACTTTCGCATCGGGCATTGGATATGGTTCAACAACCTGCTGTTCAGAAAAACCCAAACATCTCTGCGACTGATCTTATTCAGTTTATCAAGGAAGGATATCAACTTGCATTGAAAGAAATTCTAGAACTAGGAGTCGAAATTTACGAGGAAGCCTCAATGGATGTAGATATTCCTCTGAAAATAGAGACCCCCACTGGTCACGAAGATGTATCTGCCATCAATGGAATCGTTATTCCAATGATTCAAGAAACTAGACGCACTGGGGAAAAATCAACCGTACAAGTGTTTGTTGAGAAATCGGGTTACTGGATGAAAACAGCCGGAGAGCATCCGTTCCTTCGGTCATATATTGACAAGTGGGATCCCGAAGATACAAATATCCAGAGCGACATACTACTTGGAATTCTGTTTATGGCATGCAACTCCCATTTATACCACAAGCTTGCCCAAATCACCAAATACGATTGGCTATCTTATTCACTTATTTCTCCATGTATTACACTTCTGAACGATATAACTGAATTTAGTCAGTCCTTGAAGTACGAGATGACTATTGGTGTTACGTATAATTCTGAAACGTATGGAAACTACACGCTCACTGGTCGTATTGATATTTACGATAGCACGACAATCTGGGAAATCAAGTGTGTCCAGTCCCTTACGGTTGAACACGAACTTCAACTAGCAATTTATGCTTGGATGTGGAAATACGGCGAGATTCCTGGAGGGACAGCATCCTACGAAAAACTATATGGACCACGCAAGTTCAAGTTGGTGAATATTCGTACTGGCGAAATCCGCGAACTAGACACAGGTGCTGTTGATCTAAAAAAGATTATGGTAATACTGTTTGAGAATAAATATGCTCCATATACTGCTCTTACAGATGATCAGTTCATTGATATGGTCAAGGAAATCCAGACTACACAGGCAGAGGAACCAACTTACTCTCCCGAACCTGACGTTGATTTCGGAGACTGCGAAGACGACTAAAAACGGATCAACTTGGCCCAAACCTTTTTGAACTTCATACAAATGTCCGCTCCAATCCAAGCCTTTCTTGCCTCCCATCGCATCCCTTCCACCAACATTTATGCCGTTCCTCCCGATATCTTCAGGAAGTTGGATATCAAGACGTGGAAGTATAATCGTCCTCCCACCGAACCTCGTATCTCCGAGATCCGTGAATGGAACGCCCAGTTCAATCGCATGGACGGGGTCCTGAACCTTGCATATATTCCCGGAGAGGGTCTCGTATGCTTTGAGGGCAACCACCGTCGTCTAGCTCTCAAGGATCTGGACCGCCCAATCACTGTCCTCGTCGACATCCTGTGGGATGTGACCGACGAGGTGGTGATGCACGAGTTCCGCCGGATCAATAAGTCAGTATCTGTCCCCGATCTCTACGTCGTGGAGACCGAGAGCAGTCTGAAGGTAGAGATTGAGGACTTTGTGTCGGCATTTCGAAAGAAGTATCCGAGTCACGAGACAGCATCGGAACGTCCCCAGCGGCCCAACTATAATCGTGACGGGCTCACGGACCAGATTACCCGACTCCAGAAAGAGACAGGGGTGACTATGAAGGATCTGGCCGAGCGTCTGAATGCCTTGAACACCAAGTATGCAGATGTAGGGCAGAGCAAGGCTAAGTTGAGTGCAAAAATCGTGGAGAAGTGTGAGAAGACAGGGCTCTGGTTGTTTGCCTGGAGCACTGCTATTTCTGCGAAGGAGCTTTAACTCATCATTGCAACAAGGATATTCAGGCGAGTCATTTTTGTCTGAATATCATTGATTAGATTCATAATTTCTAGTTTGGAAACACACTCGGTTGAATGTGACGGGTCCTCAGACTTCTTTTCAAGCTTCTTCCTTGCAGATTTCTCCTCCTTTCTTGCTTCCTTCCTCTCCTTTCGCTTCTCGTCCTTGATCTCAATCTTCTTGATGCGGTCTAGAATCTCATGTTCACTTAGACCAGTAATTACAGTAATTTCGCCCATCGGGCGATTTTCATTATACATATTGTGTGCGATGACGCACAGGTGACACCATATACCGCCCTCCGTTCGCTCATGCTCCTTCGCAATATCTGCGAGTTCCTTCCCGTTCTTGATAGATTCCAGAAGCTTCGTGTCCTCATCCCATGTCCATGCCTTCCCCATACGAGCAGGATACTTGCTGCGATCAAGACCGTAGATCATTTTGGTAGTAGTGTCCATTCTGCATATGCCCTTCCCTACCTGGCTGTTCACCGATCCGTTTTGATAAAAACGAATCCATTCGCTCTCTAAAAACAGATAGATTGCTGCCATGCTTTCCCTTCTCCGCAACCACACTCGCACCATCCCTCCCCTTACAAAACTCGGTTACGCATCTCTGGATCAGTACGACCAACATACGAACATGGACCTTCTCGCAATCATCCGTAAAACAATCCAGCTCACGAACGAGCACAGTGTTCGCTCCAACAAGCGCACCGATGCATTCCATCACGAAATCGGAAAGCTCGTGATTAGCTGGAACCCTTCCTGGACATATACAATCGAGCACGCGGTACCGATTCCGTGTGGACGCTCGAAAAAGTACAAGGCCGACATCGCCTTCTTCGACCCGACGGCAAAACTTGTGGCCGTCGTTCTGGCCAAGTGCTCGATGAACAACATCTCGCAGAACGAGGCGAATCTCGACAACGTCAAGATCGGAGAGTGTGTCAAGGTGCGGTCGGGAAACCCCGAAGTAAAAATCTACTGTCTCGACATTATACCCGTTCGCCGTCCATACTATTTCAAGGACGGTAGCATCAAGCATTGGGAAACCACTGACATCGAGAAGGACCGCGAATCATCCAAGGGATGGCTTACCATGATGCAGGCAGTCAAGCCTCCGCTAGTAGACGACAAGTTCGTGATCTACACCAACAACGAGTATCCCACGCCAGATACCGTGGTATGCACGTCTATTGCCGACTCCGCCGACTTTGACCGCTTCCGCAATACTATACTGGCAATGCGGCCAACACCCTAGTACTAATATTCAGCCACCCCGATCCACGCTTAGAAGAATTACGAGAAATCTCGTCCTTGTTCTTGGCGATACACTCCTGAACTTCGCTCGCGCTCAACGATGTAGTTGGAACGATTTGCAGACCAGAATAGAATAGCATCGGTCTTTTTACAGTGGTAGGACACTCAGCAGATACCATCGTTGAGATATACACGCAGGAGTCGCAGGTCGTTGGAGTCATGAGACCTTGACGGCGCCCCCACGCATACCATGCTTCGTAGGTTTTGTTTCCCTTATCGCGCTTCGCCAAATCCTCCTTCTTTCCGACGAGAAACTCGTACGTCCTGGGATTCGCCTCCCGGAACACGTCCTCAGAAAGTATACGTCCATCGCCATCATACGGATAAATGATATGCCGTTCCTGATCCTTGCTGACCTTATAAATCGGTTTCCAACAGGGTTCATTATCAATGGGCGTATCGCGAATAAAGACAGCATCACACAGGGTTGCGACGCCATTTCGCATTTTCACGTGTTGTCCGAGTGTTCTCTGTGTATCCGAATTGGATTTTACAGTGTACGGAACGGATACTCCGTTCTGACTATATTCGGTCTTTTCGGCACGGTCTAGGACAAGGATGCAGCAGTAGACATTGACTCCCTTGAATACCTTTTCCGACCCGTAATCGTGGATTTCGCGTATGAGGCGATTCGAATGAAGGTAGGCACGAAAGGGTGCAGACGATGCGTTGTATAGCCAACTGTTAGGGACAATTGCAACGAGTGTTCCCGAGGGAGACAGGTGTTGAATACACTTGTACAGGAACCCAATGTACAGATCTGTGTTTCCTGACGCAAGTATCGGAGATAGATCTTGTACGGTCTTCCGCATCTGAACATCCATATCCTGAAACCGCTGGTACGGCGGATTGAGAATGATTCCGTCATATGTCTCGTCTACACCAATCTCCATAAAATTCATATGGTGGCGAACGATATTTGGTCGCAGGGGGAGAGAGGATAGGTAATTTTCGTTAATATCGTAGACGTGGGCGATCTCGTACTTCCCGTCCATTGCATTCAGTAGGTTTCCAGTTCCAACACTGGGTTCTAGAAGCCTCTGGATCGGACGTGTAAAGTACGAGGCCATCTTAATTGAGATTTCCGTAGGAGTGAAGACATCAAATTTCATTGCCGGGAGTATCTTTGCGATCTGTTCTTCTACCTTCTTTTCTACAATCTTCTCGATTGCCCCGTCCTTCTTGCACGGATTCTTTCGGTTCTTGTGAGCATCCAGCTGACTCTTCTGCTTGAAAACCTTCTCACACTTTTCGCATACGTGCTCCACCATTATATATACCACCTAGAAATACCTAAATGGGTGATGGTCCGTTTTTTTATTCATACTTTCATTTTCACCAAAACGAATCCATCCGCCCCCATTCTTTTTCAGTCTCATACAACGAAATGGGTGGCCAAACTGCGTTCGCATACTACGACAACGACACCCGTCTTCTCTCCTACTGGTTCATGCGCGATATGAACCCTCTAGAATTCGCAGGCTATCTCAACGAGCCGATCAATGTGATCAGGGATGTGGCTCGTCCCTTAATTAAGGGCAACTGTCTGCTGGAAGAGTTCAAGAGTGAGGCGTTTCAGGAGGAGCATGATCTGGTTTGGGCGGCCATTATTATGCCCGACTGTATCGTGTGCTATAACGGAAACTATGTGATTACAATGAAAAAGAGGACGAAGTAACCCGAAAAACGAAAAAACGAAAAAACGAATCCGGGTTCTACCATATTTTTCTAGTTCAACCATGACCGATATGAACATCGATCAAGAACAAGAACAAGAGTACGATCACGAGAAGTGCGAGAGGTGCGAAGAGTCCAAGATCCAAGACGTTGTGCTGTACTGCTCGCAGTGCCTAGAGAACATATGCGAAGACTGTAACAACAAATATCCAGAATCGTATGATTGTGGAGATTCGAGTCAGTGGTACTGCCGCAAGTGTGAGATGGAAATGCGGGTAACCAAATGTAATGTGTGTGGAGACGAGACGGGAGACGCAGTACAGGTGACGGACGAGAACTGGGAATACTGTACAGGTCTGGATAAACAGTTCTGTGGAAAGTGTCGGGAAAAGCGGGAAGAGCCTCCGTGCGACGATTCAGAGTGCGAGGCCGATGTGTGTTACAACGCCCACCATGAAGAAAATGATTAGACTTTGTGCTTCCGTGTTCGGTTTCGGCGATGGCTGCGACGCTTCTTACCGCCCAAAAATCCCCGAATCATTGCGGGAAGAAAAGGGGGCAGATCCTTTTTCACACCGACTTCAACCGCCATCCCGGGGTTCCGCACGCGCTCGATTTTCTGCTTGGCTTCATCGAGTGCGTCCGAGTACTTCGCGAGGGTATCGTACACAAGTTGAGGATTTGCCCCTGCCTTCAGGAGGATCTTCATAATTGTGTTGATCTTCACGGCCGCGGGAGACTTGACGTCCTTGAGCGGCATATTGTCCGCCGCCCAGTATAGCGCAGTCCCACCCTCAGATCCCTTAGCGTCCACCTGCGCCCCCGCATCAATGAGTACCTGAACAAGTTCAGGATTATCTTTATGAACTGCCTCGATGAGGGCCGTAGTCTCGTCTTCTTCATCATCTGGATTCACGGCATTCGGGTTTGCTCCACGCGCAAGCGCCGCTTTCGCGCCGTCAACGGACTGCGACTTGATTGCCGCAAACAGTTCACTATCCGCACTCGCTTCCGCGCCCGCTTTCTGGTGTCTACGACGACGACGGGTCTTGCGTCCTCCTTGACGTATGTTTACTGTCCCGTGCCCCCTGCGTTCAAACGTTTCTTTGGCGTTGGGTAACATTCCCGACAATAACAACCCTTTAAAATAACCTACCTTCTTTTCGTATTGCGGGTCTGTCTTCTTGAGATCCGATATGTAATTTGTAAGTTTGCTGTCGAGCATCTCCACGACATCATAACTCGTTCCAGGTGGATCTCTCGAATTGAGTTCATCTCGTGAATCCTGTATTTCCCTCCTCATGCGAGAGATTGACGGTGTGGTGGACATCGTATAGTATCTTACTTTATCCCTTGATAAAATCTATCGTGGGCTTGAAGACCATGCTGGCAAAGGCCTTCACCTCCTTCTTGTAGGAGTCCACTACCCAGTTGAGGGCGGAGGTGGACAGAACAACGAGACCCGCAGTGAACACGATCTTGCGGTCGAGGGGGGTAAATGTCGAGGTTCCTGTATACTTATTGAACCGCAGAACAAGGAAGAGGGCGACATAGACTTTGATGTAGGATTCCAGTTTATCGATGTATTCAGGGGCCGTGTCTACAATGCCCACCAGAACTGCGAGGTAGACGATATGGACGATAAGAACGAGCCAGAGGTAGGTTGAGGTGTGGAACGTCCAGAGGTCGACCATGGCTATTAACTATTTAGGGAGGAAATAGATGTTATTTTATAGGTTTTGGTATAAGACAATGGGCTACATATACAAAATTACTAATATAATAAGCAATAAATGTTATATCGGAGAGACTATCCAAGATGTCCTTTGTGGGAAAACAAAAACGTGCAGAGGATTTATATGGAAATTTGAACAATTGGTTTAAAGGGATTGACCTTCATGAAGGTATGGAGATATAATATAGTGGTAGTATGTGAGGTTCTGATTCTCAACACCTAGGTTCGATCCCTAGTATCTCCACCATGTTTCTCGGGATAACTCAGTTGGTAGAGTGGCGGATTGTAGTAGTTTGTAGCCTACTCAATGATGATGAAACTCCGCATGTCGCTGGTTCGATTCCGGCTCCTGAGATTGTGTTTAAGATTCCGTAGCTCAGTGGTAGAGCGTGTGGCTGTTATTCTTCCAGAATTAGAAGACCGCAATGTCGTTGGTTCAATCCCAACCTGAATCGTACCGAAGGGTTTTATGTACGTGCTTAAGCACTTGGATAAGATCCCTTCTTCAACTTGAAGGCTAATGTAGCCGTGTTAATACTGTTCTTAGGCAGACGGATGTGCGCATACCGTCCGTGATCGGGGAAATCAATACGGCCTTCCCACGAGACTCCGGTCTTCACCCATTCGGAAATCTTGGATTTCATATCGAGGTAGGCGGGATCATCTTCTCCCACACCAGTTCGCAGAAGGGCACGAAGCAGTTCAAGTCCTTCTCCGAGTCGGTCCTCTTTTGACTTATCTGGGAGCATTCAAGGGTTTGTTTAGATCTTGTTCCTTAGCCCAAAGCGTAATTTAAATGGACGAGATGGGGTCGGGACGCCGGGCAGAAAGGTGGGGCGTGCGGCTACAGGGGCAGCAGCGGCAGGTACAGCCTTCTCCTCAGGAACTACCTCCTCAACAGGGGCAACAACAGCGGGTGACTCCTCGACTACGGGCTGCTCCGCAGGAACTACCTCCTCAACAGGGGCAACAACAGCAGGTGCCTCCTCCACTACAGGCTGCTCCTCAGGAACTACCTCCTCAACGGCAGGTGCCTCCTCGACTACGGGCTGCTCCTCAGGAACTACCTCCTCAACGACATCGGTCTCGGGCTCCGGTGCAGGCGTAGGTGCAGGCGCAGGTGTCTCCTCCACTACGGGATCGGGAAACGTCTCCGACACCCATGCACGGATCGCATCAAGGGGCTCGGAGAGAGAGAGCAGAGACTTCAGAGTTGTTGCAAAATCGCTCATTTACCTTACACTGGGAATTTACTTCCTTATTGTTTAATGCGTCTTCGGCTGGGAGACGACATGCGCAGGCGCAGCGGCCGGGGTCTTTGAGGCCGCTAGAACAGGCTTGGACGCCGTGACCGACGGGCGAGTCGTGCTTCCGTGGACGGCGGCCACGCTCACATGGTTAAGTTTGGATCCGAGAGGGACACCGGTTGCGGGGCCGCGAGCGCCGGGGAGAGATACGAGGTGGGAGGGCATTTACATAGTAGCAACATATTTAGTATGAGGCTCCCATATTTCAGTCGGTAGAATCCCTCTCTTATACGCTTTATGTCCGTATGCTTTGTGAGGAGGAGGTCGGCAGTTCAATCCTGCCTGGGAGCACACAACGCCTCTTTAGCACAGTTGGTTAGTGCATCCGCTTTGTAAGCGGGAGGTCACCTGTTCGAATCAGGTAGGAGGCACATTTTTGAAGGTCTATACAGATCTTCAAAAATTTGTCGTCATACAACAATGCGTGGACTGCACCTGAAAACGATTAAGCGGTCCCATAACCCCGCCAAAAAGTGGGATGCCGTGTTTATGAAACCGAACGGACAGACGATTACCCAGCCGTTTGGACAGCGGGGATACTCGGATTACACGAAGCACAAGAACCTCACTCGCAAGAAGCGATACATTGCCCGTCATGCGCGGATGCACGAAGACTGGAAGGATCCAACTCGCGCAGGAACCCTATCGCGCTATATTCTGTGGGGTAAGCCGACGTTGAAAGCTTCCATTCGGTCCTTCAAGAAGAAGTTTCACGTATAGCCGATAACCGGAAACTCTTATCAAAGAACTCGTCCCATGTAAGAGTGTACTCTGACTCCTTGTATATGTTCATTGTCTGTACAAACAGGCGAACATATGCAAAAAAAATGATGCCGATCACGACTGCCGGCGCTAGATCAACCATTAGTTAAACACGCTATGCATTCTCCATCGAAAAAAACGAGACAGTCCAAAGAGAAACCGTTCAATTTTGTATGACGGAAGCATACTGTGTGCGCCCGTCACCAATGATCCTTCCATCTTGGCTTTACGAGTAAAGATCCTCATCGCAGACGTCTTGGATTTCACAACTGATTTCAAAACAGTCTCAACCCCTAATTCTGTTCTCAATCCCGCCTTGAATTCCTTCACCCGTTTCACGAACTCTTTCTTGACTCCTCCGAGATTTTTTAGAGATGCCTTGTACTCTCTCAACGACTCCCTGACCTCCCTATCCTTCTTCACCTTCTCCATGATCTCCGTGCACCTTCCTTCCAACGCAATCCGACCGTTATGCCACCAATCGTGTTCGCTTTCATCCGCCTGTCCCATAATATTACAAAGGGGACACGCCGACCGATGCTGCAGAGACCGAAGAAGGCACCGAGTATGGTACGCATGGCCGCATTGTAGACGCGAAGATGTCTCACCTACAATGATGTCGTCAGTGGGGTTTGCCTGGTAGACAAGAACGTCAAGTGGATCGTAGCAAAGGATACATTCCTCTTCCGCCATATATTGTCTGTTTTCTAAACTTGTTCCTAACTTACTTATTTACTTCTTTACTTTGTCTTAGGCAGACGGCGCGTTAACATCTCCTTCTGGGTTCCAAACGTCGAGATATCCTCCACATCCTCGGGAATTCCCTCGATTGCGCGCAGAGCCTCAGCACACCTCTGCGGCTGGTCGGAAAAATGAAGAAGCATCTGGGTACGAATCGTATTGCGCTTGATCGCAGGCTTGACGGTTCGGACACTGCGCGTGAGTGTCCCTCCCGACATTCCCTCCAACTTGAAATCGTCCACCTCGTTATCCCGCATAAACGTCAGGACATCAGCGCCCAGACGGGTCTTTGCGTCCTGAATCTCCTTGATACGAGTCCGAAGTTGACGCTGCTCGTCATCGAGGGCAATCCAGCGCGTGAGTGTATCCTTTACTGGCGGCGGGTCCATTTGCGGTGTTGTTTATTAGCATGACGCCTATGTTTAACCCGTTTATGCCGCCGCGTCTTTCGTCCGCCGGTAGTGGGCGGTGGAGGAGACACAAGACTCTGAACGCTCGGAAGATTATGGATCGTCTCCGTAATCTTCGTCTTGTACTTCCCCGTAATCTTCTCCTCCGATCGGTACGCCCGCGTTAACATGATTCCCGCAATCGGAACACTCAACAGAAACGCCTCAAACGCCGTCTCGAAATCCTGTCGCGACATCGCAATCGCCGCCGCCAAAAATGCTAAGACAGCCTTAATCGCTTCACCCACGATCCCACCTGCCGCACCCGCTCCAGGGATTGGGAGAAGACCTACCCAAGGTTCAAGAACTTCAACGTCCGTCGCCGCGTTCAGGAGAAACTCAACGAAGATCTCGATACTGCTGGAAATGAGGGCAATCGGGATAAACGGCAGGAACGAAATCCCATTTGTCTCAATATCGTTCAGGAAAAAGACGACGTTATGAAACGTACTGTCTACCGGCGTCTCGCCAAACAACAGATGCATAAGACCTTTCGAGGTAGATTCAACGAGATCGCCCACAAGACCTTCTGCGCCGCCCTTCTGTACATAGAACTTCTTAAACACCTTCTCGGCCATCCCCTGTGAAAAAAGCGGCTGGGTTCCCGAGACGAAATACGCTCGAAGTTCGGCCGGAGACGAGAACTTCTTTTTCATGAGGGTTTCCACCAGATCAAGTGCGCGATTCACCGCATCGCGGATCTCGGTGCTTTTTGTGTGTTTATAAACGATTTGTCCGGCTCGATATTGGGAATGCCGTCCCCGGAAATCCCAGACCATCTCTGCTAACGTTATATCTAGATTAGAATTTCCAGCGACGGTCGCATTCCAGACACGAGACGAATGTCGTCATTGGCTCGTCGGCCGACCGGGTCTGCATCTGGTAATAGTCGCACTTGGTAGTCTTCTTACACCGCGAGCAGAAGAAGAAGATCGACGCGTTCCCGGACCGGGTGAACAGCTTCTTATCCTTCTCGATCTGTGCCTCGATCTGAGCCTTCCATCGCTTAGGATTCAGATCAACGACCGTCATTTCCGCAAACGTCGCAGGTGCGACTTCGCCCGATAGGAGTTTAGGGACCCAGCCGTAGTTCCGCATGTTCTCATAGAACTGCATACACCGGCCTCGGTAATGATTCCAGAAGGCCGGATTGTTCCAGGTAACTTCAATCTCCTGTTTCGCACAGTCGCGAATACACCGCTGGAGCAGAGCGTTCTCCAGCGTCTCGGAAAGTTCGAGCGTTAGACCGATCTCGGTGTAATTCTGCTTCACGCGGTCGCGCAGAGGGCACGGAGTATTCACGTCATGAATAACCACCTGTTTCGGTTTCCGCTGTTTGGTGGTGGGCGCGGGAGCATCCTCTTCCCCGACCGCATCGTCATCATCGTCGTCGTCCTCCTCGTTCTCGTCGACCGGAGGAACCGCATCATCTTCGTTCACGCCCTCGTCATCGTCGGCATCCGCATCCGCATCCGCATCGTCTTCGTCCGCAGACGACTCACCTTCAAACGTCCAACTGGAATAAATGGTTTCGTACTCGGCAGGTTTCAGGTTCTGGTAAGACGATGACGGCTTGTCGTAGTTGTCGGCGTTCGAGTTCGCAGACAGCATGACGACCATCGACCCTACAAAGATCTCGTCTGCGAAGTTTCCGCCAAGAACGTGCTGGTTCACGGTATCGTCATCGTCGCTTCCCGATTCCGCAAAGATGGTGATCCAGTTATCCTTGTCCTGAATCTTTCCCTGAAACTGTAGACCCGGCTGCTTCGTCTTTGTCCTCAGCCATTCAAGGACGTCGGAGGATTTCGCAGGGACAGTCAGTTCCTGGAGAGTCCCGGAGGCCTGGATACATGTTGCTAGAACCATTTGCGCGCTTACTCCTTCTTTGACGTAGGGTCTATCTAATTGGTTTTGAACTCTCCAAAACGGATCAGCGTTCCCGTTCCCCTGAAATGAGTCAACGATACTATCAAACCACAACACTAACAAGATGAGCACATGGAAGGAGAAGTTCGAGAAGAAGCAGCAGGATCAGAAGGATGCCGAGATGGCCAAGAAGGTGGAAGTGAACGATATCAGTTTCCCCTCGCTCTCATCCGAGAGCGCATGGGGGAGCGCAAGCGCAGGTGCAGGTGCGGGCAAGGCGCCGACGCAGCAAAAGCCGAAGAAGAGTTTCGCGTCGATGGCGGCCGATTGGAAGGAGGCAGAGGAGATTGAGAAGAACCACAAGGCAGCCGCCGCCGAGATGGCTGAAATGGAACTCAAGCAGCGCACAGAGTTCTCCGGGCGCGGCGGGTTTCTCTACAATTTCGGAGGGACGCATTCTCGTACAGAAGATACGTACTACGAGGATGAGTATGCGGAAGATTACGTTCCTCCTCCGACGGCAGATACGTCAGACGACTGGAGGACGTGCGATCGGAAGGTTCGTCGGCGTGCTCCCAAGACCGCCGCTGAGTGTATGATGACGGACGGTCCGCTTGAAGCCAACGATGAGACGTCGTTCTGGCAGGAGGAGGACACGGTGTGGGGGAAGTACTAATCACTACCCGCGGCCCCAAACTAACCAAATGACCGCGGATCGTACTAGATTCGGCAGGAAAAAAACAAGTGTGAAATAGAGGCCGCCGACCTTTTTCCCTGCTTCCGTAAAGAACAGCAGGCCCGCAACCACGAGAAGAGTGAGGACTTCAAGAATCCCCCAGAGTCCGCCCATAGACGAATACTGATCGGCCGCTGCCTGCCGGAAATTACTGCGACTTTTGGTGGTTGATTCGTCCGTCTTCTTGTCCACCGCATCTTGGAGTCCTCCCTTCTGAATGAGCGGAGGAGCCTCCTCCCCCTTTTTTCCAGCCCCTCCCGGCCGGCGGCATTTGAGGTACAGTTTTCCGTCGCGGGGTGTCGATACCCCTTGGGCATCAAAGTAAGTGACTTCACGATCGCCCACTTCTTCCAGCGGCCGACGAACAGGTTTCGCATTTTTCGCCAGTTTCGCATAGTCCGACGGATCGATGGTAACTGTATTTGAATAAACGATCCAAATGACGTCGGGTTCACAAGGTGGAACAAGGTTGGTTCCGGTGTACACGTAGTAGGCCGGAGTATCGGGGACCACATCCGCGAGCGACCAGGAATTTCCGAGATTCACTTGCTGCTCTGAATCAGAATACGGGACAAACGCATTGAAAAACTTGGCGGAAGGAGTATCTCCTGGCGATGTCCGGACAATGACGGACATATTCACCTGCTTCCCGGACGGATGGGTGAATTCGGCAACAAGTTCAGCCTCGCCAAACACACTATCGAGAGAATGCTGGGCAGTCGAGTAGAGAACCATCTTTTTACACGTGTACCCCTCGCCATTGAAGGTAGCGGTCGGAGTCCCGCTGGAAAAACTGTTCAATTGAAGTCCGCCACTCTCTCGTTCGTCCGGAACAATCGATGCCTGTCCCACCGAAACATCATCGACTTTCCATTCGCATAAACGGTCGCACGGAAGGGCAAAAGACTGGGATAAATTAATGGGGGATTGGTGGGGAGCGCCACAGGCCTTGTATCTGTCGGGCCAATCGTGGGCAGTATCGAAAATGCTCATCCCAACCTAGTCTATTATTACACGGGCAGACGTTTTCTTCTGGTTTTGTAATAATGAGTAGCAGCGACCCCACAGTGAGTCTAGCCGCTGCGTCCTTGACGTTCAGCGTCCTCTCGTTTATTACAATTGTGGTTGGTCTCCTGTTTCTCGTATTTCCGGGCTGGCTAGAGACGATCAAGAGTGCGACCAGCAGCATTTCCGGCTCATCATCGTCCGGAGGGATTCTGGATGGCGTGAAAGTCTTTGCCGTCCTTGGTGGCGCCCTTGCCCCCGACATTGTTCTCCTGATTGGCTTCATCTCAGACTTGATGAACATGAAGTTCCGCTACTCCATCACCAGTCTCATTGGAATCCTGGCCGTCGTCGTTCACTGGGGTCTTGGAAGCCTCCTCTTCGGTTCGGGTTCGGGATCCAGTACTCCGACCATCATTCAGCAGGTGACTCAGGCTGCCGCGTCTGCCGCCGCCGCAATTGCTCCCGGACCGTCAGCCCCCGCCGAATCTCCCGGAAACCCGACATCTCAGTTTCTGGGGGTTGGAACACCCGCAACAACCGGTCCAATCCTGGATGCGCTCGGAAAGAAGGCGGCAAGGGCGAAGACCAACGCAGAGTTTGCGCAGGCACGGTCTGATGCCCTGGAGAAACAGGCAGCATCTTCGGTCGGATCGCCGTCGACGATTGATCTCAATGATACAGAGACGGAAGCCCAGGCCCGCAAGAGTAGGGTTAGTAAAAAGTCGGCGGCGAATAAGAAAGTGGGCGGAACTCAACTTCCCGGCATGATTGCCGACAAGTTCAATCCGTGTGCGATTCGCGGTCTTGGAATGTTCGATGTGAAAGGATCCCCTATGGGCCTCGCTGCCCTATCTGCCGTATTTGCCGTCTACTTCCTCGATATGACCGCAGGAAAGAAGCGCACATCAACCCAGGTCGGAGGATACCTTGGTTTCTCCACCCTCGCCCTCCTGTTCAACATCTACGCCTACCGCGAGTTCGGGTGCTTCCAAGACCCTTCCGTCATGGGCATCCTGAAATCCGCGGCGTTCCCCTTAGCAACTGGGTTCGCGATCGGAGGAATCGGGTACAGCGTCCTGAACTCTAGGTACGTGGATTTCCTGCCCCTAGACGGCCAGGTTCTGGAGAGTGGTGGTTCCAGCGGTCTGGCCGAGCACAAGCCATCATGCTCGGCTCCCAATTCTGATGATCAGATGGTGTGCGAGGCCTACCAGGACGGTAAGCGGATTACTTCGGTAGCGTTGCACTGAGGCGCTTCGCGAGAGCAAAGTAGCCCATCAACTGCGTCCCCGAATGCCGGCCAACCTCTACGCCATTGCGGACCGCTACCATCGTCGGGACATGGGTGACCTTGTAGGTCGAGGCAAAATGCCCTGGATCCGCGGTCGTATCCACCGACACCCACTGAATCTTAGAATAATCCTCCGTCAGCTCGGCGACCACGGGCTTGACGGCCTTGCACGGACCGCACGTAGGCGAGGTGAAAAAATACATCGTCGCCATAGTACCCTGTCTTGTATTACTCCTCTAGTTTTTCAATCGTTAAATGGGTTTTCTCCACCAGCCGGTATGCGATCCCTCCGTGAATCTTGGTCTTTTCCAGATCGTAGGCTCGGGCAGTCAGTGTTTTCTTGAGCGCAGAGATGAGTGCCGCTCCCAGAAACTTTGCGTCCAACGATGCCGTATTCGCCAGAATGGCCTTTACGAGATCAGTTTCCGACATGGGCGCGCCCATGATTTTCAATGGAATTCCGGTAAGAACGTCGTCGGCCGTTGTTCCCATCCTCACAACCTTCTCTTCTAGTTCTTCATACTTTACCGTCCGACCCAGTTCAGCCGCCTTAGTCGCCAATTGGTCGGCGTAATCGTTCCACTTGCTGTCCGTATCTGTCGCACCCGTATGCGCCCGCACATGAACGAACTGGTGACCGCCAAGTCCTTCGAGTTCCTTGAGAATCTCCTCGAGGATCGCCTTGTGGACCACCGGCTTTCCCTCTGCCGTCTTCCAACCACGCTTCCGCCATCCCGCGATCCACTTCGTCAGGCAATTAATGGAGTACTCAGAATCGGTGCAGATGCGTACCACAGCGCTTGAAACGTCGCTGATTCCCTTGAGAGTACGGACGCCTTCCAAGATTCCAGTAAGCTCTGCTGTCTGATTGGTCTGAGAGCCGTCAGCGGGTAGAGGACGACCGAACGATTCGGCGAGCATACTCGGATATATACACGCATATGCCCCCTTCGCGTTCTTACGACCATTGTTGAGTGAGGATCCATCGGTATAAATGCTAATCATCTGCTGTATGTTTATTTATGTAAGACTGCGAGATCCTGCGTCCGTTTTGATACGCTTCCACAGATCCACGACCTCTTTTGTTTCCCCGAGGTGTTTCGGGATAGTAACGATCGGAACGGCTTTCAGAACCCGCGAAATACATCGGCTCTGAATGGCCGACTGAATGTTGTTCATGTATTCTACGTGAAACCAGACCCGCGACCGGTAACTTTTTGTTTCTAACCACCGACGGAGCGACTGCTGACATGCGAGAGACAGGAAGTGGGCGTGCCACACCATCAAGAGCTTGACGCGTTTCGTAGATTTTGACGTGACCCAAATCTCAAATAATTTTCCGAACTCGTCTACCGAACAGACGGACGCAGCATCAATTTCGTGCGCATCAAGCGTTTCAGAATGTGTTTCGGTGTAGTCTTTCCATACCCGAATCATTTCACGATCATCAAGAGGTTCGTGAAATAACATATGAGGGGGTGGAAAAAGAAGATCCATTATACTACTACTCCTTCAGTTCCGAAACTATCTTACGAACCGGAATCTCCTGTGAGACCACATACAGACTGTTCTCCGTCAGAACGATATAGCATCCGTCCAATTTAAAAAGGCTCTGGATTGTGGACGTGTACTCGCTCTCTGACTTCACGAGGTACTTGACGGCATCCTTGACGCCGATACAGCACTTCTTCTCGCGGCTGTCCGTCCAGTAATCCAGGAGAATCGGACGGTCGTCGTCAACTGCGATCTGGGCAGCACGAAGAAGTACGCCGGCCGGGGGTAGCACTGTAGCGGGAGCGGGAGGGGGAGCGGGAGCGGCCATGTGTATGTATTGTGTCCTAGACTGCGTTTAAATCAACCTTTACGAACGCAGTCTTCCAGCTTGAACCTCGAACGCATACCGAGACAGGTCGCCTCATTCTTGGGAATCGTCAGAATAACTTTAGCCTTTTCGGAGATGAATGTATTGTCCTTCCCGAACAGCTTGGACATCTCCGAGAGGAAGGTGACCACCTGATCCACCGATTCGGAGACTGTCTCGTTCTTCTCCTTGCGGATATTGTCCGCGAAATCGGACAGAACCGTCTCCAGCGCCTCGTGAAGCAGGTCCTCGGAAATCAGGCCGCGGGTGTGCAGCTCGGCGGCAAACACTCCGAACCCCCGACGCAGTTCCTTCTGCTTGTTCCACGTACAGACCTTGTTCTCAAAGTCGGGCTCGGACGAGTTCGGGAATGCGATGGTCTTGGTCTGATCGAACATCTTGTTGAAGGTGTCCATGGAGCAGTAGACGTGGAGATCCTCATTGATCTCGGGAACGGCCTCGCACAAATTGACGAACATGTCGGCCATCAATTTCGCGTAGAACGGCATGGAGACGCCGCGGTCGAACAGATAATTGACGATGCGCATACGGAAGGTGTTGTCGCGCTTGGTAATGGTGTCGGAGATGGTCTTGGTCCGATCCTTGAGATTGGAGGCCACGACCTTGTTCACAATACCCTGAATACTTTCGTAATCAGGATCATCCTTCATTCGCAGTGTCGCCTTCAACTCGGTAATAATGTCGCGCCGCCACTCCATCTCCGAGGGCTTGCGATGCTGTGCGAACTTCTTGTAGTTCGGCTTCTTGATATAAATGGGGGCCACAGGGGCCATCTGCATAGCTGCGATCATGTCCAGAACTGCTGAGGGGATAGGGAGATGGGTGGTCGTGCGAAAGGCGTAAAGCATGGTGGAATTCATCTTAGGTTGGTGCTCTAGACTTCAAAGCGAGAATCCGGATCCGTTTTAGCCAAAACGGATTTACAGATCCGGAGATAAGATAAGTAGCGGCTACAACATGACTTCCCTATCTCCCCCCATCCCCACCCCATCCATTACCGACACGACACCATTCACGAACACGTGGGTGATGTGGTACTTCGATCCCCGCAATAAGGACTGGAGCCTTACGAACTACAAGAAAATCGCAGATCTCTCTACCCCGCAGCAACTCTGGACCATCATTGCCGCCATCCCCCGTGAAGCCTGGGAATGCGGCTACTTCTTCTTCATGCGCAAGGGATTCCGTCCCATCTGGGAGGTTCCCGAGAACGAACAGGGCGGTTCGTGGAGCAAGAAGATTCCCACGTGCGATCTCTACGATATCGCCATCGACCTCATCGTCCATTCTACCGTCTCCGCCGACCACATCATGAATTCAAAGCATGAAGCGTATGTCGGCTTCTCCACATCTCCCAAGGGCGACTTCAACATTGTGAAGCTGTGGACCAACACCACCACAGTCAGCAGCGCTAAGACGTTCCTGAACGCAAATATGAAAATGGCGATTACCGAAGATGTCGTCTTCACCGCCCACAAATCTCGCCGCTAGATATAATATGGCGACTGTCCCTGTCCGTCGAAATTTCACAAGAAGGAAACGCCGTTTTTCTTATGTTGAGAAGTATGAACCTTCGTCGCAGCCTCGGGTAAACGGAGACGAGTCGGAGGACTATTCAAGTGCGGATGAAGTGGATATTGATACCGTAGATCCTCGTCAGGTCGCGTTAGATGCTAGACGTGAAGAGGAGAATCGTTCGATTCTAGAAAAGGCGGTGCGTAAAGCCGAAGAAGATCAGAAGAAAGCGGCGACCCAGCGCATGGTCGTCACCGCTCTGAGTCCGAGAAAACCCGCTACGTTCACGTTCAAGCGGCGCGGAGTATCAGGAGGGCGAGGGGCGAAGAAGCACACCAAAAAACAGGTAAAGCGCGCCCGCAACCACAAACAGAATAAAACAACAAAACGTCAGCCAAAACGCCGAAATTAGGCGGGGATTCTCGAGATGCCTCGGAATAAGGTCGGAGATATCAACGTAGGAATGCTCGTCGGTCATACATATCTACTGCCGCCGGCTGCGTATGTGCCTTGAACTTCTGGAGAAGCGCAATTGCCTCCTGCCGCTTGCTACCCGGAATCTTGTAATCCTCATCATTGACCCGCTCCCACAGTGTCGTTTTTCCATACATTGTCTCAAACGGATGATCTGCAGGGGATTTCACTCCCATCTCCCGCAGAGTGTTCAGAATACCGTACAACTTACCCCCGTCGTCCGTCATCACGCAGAACCATGCGTCATTCAGGAGAACAGAGGGATCGTACGTGGGCTTCCGCTCCTTGCCTACGTGTCCGTACAAAGACGTCGACGCCTGATCCTGTCCGAGAAGACAGAAATCAGTCGCCATACTCTCTAGACCCATGACGTTCCCCACTTCCTCATAATTATAGTTTGAGACTTCGGGTGCCTCCTCGGCAGACTTGCGGGCCATCATACGCTGTCCTCCCTCAAACGATCGCTCCATGTACGGAGGGGCCTGGTGTGGCTTGCTGGGATCCATTGTTCTCTTGAACCCACCTTCTTTTAAGTTCTTTTACTTGGAGATCGCCGAGATGAAGTCAGAGGGTTTCGGCTTGGCCTTGGTACGAATCATTGCCTGTTCAATAAGAGTTCCCAGCATTTGACCCTTGATGAACGCCGCTCCTCCTTCAAGCCTGTAATATTGTTTGGACGCATAATCATATGGTAATTGACCCGGTTTTACAGTTGTAGTGAGCTGTTTCATAGATTCCAGAAATTTCTGTTTCCAGGCGTAAAGGATCGCCATCTTGCTATCAAAGGGAGTATCGACATTCAACTTGAATCCTTTGGGCAAGTAATTACCAATAAACGCAGGCGATGTTGAATTCATGGCCGCGTTAATTTCGTCGACACTTATGGGATCCAAATTGATGATATTTACATCCCCATTTTTCCTAAGATCATCAAATGCTTTATGATACATCTCCGTCTGGTCATCCGCCATTTTTTTCAGTTCAGATAAGTCGTAGTCGTACGCCTTGTCCAGCAGAAGACGGACCTGATCAAGTAGCGTCGTGTAGCTTGGGAACTCTCCCTTCATAGTCGTGAACTGTTCTCTCCGCCGGTTCTGACCGTAGAGAACAGTAAGCAGGATAAGGACGGAGATTCCTATCAGGAGGTATCCCCACTTCATTCGTATTATCTTATTAAGCAGAGGAATTGGAGCAGGGCATTAGACACAACTTGATCTCGCCGAGGTTGGCGATGACGTACTTGATCATCATGAACCAATCGTTCTTCATGTACAACTCCAGATTGTTCGAGAGGTTCGTACACTTGGTGAACAGGACTAGATGGGGCAGAGAGAACGACCCCGAAATAATGGCGTTCGTCTCCTCCTTCTTAATCGAGAACTCCGAGTCAGAATCGCCCAGAACCGTCTCGCGATTGGCGAACTGACCCTTGCACGAGAGAACCAGGGTAGATCCCACACTCTTGATATCTACCGTCTTCGCCATCAGGAGCGTCATATCGCGGCACTTCTTCTGGAAATCGATCGAGGGCATCGTAATCCGCGCCGAAAACTCCGTAGACGGCATCTCGATATTCGGCTCATCGCGGTCCAGCAGCGATAGCGAGTAACGGGTGACCTCCTTCTTGTCGCCGTTCTCCAAAAGAATGCGGAGATGGTTGTGGTCGCCCTTCTCGATGTAGAACGTGAGCGTATCATCGTTGGTCGCCGTCTTGACGATACGGTAGAGGTGATCCGTGTTGAGACCAATGACGGTGGGGGTAGAGCAGTGGTACTTCTCGAAGCGCGCGGCCTCAAGACGCATGTGGACAAGAACCGTGCGGGTATTGTCCATCGCCACCATCTTAATCCCATCCTTGTCGAACGTGAAATTCATCTCGACCAAAATACATTTGAGCGCCTCTACGAGAGTGCGAATGGCTCCTGTCTGAACAGTTTTCGCTTCCACAAGGAACTCGCTCATTTTTATTATTATAGTTCAGGGCGACTTGCTTAAATCAAACTGAACACATATCCCAGTATGTATCCACACAGGAATTCAATGATGTCCACGAACACATTGATTTCTTCTACATCTAAAAACTGGTAAAAAATGAAGAGAGGGACAATCGTCTTGATCTTGATCGCCAGAATCCCAAAGGCAATATGCCAGAACGAGTTCCATCCGTCGCTAAACAATCTGCGAGGAGAGTATGCTGAGCATGTCGTGGATTTACCTATGGCCACTCGCTTTTTTGGGGGTTCTGGGACTTCTGTTGTTGGTGGTTCTTCTGATGGCGTCGAATCTTCTGATGGGGTTGGCGGCTCTGTCTCTATACGGTCTAACTCCAAAAGATGCTCTGTTTGATTCGGTGGTAGCACGATTACGAAACGAATCTGTGGAAGAGAACCTTCGGGCAACATTTCCAATGGTGGACTGTCCGCCTGATCTTCCACCGACATGTATCTTTGTTTGGAACCCACACGGATTAATTTCGGTTTCGTCCGCCCTCTTCAATTCCCTGCGAGTATGTCGCCACCCCAATTACAAGGCAAATCACGCTGTCGCTCTTTCCATGTTTCACTACATTCCCGTCATCTCAGACATTGCTCGGTACGCTGGAATCATTTCGTCGGATTACGGAACGATCAAGAAAACCCTCCTGAAGAACGAGTCTGTGTCCGTCATGCTGGGAGGAGTAAGGGAAATGAACTTGGCCGATCCCCGCAAGATGGTTCTCTACGTCAAGAAACGCACTGGAATCTTCAAGATTGCTGCTGAAACGGGAACTCCGTTGGTTCCAGTCATCACGTACGGCGAGAATGAACTGTTTCCGCGCTCAGACAATTGGTTCGTTGAACAAATGAACGTGTGGCTACACTCCTCATTTGGACTCTCTGTTCCTGTCCCGAGTTGGACATCGCTCCTACACTGGTTTGAAGTGTCCTACCGATCACTCAAACCAATTCCTACCTATGTTGGGTCACCCATCACCGATAAAGATCCAGATTTATTAAAAGAAAAATACATTGCGGCGGTCCAGACTCTGTTTTCAAACACCTCTCCCCCCGATTATAGCTTAGACATTATTTAAGCCACAACCTCCGCCTCGTCGGCACCGCCCTTCTTCGCCTTGCCGTGGGCGACCTTGACGGGCTTGCCGTGCTTGATCGTCCAGCGGTGTCCCGTCTTCTTCTCCCACTTCTTCAGCGTCCCCTTGCTCTTGGCGGACGCCGACTTGCGCGTCGACACGATCTTGCCGTACTTGTTGTACTTCAGCCCCTTCTTGGTCAGGCCACCCTTCGTGTGGTGAGCCGTTCCGTGCATGACCTGCGCACGGGATCCAACAGCGCGGTGAGCCGAGCCTCCAAGAGTGAGTCCATCTGTAGCGTCCATGTTTATTAGTAGGGTCTACAAATTTCTATCATTCTTTGAGTTTTGCCGCGACATCGCCGTCCGACAGAATCGATTCAGAAGGAAGTTCAAGGTACAGAATACTACTGAAAAACGGCGATACCCGGTTTTCGAAGACTACACTCCTGATCTTATCGTTGCTCGCCAGCGTCGAGATCAAGCGCGATTCGAGAACGCTGCGTTCCAGTGTCGGACGAACCTGTTTCACCTGGACTTTACACGACGCACCGTCCCAGACACACAGACCTGAACAGTCTGATTGCGGGGCGCCGGTACACGAATGCCGCATCTTGCTGTAAAACGTCGGTGGGGTATCCGCCTCGCTGAACGTCAGAGTATCGTCAAACCATTTTTTAACGAGTGGTCGCAGATCCTTGATTTCCGGCGATGTCTGGGACAGGATCCGACGCAGATCCGCATAATCTTCACCCTGCATATCGTGCGTCAACTGGTACAGGAGAAACTCAAAGATCTCCGCCTCGTACGTCACCGATCGCGCAGTTTTCACGGCTTCCGGGTCGGGTTTTCCGTAGACCAGGGTGTCTTCACCTACTTCCCGACTTGTTTCGGAAATTTCAGAAGGGTCTCCGTCCAGAACTTCGTCAGTGAGAACGGGGATACGCAGTCCAGATCGAGTGACTAATTCTACGACCACATGTTTAGCATTGGCCGCATCATGGGCATACGCGTATCCTGGATGAACTTCGGCCGCTGTCTGAAGAAACGCCACCATGTCGGATTTGGAGGGGTACTCTGACTGCGCAATGTCCGAATACCCGGCGACCCGCTGGTCTAAAAAGGTAGGAATCTGGGAAGTGGGGCGAAACGGGAGAAGGATAGTTTTCGGAAGAAACAGGGCTTGGGCGCGGCCGTACGGATCCAAAACAACTTTGAGGTCAGGGATCTGGTCTTTCAGCGCCGTCTTCCCGATAAACGCAATCGCCTTATCAATTGTCGGAATATCGCGAACACACGAATTGATCCGAAATGATTCCAGGGTAGGAACCAGTGATTTCGGAAAGAGGTTCATGTATAGGTTTCCGTTAAAGACGGGGGACGCAGATGTTCGCGAGACATGGACAACAAAGTCAATACTGGACATATCTGCGGCATCCACGAGAACAAGGACAGCCTTGTTGGTCCGTCGAACCGCGCCAATGTTCATGAAACACGCCGAATGAAGTTCGTCTCCTTTCACGTATATCGTATACACCATACAATTGAGCGTGAGCGCAACATACTCCAGTTCTTCGAGCGGACTCAGAGCCTTCTCATCATACGCCTGACTAATTGACTGAACGCGGGCCGTTAATTTGTCGGCGACCGACGACACATCTGCCTTTGACCACGAACGGAAGAACGAACACCGTTTTATGACTTCGGGGGCCATTTGGGGGGAGGGAATAGGAGCAGTGAGTCCGATAATTTTCCCCAGCGTTGCGGCTGCGTGTCCCACCCCGGCGCGGAAAAACCCCGACTGTCCCGACTGAATGCGGTTCATCGCATCAATCGTCGCTTTGTAGTCCAGCGGAACCCCGAGAGCCCGACCCACGGCTTTCGGAATGTACGCAATTCGCAGTTCTTCCAGTCTCGTCTTGGTTTCGCCGAGAACGTAGTACGGTTCGGGCTCTTTTGATGCCGGTATCTCGGAGTGCGAATATGAGATCTTGGTGGTTTGGGCGGTCGTGTAGCAGCATGGGATCTGTTTGCCCGACTTTTTGGATTTGTACTTGATGTATCCCGGGTACACCGACGACGCATCTCGTTGAATGACCGGGTATTCAAGAACATCCTGGACCTTTTCCTCGGCCTTGACCGATGATCGGACTTTTCCTTCACAGATCGGGCATTTCCCATCGACTAACTGATCGGCTTTCAGAGGTATGCGGTCCACCGTACACCAGTATTCGGGACAAATCACGACGCCGTCGGGTTCCTTGACGTTCAGAACTCCGGCGGTTCCTGCTCTAGATGTACGCGGATCGTAAGCCGACAACTCCTCAGAATCAAACTTCGCGAGTTCAGAGTCTTTGAGGATAATCGGTTGACGTGGTTTGTCGCATTTGTTGTACATATCGGATTCTGAAGGAGCGTACGTCTCTGGATCAAATTCACGGAGTTGACGTAAAAAATAGTCGGCCAGTGATGTCTTCGTCCCTTTCGGTTTCACTTTCTTCGCCACCTTCTTCTCGGGTTTCGGTTCCTCCTTCTTTTCGACCGTTCCGATGCCCGCAATATCTCCTAGAAGTTCGTCTAGAAAACTATCTTCTTCAGCGGCTGCTGCGGGTGTTTCTTCGGGAATAGCCGCCGACTCGGTGTCCACGATTTCCATGCGTTTGGGACATACGTCATCCAGTTCGGGATTGTCGGGGCGCATCAGGATATCACGAAGAACCGTAATGTATCGTACGACGCGTTTCATGTCGGGCGCATGGGTGACGGCAACTTTGGTCGAGGAAAGTTTGAACGTGGGAAAGGCCGAATAATGCCGTTCGCCAATATCCGGATTGTCGGAAAGAAGTTGTTTCACGCTTTCTAAGAGCACTCCACTGTCGGGAAGCGAGAGGTCGGGAAGTTGTTCATGAACATCGTCGAGGGTGACGGCTACGCTTTCACGCAGCATCCCGAGAACTCTCATTTCGTTGTTGGACATCCCAATATCTGTGTCGTCGGTGCGGAGAAATTTGAAGACCAATTTATCCTTGTCGGTCACGTCGTAGAGAGACCGTAAACAATCAAATCGACGGAAATCGGCTTCTTTGAGTTCGGTCTCATAGTGTACGACTCCGGACATATCCTGTAATTCCCACCGGTCATCTTCGTAATCTGCCGGGTCCAGGAACGCGGTGAGACCGTCGATGGAGACTAGAAACTCTTTGGCTTTCTGCTGGAGTTCAGTATGCGTCTCCGCACCCTCTTCGCCCCGTGAACACGAAATCGTAATCTCGGTAGAATTGACGGTAATCCGGTCGTAGGTTCCACGAGCAGTTCCTCGGTAGATCAGAAGTGCGGGCTTGTTCTTGGACGGTTTCGTAGCGTTCCACCAATAGGACCACAGACGCACATCGAGAAAAGGAGTCTTCTCTTCGTTGTCGGTAAAGAATTTATGGCGAGACTGTTCCTGCCGACTGGAAAAGAATGTAATAACGGGGATATCCGGGGACACCGTAGTACCGTAAAAGATCTGCTCAAACCGATTACGAATTGCGTGTCCGAACTCCGTATTGACTAAAGGTAATTTCCAGCGGACTTGGTTAATGGAGACCTTGGTAGGATTCGGAGCTTTCAGAGACGAGAGAGCGGAGACCAGTTCAGTTTGACGGGCAATAGACGATTCGACATCGGTGGGAACTTTGGCGGGAGATGTGGGTCGTAGACGGGGGTAATAGAGTAATTCTAGTTGAGGGAGAAGAGGTGTCTGGGGAATCACGACAAACTGAACAATCTCGTTGGGGTGGAGAGTTTTGAATAAGGCCCGAACGTCAATTGTGACTTTGGCGGACGGAGGAAGGTGTTCGGGGACATCGGTATTGTTCTGGGGATAAATCCACGACCTATCTTCGGGAACACCTAAGATACGCCGCTCACGGAATGGGGCGTCTGACGTCGACTCAATCGCCATCCACCCCGATTTGTCGTACGATGTCTCGTCAAACACGAACGGAGGATCACGGGCCGCATTGTAATACTCTAAGGCCTTGCGAACAGGTTTGCCTTCAGGGGACATACGAAGAAACAGATTCTCCCATTTGCGGGAATCCTTCGCATAATAATCACCCTCAAACTGACCTTCCACATATATCCGAAGCCGATCGGGATGTACGCCAATCAGGGTTCCAATACGGTTCTGGACAGTTTCAATCGAATCGTCTGTGAAAAATTTAAAGGTTGAAGTATTGCCCGTACCGAGATTGAGAACGGTTTGGGAAACCTCCTCGGACATCAATTATTTTATGCGACCAGAATAATGTCGTCCTTTAACGTCGGTCTTGGAAGTTGGAAGAAAGGTGGTCGTGTCGCAGATTCGTCTATGCTGACTCGCAATGTGAAACTCGTTGCCGCTGAGCGGGGAGTTGCGAATGAACTATCTACATTAACGCTCGGAAATCTGGGAATTCCTTCTCAGTACCGTATTCCCTCTGCCGAGACAATCCAGACTGTCTACAAGGATACGACGCCGGCAATGATAGGAGCGTTCAATTCTGCGGCCCAGATTCGCCGACGCACCCGCCAGTAAGTTTTTGCTCTGTAAGTATAATACTAGACAATGCCCACCGTACAATCGTTTGGATCATGGAAAACTGGGGGACCTGCCGCTGATTCAGGCGATCTCACCGCTAACCGTCGTAAACGGGCAGAGTATATGGATTACCTGAATGCTCAGACCAACATCCGCACACCTGCAACTCCTTCAGCGTACGGTCCTGCTGCCTCTTGGGTCGGACCTGTCCCCTTTGGATCTACGGCCCTCGTAACGCTTATGGCGGGCGGTGGACCGATTCGTAAAACGTTCAATCTCCGTGTGGTCCTTGCGAATAGCAACAAGGAACGCAAGGCTTTTTGTAATGCGTGCAACGATGCTACAAATGCATTCACTCGCTAAATTATAGAGGCGAATCTGTGATTCTGGATTATAGAGGCGAATCTGTGATTCTGGATTATAGAGGCGAATCTGTGATTCTGGATTATAGAGGCGAATCTGTAATCGTCATACCGCAGTACTCCACTGGCGTCCTGCTGTAATTGACGGGGGTATACACTCCAATCTTTGACGCATCTTCCAGAATCCTCCGGAAATTGGCCCAGAATTCGGGCGTATGTTTACCGCTGGACAATTCAGCCGTCATTAAATGCGACATCTCGTGAAGGACCACAAACATGACCGTGTTCATATCCACAAAAGGATACGCAGGCGGATTGGTCTTGTCGCGCAGACATAGGACGATCTTTTCACCCTTGTTCTCAGAATACGACGTATCGGGCGACGTCATAGAGTTTTCCATGAGATGGTCGGCATTGAACCGTTCGACCAGCAATTTGGCCTGAGGATCCGTCTCAAACTCATCCTGCTTGTAAAACGCCACCACCTTCTCCATATTGGATTTCAGGTTCGCAAGGTGTTCAGCTGCCTGCTGTTTTCCAGGTAAGTCTTGAACAAGGTACGCTTCTCCGTCTTTCTCGGCTTTAATGGTGACTAGATTTCCAGGTCCGCCATTCGCATATAGGTATAGGAGATACCCTAACATGGCAATGACGATAACCACAACGTGTGGCGTAAACTTCATTATTCAATCACGTTAAATTACTTAAAGCATTTACTGAGGTCCCTTGGCGCCAGCACCCGACTCGCCGATCTCCAGCTCGCGGCGGTACAGGTCCGGCTCGATCGTGGAGTTCAGGAAAGGCGATACGGCCGCACGGGGGTTCGGCGGGTCCGAGCGGATGTCGAGGTTGGCGTTACGGAGGGACTGGCCGACCGTGTTAATGCCGTAGTGGTACGAGGGCGACAGCAGGTTCTGGCCCTTGAGGTCACCGAGTCCGACGGGGTTCGTGGCCGCCCACGACGCACCGAGACCGCCCTTCGGGAGCAGCTCCTCGGGCGAGAGGACAGACTGCGAGTACGTCTGCTGGCCTGTCGGGTGGCGGTCCTCCTGCGCCAGCGAGGGAGCCGCATTGCCGCCCTCAGAGTGGGCGCTCACCATCGTGGGGGCAGACGGGTTGTTCGAGAGGGGTCCCTGGGGCTCCAGTCCGCCGACCTCGAGGCCCTCGCCGAGGAACTTCGAGCCGCTGTAGGCATTCACAACAGCGACAAGGACAACAATTCCGGCAACGACGGCGCCAAGGCGAACCATGCTATTCGAGGATAGTTTCATCGCTAGTTTATATTGTTCAATAGACAAAAAGAATGGATAAAAAGGAGACTTCAGGGCGTGGCTTCTTCGACAATATCTTTCAGGACGTCCTAGAATTTTCAGCGAAGCCCGACACCCATTCATACATCGAGCACCATATTATCAAACCCCTTCTTTCACGCATTTTTCACCATCTCTACCCCTACATCATTGGAATCCTCCTTCTCTGGCTGTTGATGTTCGCTTGTCTGGCGATCATCCTTCTGCTTCTGATGCGTGGGAGCATTCTCGACAGCATCGTTATCTTTAGGAAATAGCGCACGGGTGAGATCCTCCTTATTGAGACCCCAGAACCCCCTGAGACCGCGCTCCTTCGCGATCTCCCGCAACTCGGTGATCGTCATCTTCTCGATTTTGTACTTGGCGGGCAGCTCGGGCATCCCCAGAAGCTCGACGAGCTTAGCCTTCGGAAGAATGTAGTATTGCTTAATACGGCGCCCCTTCGCCATCTTCTTGAGAGCCATCAGCGATATGGACGTGAGGTCGGTGAGCGCAGACATTTCGTAGATTAAATGTGGATTTACCATAACAGAATAGGATGGATCTGGTATCCGTTTTGGTTGTTTTCCTATCCACCCTCCTTGCTTTCGGAGCAGCCATTTATGCCTACGGTGTCGCGAATCTCGAAGAGATTAAAGATAACTGGGTTCAGTATCGTTGTAACCCCCTGTATATGCCGCTGGCCGATCTTGTGGGCTCTGATATATTCACCAATTTCACTAACTGTACACTCCAGGCAACCCATAACTATGCCGGAGTTGCGCTAGATCCGATCTACAAGAATTTCGCGATTCTCACGGATACCGTGAACATCATTATGAACTCGATGAACGATATGCGTGCCGCGATCACGGGCGCATCGAGCGGGTTCCTGACGATTATCCAAACAACGTTTGCGAAGATCCAGAACACCATGAGTACATCCGTTCAGTTATTTGGTCATGTACGCACCATCATTAGTCGTATGATGGCGACCATGGCCATTATGATGAACATTGTGAATACGGGAGTACAGACTGGCGAAAGCATCCAGAATGGTCCTATCGGAAAAGCAGCCGACTTCTTCTGTTTCCACCCCGATACCTTGATCAAACTCTCCGGGAACAAAACGTGTAAACTCTCCGAGATCACTCCGGGCACAAAATTGTATGACGGTCAACTTGTTGTGAGCACCCTCAAATTTGTAGGGGGGTGTCCGATGTTCAGTATTGGAGGTGTCCAGGTCTCTGGAAACCACAAGATTCTTCATGAGATGGACTGGATTCGGGTCGAGACACATCCCGACGCCCTGCCCACCGAACCCTGTGAGTTTGTCTACTGCTTGAATACTACCTCGCACCGTATTCTCGCGGGCGATCATATCTTCAAGGATTATGAGGAAACGAGCAACCCCGAGATCTTGCGCGAATTCTTCACGCGCGTCCAGATGGCGTACGGACCACGGGATACAACATCGGCCAAGATCCAGAACCCCGCAAGGTATACGTATACCGGAGTTCTTCCTACTACCCTCGTCAAACGAGAGTCCGGGGAGATGTCCCCTGCGATGGATATTCGCATAGGCGACCAACTTGCGCTAGGCGGACTCGTCAAGGGAGTCATTCATCATCGCGTGCGCGGACAGACAGTGTATGCTACGCGCGCACTAGCCCCAGGAACGTGGGTACTGGATGAGGACGGAGAGGGAGTTTTTCCCTCCTTGGTTGTCTCGGACAATAACGAACTACACGACTATGTCCAGTTTGTTACTGAAAAGTGCAGGTATTCTCTCGGCGATATGGTCATTCTTGACGACCATGAAGTGGATGACGACGAGATTCATACCTGGCGTGATTCTGAGGTTCAAAAAGAGATGATCTAAATATAACATAATGGACGTCCCTGCGATAGCAGCAGCGACACTCGGCCCCCTTCTCATTGTAGGGGTCATTCTATACACGTACGCACAAGCAACTCTAGACGATGTGAAAACTGACTGGGTAAAGTACCGATGTAACCCGATGTATATGCCGTTTGCGGGAGGAATACAGCCGGACGTCACCACCTACGAGAATTTCCAGTTTTGTATCTCGTCGATGTCCCAACAGATCTTTCAGTACCTCCTGGACCCTGTCTACATGCTGTTTGGAGTCATCAACGGACTCGTTGGTATGGTCGGCCATGATCTCCGCTATTTCCGCAATTTCATTAGTGGGATACAGATGTTCATTACATCCTTTACCGCCGAAACGTTTGCGAAGATTCACGATTCATTCGGAGTCATGATGTCGCTCATGTCTCGTATTCGCGATCTTATGGGGCGCATTGTAGGTTCGACCGGGTATGCCGCCGCGATTGCGATCACGTCTACGAGACTGGTAGAATCAATCGTTGGATTTATGAAGACGATCATTATAGCCATCGTGATCATTCTGTTCGCAATCTCCCTCGTTCTCGTCTTTGTTGCCCCCGGTCTTCTTGGATTTGCGATTTTTCTTGGAACGTTTGTCGGCGTGTCGTACTGTTTCCATCCGGACACTCCCATCAAATTACACAATGGGGAGACGGTTCTCCTGAAACAGGTGCGGGTAGGAGACGTTCTGAGTTCGGGGGCTCGGGTCACTGCTACAATGGTGTGTTTGGCTCAGGGCGTTCCGCTGTATACGTACGACGGAACCGTCGTCTCCGGGACCCATCTGGTTCGAGACAAAGAAGACGGAGTATGGACGTACATTGAGAAGGCGAAGGGGTCAGTCCCTTACGACGGACCTGCGCCCTACACGCTCATCTGCCTGAACACGACCGACCACCAGATCCCGATTGGAGATACCGTGTACGCCGACTACGAAGAGATCGAAGAAGACTTAGACTATGAGCCGTTAGAGCCGACCGATACCGTGTTTACGGGGGGAGGCAAAGTTCCGCTTGAGAAATGTTATCCTGGTCTCCAGACTCTCGACGGACTGATTCGAGCAGTTGTGTATCTCGAGAACGGAAAGATGCAATTATTTATGGGGAACTCGGATGGATATTTCTATATTAACGGAGGTTCACGCAAGGTACGTGATTATCCTGATTCTCACGATCCGATTGAGTTGGCGAAGATTCAGGATAGAGTCCTTGCGGAACTAAATTCGTAATATGTATACAAATGAAGGACAAGACATCAGTCGTTCTTGCCGTTGGCGCGGCCGCCTTTGTCGTTGCCCTTGCCGCACGCTACTATCTGTCTGCAGGTCGCGAAGGTTTCTGGCAGAATGAGATCGGTGCTCCCGCGTCGGGCGCTGGTGCCGGTGCCGGTGGGTATGACGGAATTGATATTTCGAACGGAAATTCCTGGTCGGCGGCGAACGCCCCTACGCCGCTCAAGGCGTACGAGGCAGCCGACGATAATCAACTGTTTGATTTCCAGAACTCGGTGTTCAAGCCGGAGTGCTGCCCGTCCAGCATCACGGCCGATACGGGATGCCTGTGTATGACGGCCACGGAGGAGAAGAAGTTGGCGTACCGTGGCGGAAACCGCGCGGAGTAAGCAAATGGTTTAGATTGATCCCCATATAACAATAAACAACTACCGATGTCGGGATCCTTTGATGTTCAGACGGTTCTCAAAGAATGCCTTGACGATATCCGCAAGGAGTTTCCGTCGCTTGCCGACACGCTGGACAAGGAGTATGCCGAAATTAATTTCAAGGCGGAGGTAGAGCGGTTCAAGATCCTGCTCCAGCCGATCTTCATGCAGGTGGTCAAGAAGGACGACAAGATCTTCGCCGAGCCGCAGATGTTTCTCCGCGGAATTGACTTTTCTGTTCTCATGAAGGATGCGACTGATAAGCAGAAGGAGACGCTCTGGACGTACACTCGCATGTTCCTGGTTTGCTCGTATCTGGGGTCGGATATCATGGAGACGGTGAAGAATCTGTGGAGCAAGATGTCCGGTCAGACGGCGACGAGCGAGGTGGACGATATTCTGAAAGATGAGTCGACGCAGTCGGGGATCCAGGACTTGCTCGAGACGCTGAAGGATACGCGCATCTTCAAGCTCGGAATGGAAGTGATGGAGACGATCAATGTGGAGTCGCTGGGTCTGGGGGAGATTGATTTCTCGGATATCGGAGGCATGCTTGAAATGGTGAAGAACCCGGAACACCCCGTCACCAAGAAGGCGATCTCGGCGGTCCAGAAACTCATTGAACAGAAGATGCGTTCGGGAAGTCTGAAGAAGGAGGATTTCATTCGTGAAATCGAGATGCTCAAAGAGAAGTTCACGCATTCGCTTGGACGTCTTTTCAAGAAGGAGTTTTTCGGAGAGGCTGCGGCCGGAGCCGGAGCCGGCGCAGGTGATCGCCCCACCCCTACTGCCGCCGATCTCATGAGCAATCACCCTGAGGCGCGTCGTGCGCGAATGTTGGCCCGTCTACAACGTAAGGTTGGTAAGAAGTAAATCTCTTTATTCCAATAATGAGCGGCCGAGAACAATTTTGGCTGACCGATCCCGCAAATTTGTTCAAGCGGTGGAGTCGTTTTGTTCCGACGAACGATATGACGGTTCCGGAGGCTCTTAATGCGGTGGTTCGCTTCACGATTTACTCGGCTCTACTGATTTCGCTGATTACCCAGAAGTCGTGGTACCTCCTCCTGATTCCTACGGTCATGGTGGTGTCTGCGATCCTGGTGCGGTTGTATCCCGAGACGCAGATTCTCAAGGAGACGTTCGGGGGACAGGGAGGTGCGGCCGCGACGCCGAAGGCCAGCAATCCGTTCATGAACGTTCTGTTCACAGACTACGTCGACGGTCCCGATCGGTCGGCCGCGCCGTCAAACATTAATCAGGGACAGGTGAAGGCCAGCATTGACGAGGCGTTCTCGAAGACGAGCGATCTGTATATGGATACGTCGGACAAGTACGGCCTCATGCAGTCGGCTCGTCAGTGGGTCACGCAGGCATCCACGACCATCCCGAACGATCTGGAAGGATACCAGAAGTTCCTCAATCAGGACAATGTATCCCGCAAGGAACTGTCGGAATCCTATGTGGTCGCCAAGGGGTCTACGAACTCTCCTAAGGGGCTGCTATAAATGTACGAATATCGTCAGGGGTCATCAGCGCACCCGTATGATGCTTGTTCTCCCCGTCTTTTGTGTGAAGGGCGTAGGTCGGAAAACCTTCTACCCCCATCATCACATCGTCCGGAACCGCTTCCTGCTCCACTTCAAGTACCTTGATATCGGGAGGGGAACCGTTACAGAAAGCCTTCCACGGCTTCTCGGACATCTGACATGCCCCGCACGTCTTGCTGTAAATCCTCACAATCATAGGAACGTCCTGAGACATTTCCTCCAGGACTTTGGCCTTGTCGGAGGGTTTCGTGTATGATTTAGGCTTGGGCATTATAAAGTATCACGAAATTATAATAGTTTACGATGTCGTTATGTATATCGAATCTCTATCCCGTCAGCAAGGATATGTGGATTGGTCAGGATACAACGGGTATCGCTCATCAATTCAAAGGTCTTGATCAGTATCGCGAGTATGTAACAAAGTTGACGGCGGCAGGAACGGTGTGCCCCGAAGCGTCGCTGCCGTCTGCCCCGGCCATTATTCCGCAGGAACGGACGCCGTTCACAGGTTTCCTTGAATTCAAGCCAACGGATGTCCAGCAGCAGGCGAAGTATTCGGCCATGTCTCCTTGGTGGGTAGGAAGCGAGACGACGGATACTGCCTTTGGACAGGGGCTCAGTAAATCTCTTTCCCGATAGGCACGCCCTTCGGATTCAGGGGTGCCGGAAGATCCCCCGACTGCTGCGACGGATACGCGTCGGGGACTTTGCCGTAGTCTCCGCCGTTAGGTCCTACCGGATCATACCCACCCATCTTTTTCGGCAGACGCTTGTGTTTCATCGTCCGCCGACGAAGAAGCGACCTACGCCCAGCTTTCGTGTTCTTACGACGACGTCCAGCCTTCGTCTTTTTCACCATCTATTATAATAGTAGAATGAAAGAATTGATGATCCGCGATGAAGTCCTCTTTTGGGGAGCCGCTGTTCTCCTCGTCTTCTTCGCGTTCGTGATGATGCCCGCCCACGAACGGTTCAGGGATGCGCAGGGACGCGAAGTGGATGTCTCTCCTAACGCCCCGCCGAAACCCGAATGGCTCAAACCTATCAATGAACGCACGGGAAAGCGAGAGGGATTCTGGGGATTATTCTCCTCCTTTTTCACACCGACACGTGAGAAGATGACGGGTGGGACATCATCCGCGTGTCCAACAAATGGAGAAGGAATGACAATTGTCAATCCTACTACAAATGAAAGTAAACGTTATTACACTGAATCTGAATGTTTAGGAATGGCGGGGGTGTCAGGTTGGAGTTCGGAGGCTCAAGGTGATCTAGCATCTCTTTCTATGGAAAAGTACTGTGGACTAGGTACGTGCTATTCAAGAACTGGAAATATAGGTTTAGGTGAAAAAATCTTTCAAAAGTGTAATTTAACGTCTGCACCATCCGCACTTGCTGCAGAGGCAGGGGCTGGCTGCATAACGCATGATCAGAAGCTTAATACTCGTTTCTCTCAACCCCCTCTCTCAGGTATTACCGCCCAGCAGTCGACCACTCCTCCGCAGTTTAATACCGACTCAACACTGGGATCTACGAGTGGAACTTCGGGCATGGAGAGGACCGTGACGCAGGGAGATCTGCGGGAGGCACAGGTACGGTTTATTCAGACCCTGATTGGAAACGAGCCCGATCAGGCGACCAAATTAGCATTATCCCAAGGTCTATCAACTCTTCAGCAGGTTGTGAAAGGCGCCCCTGTCTCGCTCACCAACGTCCCGCTCGGAACGGCGGATAAACAGATTTATACCGCACTCACGAATGTCCCCGGGACGTATAGGTACTCGCAGTTTGCTTTTGCTTTCCAGGCCGCGGGAGGAACAAACCCATCTCCCGAAAACATTGTGAACATGCTCCAGAACATCCCGAGCAACTTTAATCCGTCGACTGCCCCCCGTTCCACCGTCTCGAACGTATCCCAGATGTCGCAGTCCAGTGCTTTAACACCTCCGGATCTGTACGGCCCCGGTCCCAACGTACTCCGCTCGGCACTCCAAAGTTGTACGTGCGCCTCGCAAACATCCGGATGCCCGACGCATGGCTGATGATATTTTGATAGTTCCTAGTAGATAATGAGAGGATACACGATCCTATTGTGGGGGCTCCTGGCTCTCTTCGCCCTTTACCTGGTATTTATCACCCTAGGAGGGCGAGAATACTTCGATGCTTCCACGAAACCAAAGAACGCATCGCTGTGGCAGGATACGACGGGAGCCTGGACAGCCTACTGGGAACCTCCGGATACGGACAATACCTACGCCTTCAATCTCTTTATGTCTGACGGAACATCATACTCGATTGGTCCGGCGACAAAACCGTACCAGACCTACTTACTCGGCCAGCGCGATCCTGCCGGGTTCGTGGGAAGTGTAGGACTCACTGATGTCGCTACGAACAATACGAGCGGCCACGTGATGATGAAGAATATTTCGTCCGCCGCCGGTCAGGCTCTAATCTCAAGTGCGTCCGGAACTCCGCCCACGGCTACTGCTATGGCCACATCTACTCCTACCTCTACCGCTGCCGCACCTGCTGCCGCACCTGCTGCTCCGCAATCCAACTCGACTCAGGCAGTCACCACAGTTATGCCCAACTTCTCGGGGAGCAAGGTATCGTCGGTGGGTCCGTCGGCACTGATCTCGGGAATCGCGGGTCTTCTCCTGAACCCTGACGCAACCACGATTGTGACGACAGGTCAGATTCCTCTGGGCGATGTAGGCCAGGACAGCCAGATTTATGAGTACAATAACGGATACGCGGCCTTTGCGGCCAGCGCGAACCTGTTTGGCGATTCGATCAACAACATTAAGACCGATATGCAGTCCACCGGCAACGAGTACAACGTGAGCGTCATTTCGGACAACGGTATTCACTATACGTTCCCGCTTGACCAGATTACCAGTGTAACCTCGTCCACGAACGGCAAGACGGTCGCGTACAACCTTCTGAACACCTCGCATCCGAAGGGCAACAATATGTTCACCGGAAACGGAGCCAGGACGATCGGTATTGAGATTACGCTGGTAGGCCCGTCTGGATCGTCAGGTGCCTCCGCAGTCACGACAACGACAACGCCGCTCACCTCGTCAATCTCTACCCCGAATCCCCTTGCCGCGGGTGTCGGGTCAACGCTGAATGCTCCGTCCAATGCGCCGACGTACGGACCTGCTGGTATTGGAGGATGCTCGGGGCCTAATGGAACTATTCCGCCCTTTGCCCCCAACACTTCTTCGACGCAGGCGGGAACAGGATGCGCCTCCAATACTGTCCCGAAGAGTTCGCTGGTTCCGTGTTCGTGTGCGACAACGGGATCGGCGAGTTGCTCGACGCATCAGGGATCAACGTGTGGATCAACGGTCCCAGGCCAGCCTGGATCAAGTTGCTCAGATCCCGCAGACACGATTTCGTCGCTCACCAAAGCTCAGCGCCAGTGGGATCTGATGAAACCGTTTAATCAGTCTATGGGAGACGTCCAGGGGTACTTAAATTCGTTTAGTGCTTTTGGGTGATAGTATATAATGTTCGGGCTTAACAACCATCGTGGAAGTTGCTGGGTAAACGCCGCACTTCAAGGATTGTTCTCATGCCCCCCGTTGGTGGACAGATACTCCGAACGAACAAATATTGATAAGGAAAACCCGATTGATGTATGTCTTGAATCCATTTATCGCAATAAAGGCGAGACGGGTCTTCGAGAATTTTTCGACGTCATCAAAACGTCTTACCTTCCTGCCGGCGAGAATATCGGGGACAGCCATGAACTCATCGTTCATTTGTGCGACAAACTTCCGTGGCTGGACGCAGAGTTGCGGTTTAGTACTGGCGACCGGATTGAGTGTACCCACTGTAGCGATACGCAGTTGAAGACAACAACAATCATTGACCTTAATCTCATGCCGTCAAAGCCCGGGATCACGCTTCTTGATGCGATTCAGGAATACGTGACTCCGCACGCTGTCCCAGAATGGAAATGCGAGAAGTGCGGAGAGATGGGATGTACGAAACAGGTTCTGTTTGGAACGTTTCCGAAAGTCATGATGATCTGGTCTATGACCCCTATAGATTACTCGAGCCTTCTAGTTCTGAACGGACACAAGTACTTTCTCTTTACGGTGATCTGCTTTAACGGCGGACATTGGTTCACGTACGCTCGTAAACTGCCTCCGGGACACGCGTGGTATATTCTCGACGATACCTCGGTACAGGAAATGGATTCCAAGAAGTTCCCGGTAGATCGTACGATGAGAGTCCTGCTTTATTTCCTGTATGAAAACTAATAATGAGCTCCGTGCCTCCCCCGCCACCGCCACCTGATGTGCCGAATAGCACATCTGTGATGAATATGAAAGTTGGCGATATCGTGAAGGTCATTACGAACGCGCTACAACAGGCCTCCAAATCTGTCCAGTCCACTGCTCAGGCGGAACCGGATCCGACAGCCAAGGCAGCCCTCAGCGGCATAGCAAATACCCTGAATTCGCCTACTTCCTCCACCTCAATGTATTCTCACTCTCCTTCTCCTCCTCCTCCGACGACAATTACGATTTCACAGGGTGGATCGTCGACGTCCACATCGATCCCGATGCCGTCTACATCATTCATGACCCCTCAGTCTTCATCGTCTCCTGCGGCTCCTGCGGCTCCTACGGCTCCTGCGGCCCCTGCGGCCCCTGCGGCTCCGGTATCTCCACCTCTTCGGCACACCAAACATCCCCTCTTTCCTACAGTTCTTACGATCGGAATCGTCGTGGTACTGGGAATCATCGCCATCTCACTTGCGCTCGCCGACACGTTCGCCTTCCTCGCCTTCGTACTCCTCACCGCCTTCATTGGGTTCATTCTGTACTCCTACGGATTCGTACACATCGTCAGTACGGACACTGAACTCGATGTAACTTACGATCTGAACCCGTTCGAGCCGCCGCTCCCGGCAACCACCACGATCCCGGTCGCCCCTATCCCCCTGACGGAAGTGTTCTACGTGGCGGACAATACGTTCACGTATGCTCAGGCCCCCGCAGTGTGTAAGGCGTACGGCGCGACGTTGGCGTCGTACTCGCAGGTTGAAGATGCGTACCGCCAGGGCGCAGAGTGGTGTGGATACGGATGGTCCGAGGGTGGAATTGCTCTCTTCCCAACCCAGCAGGCGACCTGGGATAAACTCCAGAAGGAGCAGGATTCGCAGGCACGTATTAAGTGCGGACGTCCAGGCGTGAACGGCGGATACTTTGATCCGGGAACCCAGTTTGGCGTGAACTGTTACGGAACGCGTCCGGCCAAGAAGGCGTCGGATGTGGCTCCTCCCACCGTTGCCGCAGACGGAATGGATCGTCTCGTTGCCCAGTTCCAGCAGAATCTCGCGAAGTATGTCGTGTCCCCGTTCAATCAGAAGGTATGGTCCGAGGTGGCCGGAAACCCCCAGGATATCCAGCTGTCGCATACCCCGACTTCTTCGGCCAACCTGGTCCCAGGCGCAACTCAGCCAACGACATCGTCGACTACCTCGCCGACGACATCAACGCCCACCGCAACTATCTTATCCGCAACGCAGACGATGCCGATGCCGCCGATTGCTCCCCCCGTAAACGTCAACGCAGCCCTTGCTGAACTTGGAAGTGCGCCCATGGGTATGCTGAATGACGCATACAACAATGTCTCCGAATTTGTTCACGAGGTAGTATAATAACAATGGCTACCCAGGTACATGAAGACGCGAATATCTACCAGTCGCGCTGGATGTTTCAGACGCCCGTCAATGCTCAGGACGCCCCGCCCCGGACTCCTTTTGTTGGCTCGTTCAATGTCCCGCTCGCGAAGGAGCGACTCCAGCCGAACAATTTCCAGTGGCTTGTCTACCGCCCCCAGGAACATTCCATCCCTCCCTTTGAGTATTTCAAGAACACGCGCGCGCCTTCGCGGACCATGGGGTCCCGAAATTAAACCAACTGATACATAATGATTGAGGTCGCACTTTTTACAGGTGTTGGTTTGCTAGGATACATCCTTGCGACCCAATACAATGATGAGTCGAAGAACCGGCCGCAGGGACGCGAAGGGTTCGAGGATGCGGTGAGTCCTCCGAAGTCGGCGATTACGCAGAACGATAGCGTCGCCTATTCTCAGGAGCAGGGACATAATAACATGGTGCCCTTTTTCGGCGCGAAGGTGACCCAGAATATGCGCACGGGCGCCACCAACTCGATTCTGGATACGTTCGCGGGAACCGGGAATGAGTATTTCCAGAAGCGCGAGGTGTCGTCCTTCTACGACGTGGTCCCGGGCCAGGGACTCGTGTTCGGAAACGCCAACGAGTCGGATTTCATGCAGTCGCGCATGGTAGCCGGAACGGGTATGAAGAACGTGTTCCCGATCGAGCAGACCCGTGTTGCCCCGGGTGTGAACGACGGATACAACAATCTCGGTTCAGGTGGGTACCAGCAGTTCAATGCGACCCAGGAGTTCGCCAAACCCCGTACCACCGACGAGATTCGTACGGCCAACAAGCCCAAGTTATCGTATGATTCCCCCGTCATTCCAGGCTCGCATTTCGTTACCCAGCCTGGTCTACAGGCTCCGGTCATGAAGAACCGCCCCGATACGTTCCAGGTGCTCACGGACAAGGATACGGGCGAGTTGATGTACCTCAACACCACGACGGGTGCACAGGTCGCCCCGGCCTCGTTCCCTGAACAGATGCAGAAGGAGCAGCAGCGCGAGACCACCAGTACCGAGTACTACGGAACGGGCGGCGCGTCGTTCACGTTTGCGAACTATATCCGCGAGTTCACGGAGCCGTTCGAGCAGTTCATGAAACTCACAGTTGGTGAGTGGGCGGGTCCTGGTGGCGGTCAGGGTGCGGCCAGCGAAGGATCGTACCTCGTTGATCAGTATCTCCAGGCGTACACGAACCCTGGTCGCGAGGCGTCGGCGATGACCAATTACACGCCAGGGGGATACACGGCAATTCATTCAGGTGAGGCGCAGGTGGGTGCGGTCAAGGTCAATAAGGACGAGGATATGATGATCAATACTCGCGAGGCGGTGGATCCTACCAATATAGTCTCTCTCCCGTCGTCGACACAGCAGCAGGGCGCGTACCGCTTCAACGAGCCCCTGCCGCAGGATCAGCAGATCAAGAACATGGATTCTTCAATTCTTGACGCCTTCCGTTCAAATCCGTATACGCAGAGCCTCACAAGTATCGCATAAGAGCAAGGAGGGACATGGAGGACACTCTTCAAAGTATTCTCTATGGCCAATTGGAAGTGGAGATCAAACAACCTAGTCTTCACGACCAGTACGAGATTTTGCGGGCGGTGGTAGCGAACCCGTCTGCTCGCCACCGATTGAAAGTACGGGAAGGAGACCTCCATCCGTGGGTGGCGATGCTGTTGGAACAAATCCGCTGTAATGATCGTCCGCTGCCTTCTTGAGAAATTCATACTGTCCACGCTGTTCCGATCTCGGAGGAAGAGTTGGTATCTTCTTCGCGATCGCAACATACGCCTGATTGAGAGTCCCCTTTTCCGCCGTGACCATCATAACATCTTGGAGATTTGCCCGACCGGTGGTGTACGCGTCAATGCGTTCTTTGAGACTCCGCGTTTTCAGTTCGTCGGACGTTAAAATGTTTACCGTATTCATCGTTGACTTATTTTTGAGAGCGTCTTCAGGGTTCACAGGATTCACCGGAAAGAATTGGTGGGCAGCATAGGATGCTCCGAAACAGCATACGGCCGATCCGGCGGTTAAAGCGGCAATCATTATGTATATGCTTCCAACAATTATGCGTCTTGTAGACGACGGAACACTCATGCGTGTTCAGAACAATCTCATTCAATCCAAGACTATTCAAAATCTACACGGATCTTGGTGGTTTAACGCCCTGATGTTTGTTCTAATGATTGCGGTCTTCCTGTACTTCCTGATGAACCAGTATACCTCCACAAAGTATGTGATCGAAGCCGAGGCGACCAAAAAGGATATCCCCTTCCAGCCCAATACGTTCAACAACGCCGTGCGAAATCATATTGAATTGTAATAAGAAGAATAAGGATGCCCGCCCCCGAATCGCGCCGCACATCCCTACTCAAATTAAAGATGGATATGGTCTATCGCGGAATCACGACTGCGAATGCCGAGGAACGTTTCAACCAAAACGTATTGCCGAAGGTCCCAGGACCGGAGACAGCATCTGTACCTCCTGCGGCTCCTACCACCCAAAAATGAACATCTTCTTCCTTCACTGGACTCCCCGCAAATGCGCAAAATATCACTGCGACAAACACGTCGTCAAAATGATCCTTGAATCATGTCAACTTCTGTATACAAGTCACTGGTCCCAAACGGAACCGCCGACATTGATACACACTGCTCCGGGTGGAGGATACAAACCCACTCATCGCAAGCATCCGTGCGCGCTCTGGCTCTTGGAATCGGTGGATAATTACCGCTGGCTTATTCAACTCACCCAAGAACTGATCGACGAGTATCATTACCGATACAGTGATCGAGAGCATGCGTGCGAGAAACATCTCGATTGGTTGAGGACCGTAGAACCGTCTGGTCTTCCGCGCGCAGGATTTACCCCACCTCGGTGCGCAATGCCCCCCGAATACAAGATTTCAGACGATGCGACCACGAATTACCGAGCGTACTATCGTGGCGCCAAGAAACACTTGCTTCAGTATCGTAAGAGACACGCTCCTCATTTCCTGTGAAGTAGTATAATAATAAGACGAAGAATGGCGGAGGACGTTTTTGGATACATTGAACTCACGGACGCCGATGCCGTTCCTAAATCCGCCCTCGTACATTCATTTGAACTCCGTAAGCAGGGGGAAGATCTGGTTCCGTATATGCAGTTGATGGGCGAAGAGCCGTCGAGTCCGCATATTGAGACTCTAAAGACGAAACAGGAAAAACGCCGGGCTGAGCGTCGTGTGCTTACGAAAGGAAAGAACGCGGTTGAGGCCGATACGCCCGTCATCGCCGAAGTTCCGACTTCAATGGAGATTCCGCTCTACCATTTTGCGTCGGACATTGAGACGTTTCTGGACAATCCGAATGTCGTCAAGGCTGCCGATGTTTTACCGAAAGAAAGTCCTCTTTTGCGTCCTCGGGCGTTATCGGACGCCGACGGAGCAGTTGAATTTGCCCTGAAATCGGAGACGCCCGGCCTGACTTTTTCGCGTGCGAGGGCGGGATTCACCGACTTTTTCGTTGGACCTGTCGGCGATCGCGATCACCGCGTGGCTCTTCACGGATTCCTGACCCGTCCTCTCCCGATCTTCATTAAAGGACGCGGAACAGTTATTCTTCAGCCGGGGTTTGAGATGGTGGCTGTACTGAAAGGCCGCATTGTTCCCGGGGTATCTCCGAAAGGCAAGAAGGTTGCTACCCGGATTCCCAAAGAACTGCCTGCACAGACAAAGTTTGGATCTCCTGCTCCGATTCCCGGGTACTTTGAACCTCAGGATCCTAAGAGTCTCGGATGCGGCCGCCATGCTCTGAACAATCTGCTGGGCGGCTCGTATTTCGTAAAAGACGACGAGCAGGAGATTACGGAGAGCAATATTGAATCGCTGGAAATTCCCGTGAGCATGATGTCGATGTGTAAATATTTGGTGACCAAGAAACAGGTGCTCGGATCAAATCCCTGTCCCACAAACGAGAATTACGAAGATTCGGTGATGATGGGTGCCCTGCGCGTTCTCGGATATTCCGCGACTCCGCTCATTCTTGAAGAGATTCAGGATACCTCGGTTGGATTCATCGCGAACACGGGAGATCATTGGGTGGCTCTACGTCGGAACGGCGATACGTATGACCTTATTGATTCCCTGAAGGAGGAGAAGGAGGAGGCGACGGAAACGCTTGCACAGATTCGGGAGAAGGCACAGAAGGGAGAGTATCCGTCAATCATCAAGGTCGAGTTCAAAGGATCGTTCATCAACCCTGTTCCTGAAGAAGCCCCAGTAGCAACGGCAACCGATGTCGTAGAATCTGTGATGGAAAGTTTGGTGGGTCCGTCTACACCCGCATCTACGCTGCTCCCCGCCAATGCCGATCTCACGCCTGAAGAAAACGAGATTGGGCAGCAGGCGCGCACCGATTCTGCCGTGGTTGCGCACAAGGTTGCCCAGGGTATTCCTGGCGGTCCAGTACCAGTCCCTACACCCGTTCAAGAAACCGAAGAGGGGGAAGACGAAGACGCTTTGTTCGGTCAGCAGGCGCGTACCGACTCGGCCGCGGAAGCCCGCAAAGCCGCTCGAGGATTCTCATCCGTAACTATTCCCACCAAATCATCGACGTCGTCGGCCTCGGCATCGGCCTCCGTAAGTACGCCGAAATCAAAAGAGGAGACCCCTAAATGCCTGAAGGTTCAGGGAACGGTAGACGAACATTTCAATGAGAATATTCACACGGCGATCCGTGAGTTTATTCGCACGACAAAACCTGGACTTCTCAATGCCGAGAACGAACAGAAAGCCCTTCAGCACCAGCCCCTGAATAGTTACTTACAGGAAATCCAGTCGGAGAAGAGCGGGAAGGCGTACACCCTCCTTCTTCCTACGCGCGAAGGTTCGCGGACCCAGACGAACCGCAGTGTCGAGGCATACTTTACGGGCTGGACCGTTCCTGCCGACTGCACGATGGGCGGAGATATCGTGAAGATTAGTGTAAACCCCGATACTGGCTACGCGATCGTTAACCCAACTGTGGGTGGAGGAGCGGTTACCGAGTGGACGTATTTCAAGTTCGAACTGGCGTATGCGTGAACAGAATATAGCCAGTCGCGTACAGCCATCCAATGATCTTGAACCAGGACACATACTGCGGCATTTCTAGGAGGACAAGCGTACTCGCGGTGGTTGCGACCATGTAGAGCGCGTCTACGGCCAGAACCCACTCGGCTCCCTTCATCGTGGAATATGAGAACATCAAGTCAATGATCGAATTACGGCCTGGAGGAATCATGGGAACCACTACCTGACTGAAAAAGAGATCATGGGTCATCTGAATGGCCACGACAATCACTAAGAACGCCACCAGATTGAACGGTCCGCCAATCGCGGACGCTACAATTTGGGCTAGAATCATGCCGATCACAATGGACAGGACGTCGAGGATGTAGGCAACCAAACCAAACTCATCGTACCATGTATTGATGGGTCCATCGGGTTCGGCCGTGTACCGCCATACAAAGAGCCCCGCAGTATCCACTGCGATCGCTGATGCGACAATCGCCAGAAGTACGCGCGCATCCCAAAATTTACGGATATCTTTCATTGTGTACTACAAATAGAAGAAGGTTGAGTGATGCCGTATCACACTATAGATTGGAAGATGTTTACTATACTGAAGTATCTAAGGAGAAATGCCCGTTGGAGGGCGTATAGAGGCGGAAGTTATGATACGGCAATTGAACGGTCTGGTTACAAAATCGAACTGGAAGAAGAGGGAGATAAATATAAACGTGTTCTTCTCTGGAGTCCTACTCAGCCGTGTTTTGTAGCAGATCTGGATATGTCGGATAAGGTCGCAGTCCTCCTTCGTCTTGAGTATTCTTCATCCTGTTCGGAAGACGGGACAAAAAAGATGATAAACTTCATGTTCTCGTTCTTAAAGGAACTGGGGGCTACAAAGGTTCAGTTACAGGATGAATCTACGATTATGTGTAATGGAAAGGAGGTGAGTCTCATGTGGTTTTCGTTTATGAAATACGGACAGACATGGTATGAACGAAATTTTGGGATTCATCCTACCGAGCGACACCTACAAAAATATGAGACAGTGAAAGACAACTGGAGGCGAAGCAATTATGGCCCTTTACCCTGCGAGGCCTTTACCGATGACTTTGTAGACAAATTAGCCAAGGAACTCGACTTCACCTTCTACCGAAATATAGTTTGGGAAAAGGATCTGTAAGTATATAATATGTTCGTTGTTCTGGTGGGCGGATACGTGAACCAACGCGATCGATTCTTCGAAGAGATGGACGCGAACGATCAACACGTTGTGTGGATTAACGACAGGCGGCAATTCTACTACATTGCCGATCTCTTCGTGAATTTCGGGGAAGGCGCAAATATTCCGATGGGCAAGAAGTCGATTACGTGGTCTGGAAATAATCAGGAAACCATCGCCCTTGTCTATAAAACTCTCGGTCTAGAATAATGTTTGATATCCTCTGGATCTTCGGTGGGTTTCTTGTCGGAATGATCGTGACCACTATCTTTGTTCCGCCGCAGACGTCCAAGAAACTAGTCCCCGATATCAAGAAACCCGATATGGTTCTGCGCAATCCCAAGGTCGAGAACGGATGTTTCCGCGCCGCCGCGTACGAGGTTCAGTGCACCGACGGCATTGATTTTCTAAACCAGTAATGTAATAGAAATGGAGATCAGCAAAGTCCTGAAAAAACCCGAAGCAAACTACTTCTTCTCGTTTGTGATTGGGATAGGTATCGCGGTCCTGATGTTTCATCGCCCCCAGACAGAGATTGATGTGTGCGCTCTACCTATGGACGAACTGAAAAAGATGGTCACACGAGTGGATGGAAAGTGCTATCGGTATAAAGTGGAGGATGCGTCGTGTCCCGACGCGAGACTTTCACTCTAGATACTATAAACGAATGGACGCCACCCCTCTTGACCAGCTGATGCCCCCGGGAGGTTCGCAGCAGCCCGCGATGTCCCTGCCGTCTTCGACAACGTACCCGCAGATGATCACCCCTGGAACATCTGCCGCTATCTATACTCCGCCGCCGCCGTCCCAGGTAGGTGGGATACACCCTTATGCCGCCAAGACGGTTCTTAAGAGCATTATGACGTATGTCTCGGTGTTTTGCGCGGTGTTTATCGTTTCGCTCACCCAGGTACAGTCCCTGGTTCTTCGCTACATCCCGAACACCTACGCCGGTTCGGGTGTTGTCTCGCTCACGGGCGCGGCCGTTCTTGGCGGTCTAGGAGTTGTTCTGGTTTATATTCTTCAGACCCTTCTCCAGCCCCTCGTTTAGGCATAAAACGGATAAATTGTCGAAAAATACAGTCTGTCTCATACTCAAACATACATGGACATTCGTCAAGGAGACTGCCTTGATCTTCTGAAAACTCTCTCTCCACAGAGTATTCAGACGATTTATTTAGACCCACCCTTTAACAGCGATCGAACGTATACGTTGAGCGCGGCCGGCGGACCAGGATTCGAAGATCATTGGACCGATGAAACGTATCGCGAATTCGTCAAGACTGTGATTGATTTGTGTGTACCCCTTCTGAAACCCAACGGATCTCTCTTCTTCCACATTTCCTCTGAACAGATGTTTATCCCCGAAAGCATTCTGCGAGCGGCCTTCAGTATCGTGAAACCTATTGTCTGGAAACGGTGTAGATCAAAAAACAATATCAAGAACAATCTTGGATCTTCGATTGATATGATCTTCTGGTGTACCCAGACTCCGAAACGTAAATTTCATATGGTCTACCAACCTCTTGATTCTCATTACCTGAACAATTCATTCAAGAATTCCGATGCGCGCGGCCACTATTCGTTGGGACATCTAGTGTGCGACAAAACACGTACCGGGTACGACTACGAATTCACGATCGAAGGAAAGATGTTTCATCCGTCCAAAGGATGGCGCATCTCGAAAGAAGAGATGGAAAAACTTCAGGGAGAAAACCGCTTGTATGTTCCCAAAGGGAAAAAGGCGAACCTGTACAAGAAACTGTACAAGGACGAAAGCCCAGGAAAACCCTGTCTCGATATCTGGGACGATATCTTCTCGATCGCCCAAGGATCCGAGATTCGTCATTATCCAACCGCCAAACCTCTCAAACTACTTGAGCGGATCGTAGATATGACCACCGATGAAGGGGATACGGTCCTGGACCCAATGGCCGGATCGGGAACTATGGGAGAGGCATGTAAACTGAAAAATAGACTGGCGGTTTTATTTGATCGGAATCCAGAGGCGATTGCGATTATCAGAGAACGACTGATTTCACCCGAGACAGTAGGGACTTGACCGCATCCTGCTGGAGTTTGAGCGTGTGAATACTCGACTTATTTTTTGACGTGGGAAGACCGAGGAAGGCGCCAATACCGTTATTGAGGACGAGACGAATACGGAGAGTCGTGCTGGCCCCCACTCCCGCCCGCCGGCGCCAGATAGTGGCCGAAGTCCGTGCGCGAGGAGTGGACTTCAGGAAGAACTCGTCGTCCTCGCGTACCTGGAAGGCGTCAATCTCGGAGTGCTCGAAGACAATGAGACGCCGGGTCTCCAGATCGTTCACGCACATCCACCGAGGTGAACGGCGAGTACACGTCTCGAGAAGTGTCTTGATGTGAGAAGACTTCAGTTCCGTCAGAGTGTTCGCGAGGCAGTGTGTGACCTGCTTGCGCGTTTCTGTCTCTGAAAGACCGGCTGTACGAAGACCGGCTAGGGTAGTCTTGAGATCGAAGTCGTCGAGGAAGTCCGAGACGCGTGACGTGTTTATGTAGTCGTACGTGCCGCTCTTGTGTCTCTTGAGCGATATGCCGTCGGAAACAGTCTTGTCCGGGCTGTGGACGATGTCGATGTCGGAGACCGCGTGTGTGCCTCCGCGGTGGATGAACTGGATATTGGTGCCGTAGATAGATGTGAAGAAGGGAGGAGGAGAGGTGGTCCAGAGTGCTGCGATGTCTGCTTCGTTTCTGATGCCCGCATGATGATTGCGTCCGTCGGTAGGAAATCCTGATTTCTGTCGAGTCATCATTGTTGCCCTTCACTCTTCTAGAGCCGCCTCAATCCGTTTTTGCTCATACGAAAAATCGGATAGGTAAACGTTCCTGTGGTATAATAACATGTCTGAGGTCGAGGCAATTATTGCCCCTTATCGAACACGGTCTCGCGGACCCATATACGATCCAATCGCAGTTGTGTTTGATCGCATTCTTCTTGGTCCCGGAACACACATGACCCCTCGGTTCATGAGGATATATTCAGTGACGAACATCGTCAATTGTGCCGACGAGACTGCGTGTCCATTCTGGGCCCGCCGACATCTAGGTCCTCGGTACACGTGTATGGGTGCCGAAGATACTGAACAGACTGAAATCATTCGTGATTTCTATCCGAGATTTGAAGAGACTATGGACATCTATCTTCGAGACCCTGCTTGCCGAAATGTCTATGTTCATTGTCACGCAGGAATGAATCGGTCGGCCACTCTGGCCATCGCTTACGTCCATCGACGTTTCGGAATCCCGATGATGAAACTGATTGAATCGGTGGCCCGTCAGCGTCCGTGTATCCTTACGAATTCCGCCTTCCGGCGTCAACTGCTAGAATTTGCGTCTCATCCGAAAACATAAGAAGAGGAGGTAAGCATGTGGGCAAACGTTCAAAGCTCTGTCCTACACGCGAACGATAATCCTATTGGAGCCATGAATGCGGGAATGGATGTGGTTCTGGGTCCGTCCTTCGATTACCTCCAAACGATCCAGTCCCCTGCCCAGAAAGGTGTGTCGTCTGACGGATCGTTTGACCAGGTGTCCACCAACATTGGGGCAGTGCGTGGGTACGTCGGAAACCTTATTGAAGGCCCAAAAGTTGGAAGCCAGTTTTTTCGGGATACGGGAGGATACTGTAAGGCGCCCGGGGGAAAGGTTGTGAAACGGTCGACGTACGTCAACAATTACATGGGTGGAGATGATGCCGCGGGAGTTCTAGGAGTCAGTTTCCAGCGGGCGGTTGAAGGGTCGGGTATGGACGGACTAATTCCTGGGATGGGCGGCGATCTGGCGTCGATGAATCCCCTGAAGATTATGAACGGACTGGTGGCCGACGGCATTCCTCCCTGTAAGGCGTATACATGTCCCGTAGTCGATACGAATGGCGGAATCAATACGTCCGACACCCAGTTCTTGACGCCGTCGCTTGAACTGAATATGGGTCTTCCTCCTCCCGGGGCCGGATGCCGCGTTGCCTCAAATCAGGCGAAGTTCGAAGGACCCGCGGCTAAACTTGTTGAGAGTGAAACCGCCACAGAAAAGTTTGCCGATTATCGTTCCGACACGTATCGTATCAACCACGATGTTGTCTACCAACCTGATACCCTTTCGTTCACCCTGTGGGGAGTTGCGCTCGCGTGCGTTCTTGCCTACATCGTCATGAAATAATGGCTTACAGGTGGTCGTCCCAGAGTGATAATAGAACCGTCGTATGTCTTCAGATGTATTCAAGGTGAAAAAGTCTCGCGAAGGAGGTGGAGGAAAGAATCGTGACCAAATCGGGACCTTAGATTCCCTTCATGAGCGTCATATTGAAGATCTACACACCCGCACATCCACGGAGGCAATCGCAGTACTCGATGAGAAAATCATCAAAGTCAAGGTTGATTTGTCGGGAGTGTTTGACCCGTTCGAGTTTTCGGACGTTATGCGATCGACTCGCCTTCAGAAAGAGTTGATTCTTCTGGAAGACGAGAAGTTGCGGGCAGTTGAGAAGTACGATATTCAGAAATATTACCTGGATAGCGGTGATATCATGCTGGATTACTATGCGCCTCTTCAGAAGAAGACCGTATCGAAAATTGATATGGGCGCAACTGCTCAGGGAACATTCGATAAACTTTTTTCAATTACTGAAACCGCAGTGGGTCCATCGAAGAAGAAGATGTTTGACGAGTATATGTCCCGTCGCGGTCTATCCAACGGTCTGAACATTGCCGAGAATGCCGACAATATCAAGAAGATGTCTGAGCATTGTGCACCATGCAACATTCCGCGCGAAGAAATTACGTCCGAAGGTATTCTCGTCTGTCCCAAGTGTGGTTCAGAAGAGTATGCCCTCGTTGTCTCCGACTTCCCGAGTTTCCGTGATCCGCCGAAGGAGCGCAATAATTATGCGTACAAGAAACAGAATCACCTCAACGAGATTCTGAACCAGTTTCAGGCGAAGGAAAGCACGGAGATTCCCGACGATGTGATGAATGAAGTGATTTGTGAAATCAGGAAGCGGCGCATTGAGAATATCGCGCTCTTGACCGAACAGAATATCCGCGAAATCCTCAAGAAGCTGGGACGCAATCGGTACTATGAGCATGCGGCACATATCCTGTCGCGCCTGAACGGTAATCCTCCTCCGACGATTACGCCCGAGATCGAGGACAAGATTCGGGCCATGTTTCAGGAAGTCCAAGCTCCCTACCTTCTATACTGTCCCGACGAGCGCCGGAACTTTCTGTCGTATTCCTACATTATCTACAAATTCTTGGAGCTGCTGGAGCTGGACGAGTACAAGGTCCACTTCCCGCTACTCAAATCCCGCGATCGGCTGATTCAGCACGATGCGATCTGGAAACGTATTTGCGAGTACCTACACTGGGAATTCATTCAGAGCATCTAGGTGCGATGTCTGGGAATACCATCCGTTCGCACCGCTATGGATATCCATAATACTCCGGAACGCATACTCGTACTTCTTCCCTACCTCGAACATGTCGTACAGCTTGACGGCACGTTCGTGGATATACTGCCGATCAAACTTTCCGGTTACTGCCATTTGTACGCCCAGTACATAATCCTGTAGCGTATGGCAGCGAACCCCCGTCTTAAGATTCTCCACCGTCTCTGTCTGCGCACCATAATCCTGTGTTAGTACGGGAGTTCCACACATCTGTGCTTCTACCGCAACGCCGCAAAAAGGTTCAATAAACATCGTGGGTGCTAGCAGAGCCGTGAGAGACCCCAAGTACTCTCCTCGCTCAGTTCCGCTGATCGGAGGCTTATAGACAATGTTGGGATACTTCATGAACGGTTCGGGATTTCCCTGGCCGCACAGAATGAACTGGACATGAGGCATACGCGACGCGATTTCCGTCACAATATGGCACCCCTTGCCGTCGTAGATCCTCCCGAAAAATCCAACCGTATTCAGTTTGGGGGTGAGGGAGAGAGGCCAGTGGCGGGCATTAAAGTAATTGGGAACCACGAACCAGTAATTCTGCCCCCACTTCCCCGACTTCGCGAGTTCGTGATGGAGCCACGCATAACTCTCGAAAATGCGGTAGTTACGGGTTGAATCGTTGTACCCAATCCCGCTCTCACATACCACCATATTGAGATCCTTCAAGGCCCGATCGTGCGATGTTCCAAACGGGACACACACGATATCCGTGGTGGGCGAGCGGTAGTTTGCCTGTAGAAGCGGGCGTAGACGATCGTTGAACTCAATGTAGAGAGGAGTTGACCAGTTCCCCAGATCTCCGATAAACGATTTGTGATCGGCCAGATGCTTTACGGCATTGTCATGGGAAATCTCGGGGTGGAGGAACTTGTACGACTGAACGCGGAAGTAATCCCACTCATCGCGCGTCATCAACTGAACATCTCGGGTAGCGTTTGTGGTGGATCCTTCGATACCGTAATGATACACTTCGAATCCACGAGACATCATCATCTCGGGGAACCGCAGGACCTTTCCCGTATACGCACAATGACTGAAATCGTCATTCGTGACGGTATGCGGTAGAGCCAGAATGTGGAGACGAATGGGAACGGGAGTCACGGAAGACTCCATTTACATACTATCGTTCGTGGATACGTAAATGGAGGATTCTGGTGCGGGTATAAGTTTTATCGTCCGCATACGCAACGAAGAAAAGGTCCTTGCTCGTTCTGTAAGGTCCCTGATATCTCTGACGATTCCTTACGAAATAGTTCTTGTGCTTCATCGATGTACCGACCGGAGCGCAGAGATCGCTGATTTCCTCGCGAAAGAGAATCCACATGTTCGGATTGTACTCTATGATCACGCGATATCTAGAGCAGGGTACGAAACGCTGGCGACCGACGCGAACTCCGATCACAGCTTCGTGCGGTATTCAAACTGGTGTGCCGAACAGGCTCGGTACACATGGACATTTCGGTGGGACGCGGATTTCGTGATGACGCGCCCTCTACTTGACTATATCAATGCGCAGGAATGGACGCCAAAAAATGTAAGAATTGGTCTTACCGCGAAAAACGGGACACACTCGAACCAAGAATACTATCTCCATCAATCATCTGTACGGAACACCAAACACGTGTTCTGGGAAATCGCTGGATTTCCAGGTGATACGGTTTCTTTCCGTCTTGAAAATGCCTTTCACGTCATTCATTTATCGGAACTCTCTGAACTGAAACCGTACTGGACCGAACCGCCGTGGTTTGAGACTGAAGAGGAATCTCCCGAGGCCCGCACAGTGAAAGAACGGTACGCGAAACTGGTTGCCGAGTTTGGACCTGAACCCCTAGGAATGGCGAGAGCGTCAAATCCGGAGTGCGATAGGATCTTCCAGACACTAGCATCCGCAAACAACTGCTGCGGTCCTTCGTATGTGAACATGTTTGCGTAAAACGGATTAGGGAAACGGAATCTGGTAAAGAACAAGAACTCATATCCTACAATGTCCACGAAGCCCCGATTCTCCGCCTCCGATGTCGCATCTCTCCTCGGCCGTAACCCTTACCGCAGCAAGAATGAATCACTTCTTAAGGTCATTTCCATGATGCCCAAATTCAAGTCGCTGGTCTTAGATGTGAAGACCACGATGGGCGCTAAGTCTGAGCGTGAGATTGTTGCGGCAGCCTCCCCTGCTGCTCTCAAGGCGATGTGGGCGTCCGTAGACCAGTCGGTAGGTGCTACCTCCGATGCGCAGGTAGAGAAGGCAATCAGTACCTTCAAGCAGGAGCATGTTCGTCAGGTGGTACAGGAGACGCTGGAGGGAAAGCGCGCGCCCGCCAACGATGCGCTCAAAGACATTGTCGCCAAGATCGCGTCAGGACACACAACGGCTGCGGCTGCTCTTCCTGATCTAGTTGCTCGTGCCGATATTGTCGCGCACGTTGAAAGTACACAGGAGCACCAGGTTCTGGCGTCCGAGATTCAGAAGCGGCGTGGGACTAAGCTGGAGGATAAGGCCGAGAACAACTATGCTGCGGCTACGGGGGTCGAGGTCACCGGTCGTAATTCGTTTGTAGACTTCGAGTGTAGCACATACCGCCTCATTGGATACCTTGATGGAATGCAGGGCGAGAAGGTGGTGGAGACGAAGAACCGTAAGCGGTTCTGGACAACTCCGCCTGCCTACGATTTCGTCCAACTGCGGTGCTACATGTTCATGAAGGGAAAGAAGGACGGCGTTCTGCTGGAGAACTTTCCTGGACGTGGTCCGCGCACCACCGAGGTTCCGTGGGACGACGAGCCGTGGATGGAGATTCATGACGGTCTGTGTGACGTCGCACGAACGATCGAGAACATTACGGAGGAGGATGCCCGCACTCTTGCCCGTGACGTATTCTCGATGGTGAAGACGTAAGTAAAATCTTCACGAACCAGATATAATAAGAAGAAAGATGGTCTCATCCTCCCCTGCTCCCTCTGGATCTACATCTGCCGCAAACCCTACGGCGTCGTATGTCCCCCCAGCGTCGACAAATGCCGCAACTGATCATGTGATAAATTCGGGTGCGTCTACTTCCTCGACGCTCCCCGCTGGATCCCCTGGGCATGCGGATACGACCTCGTCCCAGGCAAGTGCCGCTGCGTCTCTCCCCGCCGGATCCCCTGGTCTTACGCAGATGACGGATCTAATAGGAGGCAGTGCTACGTCCTCTTCCTCTACGGTCGCTCCAGCAGGAGGGGCGTCGAAGACTGCGGACGGGGCTGCTTCTACATCCGGATCTGCGGCGGTTGTACGTACACAGTTCATGGGCGTTTTTGCTCTTGCCTGGGTTCTGTTTGGTGTGGCCGCCTTCTTTTTCTCCCTTGTATGCTTCGGCCGCTCGGGATCGTTTGGTGAGAAGATCTTCGGATTCTTCCTTGCTATCGTGTTCGGCCCTTTCTACTTCGTCTACTATTTCTCCGACGGTGCGTACTGCCGCGCGAACGCCCCCACCCTCTTTTAAAAATGGGTAAAACGGAAACGTAGGGGCTTCATTGCCTAAAGAACAAAGATATATAAACATGTTACGAATCGCAGATATCACCCAACAGGCTCCCGAGGTTGAGACGAACTACACGTTTCCTCTGGATCCTTTTCAGAAATGTGCCGTCGCCGCTATTCAGGCTCGCGAGAACGTCCTGGTCACCGCCAAGACGGGCAGTGGTAAGACGCTGGTGGGCGAGTACCAGATCGAGTATTCGCTCAAGCGAGGTGGGCGGGTGTTCTACACTACCCCTATCAAATCTCTCTCCAACCAAAAATTCAACGATCTCAAGACCCTGTATCCCAACAAGGTGGGTATCATGACGGGTGATATCAAGTTCATGCCCCAAGCGGATGTGGTGGTCATGACGACAGAGATTCTGCGCAATCTCCTGTTCAAGATCGGTTCGTCGACAGAGGGTGTAGGATCAACGGCTTCTCTCTCGCTAGACGGAGTCGATGCTGTGGTCTTCGACGAGGTCCACTACTTCAACGATCCAGCGCGAGGAAAGGTGTGGGAGGAATGTCTCATCCTCCTTCCACCTTCGATTCGGCTGGTTCTTCTCTCGGCAACGATTGATAGCCCAGACGTCTTTGCTCAGTGGATCGGTGAAATGAAACAGGTTCCGATTCATCTCATTTCCACCCAGTACCGCGTCGTTCCGCTGGAGCACAGGGTGGTGGCGGGAGACAAACTTCTGATGGACGAGAAGGACAAGTTCCACAAAGAAGCCTACAGCGAGTATTTGCGTCATCTGAAAGGTCTTGAGGATGCGCAGCGGAAACACTCGGACGCAGTCAAGGCTAGGATTGCTGGTGATCCAGTCGTCGCTCGCGAGATCCGTTCTACCGGTTTCCTCCACCAAATGAACGAAATGATCGACGATCTCAACGTCAAGGAAAAGTTGCCCGCGATGTTCTTCGTGTTCTCCCGCAAGAACTGCGAGTCGTATGCGGCCAAAGTATCCTCCACACTCATTGACGCGATGGAAGGGTCCAATATCAAGAGCATTGTGCGCTTCCATCTCCATCGGTACCCTGAATTGGAAACGCTGCCGCAGTACCATACGCTGATGGCGCTTCTCATGAAAGGCGTGGCCTTCCACCACAGCGGGATGCTGCCCATGCTGAAAGAGATCGTGGAGATGCTGTTCTCGCGCGGTCTTCTTAAACTGCTGTTTGCGACGGAGACGTTTGCCGTCGGAATCAATATGCCGACCAAGACGGTGATCTTCACGAGTTACCGCAAGTACGACGATGCCGCCGACGGGTTGCGGATGCTGCGGACGGACGAGTATATTCAGATGGCGGGTCGTGCGGGTCGGCGTGGAAAGGATACGCGCGGGTTCGTGTACTACCTCCCTGACCGCAAGCCCGAGACGGTGGAGGACGTGCAGCGGATGATGACGGGGAAGCAGTTGGAGTTGGATTCGCGCATGGATTTCCACTACGACTTTCTGCTCAAATGTCTCCAGAGCGGGACGACGGGATGGTTAGGTATTATTAAGCAGTCGTACTGGTACGTCCAGCGCCAGTCAGAGACGGAAGGACGGCAGGCCGAACTTCTCGAACTTCAGAAGAAGTATAATGGACTAGACGTCGCAGAGTTTGAGTTGCGTGAGATGTACGAGACCCAGATTCGTATGACGCAGAATGCTGAGCGGAAGAAGGCGCAGGCGTCGCTCGATTCGTGGAAGAATAAGCATATGGGGCCTAAGTGGGAGGCGGGATGGAAAGAGTTCAAGGAGTTCAAGAAGAACCGCGATGCGATTACGCTACTTCAGGAGAAGGTGGACGCGTTCAAGAACATTCAGGTTCCGTTCTTGATCAATCTTGAGCGATTGGGGTTTGCGGTCGGTGAGACGTTGACGGACGTCGGTGTTCTCGCCTCGGAAATCAATGAGGGCAATCCTCTTGTGATGTCCAAGATGTTTAGTATGCAGGGATTCAATGCTCTCCCCCGCCCTGAAATCGTCGCTCTCCTATCGTGTTTCGTGGAGGGCGAGAAGACCGAGGATCCGATTACCGTAGACTGTCTGCGTGTCCCCGATACGCTCAAAGATGCCCTCCTGACCGTTCACGTCATTGCCCAAGATCTGTATGCGAACGAGAACCCTAAGAGCCAGCCCGAGTACTGGGCAGTGCACAATTACTGGCCCGAGATCGTGTACCGATGGATGCACGGCGAAGAGATGAGCATTCTGTGTTCGTTCTATGCGGTATACGAGGGCAATTTCATGAAAGCCATTCTCAAGACCGCCAATATCGTGGACGAATGGATTACGCTGGCCACGATCACGAAAAATCTGGAGGTCCTGGAAACCTTGCGCGAGATCAGGACGGATCTCGTGCGAGGACTAGTTGTTCCCGACTCTCTCTACCTGCGTCTTTAAACTCGTCTAGACGTACGGATTCGGAATTGGAATTGCCTCCTGGAGCGGGGATACATGCATGACGGTCGGAGGTTGATTAAAAATCTTTTTAGGTTGAGATCGGCGAAGCGCTACGACGACTAGCGCAACTGCGAACGCACCTCCGAACGTACATCCAAGCCCAACCGCCAGGAGATTGTACGCGTTCGTCCCCGATGTGACCACCGTGACCCCAGAACCAGAACCAGAACCAGAACCAGAACCCGTATTCGCAACGGCAGTGGCGGGAACGGTCGTACCACTCGAAGGAGACCGTGTCTGGGTTCCAGTGTCCGATCCTGATGCCCCGCTGCTTTTGGTAGCGGTAGCGGTAGCGGTCTCCGTATGTGTAGGACTGGAAATGGCGGCGGCAGGGGTTGGGCTATTCCCTGCTACTACAGGTGCCTCATTCACCGTCATGACCGCATTGTAGTTATTGCCGTTCTTGGAAATGACCATGACTGACCATAGGGATACCGTCCCCGTTCCTGCGGCAGGAGGAGTCCACAGAGCCTTAATAGATGTGTGAGACGACGCGCTCGTCTGCGTAATCGATCCAGGGCATCCAGTCACAGAATGGGACAGCGAATCGCCCGCCGTAAACGTTCCCGCCATAGTTGATGCCCCTGCCGAGAAACTCGCCGGGGTTCCTTTCAGCGGACCCCACTGCCATCCCTTGAAGGTTGTGGTCCCCGAAATCTGAGCAGTGTACGTCTGACCCGCCGTCCACGTCGTCACCGAGTTTCCGCCTGCGTCGTGGAGCGATAATGTCCAGTCGGTCGGAAGCGGAGTCTTGAACGTTCCGTGACCTACCGCGACACAACTTGTAGCACCACCGCTGTACCCCTGAACAACACCAACCAGACTCAAGCACGCAAAAACTAGAGACTTCAGCATCAACATTACTCTGTATCGCGCTTTGTTTTTAAACCTAACCTAACGGACCTGGAACTCAAACATGATCTTGTTTGCCGCATAACAGTTCCATTTCCTGCTCAGAATCCTCTCGATCTTGAGATAATCGTTGTCTATATCGGGATGCAAGACGACAAACTCGGATAGCCCGTCATTAGGATCCACCCGTTCGCGATGTTCGATCGCGAACACATCCTCGATCTCAAACTCGTATTCATCCACTCGGTGTCCCATTCCCATTCCAACTTCAATCGTTTTCCTGATCGTCCAATTCGAAAGCACCCACTGAGTTGCAGTATCAAGGACTGAGTACATGTACGCCCTCTGATGCGGAACGCTCCATCGAACGTAGATCATATCATTGTCGTTGAGATCAGTGAACTCGGCAATCTTGTAATCTTGATCACTGTACTCATCGTCGTCATCGGGTGCGTCAGGAGAAGGGTTGGATATGGAGGATGGGAGGTTGTTCATAGTTGGATGAAGATGAGGATGAGGATGGATTGTGTAGTCGTTCGGGGATAGTCAAGTAAATAGATTCGTTTTCACTCAATTCGGGATCGTCTAACCGAATCACGACCTTGACCTTCGTGCTGTTTTTCGCGTACTGTTTCCAGTGACCCAGTAAAAACGTTCGTCGTTCCCACGAATACGCCGGTCTCTCTTCTCCTCGCATATCAGAATTATCAAAAAACAGTCCCTCGATGTCCATGTCGGTAATAGAGTCGCCAAGATACCAATTCAGAGTCTCTCTAATCGTAAAATAGGCAGGAGCAAATCGGCCGTCCATAAACAGTGTTCCCGAATCCACAAAACAGGTAATGGATATAGTCTCTTCCCTATCTCCGTCTTTCACGATAACTTTCCCGACAGTCACAGGCTGATGCCGAGATTTGAAAAAATCAAGATCCATTCCCAACAATAGATGAAAAGACATATATTCACCGCAGAATTTATTTAATGTCCATGCTCTTCCGGAAAGGTGATGTTCATCTTCAGAGGAAGCAGAGCCCCTGAATCGCATACCTCTTCCCACCGCATATCCAGGATAATCTTCTTCTGAAACTCGGGACCATTGTAGAAGTCGATGTCGCGCCACGTATAGGTTCTATCTGCTTTCCCGGTATGGAAATGGCGCAACGACTGACCGATCGTCAAGAACTGATCAAAGTTTCCTACTGAATAAAGCTCCTCGCCACGGTAGCAGCACGTACAGAAGTCTGGGGTGCGGGCGTAAAACACACAATTGTCTGGGTCCTTCCAAATTTCGAGTTCGTAGTCGTAGGGATAGTCGTCAGTATTTACGTGAATATGCATGACCATTAAGTGCGTCATTTTATTGTTACTCTTATCCCAACGAAAAAGGGTTCTGATCCGTTTTGATGAAGACGTATCTACACAAGAATCGGGTCTACCTTCACATGGAACACCATTCGCTGTTTCCATGAAGGCCGCTGCATGTCCAGGAAATAGTTCACAATCACCGGCGTTCCTTCCACGAGATTATTGGGACTGGTGATCAGTCGGTTCCAGTCGGGGATCCAGATGCGGGTGGAGGAAACGACCACGCCCGGAACATTCTCGGGCCGGCGCTGGAGAATGTCCAGGAACGCCAAATCCCGTGCGTGTTTCTTCGCAAACGTCTGGAGTTTATTACAGTCCTCTTTGGCGTTGGGAACGGACATACCTTTCATCGCCATCTGGTTCACGACATCCGCCCACCGCCGAATCGGAGACGATCCGTGACAGTACCGCGTCTGAAACCCCCAGTGAATGACTTTCGGAGACACGTGTTCGTATGTCGCGGCCGCATACGCGAACATCCGAGCATCTAAGCCTAGACGTTCATACTTGTCCAGTTTCTCGTTATCGGGAGCGCTGTGATGGCGCAGCAACCCCTTGCCGATCACAGTGAGCGCATTGGCCATCTGTTTGTTGTAGTAAATCATCAGTTCCGCCACCCAGTCGTGGGGATCGAGCAGGGGCTTCTTTCCGGCCAGATGTTCACAGATGGTCTGTAGCGTATTCATCGGGATCTCAGTGGCGAGACGGCAGGTGTCGTACGTATAGGATTTCTTGTTGATGATCACGACCTCCTTGAAATGGGGATTCCTCGCTTCTCCGCCCATCCAGTCGAAGAACAGGGTATACCCCAGCCGCTTTTCGCCCGGAAGAAGGGACATCTTGCCTTCTAGCGTCCGAGGGAACATGCTGCGTACGGGGACGCCGCCATCGTACAGCGATTGTCCAATGTTCTGAGCATGGGACATCCACGGATTCGCCCGCACCCATTCCGCCACATCGGCGATGGTAATAGCCACCTTGGTAATACCTTCATCGGTCGTCCAGATGGAAATACAGTCGTCAATATCTAGGCATCCTGGAGGGTCAATGTTAATGGTAGGAACGTCCAGAATCGCACGGTTAAACAACGGTTCAATGGTCTCGGGGATCTTGGACCAATATTCGGGAGAATACGCGACGTGAATTGCCTTGCGTTCGGCCAGGGGATCGCCACATACGCCTACAATATCTACGATTTGACCACGGGGGAGTTTATCATCATTGATTTTCTCGGCGACGACCAGGAGATTCTTCTTGAGATCACGGTAAGCGGATGCGACAATCATTTGCGGGAATACGGTGTTCAGAGGGCTAAAGAGATACATCGGGGTATTGCGAGACGTCAGACCATATCGCGTCTTGCTCGTGAGTTGGAGGACGCCTGCGACGCGCGTCATTATTGTTGTATTGAATGCTCCTCTAAACATATCTACGCCGAAGACCCGTTTTAGTGTAATTAGATCGGATGTGCGGGATTTGGTTATGTATTGACGGAGCCGGAGGAAGTCCCACCGCAAATGCTCGTCGGGGACCCGATCATACCACCGTCTACAACCACCCCGAATTCAAAATGGTCTTTGATCGTCTCGCGATCCACGATCTGACCCAAGATGGGAATCAGCCGTTCACCGAACATCTTACGCACGAAGAAGAGTTTGTTTACATGTGTAACGGTGAAATCTACAACTACCGCGAGATCGTGGAACGGCACGGATTCGTGATGACAACAGGATCAGACTGCGAAGTGATTGGGAAACTGTTTGCCCTCTATCGCGATATTCGGGCAGTGGTAGCCGAACTTGATGGCGAGTATGCGATTGCGGGAATTGTTCTCAAACGAAAGAAACTGGACACTATTATCATTGCTCGTGATCCGTTCGGTGTACGGCCGCTTTACTGGGCTACCAGCGGCCACGGATTCGTGTTCAGTTCTCTTCTTGCGGGTATTGAGGGGATTTCGGGCGCCGAGCATGTTCCGCCTGGGGATACGTGGATGATTCGTAAACACGATACGCAGTTCAATAGTTATTTCTCTCGTGATTGGATTCCCAAGACGATGACTGATATTGATCAGTTGTTTGCGCGCACCACTTCGGCTCTAATTTCGGCCGTTCACAAACGTTTGTCGAGCGAACGGTCAATTGGGTTCCTTTTATCGGGAGGTCTTGATAGCAGTCTAGTTGTAGCGATTGCGGTCCAGATGATTGGAAAGGAGAATGTGCGGACGTTCAGTATCGGTATGCCTGGAGGAACCGATCTCGAGTACGCTCGCAGGGCTGCTGTGTATCTTGGAACCCAACACACCGAAGTTCTGTTTACCGCCGAAGAAGGCATTGCCGCGATTCCTGAGGTTGTGAGGGCGTGTGAGACCTACGATATCACCACGATTCGGGCATCGGTGGGACAGTACCTTCTCGCCAACTATATCGCAAAGAACACGGATATCAAAGTGGTTCTCAATGGCGACGGAGCCGACGAAGCCGAGATGGGGTACCTGTATTTCTACAATGCTCCTAACGAAGAAGAAGCCCATTATGAAAGCATCAATCTTCTCCGGAATATCCATCAGTTTGATGGATTAAGAGTTGATCGATGTTTGGCCGCGCACGGTCTGGAAGCCCGTGTTCCGTTCCTGGATCCTGAATTTGTACAGGCAATGCTGAGTGTCCCCGCCTCTCTACGCATTCCTACAAAGAAACGGATGGAAAAACAGTTTCTGCGCGACGCGTTTTTCCGGTTGATGCCGGATCTTCTTCCGCTAGATATCCTGTACCGCAAGAAGGAAGCATTCAGCGATGGCGTGTCGAAAACAACAGATTCGTGGTTCAAGATTCTGCAGCGTTCGATTCAGTGCGAGGTTCCCGTTGATACGAGGTATCCCCATATCCAGCCCATGACCGCAGAAGCTGCCTATTATCGCAAATTATTTGACCAGATGTTTCCGGGACAGCATGAAGTTGTTCCTCATTACTGGATGCCGAACTGGTCTAAAACAACGGACCCGTCTGCGCGGACGCTTTAGGGCACTTTGAGCACCCGCCCATTCCCTCCTTCACCTTCGGCGTAAAAGAGCTGCGAGACAGGATCCAATACAGTACGAGAATCCCAACAAGACCTGTGAGCACATAGATCCAGTTTACTTGTAGAGTCTCGAAAATTCCTCCACCTGTAAGTTTGGCCATTACTTTCAGCCAAGACATTTTATATACATAAATGGGCATACCGTTCTACTTTGTCTCACTCATCAAGGCACACAAGACAATTGTGTCGCGCGTGCGGACCCGTCTGGAACCGAACATTTTTCTTTTAGATTTCAACTGTTTTTTACACACGTATATGGATGATGCCCGACCGATTGAGAGTATTCTGGAAGCACTGACTACTCTCCTTGCGGACACTTGTAGTCCTCGGACTCACTTGTATATTGCGATGGACGGTCTAGTTCCGTACGCCAAGATTTCCCAGCAGCGCTACCGTCGCTTTCGTATCCCCGAAGTAAATAACCCCGTCTTTGATCGCAACCAGATCTCTCCAGGGACTCCGTACATGAAAGAACTGGACTTGGCGGTGCGTGCACGGTTTCCCCAGGCGATTATGTCGTCCACCGATCTTCCTGGAGAGGGCGAACATAAACTGTTCGAATGGCTCAAAACCATTCCGCCTACTGAGCGGACGAATACCGTGATTTACGGTCTGGATGCCGACCTGATCCTGCTCTCACTTGCCCAGGAGAGCCTGTGCTCTCTCTCCCTCCTGCGCGAGAACCAGAGTTTTCAGTCGAAGGTCGAGGGATACTCTACCCTGAACATCTCAGATCTCGCCCGTAAACTTCCAATGAATTCCTTGCAGTATGTCGCGCTCTGTGTCCTCTGTTTCGGCAACGATTTTATGCCTCCTATCGGCATGTTTTCCCTCCGCGAAGGGGGACATGATCGTGCGCTCGAATGTTATCGTCAAGCAGGGGAACCTGATCTCTGGACAGCAAAGGGTCGTCAGGTGTTTATGCAGACGGCGCAGACCCAGGAGATGAAGTTTTATACGGAGAGAGTCAAATCCCGCGACAAGCCGGCAGAAAGGGCAATTGTTTCAGCCGACGGACATCATTTCGAAGCACGCTACAATCTCCACATTCTGGATGGAACAACGAATATCGCCCAACTAGTAGGAGCTTTCTGGAAAACGTTTGATTGGACGCTTCACTATTTTTGTGAAAACAAGTGTCTGGATTGGAACTGGGTATATCCTTACCCCGAAGCCCCCCTGGTCTCGCAACTGGTGAGGTACGAAGAGATTTCCCCAATTCGGTGGACCCCCGAATCTCCGCCCAACTTTACGGTCACAAAGCAGTTACAGTTTATTCTTCCACATGATTCCCTCCGTAGGGCTAAAAAGCGAGTCATGTTTCCGGACGAAATGTACAGTGAGGAGACGGATACCCGTATCCCATGGATGAGACGGTATGCGTGGGAATGCGAGCCGCGCATCTCGCTCCCTCTTGCTACCGAAGAGCTGACCTCGGTCCAATCTTTCCAATATTCCCTAGCTTGAATCCCCCTGACGTGGGCATAGTTATTTTCGGGATAAGTATATCCCCCGACGAAGTCGCTGATGATCTTTCCTGGATTGGAGATACCGTAATACCCTGTAACGCCGCAATATCCAACCATGAAAACGAACGCCTCGACCAGTACTCTTCTTCGATGACGTTGAGTTCTTTCAATTTAGGAGCCGTTGAGATTCCAGTGAGCGTCATGTTTCTCATCCAATCGCTGCGGATGTACACTAAATACTGCTGGCGTTTCACCTTCGCCGCCTGGTCATCCGCCATGAGTGTACGAAGTTCGGCAATGCTCTCCTCCAGCGTATACACCTTTTTATGCGTCCGTTGATTTACCGTATTGTGGGCGCGGAACACAAACTCACATACTGTGCGACGACTATTCTTCCATCCTGGATATCGCTGAGTGTACAGCGCAACCATATCCGTGAAATGCTGTAGACAACTCGGACATAAGATAGTGCCCGTAAACGAGTCAAGAAACCGATTCAGGAGTTCTAATTCGTACTGGGATGGAAAGTCTGGGTAAAGGGCTGCTATGGTGTGAAGTGTTACCCAGCCGAGAGGACCCCACGCTTTCGTCATTATATTGAGGTATCAAGAAAGAAGTCCCGCTCCCACCGAGTCGGCATACAGAACGCGAAGAACTGCCGGAGGGATCGTTTTCTTCTCACCACCAATAATCTTCTTATCAACCAGTTTCTTACGTATTAACGCAATGTCCATCTTCGCTGCTTTCGCCTTCGCAGTCTTACGCGCATTTTCTAGACCGCGTTCCGTCATCAGTTTGACCGAACGTTTGCGGGTCGCCGGAGCCTTAGACGGATTCTTGGCCGGAACAATCTTTGCCGTCTTCCGCAGGATTCCTTTCGGGAATGTCTTGGTCGTACGATGGACGCGGCGACGACGCACTCCTCCAAACCCAGGACCGCTCGGCATACCCACCGGAGGAACCGGTGCCGTGATCGTCGATACGTGAACGGATTTATCCTGACCATTAAATGCGGGATCACTTCCCTCTTTAATGATTGTGTATTTCGTCCCAGAGTCGGCCGCAGGCATACAAGTCCTTCTTACTCAAAACGGATAAAAACTTACGGCGAGGACCCGAGTATCAAGATACGACATGGAGGCGGTTCGAGCATATTTCAAGAATGGTGTTTCGCGTTTCTCTGAGTCCCAAATTGAAGCCTACGAAGACTTCCTCCGCAACAAGATCCCCCTGATTCTGCGATCAACGCCACCCATCGTGGTATGGCACGATCAGGACGAGGCGACGAAGAAGTACAAGTATGAGTTCCGGCTCTCGTTCGACAATGTGTCCTACCTGAAACCCCGCATTCAGGAGGCGACGGGTCGGCTGAAGCAGATGCTGCCGCACGAGGCCCGCATCCGCAACTTCACCTATGCTGCCCAGATGTTTGTGGATATCAAGCTCAAGGTCCGTTCGTACAGCGGTCCGGGTCTCACTGAGTTCAAGGAAGAGTCAAAGACGTTCGAAGGCATTTCGCTCGGCAAGATTCCCGTCATGCTGGGATCCTCGCTCTGCGTGCTCAAAGATTACCCAATGACGCTCGAGGAACTCGGCGAATGCCCCCAGGATCCGTTCGGATACTTCATTATCCACGGCGGCGAGCGAGTCATCCTCTCGCAGGAAAAGGTCGCCGACAACCGCACCATGGTGTTTCTCAACAAGAAGACGACGACCAAACACACTCATTCGGTGGAAATGAAGTCGCTTCACGAGAGCTTTACCCTTCCTCCCAAGAAACTCGAAATCCGGATGTCCAGCAAGTTCAACGGTCTCGGGTACCCCCTCTCTATCTGTATTCCCCGTTTCCGCGAGGATATTCCGATGATGGTGTTCTTCCGCTGTCTGGGCATCGAGACCGACAAGGAAGTGTACGATCTCCTGAACGTAGAGAATACTGATTCGATTACGGCTTCCTTCAAGGAGTGTGCCGATATCAATGTCTTCACCCAGCAGGAGGCAATCGAGTACCTGTCTCACCATCTCCAGTACCCTCCCGCAACCGACGACAAGACTGGACATGTTCGTGCGCTCCTACTCACCGAGTTCCTGCCGCATACCTCCTTGCCGGCAGAGACGGTAGGTCCCGGGATTCTTGCTGCGCGCAAGGTCAAGATTCTCGTGAGCATGGTCAAGAAGTTACTGGACACCGCATCCAAGAAGATTCCAGCCGATGATCGCGATGCCTACCCCAACAAGCGTGTCGTGACCACGGGATCCCTGCTCACCCACCTCTTCCGTCAACTGTTTCAGAAGGTGTGTAAGGATATTCGGTCCAAGTTCGTCCACGAAATCAACAACGATAACTGGAAGCGGTCGGGCAAGCCACTGGATGTCCTCGTTCTCTCGAATCTCTACAAGATCATGAAGGTGTCCTCCATCGAGGGCAAACTGAAGCAGGCGCTCGCTACGGGCAACTTCACGGTTCAAGGGCTGGGGACATCAGGATCTACCTCCCTCTCCAACGCCACCAAGTCCGGGGTGTCCCAAGTACTCAATCGGCTGTCGTACAGTGCGACGCTCTCACACATCCGCCGTATCCAGACACCCGTCGAGAAGTCGGGCAAGCTACTGGCGCCTCGCAAACTCAACGGCTCTTCGTGGGGCTTCGTCTGTCCCGTCGAGACGCCAGAGGGTCACTCAGTCGGTATCGTGAAGACGATGAGCCTGATGTCCACCATCTCCACCCATGTCCCATCCTTCGTCGTCACCAACTTCCTCCGCGAGATTCCCGACATTGACTGGATCACCGATGTCTGGACCACCGGCCCTGTCGGTATTCTGGTGAACGGAGTCATTCTCGCATATACCTCCCATCCAAAGGATGTTTACGGGCGCCTCAAGGACGCCAAACATACCTGCCGCATTCATCCCCATGTCTCCGTCGCCTGGAACGTTCTCCAGAACCGCATCATCATAGAAACCGACGCGGGTCGACTAGTGCGCCCCGTCTTCCGCGTAGAGAACGGCAAGGTTCTTCCTCCTCCAGCAGCAGGGGCAGATGCGCCGTGGGCCGACTGGATCTCGTCGTGTATCGGATACGTTGACGCCAACGAGTCCGAGGTCGCACACATCGCGATGTTCCCGTCCGAAGTGGGTCCGACGCACACGCACTGCGAGATTCATCCACACATGATTCTTGGTCATATGGCCGCTATCATCCCGCTCTCCAACCACAATCAGTCACCTCGTAACGCATACCAGTCGGCCATGGCCAAGCAGGCCATGACGCTGTACGCCTCCAACTACCAGAAGCGTCTCGACAAGAACGCTTACCTCTTGGCCTCTCCCCAGCGCCCGATCGTGGAGACGCAGATCATGAGCATCTTGAATATGCACAAGATGCCGTCCGGATGTAACGCGATCGTCGCCATCGCCTGTTATTCCGGCTACAACCAGGAGGATTCCGTCATTCTCAATCGTGGATCCCTCAAGCGTGGGTTCATGCGCGGATACTACTCTACAGTCTACAAGGATGAAGAGCATCGTAATGTGGCGTCTGGGCGCGAGGAGCGGTTCTCCAAGCCCCGTCATGAGAATACTAAGGCGTTCAAGAACACGTCGTACAACGCCGTACACGAGACAGGTATTCCCATCAAGAACTCAATCGTCCAGGAGAACGATGTCGTGATTGGAAAGGTGGTGAACTTGCGGTCGGATCCCCACGGATACCTCTACCGCGATCTCTCCACGACGCACAAGAACTCCGAGCCGGCGCGCATCGACGGTATCTGGCAGGACAAGAATTCTGATGGGTATCCGTTCGTCAAGGTTCGGGTCGTGTCCGAGCGCACCCCACAGATCGGCGACAAGTTTGCGTCGCGCGCTGGTCAGAAGGGTACGTGCGGGATGATTCTAGATGAGTGCGATATGCCGTTCACGGCGTCGGGTCTGCGCCCCGACATCATCATGAACCCTCACGCCATTCCGTCCCGCATGACGATTGCGCAGTTGCTGGAGACGATGTACAGCCGCGTGGGTGTCCAAACAGGCAATCTGGGCGACGGCACGCCCTACTCCCATCTCGGGATCGAGGATCTCAAGGTTCACATGTCGAATCTCGGGATGCACCCGTACGGCAACGAGATCATGTACAACGGCCAGACGGGCGAGCAGATGGAGGTCGAGATCTTCATCGGGACCACGCATTACCAGCGTCTCAAGCACATGGTGATTGATAAGTGCCATTCGCGCGGCCGCGGTCCCATTGTGTCCCTGACCCGCCAGCCATGTGAGGGCCGGGCGCGTGACGGCGGTCTGCGCGTAGGCGAGATGGAGCGCGACTGTTTCATCTCTCACGGTGCCGCTGCATTCACCAAGGAGCGTCTGATGGATGTGTCCGACCCGTTCACGACAGGTGTGTGTTCCTCTTGCGGTTCACTCTCGACAATCAATGAGAAGGATCATCTCTATGAGTGTAGGTCGTGCGGTTCGAAGGTGGGTCTGGAAGATAAGACCATTCCGTATGCGGTCAAGCTGTGGCTCCAGGAACTGGAAGCCATGCACATCTCGCCTCGCATGATCTCGTCTTAGCCAGACAATGTGTACATGTAATTTGTTCCATAGCCGACTGATCCTGCTGATGTATTGCGTCCAATCACGTACAACGTATTTTGGCTTGTGATGAGCGGAGTCTGCGATATTTGAATCGGAGGATTGTTAAATGTAGACGTTCCATTGAGAACAAGTTGAGTCACATTGGATTGTGTGACCTCGTACGCAGCCGACGCGGTCGCTACGTACGCACGGTATTGATTCAAAACGCCGTAGGTCGATGGTACATAAATATACCCTGATGAATCAAGCACCGGAAGTGTGTACGAAGAAGGAATCTCTTCGCCCGACGCATTTGACCAAATATATTTATAAGAAAATCCAGAGACATTCGCGAAGATCCCACCAATTCCGTATAATTTTTGCTTCGTTCCAGAGATGGTGAGAACGTGCGCCCACAGATTTCCGGCAGGATCTGTTGATAAGACCGGTGGCGATGATATTCGCTGACCCCCTGGAAGATTCACCGTAATATCGTAAGCCGGTACTCGAACCGTCGCATTGCTGAGTATAAAAATATTACTATCGTTCGGAAACGTTATTCCTACATACCATGAAGTCACATACGGCGTGAATGGGATCGTTCCTAGTGATGTTGGTTTGAATGGACATACCCAGTTCAATACCCCAGTTTCTGCGAGGTAGCAGTACACGTTTTTGTTATCCGATCCAACAAATACATTAATACCATCGGTAGCCACCGATGTCCGAAACAGTTCGCCCGGAGTTTGGGTCGTCATCGTCCATACTCCCGACGCACTATCTGCCCCAAACGCGGTCAGGCTATTCCCGTACGCGGCAACAATGTAATCAAACGAACCGTTCGTGATCGTCAAGGGAGTGCCGTACACTTGATATCCAAGATTGATTGGGTACCCCGGAAGCGTCATCATATCGGAATTCAGGCGGTAGAGTTTTCCGGCGTTCGTCGCAATCGTAACCGCTCCTTTCAAGGAAACCACGGGTCCAGCAGCCGACGTAACACCTCCAAGCGATTTTGTGGATACAACTTGACCATTATAGATTTTTGTAAGCGTTCCGGAATTCGCCAAGGTGTACATCTCGCCAACCGGGCCAAGTGCCGGTTGAGTGGATGACGTCTCCGCAATGAACGTCAAGGATGTCGAGAGTAGAACAGAGGCTAATGTCGCAATAGATCCACGGAAGCCGGTTGAATGCGCATGGTCTCCGTACTGCCGAATAGGGATAGTCGTAGGATACACCGGAGCAATCAGAAGAGGAACAACCGGAACTGGTGGAGTAGGCATACAGTAAAAAGGAGTCACCGGACAGTTCACGATCGGAGGAGGACAGCAGAGAGGACTCTTGACCAGATCCAATACCGGCGGTTTCTTGGTGTTAGTAAGCCCCCAGCCAAACCGTACACGAGGACTAAACGGTTCCACAATACGTTTACATGATGTTGTCGGATACGGCTGTAAAATAGGCTGTTGTTGACGAGAAGGAGGCGCATGGTAATTACTCCGAGGATTGGTCACAAATGTTGCCTTATACAGTGCGCTATTTCCATTGTAGATCGTACTGGAGAGATACACACTACCCACCGAATCGACCGCAACCGTATTCGTCCAGCTCAGGGTAATCTCGAGCGGATTCTCACTCACAGGGTTCCCCGTTGAATTCGTTCCAACGATATGCGAAACCGCACCGATAGACGAGTTTTTCACGTATATACCGTCGGTCTGGGTATAATAAATATTGTTTCCGAGAGTGGCTATGTTTCGCATGGAGGAATCAACTCCTGCCGAAGTAAGCGTATAAAACGTTGGCTGATAGTTGAGGAAATTGTAATAGTAAATAGTTCCGAATCGGGTATCAATTGAATAAATAATCTGTTCGTTCGGAGACAGACTAATTCCGCGAAAATTCAAATAGGGTCCTTCGTTTTTAAAGAGTAAATTTACAAACGAGTTTCCGTAACGTTCCATTGTAGAAATAGATGTACCCTTTCCCGTGACTAAATACACTACACCCTGTGAATCAACTGTTATACCCCCCGTGTTATCTCCATAGGTATAGATATCCCGGTCAACCGGAACAGTCTGCGTCTGATTTATCTCAGTCGCCAAGGGAATTGACGCGATCGAAAACCGTAAACAGTGACGGTCGTATGGGGCATTTACGAACATGTACTTTCCGGTAGGATCAACGGTTATCCCCGTGATTTCTCCAGTGAGAACTCCTGTCGACGGAATAATCTGGAAGACGGGATAGGTAGAATTTGAAAAATCAGTCAATGAATAAATCTTACCGTTTGACGTCCCAATATACATAATGTTGTAGTACTGTCCAGTATTGTTGTACGGACTTGTGGCTACAGTTATAGCCGATATTTTATCGGTGTACGAGTAGGATGTTACGTTAGAAATAAGGCTCATTATACTCAAAGTCGGAAATAATCAGATGTAGGAATACACAAGGATCAGGGAGATCGCATCGTGAACCACAGCCCCCCAGTACGCAGAGTACCAACTCGTTTGAAAGCCAAGAATCATGACCAATATCACAATGATTGAACGTAAAAAGGTGTTGATGAGAACATTGCTCGTCGGGAACAGGAAGGGGTCCATATCTATCTATCTCCTAGTCAAAGAAAAAAATATATCATCCTCGGCCGCGGTCGTTTCATTCTAGACCGCCGCGTGGGTCCAGGAGAAAAAAATAATGTTGATATGGAACATAAACACAAATGGGAGGTGGTCTAATGCAGCTCGTCTCGTACGGTGCCCAGGACATCTATATCTCGGGCAACCCCCAGATTACGTTCTGGAAGGTGCTCTACAAGCGCCACACGAACTTCGCCATGGAGGCGATTGAGGTGACGTTCAACGGCCAGGCCGACTTCGGTCGCCGCGTGACGGCCGTCATCTCGCGTAACGCCGACCTCATGTACCGCACGTACATCCAGGTCACGCTACCCCAGATCAACCTGAACGTCTCCAGCGGCGCCAACGTCCGCTTCCGCTGGCTCAACTACGTCGGCCACCGCCTGATCAAGCAGGTCGAGATCGAGATCGGCGGATCCCGCATTGACCGCCAGTACGGTGACTGGATGCAGATCTGGACGCAGCTGACGCAGCCCCTCGGCACCCAGGTGTCGTTCGACGACATGGTCGGCAACTCCGCCGACCTCGTGCTGCTCAAGGACGCCGCTGGTGTTGCGCTGGACGCCACGTGCGCCGCCTCGGAGGCCACGAACTCGTGCCTCTCCCGCGCCGGCACGCCGCTCAAGACGCTGTACATCCCCCTCCAGTTCTGGTACTGCCGCAACCCCGGCCTGGCCATCCCGCTCATCGCCCTCCAGTACCACGAGGTGCGCATCAACGTCGAGTTCGAGCAGAACTACAACTGCTGCTACGCCGATGTCGCCAACGGTGACTTCTCGGTCATGCCGCTGTACCCCGCCACGATCCCCCTCGGCAACGGTGTTACGGCCGTCTCCCAGCTCCAGCTGGTGGCCGCGTCGCTGTACATCGACTACGTCTACCTAGACACGGAGGAGCGCCGCCGCTTCGCCCAGCAGTCGCACGAGTACCTGATTGACCAGCTCCAGTTCACGGGCGACGAGACGGTCACGGCCTCCTCGAACAAGATCCAGATGAACTTCAACCACCCCGTGAAGGAGCTCATTTGGGTCGTCCAGCGCGACTCGTTCGTTGACTGCAACGCCCCCCCGACGCCGTGGATCATGGAGGCGCTGGGCCAGCAGCCGTTCAACTACTCCGACGACTGGTCGACGGAGGGCATCGTGACGGCGGTCCTCGGCCGCGGCGCCCTGGCGACCAACACGAACGCCGGTGCGGTCCCGACGTTCTCGG
>Ga0214167_1000025_pt1 | contig 98672 bp, 106 predicted proteins | sample TroBogypolimnion_45_FD_153006 | JGI IMG/M metagenome (GOLD analysis project Ga0214167, IMG submission 153006) | Freshwater microbial communities from Trout Bog Lake, WI - Practice 18AUG2009 hypolimnion v3 | ecosystem: Environmental > Aquatic > Freshwater > Lake > Hypolimnion/Profundal zone ... | reverse complement strand
TATGACAGGATTATTTCTGTTCTGATACAAGTGATTTAAGATTAATCTCTGAGATTGCTAATGACTGCAATGGGTCGGAAGTGAAAATTTTGTATGTCTGCTATCAGGATATTCAAGCAAGTAGATTTCACTATCGAAAATTCATAGAAATACAGATATATCTTATTAATCAATAAGCAAATTGGTCAACAGCGAAGTCACATCATATCTTAATAAAAAAAACCGCGCATGCGCGGCTTTTCGTCATTACAGGCATTAACTATAAAGGCTTATCTAAGCTACCCATAGATTTAGGGTAAGTTACAACACCCCAAGGCATTTTCTTATCTTGAATTTGCTGTGTTACTTCAAGTTTTTCAACATCAATTACAAACACTGCGTCAGACTTGCCGCAAGCGAGCAGAATTTCTTTGTCATCCGGTGTGAAACTAAAGTGCCAGCAACGGTTACCCGTAGTGATGTCTTTAATCTTTTCAAAGGTTTTTGCGTTATAAACCTCCATTGCCTTGGCCTTGTTAGCAGCAATAAAAATGCGCTCGCCGTTACGGTCATAAGCAACACCGTACGGTGCGCCACCAGTGTCTACTGTGCGTAACACCTTAAATTTTTTGTCCATCACCATGAATTTATTGCTGAACTCTAGGGTAACTATGTAGGTTTTACCATCAGGTGAAACCTTTATGCCGCGTGGCCTATCGCCATAATCATGCGTTGGAATAGTTTTAAGTAATTTGCCAGTTTTCATGCTGTGCACAGTGACCGTATTGTCGGCTTCGTTAGTAATCACTAGCTGCTTGCCATCACGGCTAAATTCAATGCCTTCAGTTTCAGGCCCGCCGATAATTTCGCGTACTTTTTTGCCAAGTTTTAAATCCACTATACCGATACGCGCTGGTTCTTTATCATCATCAGCCTCTTCGGGTGCCGCAATAGCTACAGCACCTGCTACTGGAGGAGGGCCGCCTTTAGAGCTGGGTTCATAGGAAACAAAAGCAAAATTTCCGCGTACGCGCACAAACTCTGGATTTTTACCCACAGCAATTTGCTTTAGCACTTCATTAGTTGCGGTATCAATGATAGAAATACTCCCATTTTCTCGGGTGGCAACTATCAGCAATTTACCATCTTCACTTACGGCAAGGCCGCGTGGACCGTCAGCCTTAACGTCAATGACAGTGTCAGTGGTTAGCGTGTTGAGGTCGATTACCGTAACGCCCCCGTCCTGATTTGAAACATAGGCTTTTCCGCGGTCAGCGGCTGTGGCACTCGCGTTTAAACAGATTCCCGTTGCGAAAACCATTATCCAATGCGTTAATTTCATGCTTTATTGCTCCTTTTGTTCAATCTTATTTTTTCTTATCTACTAATACTAAGTAAGGCACGCCATGCTGGTTTAGGTTCAATCTAGGTGAATATTCATACTTAACCTACTCCTGGCTTTTATGGATTAGTTTGCAAAGGCGTAGTTTTGATTGGTTATATACAACCAAAATCTCGGATATACAGACTAAAAATTAACCCAAAAATAACTTATAGGCAGGGTTTTCAGTTTCATCCCAGTGCGGATAACCAAGTTGATCTAAAAATTCATGGAACTGATTTGTATCAGCCGGTGGCACCTGCATTCCAACCAGCACGCGACCAAAGTCAGCGCCATGATTGCGGTAATGAAACAAGCTAATATTCCAGTCGTGGCCCATGGTATCTAAAAATTTCATAAGAGCGCCAGGTTTTTCCGGAAACTCAAATCTAAACACCACTTCATTGGTGGCTTGTGGGGCATGTCCACCTACTAAATGCCGCAAATGCAACTTGGCCACTTCATTATCGGTTAAATCTAATGCGGGTAAGCCTTTAGCTTGCAGGGCCGCGACCAAATTTGTAGCTTCACTAGGGTCGGCAATAGCAACGCCGACAAAAATATGCGCAATTTTTGGATCAGAGTATCGGTAGTTAAACTCTGTGATATTACGATCACCCAGTAGATGGCAGAAAGTTTTAAATGCACCCGGCTGCTCGGGAATACTCACCGCTAACACAGCCTCACGCTTTTCACCAACTTCTGCGCGCTCGGCAATAAAGCGCAAGCGGTCGAAATTCATATTGGCTCCAGAAGCGATGCCAATCAAGGTTTCTCCGCTTAACTGATGACGTTTTGCATATTCTTTAATACCAGCAGTAGCAAGAGCGCCAGCAGGCTCTAAAATGCTACGAGTATCTTCAAATACATCTTTAATTGCTGCGCAGATAGCATCATTATCCACTACGATCATTTCATCTACATATTGCTGGCATAAGGCAAAGGTATGCTCGCCGACTTGTTTTACGGCAGCGCCATCGGCAAACAGGCCGACTTGGTCAAGCATAATGCGATGGCCAATATTAAGAGATTGCGTCATGGCCTCGGCATCTTTGGCTTCGACGCCAATCACTCTAATCTCAGGGCGCATAGCCTTAATGTAGGCAGCAACCCCTGCCAGTAAGCCACCACCACCTACACAGCAAAATATAGCGTGAATAGGACCTGGGTGTTGGTTAAGTATTTCGAGTGCGATAGTCCCTTGACCGGCAATAACGTCAGGATCGTCGTAAGGGTGTACAAAAGTAAGGCCTTCAGTTTTTTCTAACTCCTGTGCCCTTGCATAGGCGTCTGTATAACTATCGCCAAATAGAATCACCTCTGCGCCGCGGCTTTTGACCGCATTTATTTTGATTTGCGGCGTAGTGGTTGGCATGACAATGACTGCTCGGCAACCTAGTTTTTGTGCACTAAGCGCTACACCTTGAGCATGGTTGCCAGCACTGGCTGCAATCACGCCTTTAGCTAGGGTGGCAGCAGGCAGTTGCGCCATTTTGTTATAGGCACCGCGTAATTTAAACGAGAAAACTGGTTGCATATCTTCACGCTTTAAAAGTACGTTGTTCTGTATGCGTTTAGATAGATTGGGTTGCAGTTCAAGTGGCGTGATTTTTGCCACGTCATACACGCGTGAGTTTTGTATTTTATTTAAATAATCGTTGATGCTAAGCATTACTTGAGTCATGGTAAGTATTTAGATGCCTTTGGCAATTTTCATTCAAAGGCCATGCAGTGTATAGTGGTAGATGTATGTAATTATAAAGAAAATGTCGGGATATAACCAAAATGCAGAAAAATGAAACGAAGTTATCACAAGACGAACTTAAACAACAGGTTGCAAAAGCGGCTGTTGAGTATGTAAAAGGCGGCATTATTGGAGTGGGTACTGGCTCAACGGCCAACTTTTTCATTGATGAGTTAGCTAAAGTAAAACATAAAATCGATGGCGCGGTCGCCAGTTCTGAAGCAACAGCGCAACGCCTTCGTGCGCACGGTATTGAGGTGTTTGACTTAAATAGCGTGGATAGCATGGATATTTATGTCGATGGCGCAGATGAGATTACCGAGCACTTGCATATGATTAAAGGTGGCGGTGGCGCATTAACCCGAGAAAAAATCGTGGCTGCGGTGGCTAAGCAGTTCATTTGTATTTGTGATGAAAGCAAGTACGTTGCGGTGCTGGGTAAATTCCCATTACCAGTTGAGGTATTGCCGATGGCTAAAAGCTATGTAGCGCGTGAACTAGTCAAATTAGGTGGCCAACCAGCGTTACGCAACTTTACTACGGATAACGGCAATGTTATTTTAGACGTGCATGGTTTAAGTATTGCTGACCCGATTGCAATGGAAGCCAAGATCAATCAAATCGTCGGCGTAGTCACTAATGGTTTGTTTGCCGCTCGCCCAGCGAACGTATTGTTGCTGGCTACTGCGGATGGCGTTAAAACTTATAAAAAATAATTAGTATTTCTGTTGCTGTGGGCTAGTATATTAAGTCTGAAATACTGTTGTCATAATTGACCATTAGTATGGGAAGTTAGAGTAGTTAAAATTTAAGCGGTATCATTAGTAAAATTCCCAAGGAAGCATGATGCAAACTGAACATACCTTTAAGCAATACGACGCCGAATTAGAAGCGGTACGTGCCAAAGTACTTGAAATGGGTGGCTTAGTTGAGCTACAAATCGTACAGGCGTTAGAAGCGTTGGTAAAACTTGACACTAATCTTGCCAAAGAAGTCATGGTTAATGACAAGCGTGTGAATACACTTGAAATCGAAATTGATGAAGATTGCAGCCATATTATTGCTCGCCGTCAGCCAGCTGCTGGTGATTTACGCATGGTCATGATGATGGTAAAGACCATTACCGACCTTGAGCGTATTGGTGACGAGGCGACTAAAATCGCACGTACTGCACAGAAAATTTACGATGAAGATCGCATGTATAAGCCACGTTTCAACGAAATTAAATCGATGGTGGCTCTAGTGCGCGATATGTTGCGTACTGCCCTAGATGGTTTTGCACGTTTAGATGTGAGTAAAACGGTTGAAGTGGCTAAGCAGGATGAATTGGTAGATGAGCAATTTCGTGCGGCCATGCGTCAGCTCATTACCTTTATGTTAGAAGATCCGCGGACTATATCAATGTCATTGGAAGTGTTGTTTGTGGCTAAAGCTATTGAACGTATTGGTGACCATGCTAAAAACATCGCAGAATATGTGGTGTATATGGTAAAAGGCATTGACGTACGACACAGCTCTTTAGAAGATATCGAGCGCGAAACACAGCAATCAGTAGCATAAGCAGCAACTAATAAAAAAGCGCTGATTTTCAGCGCTTTTTTATTGTAAGTAGGCTTTATTTTCTAGTCAGCTTTGGGAGGAACATAACCCTGAGCAGTGTCAGCACCCTCACCGAAAAAGTATTTTTCAGTTTGTTCGGTTAAGTATTTCCGAGCAGATTGATCGGCTAGGCTGAGACGATTTTCGTTGACCAGCATGGTTTGCTGCTTAAGCCATGTTGCCCAAGCTTCTTTGGAAACGTGCGTGTAAATGCGCTTGCCTAGTTCACCTGGGTAAGGTGGGAAGTCCATGCCGTCTGCTTCTCTGCCTAATTTAATACAATTGACTGTACGTGCCATAATTTACCTAATGTAATGTTGCCAAACCGTAATGATAGCGCATGTTAAAATAAGCGCATTAAAAATCTAGGCTTTAAATTTAAAAGCCTAATATAAAAGAGAGCCTTTGATGCAAACCACGACTAATAAACCAGACAGTAAAGCTAAAAAAATGCCAGCGTCTAAACACTTGGCGACTAGTCCGTTCAAAGGTAAAACTGGTGTGCGCAGGTTAATTAATGCCTGCGGTTACTCTCTTGAAGGTTTCGTGGCAGCCTTTAAACATGAGGATGCATTTCGTCAAGAGGTTTTTCTCGCCATTATATTGATTCCATTAGCATTTTATTTGGGTAAAAGTGCGATAGAGCAAGCATTGATGGTGGCAAGTGTTTTGCTGTTATTAATTGTGGAGTTATTAAACTCAGCGATTGAGGCGGCCGTAGACCACACATCAACTGAACATAACTCCCTCGCCAAGCAAGCCAAGGATATTGGAAGCGCAGCAGTATTTTTAGCACTAACGATATTGGCTACAACTTGGGGATTATTGCTACTAGGCTAGCCCGACCAAAGCCTGAACCTCCGCACTAAAAATCGCTTCGCAAACCAATCGTCACAGAACGCGCGCCTTGCGGTGCAATATCCTTCAAAAATGAAGCAGAATCACGAATGTCTTGATTGAGTAAGTTGTTGGCTTTAGCAAATAACTCAATGTTAACCTTGGTGGGCAACTTGTAAGTTACTAGCGCGCTCACATTGGTGTAACCGTTAGTGGCTAATTCATTGGCGGCTATACGCTCTTGTGCAAAAGCATGTAATACATTCAGTCGCGCACCTAATTCATTCTTCTGATACTGCAAGCCTGCACCTAATCTAAGCGGCGCAATGCGCGGTAACGCTTCACCAGAAGTTAAGTTCGTCGCGCGAACATAGTCACCAGTCAGTTTTAAGTTAATATTGTCATTAAGGTTAAACTTCCCTTCCGTTTCAAATCCCCTGAAGCTTGCTGCTACTTCGGTGAATTGCGCTAACGGCAAAGCAGAGCTTGGACCCTTAAGCCCTGTATCAAGTAAACCAATAAAGCTGCTGAATTTAGTGTAATAAGGCCCAGCACTAAATGAATTTTTCCCATCCTTCCAACGCATTTGCGCATCAACGCCATTTGAACGTTCTAGAGAGAAATTGGGATTTCCAACTTCATACTGACCGGTGGCTAAGTGAGCTCCATTGGCATATAGCTCAAAGTAACTTGGCGCGCGCTCATTGTGTGAAAGGTTGCTAGCCAATGACCAGTTAGGCGTGAACATATAAAGCGCTCCTAATGCATAGCTTGTGGGGTTGAAGCTTGCGTTTTGTGCGCTAGAATTTTTAGACCAAGCACTAGCATCTGCCGTAGTATATTCTGTGCGACCACCTAAGCTAAATTTGAATTCGTCTACCGGTAGCTCTTCATACAAATACACCGCTTTGCTTTGCGTGTTCGTACTCGGCACAAATGCTTCAGCGCCAAGCGCTTCAAAGGAGGTGTTTTGAAATTGCAGACCGATTACCCCGCTTATATTTCCAATTTTGGCATGACCAGCTTCTAATGAACCTTCAATGCCACTGTTTTTGAATGTAGTGCCGACAACGCCAATATTAATTTCTTGGTGTTGATAGTCGGTGTGCGCTAGGCGGAATTTCACGCGATTAATGACGCTACTTAAATCGGTGAATTCAGAGGCAATATCCCAGCGCTGGCTTTTCATATCGATACGCACATTTTCTTCTGCGACCGTGCCGTAATTACTATTAAAACCAGAATAAGAAGCCCCTAGGTAGCCGTTATCAAGCGTGAGTGACGCGCCTAATGCACCGCCATCGCTAGTGGCACTGCTATTTTTCAGGGTGCCACTATTGGTTTGTAGTGTGCGGTCGGCAAGTGCTTTGCGATTCGATAGGGCAAAACCAGGAATGTTTAAATCATTGGTTTTGCGGGCATATGCATCCGCGTGTATAGCTATTTGACCATTACCAACGTCGACCACGCCAGCCATATTACTTTCATTGGCAGCCCCACCTAGGCGAGCTTCAGTTCTGCCAGTGACACCTTCTAATTTTTCAGTGGGAATGCGATGATCAACTGCATTGACCACGCCACCAACAGCACTGCCACCATAGAGTAAAGCGGCAGGGCCACGAATCACATCAACCTGCTCAATTACTAATGGGTCTATTGAAACGGCATGATCAAAACTTAAGCTAGAGGCATCGACCACGCCCACCCCATTTTGCAGAATACGTACACGTTCCGCATCAAGACCGCGGATGACTGGGCGCGAAGCATTGGGACCGAAGTTAGTGGAGCTGACGCCTGGAATGCCGTTAAGGGTTTCACCTAATGTACTTTCGCGTTTAAGTGATAGCTCACGCCCATTTAATATGGTTACTGGCACAATTAGTTGGTCAGCATCCAAGCCTAACGGATTGCCCGTGACGGCCACTGAGGGCAATTCAATCCGCGTCGTTTCATCGGCAAAACTTACGGGGCTAGTTAATCCAGACGTAATAAGCAAAAACAATAGGTTACAAATTAGTTTAGGCCACAATAATCCATGTGGTTTGGGGAGTGATTTATTCATGAAGGTCTCGCAAAGTAACGGAGAATTGGCCAAAAAAACTGCCAAAAATAGCGCTTAAGCTCTGGTGAGCTGGGCGCAAGTACTAAGAGTTAAGCGAGAACTGGAGGTGCGCGTGCGCTGTAAGCGCGAGGATTGCTTGCTGTATTGCTATCGAAACAAAGGCGGGTAGGTGAGTTTTGGGTTGAGGTTATCGTGAAAGCGATGATACTGCTAGTAACCGCATGGCCTAATTCAGCATAACCTAAACATTTCGCACAACTGTGGTTATGACTAGACTGATTGCTTGGGCTGGTATTCTTGCTGTGATTTTGCTGTGTATGTTCTGCATTCGCTTCAACGTAATGCGAGAGTTCATGGCTAACAGCACCGATTTGGGCTAAGCCAAACGACGCAACTAGTGATAATGTGAGTATTAAACGACGCAACATGAGGCAAATAATAACAGAAACTTAGGCATTGCCGCCCAAATTAAAAAGGCCGCAACTGCGACCTTTTTAAACAACACGATTTAAACTTCAGTATGGTTTAGCTACTAAAGTTAGCGCTAGCAAAATCCCAGTTCGCTAATGACGTTAAAAATGTTTCTACATATTTAGGACGCGCATTGCGGTAGTCAATGTAATAAGCATGTTCCCATACATCAATCGTTAATAATGCTTTATCACCTGTCGTTAGTGGCGTGCCGGCAGCGCCCATATTGACGATATCAACAGAGCCGTCAGCTTTTTTTACCAACCAAGTCCAGCCTGAACCAAAGTTACCTACAGCTGAAGTTTGAAATGCTTTTTTGAAGTCTTCAAATGAGCCCCATTTAGCATTGATTGCATCAGCTAAAGCGCCTGTCGGAGCACCACCACCATTAGGTTTCATGCTGCTCCATAAGAAGGTGTGGTTCCAAATTTGTGCCGCATTGTTATAAATGCCAGCAGCAGATTTTTTAATAATTTCTTCTAAGCTGCTAGTTTCAAACTCAGTGCCCTTAATTAGGTTGTTAAGGTTAGTGACGTAAGTTTGATGGTGTTTGCCGTAGTGAAACTCTAGGGTTTCTTCTGATATATGTGGGGCTAGTGCGTTTTTAGCATAGGGCAAAGCAGGTAATGTATGTTCCATGGTATTTCCTTAAGAAGGGTTGAATAGAATTTTAAATAGTCCGTTAATGACCAATTGGGCACAAACAAATTCACTGCCGCGCACTCATTTTTTAGCGCGCGGATGGGCTTTATCGTAAATCGTAGCTAAATGCTGAAAATCGAGATGCGTGTAGATTTGGGTGCTGCTGATATTGGCGTGACCGAGCATTTCTTGCACTGCGCGTAAATCTTGGCTAGATTGTAGCACATGGCTTGCGAAGCTATGCCTAAGTATATGTGGGTGTATATTTGAGTTGACGCCCTGCTTGATAGCCCAGCCTTTGATGCGGTATTGTACTGCACGAGGCGTGATTCTTCGCCCTTGCTGAGTAACAAATAAGGCCTTGGTATATTGCTCGTCAATTGCAATCAGCGCTCGTTGCTGTAACCAAACTTGTATGGCGTTGATGGCATGGCTACCGATGGGCACAATGCGAGTTTTATTACCTTTGCCGGTCACAGTAACAGTGCCGTCTGCAAAATCCAGCATATCCAAATCTAAATTCACCAGTTCTGCTAAGCGTAATCCTGATGAATAAAATAATTCCAAAATGGCATGGTCACGTTGTTCTAATATGCCGTCACCAGCAATTTCAACAAACTTCACTGCTTGGTCAACCGAGAGTGCTTGTGGCAAAGATTTTGCCGTTTTTGGTGCACGTAATCCCATGACTGGGTTTTGTGTAAAGCCTTGGTGATGAATTAAATAGGCATAAAATCCCCGCCACGCAGACAATGCTCTAGCGATACTTTTGCCACTCAATCCGCGGCTATTAAGTGTGGAGATAAAGCGTCTAATCTGCGCACTTTGTATAGTAGCTAAGCTATCAATATCTAGGCCAGCCTGCACAATCAGCGATTCCAAAAGTGCTATATCTCGGGCATAGTTTTTGCAGGTGAGCGCGCTTAGACCTCGCTCAAAAGTTAAATGCTGAAGGTAGTCTTTAAGATGCTTCACTAGGTTTTATCCCTAGTACATTAAATGTGGCGCGCCAATGCTGCGCTAATCAGCTCACCGATTAAGCTAAGATACATCGTACCCATCTCTGCTTTAAAGCGCTGTTCATCTTGTGCGGCTAAAATAAGTACGCCACTGGCTTGCGAGTTGCCCTTTACTAGATAAAGTGGAATGAACGCAAACGACATTAAATCTCCATCTAATAAATCTTGAGCCACTTCAGGTTTAGCGCCACAAAATGGCTGATTTAAACTGATTGCCCAGTCGCTAAAAGCGGGTTCCATTTTTGTAAATGCGTCATCTTGGGCTAAATCACTGTTGCTGGGTTGTACCCACAAGCGCAGCAATGATTGGGTGACTCCAAAGTCTTGTTGCAAGGTTTGTGCGATGAGTTTTTGCAGATCAATAAAGTTAAGGCTGCCAATTAATTGCACGCTTAAATTATGTACCTTGCTACTAGTGGTGTCGTTTTGTTGGGCCGACTCTATCATTTGTGCCAACATCGCCTCTAGCACACGAATTTTGTCACGTTGCGCTAACTGCTGACGCTCAGCCAGTGATATTGCACCATTGCCATGAGGGCTGGGCAAATAGATTTCAGTAAGCAAGCTCGCATGTTGCTCAAAAAAATGACTATGACTACGTAAAAATTGACTGACTTGATCTGCGGTCACGGCGTTGCTTTGTGCGGGGCTATCTTGTTGCATGACTATCCTTTTTAATTTCGTACTTTTAGCTATGCTGAATTAATTCTTTATTGGTAAGGTTATGCTGCCTGTAAACACGGTCACTGCAGGACCAGTCATCATCACCGCAGAATTGCCACCTTGCCATGCAATTTTTAATTCTCCGCCACGCGCTTTGACCGATACGGGCGATACCAATCGCCCCCATACTATGCCAGCAACTACCGCGGCGCAGGCGCCAGTGCCACAAGCTAATGTTTCACCGCTACCGCGTTCAAATACTCTTAATTTAATATGGTGTGTATCCATTATTTGCATAAAACCCGCGTTTACCCGCTGCGGAAAGCGTGGGTGTAATTCAATTTGTCTCCCCATACGCTCTACAGGAGCGGAATCAACATTCTCTACAATTTGCACCGCATGTGGGTTGCCCATGGAGAGTGCGGCAATCATGACTGACTCATCGCCAATATTCAATTCATAGCTAGTGGCAGTGCCATCTGCAATAAACGGAATATCCTCAGGCGCAAATTTTGGTGCACCCATGTCCACCGTTACCAAGTCATGTTCTTCTAATTTTGGTGTAATAATACCACTGGCAGTTTCTACACTAATTTCGCGTTTTGAGCTTAATTTCTGCTCATAGACAAAGCGCGCAAAACAGCGTGCACCGTTACCGCATTGTGACACTTCGCTTCCATCAGCATTAAAAATGCGGTATTTAAAATCAGCGATTTTTGAAGTTTCGACCAAGAGTAGCTGGTCAAAGCCGATGCCAAATTGGCGGTTGGCTAGGGCTTGAATTTGTTGAGGCGTCAGACTTACCGACTGATTGATGGCATCAATCACCATAAAATCATTTCCTATGCCATGCATTTTAGTGAATTGTAATTTCATTTGTTTATTATAAGATGCCCAAGCTCGGAGATAGCGGTTTATTAATTATTTATCTGCTTATTATTGAATAAGTTAGGTAGAATGTCGGCCTAGACATTGACCTGATTTTCATGCTTCAGCCTTTAGTATGAGAGTCACTTCATTTTTATTGTTAATTACTCAAGGCGCACAATGAACGAATATCTATTTACTTCAGAATCGGTTTCTGAAGGTCACCCAGACAAGCTTGCAGACCAAGTATCCGATAGCATTTTAGATGCTATCTTAACCCAAGATCCTAATGCACGTGTTGCTGCCGAAACGTTGGCCAACACTGGTTTAATCGTATTGGCCGGTGAAATTACCACCACAGCCAATGTTGATTATATTAAAGTTGCACGCGAAACTATTAAGCGCATAGGCTATGACAATACTGAATATGGTATTGATTATAAAGGCTGTGCAGTTTTAGTTGCTTATGACAAACAATCGCCAGATATCGCCCAAGGCGTTGATAACGCTGATGATGATCCGCTTGATCAAGGGGCTGGCGACCAAGGATTAATGTTTGGCTATGCGGTGGCTGAAACGCCACAGTTAATGCCTTTGCCAATTTGGCTTAGTCACCGGTTGATGGAGCGTCAGGCGCAATTGCGTAAAGATGGCCGTCTACCATGGTTGCGTCCAGATGCTAAATCACAGGTCACCGTTCAGTATGTGGATGGCAAGCCATACAAAATTGATACTGTGGTTCTTTCTACACAGCACGCCCCAGAAATGTCATTGGAAGCAATTCGTGAAGCAGTGATTGAAGAAATCATTAAACCTATGTTGCCCCAAGAGCTGATCAAGGGCGAGATTAAGTACTTGGTCAATCCTACGGGCCGTTTTGTTATTGGTGGCCCACAAGGCGATTGCGGTTTAACCGGTCGTAAAATCATAGTGGATACCTATGGTGGTGCTGCGCCACATGGTGGTGGTGCTTTTTCTGGTAAAGATCCATCAAAAGTAGATCGTAGTGCAGCTTATGCTGGCCGTTACGTCGCTAAAAATATCGTGGCTGCTGGTTTGGCTTCACGCTGCTTAGTTCAAGTGAGTTATGCCATTGGTGTTGCTCGCCCAACTTCAGTAATGATAGAAACTTACGGTACTGGCAAAGTTTCTGACGAAGTGCTTAGGCAATTAGTGTTGGAGCATTTTGACTTACGCCCTAAAGGTATCGTTAAGATGTTGGATCTATTGCGTCCGATTTATACAAAAACAGCGGCTTATGGCCATTTTGGCCGCGACGAACCTGAGTTTACTTGGGAAGCTACCGATAAAGCTGAAGCATTAAAAGCTTCGATTTAGCCCTATGACTTGCACAGCGCTATCACAGCGCTGTGCAAGTCTTTAGTTTTGCAGGCATAGACAATGTTGAAAACTGTTCCTACCATGCAAGTTCGTTTAGGTATGTTTATCCACGAGCTACAAGGCCCGTGGCTTGAGCACCCTTTTTGGAAAAGCGCATTCATATTAAATGACCCCTCAGATTTAAAGATGCTGCAAGCGAGTGCAGTAAGTGCGGTGGTTATAGACACCTCTAAAGGTGAAGATGTTGACGGAAAAGTGGCCCCAACAGAAACGACAATTCCCTCCATTATTAAAACAAAAGCCAAACTTTCATTCGCGCGCTTAGAGCGTGAACGCGTTCGACAAGTTATTGCTAAATCTAAATCGACCGTTATGGCGATGTTTGATGAAGTACGTATGGGTAAGGCAGTATGTGCAGTAACAGCATTGGAAGTGGTTGATGATATTGCAGTGGCTCTAGCCCACAACGCGGCGGCTCTTATTAGTTTGGTGCGCCTCAAGCATAAAGATGAATACACCTATATGCATTCGCTGGCGGTATGCGTATTAATGCAGGTTTTGGCAAAAAAGATAGGCTTGCCTAATGCCAAAATTAGGCAGGCTGGTCTAGCAGGCTTACTTCACGACATAGGTAAGACCGAGATTGATAAAGAGTTGCTTAATAAGCCTCGTGCTCTTACTGAAGATGAACTTACTTTGGTGAAATTACATCCAGCGCGTGGACATGCGCTATTGTTAGAAGCCAATATTACAGATGAAGTGGTATTAGAGGTTTGTCTTCATCACCATGAAAAAACAAATGGCCTAGGCTATCCGCATCAGCTTAAAGCGAATGATATTAGCGTATTTGCAAAAATGGGTGCGGTTTGTGATGTGTATGATGCCATTACTTCTGATCGACCTTACAAAAAAGGTTTGCAACCGGGATTTGCTTTACAGTTGATGTCGCAATGGGAAGGGCATTTTGATGATCGGGTATTTAGAGCGTTTGTGAAGAGTGTTGGCATTTACCCAGTTAGTTCGGTCGTTGCGCTTAGTTCTGGGCGCATCGCGGTTGTTGTAGAGCAAAGTGCCCAATCATTACTGAAGCCAGTGGTGAAAGTTTTTTTTTCAACGCTATCCAATTCCAGCTTGCCCGTGCAATTAGTTAATCTCGCTATTGAGTCGGATGCCATTGTTGGGCATGCGCAAGCCGAAGACTTCCCGATGCATGATATAGAGCAAATTATTAGTCAGTAGCCTTACCTAACTAGTTAAAAGTATTAGGCACAGGTCATGAAAACCCAGTTTCAATGAAATTCAGTTTGTCATCACCTTGGTGCGAAAAAAAATATCACGTATAATGTTGAGTATTCCGAGGAGCGTTGCGAGAGACTTCTCCCAGGCTCGGAATATGTTTTAACGGCGCTCACCATTATTAACCGTGCCGGGCACGGGATTTGGGTGAGATTAGCGTTATAACTTATCTTGTTTTAGTACACCCCTTCCCTCCGGTCACACATTCAAGGATATAAAATGAATACTGTGACTGACTTAAAATTTAAAGATTACATTGTTGCCGATATCAGTTTGGCAGCCTTTGGCCGTAAAGAAATTGCGATTGCAGAAACAGAAATGCCAGGATTAATGGCGATTCGTGAAGAGTTTGCCAAAGCACAACCACTAAAAGGCGCGCGCATCACTGGCAGTCTACATATGACGATTCAAACAGCGGTGCTAATTGAGACGCTAAATGACTTGGGCGCAGACGTCCGTTGGGCATCATGCAATATCTACTCAACTCAAGACCATGCTGCTGCTGCGATTGCAGATGGCGGCACGCCAGTTTTTGCCATTAAGGGCGAAAACTTGACCGAGTATTGGGATTACACCCATCGCATTTTTGAATGGCCTGCCAATCAAGCCGGACAAGCACAATACACCAACATGATTTTGGATGATGGAGGCGATGCTACCTTATTGCTGCATCTTGGTACGCGTGCTGAAAAAGATTTATCAGTAATTGCTAAACCGAGCAGTGAAGAAGAAATCTGCCTATTTGATGCAATTAAAGCTAAATTAAAAATTGATCCAACTTGGTATTCAACGCGCTTAGCCCAAATTATCGGCGTGACCGAAGAAACTACTACGGGCGTGCATCGTTTGTATCAAATGCATAAAGAAGGCAAGCTTGCTTTCCCTGCAATCAACGTAAATGACTCAGTAACCAAATCAAAATTTGATAATTTATATGGCTGCCGTGAATCTTTAGTGGATGCAATTAAACGTGCAACTGATGTGATGATTGCTGGTAAGGTTGCGGTAGTTGCTGGTTACGGTGATGTTGGTAAAGGCTCAGCTCAAGCTTTACGTGCTTTATCAGCCCAAGTTTGGGTTACTGAGGTGGATCCTATTTGTGCGTTGCAAGCGGCAATGGAAGGCTACCGTGTAGTGACTATGGATTACGCAGCTGAACATGCTGATATCTTCGTGACAGCTACTGGTAACTACCATGTAATCTCACATGCACATATGGCTAAAATGAAAAACCAAGCAATCGTCTGCAATATTGGCCACTTTGATAACGAGATTGATGTAAGCTCACTTGAGAAATATGAGTGGGATGAAATCAAGCCACAAGTGGATCATGTGATATTCCCAGATGGCAAGAAAATCATCTTGTTAGCAAAAGGCCGTTTAGTGAATTTAGGTTGCGGTACGGGTCACCCAAGCTATGTAATGAGTTCATCATTTGCTAATCAAACTATTGCGCAAATTGAGTTATTTACACAAACTGCCAATTACCCAGTGGGTGTTTACACCTTGCCTAAACATTTGGATGAAAAAGTAGCAGTACTGCAATTGAAAAAACTCAATGCGCAGTTGACAACTTTAACTGACGAACAAGCCGCTTACATTGGGGTGCAGAAGCAAGGGCCTTACAAGCCAGATACCTATCGCTACTAATACGTGTGCAGGCAATTGCGTTAAAGGACTAGCTACATGAAATTATTGGTAATATGGATTTTGAATGCTCTCGCCTTATTGGCGGTGGCATATTTTGTTCCAAATATTCATCTGGCTGGGTTCAGTGCCGCATTAATTGCATCTTTGGTCATCGGCTTCGTCAACATGTTGATTAAGCCGATTTTAGTGATTTTGACTTTACCAATTACTATCTTGACGCTAGGGCTATTTATCGTAGTAATCAATGGGATACTTTTTTATGCCGTAGGTAATTGGCTGGTAGGTTTTGAAGTAAAAACCATGACGGCTGGAATCTTAGGGGCACTGGCTTATAGCGTAATTTCCTGGTTGTTAGCAGCCATTTTTATTGATAATAAAAAAGACTAATACATGACAATAGCTCCGATTAGCTTCGAGTTTTTCCCACCCAAAACGAGTGAAGGCGTAGAGAAGCTACGTGAAACGCGCCTACAGTTGGCAAAATTTAAACCTGAGTTTTTCTCCGTTACCTTTGGCGCTGGCGGCTCTACGCGCGATCGCACCATGGAAACCGTGTTTGAAATTCAACAAGAAGGTTTTTCTGCTGCGCCACATATCTCGTGCGTTTCATCAAGCAAGGCTGAAATTCGTGCGTTATTACAAGCCTATCAAGCGCAGGGCATTAAACGTTTAGTGACTTTGCGCGGTGATGTACCCTCAGGCGAAGTGTGTGTTGGTGATTTTCGTTATGCACTCGATTTAGTTGAATTCATTCGCGCGGAAACTGGCAATCATTTTCATCTAGAAGTGGCAGCCTATCCTGAATTTCATCCTGAAGCCAAAACACCAGCGGCCGATATATTTAATCTTAAGCGCAAGATTGATGCAGGAGCCAACTCAGCGATTACGCAGTATTTCTATAATGCCGACGCTTATTTTAGATTTATGGATCAGTGTGCAGCGGCAGGGATTGATGTGCCTATTGTGCCTGGTATTATGCCCATTTATAACATTACCCAACTAGCGCGTTTTTCTAATATTTGTGGGGCTGAGATTCCGCGATGGTTGAAAATGCGACTAGAGGAGTATGGTGATGATATGGCTTCACTGCGTTCGTTTGGCGTTGATGTGGTGAGCGAGTTGTGCGCGACCTTGCAGGCCGTTGGTGTGCCAGGTTTACATTTTTACACATTGAATCAAGCCGGAATTATCAGCAGCATTATTCAAAATATTAACGAATAAGACTTGCGCTAAAGCCACACGTTTTTGCGCAAGCTTATACGGGTATCAACAATTTAAGTTAAGAATAAAAGCCGATGCTACTAATGTAGTGTCGGTTTTTGTTTATTAAGCAAAGCATCTTCAATAAACAAATATTCTTTTGTTTTATCTGGTCCAGACTTGCTAGCTCCCCAAGTGGTCATCAGCACAATCCACCGCATCTCTTCAATGCCAATTTCTGGCTGGGGTAAGTTCATCGCTAGTTCAAGCACCAACTCGCGTTGTGTGGTATTGAGTATCTTGGCTTGCACCAAAAATAAAACAAAACCGATACTTTCACCACTGATTTTTTTTAATTCATCGTTGGTAAAAATTCGGGTGCTGACATGGTGGGCTTTTTCGTAGATATCTGGTTGGTCAGCCATAAGCTCAAGCTGATTAAACCAATTAAATGCACCGTCAATATCTTGCTCATCAAATCCTGCGGCAAATAATTCGCTCGAAAGCGTACTTTCGTCAGGTCTAAAATGGGTATCAATGTAGTTTTCAAACATATAAACCAATACTTCAAACATAGCTTGTATCCTTAAATAAAATATTTTTGAATAAAGTACTTTTAAATTAAGTGTGATGGTTTATGCATAGTGCTTAAATGACAGAATTTAAAGCATTCTGTAATGCAAATCTAACTACATAATTTTTTGATATTGTCCGCCCTTTTAGGCTAGCGATACTCCCTATAAATTCATGTTACATTAGCATGGATCAAACTTCTCTCATCGTCAAGCGGCTTAACAGCAATTAGTTGGCAATCAAAGTAGTTCATCGTCCAAGACCATCATAAGCTAGCTATTCAATTTGTGGTCAGTTGGAACTTCCGAGGCATTTGTTTGCATCATACTTAAATTCGATAAATTGAGATCTTCAATAATATCTTGTAGGTTATCCACTAGTTTGGCGCCTTGCTTTATCAGCTGATGACAACCTTTTGAAGTAGGAGAGTGGATGGAGCCTGGAATTACAAATACTTCACGGCCCTGTTCGGTAGCTAGTCTGGCTGTTATTTGCGAACCACTTTGCAGACTGGCTTCAACTACTAAACAGCCTAGGCTTAGGCCGCTAATCAAACGATTACGTCTTGGAAAATTTTGTGGTTTTGATGTTTCGCCCAAAGCGAACTCTGAGATTAGCAGTCCATGTTTAGCTATTTGATGAGCTAAATCAAGGTGCTTAGATGGGTAAACAATATCTAAGCCGGTAGCAGCTACAGCGATGGTAGATCCGTTGGCTTGCATTGCGCCACGATGTGCCGCGCCATCGATACCTAACGCCAAGCCACTTACGATGCAAAGGCCGAAGCTAGAAAGGCCTTTGGCAAAAGCTTCCGCATTTTCTTTACCTTGTGTCGTAGCGTTGCGACTGCCAATGATAGCGATGCTAGGTTGGTTTAAAAGCGCCAACTTGCCTTTGGCATAAAGAACTGGGGGTGGGTCAGTTATTTCAAGTAGTGATTTTGGGTAGTGTGAGTCGGCTAAGGTCACTAGAAAATTATTCTCTAGCGACAACCATCGCATAGATTCTGCCAAAGTCTCTTCATTTACACCGCGGCTAATCTCAGTAGCAATATGATCGGCAACTACGGCTTTTAATTGCTGGAAACTTGCCGCATAAATATTACGCGGATTGCCAAACACTTTGAGCAGTTCACAAAAGGTTTGCGCACCTAAATCCTCGATTTTACTTAAGCCAATCCACAAGGTTTTATCTGCGAGATCCTCGCTTTTGTTAATATTCATATAATGGAAATTAAATGTAGTTTTTTAGTTTGGATGTGATTTAACTCCACCACTTTACACCATGGCAAAGAACTATCAAGGCAGTTAACTAATATTCCCAGCAAGGCATCATCTTTGGTCGCCAAGTGGCGATATTCATGCTCATTTTTAACGCGGTATTCTCCTGCATAAGCGCCAAAGCTTATGCAACAAAACATGAGCAGCGCTATAATGTGGATATACATATGTCGATAGCCTTAGTTAAACATGTGTGGCAAAACGGTATTATTGAGTGAAATTTATCACGTTATTAATTCGCTTATAAAATTTTTAAAGAAATAAATAGAGTACATATGGCAATTTTAAATATTCTTAATTATCCAGACCCGCGCCTACATACGGTAGCTAAACCAGTAATAGAAGTGGATGCAAAAATTCGTCAATTAATCAACGACATGGCAGAGACCATGTACGATGCGCCAGGCATAGGCTTGGCAGCAACGCAGGTTAATGCACATATCCAATTACTCATTATTGATACAAGTGAGACAAAAGATAAATTACAGGTGTTTATTAACCCTAAAATTATTGCTAGTAGTGGTGAGCAAGATTATGAAGAGGGTTGCTTATCTGTGCCCGGCATCTATGAAAATGTGACAAGGGCGGAGAAAGTGACAGTTGAAGCCCTCAACCATGAAGGTCAAAAATTCACATTGAAAGCACATGGTTTATTGAGCGTCTGTATCCAACATGAAATAGACCATTTATTGGGAAGAGTCTTTGTGGAGTATTTATCTCCGCTTAAACGCAATCGTATTAAAAGTAAAATGCTTAAGCAGCTTCGTGATAATGAACCTACAAAACAACACCACAACAATATTTAAGGATCGTACTTGAAAATTATTTTTGCTGGTACGCCAGAGTTCGCGGTTCCTGCGCTAGCAGCCCTAATTGCTGCTGGACATGAAATTGTAATGGTACTCACGCAACCCGATCGGCCTGCCGGACGTGGTATGAAGCTAAAAGCCAGTCCAGTTAAATTATTAGCCGAGCAACATCAGATTACAGTGTTTCAGCCAGTAACTTTGAAAGATGCTGAGGTGCAAGAACAAATTGCTACGACGCATGCTGATGTGATGATTGTTGCCGCCTATGGTCTTATTATTCCCACAGTTATCCTGCATATGCCGCGTTTTGGTTGCTACAATATCCACGCCTCTTTATTACCTCGCTGGCGAGGTGCAGCGCCGATTCATCGATCAATATTAGCTGGCGACACCAAAACCGGTGTGACCATTATGGAGGTTGTGCCAGCCTTGGATGCTGGCGCCATGGTGAGTCGAGGCGTAGTTGCGATTACTAACACTGACACTACGCAGATTTTACATGATGCATTAAGTTTAGTTGGCGCCAAGCTCATGGTAGAGGCTATAGCAACTTTAGAGGAAACTGGAAAACTGCCTGCCACGCCACAGGACGAGTCTTTGGTGACTTACGCACATAAGTTAGATAAATCTGAAGCTGCGATTGACTGGCATAAAAGTGCGACTGAAATATCACGCCAAGTGCGTGCGTTTAATCCTTTTCCAGTCGCGCAAAGCCAGCTCAAGGGAGAGGTTTGTCGTATTTGGATGGCGGTCGCAGAGTCTGGTCATGGCGAGCCTGGTGAAGTTGTTGCGATTGATTCTGGCATTTTGGTTGGTTGCGGCGATGGTTTGTTGAGAATTACGGAGCTACAAGCACCCGGAGCCAAGCGTCTAGACGCAGAAGTCTTTGTGCAAAGCCGAAATTTAGCTGTAGGCGATATATTTACTGCCGCAGGCTAACTCAGCATAAAAAACCAAGCGATCAACTTATCAAGTAAAATCAACACCTAACCAATAGGTATTCATTTTTAAGAAAGTTCTCTTTGTATATATCCCAACAAATCGCCGCCAATGCTGTTAACCAAGTCTTGTCTGGACGCAACTTAACCTTAGCGTTACCCGCTGCCCTTGCCGCGTTTCCTGATGCCACACCACAGCAACGTGGCGCCGCTCAAGATCTAAGTTATGGCACATTGCGCTTTTATGGTGAAATTGAAGCTTACTTAACGCAGCTTTTAGAAAAACAGCTCACCGATGACCGTATACATGCTTTGCTGTTGGTGGCAGTTTTTCAACTGTTGCATGATAAAGCTGATGCATTTACCGTTGTCAATCAAGCTGTACATGCGGTTAGTGAGCTAAAAAGACCAGCAGCCAAAAGCTGGGCAAAAGGTTTGGTCAATGCGATTTTGCGTAATTTTTTACGCCAAAAAGAGCAGTTGGCGGGCGCATTAAAAACTAGCGAAGTCGCAACTTATTCTTATCCGCAGTGGTGGATTAACAAACTCAAAATTCAGTATCCTCAGCATTGGCAGGGTATATTAGAAACTGGCAATCAGCATCCACCGATGACCTTACGCGTTAATACAAAAAAAATTAGTATTAACGATTACATCCAATTATTAACGCGCCAAGACATAGAGTCTAGTGTGATTGGCCATCAGGCTGTGACTTTAAGTCGTCCACAATCGGTAGAAAAAATTCCTGGCTTTACTGACGGTATTGTTTCTGTGCAAGACTATGGAGCACAACTGGCGGCACACTTATTAGATTTAGAAGTCAATGCGCGTGTTCTGGATGCTTGTTGCGCTCCTGGCGGAAAAACTGGGCATATACTGGAGTTAGCCAACGTGGACATGACTTCACTTGATAGCGATGAGGCTCGCCTGCAGCGGGTGCAAAGTAATCTAGATCGCCTGCAATTAAGGTCTAATTTACTTGTGGGTGATGCTGGCTCTGCTAGTTGGTGGGACGGCGTGGTATTTGATAGAATTTTGGCTGATGTGCCTTGTACGGCTTCCGGCATCGTGCGCCGTCATGTTGATATTAAATGGTTACGTCGAGAGGCTGATATTCCTTCTTTTGCTGCACAACAAGCGAAAATTCTACCGAGTTTATGGCAGATGTTGGCAAAGGGTGGTAAATTGCTCTATGTAACTTGTTCAATTTTTAATGAAGAAAATCAGGGGCAGGTGGACAAGTTCTTGTTAAATAATGCGGATGCCAAGCAAATACCATTTGAGCTTCCAATTGGCCATGCCCAAAGTAGTATTACGAACATCAATGGACAGCTTATTCCTTCAACAGCTCATGACGGCTTTTTTTATGCATTGCTACAAAAAAACTAAACAACTTTTGTGCATTTGCCTGTTGGCCTTCCTAGCCACCAGCGCCAACGCCGCCAGTAGTAGTTTAAATATAAGAAGCGCAGATCTAGTCGCGCTCGAGGACGACTACGTACTCAATGCTGATGTAGATGTGAAGTTTACGGAAGAAGTGGAGCAGGCGGTCAATAAAGGTTTCGAGCTTAATTTTTTAATTGAATTTCAATTAGTGACGCCGCGAAAATATTGGTTTGATGATGAAATAAAAACGGTTTCACAAAGAATTGTTTTGAGCTACCACGCTCTATCCCGTCAGTATTTAGTGATACGAGGCGATCAGCAAAAAACCTTTGCCACACTAGCGGAAGCGCAACAGGATTTGGCTACGGTGCGAGATTTAAAAGTGATGCAAAAATCCGAGCTGGATAAAGGGCTGATATATCGCGCCATTTTATTGATGCGCCTGGACCATAAGAAGCTGCCAAAATCATTGCAAGTAGATGCGCTAGGTAGCAATGATTGGAAAATGAGTTCGCAACGCTTTGAATGGTCACCAAGCTTACTAAAATCAGAATCTAAATAATGAGATACATCGTATTTGTTAGCACGGCTTTAGGCGCGTTCTTACTTTATCTACTCTCAAATTCCAGCGCCAATACTGCGGCATCTGGCGAATACTATACCTTGCTAGTCACCCTCAATATAGTCTTAGCAGTTTTTCTTGTGCTATTGATTGCGCTTCAACTATTCGGCATCTATAAAAAAATTCGTCAGCGCGTGATGGGTAGTCGCTTCACCATGCGACTACTGACTACCTTTGCACTTATGGCAATTATTCCTGGCTTAATCGTATACCTAGTATCGGTAAATTTTTTAACGCGCTCAATTGAATCTTGGTTTAACGTTAAGGTTGAGGCTGCGTTAGAGGGTGGGCTTAATTTAGGTCGTACGGCTTTGGATGTTATGTTGGCTGATGTGAAAGAAAAAGGTGAAAGCATGGCGACAAGCCTTGCATTTCAGCCAACCAATACTCATTTCTCTCTGCTCAATGATCTGCGTGAAAAAAGTGGCATACAGGACGCTACATTACTTACATTGCAAGGAAGAATTTTGGCTGTATCGAGCAGTGACTCTAGTAGTTTTTTGCCAGAACTGCCAAGTGTGACTCAACTTAGACAAGCGCGACAGCATATTGTAGGCAGTATTGAGCCGCTAGGTAAAAAAGGTTTGTATTTAAGGGTGTTAGTGCCAGTGGCGGTGCAAGACCTCGCTGGAGAAACAACAATTTTGCAGTTGTTGCAACCTGTGCCCAAGACGCTTGCCGCTACTGCAGAAGCAGTGCAGGATGTGTATCAGGATTATCAAAAGCTTTCCTATAGCAGGGCTTCATTACGCGAGGTCTTTGCGCTAACCTTAACCTTGGTGATGATGTTGGCGATGCTTAGTGCCGTTGCGATTGCCTTTGTACTGAGTCGACGATTATCAGCACCGCTCACGGTACTTGCTGAGGGCACCAAAGCAATCGCCAGTGGCGACTACAGCATAGTCCTACCTGAACATGGTAAAGACGAGCTAGGGGTATTAGTTGCCTCGTTTAATAGTATGACGCGTCAATTAAGCGATGCGACTAAAGCCGCGGACAGTAATCGCGATCGAGTTGAGGCCGCACGAGGTTATTTAGAAACCATACTCGCGCATTTGTCTTCTGGTGTAATGGCGCTCAATGAGCATGGTGAGTTACGCACTTTTAACCAAGCTGCGGCCAATATTTTAGGTGTAGAGTTGGAGCGTTACGTTGGGTTTAGCTTGGCGAAAGTCATGACGAAGCAGCCGCAGCTATCTGAGTTTTTGCAGGCAATTAAATTGCATAGTCAGCAGGATATAGAGAATAGGAATAGCCAAAAAGATGAGGCGCAAACGCAAATTGAATTAGTAAATGCGCAAGGTAAGCAAATTTTAACATTACGCGGTACGCGGTTGCCAGATGGAGGATATGTTGCTGTGTTTGATGATGCTACTACCATGGTGCAGGCGCAACGTGATGCAGCTTGGGGCGAAGTGGCTAGGCGATTGGCACATGAAATCAAAAATCCATTGACCCCAATTCAATTATCCGCAGAACGTATTGCACATAAATTTCTGGGCAAGTTAGATGCGTCCGATGCAGAAATATTACAACGCTCCACCGAAACTATCGTCAATCAAGTGGATGCGATGAAACGGATGGTCAATGAATTCAGTGAATATGCACGCTCTCCCGCACCGAAATTAGAGCGCTTAGACTTAAATGCATTAATTCATGAGGTGATCTCTCTTTACGAACTGCCTGGTATTCAGATAGAACTTTCTTTAGCTAAGAAAGCTGGCAGCATAGAAGGTGATAGCACTATGCTAAGACAAGTGATTCATAATTTATTACAAAATGCGCAAGACGCTCTTGCTCAGCATGCACAACCCATCATTTCAGTGAAGACAGAAGTGATGAATGGCATGCTTGTGTTATCGGTAAAAGATAATGGCAGCGGGTTCCCAGCCGAGATGATGTCGCATATTTTTGAACCCTATATCACCACCAAACCTCACGGTACTGGTCTTGGTTTGGCTATCGTCAAGAAAATTATTGACGAACATAAGGGTAGCATTAAGATTGAAAATCTATCCAAATTGACTACAGACCAAAATAACCAAGCAAATGCAAGTGGCGCTATTGTGACCATTAGCATTCCACTGTTGATTGACAATGTAGCTTAACCAACATTGACTGTATAAACATTAAAAGATAAAACACATGGCTTCAAAACGTATATTGGTAGTTGACGATGAAATAGGCATACGCGAACTATTGCGCGACATATTGCAAGACGAAGGCTATCACGTAGAGTTGGCTGAAAATGCAGCAGCAGCACGTGCAGCACGTCTGCATGAGCGGCCAGATATTGTGTTATTGGATATTTGGATGCCAGATTGTGATGGCATAACGCTTCTAAAAGAGTGGGGTAGCGGTGGCCTGCTTACTATGCCGGTGGTCATGATGTCTGGCCATGGCACGATAGATACGGCTGTCGAGGCGACGCGTATAGGGGCTTTTGACTTTTTGGAAAAGCCAATCGCGCTACAGAAGCTGTTAAAGACAGTTGGTGAAGCTTTAAAGCATGGAGAGCAGTTACCAAAATCAGAGATGAATTTGGCGAGCTTAGGTAAAAGTCCGATAGTAATGGCATTGAAGGATCGTTTAGATAAGATTGCAGCCAGCTCAAGCCTCAGTCCAAGTCCAGTATTGTTAATTGGCCCTAAAGGTAGTGGTGCCGAGTTGTGCGCCCGCTTTTTGCAAAACCCAAATACCCCTTGGTTGCAACTAACTGAATTCAATCGATTGGCGTCTGCGCCTTTGGATATTTTAGAAGCAGTACGTGATGGCTTACTCTATATTACAGAGCTAACAGAGCTGAATAAAACTGAGCAAAAAGGCTTGTTATTGCTTATTGCAAAAGCGGATAAGTACAATGTGCGCGTAGTTTGTGGCACTAGCGAGAATTTACCAAAACTGCAAGCAGACGGCTTATTTGATCACAATTTATTGCAAGCATTGTCAGCAGTATCACTACGCATACCTGCGCTTGATGAGCATAAAGAAGATATTCCTGATTTGGTTGTTTCCATTGCTAACTTACAGTTTGAACTTGCTGATATGGAGTACCGGGAGTTTGATATTGCAGCTTTAAACAGTCTACGTAATGCTGATTGGCCAGGTGATTTAGCCCAGCTTGATGCGGTAGTTCGTAACCTGATTCAAACCAGCTTAGGTAAGAAAATTAGCCTAGAAGATGTGAAGCGTGTCGTGCATCAATTTGATGATGCTAAGCAATGGTCAGAGAGTAGTGAAGAGCGACGGAGTACAGCGCCTAAATCTGGAGTTGCAACTTCTGGCCTGAGTTTAGATCAACCTTTACGCGAAGCTCGTGATGAATTTGAGCGTTTGTACTTTGAATATCATATGCAAGCGGCGATGCATAACATGAGCAAACTCGCTGAAATTGCCGGCCTTGAGCGCACACATTTATATCGTAAACTCAAGCAGCTCGGTATTAAAATAAAAGGGTAAGAATAGCCACACCAAAGCTTACGCGGTTTCTAGCAAAACTGGGGTATGGTCAGAAGGGCGCTCTAACATACGCGGCGCTTTATCAATATGCGCTTTAATGCATAGAGATTTTAAGGCGCCACTGACTAAAATATGGTCTATGCGCATACCAAAATTACGCCTAAATCCCATCATGCGGTAATCCCACCAGCTATAGCTTTTATCCACCTGCTCAAATAGGCGGAAGCTATCATGCAGGCCTAAACCCAATATATTTTGAAAGGCATTACGCTCTGCAGGGCTTACCAAAATTTGGCCAACCCATGCGGATGGATCATGGCAATCACGATCTTCAGGTGCAATATTGTAATCACCTAATAGCATGAGCTTAGGGTGTGTGACCAATTCAGTTTTAAGCCATTCAGTCAGCGCCACCAACCAACGCATTTTGTAGTGATACTTGTCAGAATCTACAGCCTGACCATTGGGGATATAAGCACAAATAACGCGTATGCCATTGATGTCGGCGGCAACAACTCGCTGCTGATCATCTTCAAAGTTAGGAATATTCCGCTGTATATTGGTCATAGGATGGCGGCTTAATATAGCCACGCCATTATAGGTTTTTTGCCCAATATGAATAGCGTGATAACCCGCTGCTTCAAGTTCTGCATAGGGAAACTTTACATCCTCCTGTTTAGTTTCCTGCAAACATAATACGTCTGGCTGGGTGTCGCGAAGCCAATCTAATACATGCGGCAATCTGACATTGAGAGAATTGACATTCCAAGTTGCAAATTTCATAGGGATCTATAATTAAGACTAAAGGTCAGTGCGTTTATGCCATAGCGTGGCTTCACCAAGCATCAGAAAGTTAAATGCTGCGATTGCTACATAACAGAAAGACACTACTGCAAATAAATCGCTGATGGGTAGATTATTCACCAAGTTATAACCCAGCCCAATTATCATAAATAAAGTGGTAAAACTGGTGAGAATGTTAGCTAAAGTTTTAAGTATTTTTTTCATGAGTGTCATTTCTATTGAGTTAAGCTCATACCGCTATGGCGCAGCAATGCATCAATATTAGGTTCACGTCCACGAAATGCAGTAAAAGATTCTAGCGCTGATCGTGATCCACCACGAGCCAAAATTTCCTGCCAATATCGTTGACCGGTTTCTCTAGAGAGCACACCATCTTCTTCAAACATGCTGTAAGCATCAGCGGATAAAACTTCCGCCCATTTGTAACTATAGTACCCAGCCGCGTAGCCACCTGCGAATATATGGGTAAAATTATTCGGGAATCGATTCCATTTCGGCGGGCGGACTACAGCTACTTCATCACGAACTGCCTCAATTAAATCCAGAGCGCTTTGTTGGGCATCTGGATCAAACTCACTATGTAAGCGTATATCAAATAATGAGAATTCAATTTGACGCATAGTTTGCATGCCGGCCTGAAAGTTTTTAGCTAAGACCATTTTATCAAACAGTGCGCGTGGTAACTGTGCTCCGGTATCTACATGGGCGGTCATATGACGTAATACATCCCACTCCCAACAGAAGTTTTCCATAAACTGACTAGGTAGCTCAACTGCATCCCACTCCACACCCTTGATTCCAGAAACACTGTAGTCATTCACTTGTGTCAACATGTGGTGCAGGCCATGACCGAACTCATGGAACATAGTCAATACTTCGTCATGGGTGAATAATGCGGGTTTACCACCTACGGGTGCTGAGAAGTTGCAAGTTAAAAAAGCGACTGGTGTGGTGATTACGCCACTAACTTTACGGCGAGTGATTGCTTCATCCATCCACGCGCCACCGCGCTTATTGTTACGCGCATATAAGTCTAAGTAGAATTGGCCAATCAGTTGGTTGTTTTGGTCTTTAATGTCATAGAAACTTGCCGTGTCATGCCATAGAGAGGCTTGTGAGGGGCTCACCTGTATGCCAAAGATAGACTCTACTACTTTAAATAAACCATCTAGTACTTTTGATTCTGGAAAGTACTGTTTTATTTCAAGATCTGAGAAAGCATACTTATCTTCGCGCAATTTTTCTGAGACATAGGCTACGTCCCAAGCCTGCATATCAGTGATGCCAAGTTTGGCCGCATATTGCTCTAGCTCAGCTTTATCTTTAAGCGCATAAGGTTTGGCTTTTACCGCTAAATCTTGCAAAAAATCACTTACATGTTGCGGTGATTCTGCCATTTTGGTGGCGAGTGACAATTCAGCATAGTTTTCAAAACCAAGTAAGTTTGCAGCTTCTAGACGTAACTTTAGAATATCTTTAATGAGTGGGGTATTATCCCATTCCGGTTTGCCAAATTCTGAGGCGCGAGTAGCGTAGGCGCGATAAAGTTTTGCCCGCAACTCGCGGTTTTGACCGTACTGCAATACTGGAAAATAAGATGGAGAATGCAATGTAAATTTCCATCCGCTTTTATGCTCTTCCACTGCTGCTTCCTTAGCGGTTTGCAGAACATCATCTGGAATGCCACCTAGAGTGTCTTCATCTTCTACATAGAGCGAATAGTCATTGGTGTTATCAAGTACATTTTCTTCAAATTTAGCTGATAGTTTAGAGAGCTGTTCTTGAATTTCTTTAAAACGGACCTTTTTAGCGTTGGATAACTCTGCCCCACCTAAGCGAAAATCACGTAGCTCATTTTCTACAATTTTTTTCTGTGTAGGTGGGAGTGCATCAAATTCAGGGCTGGCACGTAAGCTACGGAATTTAGCATACAGGCGCTCATCCTGTCCTAAATCGGCATAGAAGTCAGTCAGCTTAGATAAATTATCATTATAGGCAGCCCTTAATTCTGGGCTGTTCACCACAGCATTCATATGGCCAACCTGAGACCAAGCGCGTGCGAGTTTTTCTTCCATATCTTCTAACTGGGCAGCAAAATTCTCCCAAGTGACGTTGATAGAACTATCTTGGCTTAGAGTTGCTACTGTTTTTCTAGCTTCGGTGAGTAAGTGGTCGATGGCAGGAGAGACATGTTCAGCTTTTACCTGATCAAACTTGGGTAAGCCTGTGAGGTGTAATAGCGGGTTGTCTTGTAATAAATGGGTAGTCAATGCAGGTGATCCTTTAATATTTCTTGAGCTAGCCTAAGCTGGCTAACAATTAATTGATTAAACGTAAACTAAATGGGTAGCGATAATCTTGACCTTTGCTAGTAGAGATGGCGGCGACTATGCATAAAACAATGTTCAGTATCCAGATAATAGGCATAAGCAAAAATCCAATTAGCAGCCATGCTAGAATCCATGCAGTCAATTGTGCGATGAGTATGGTGATTTGAAAGTTAAGCGCTTCTTTTGCCTGCGTCGCAATGTAAGCGCTGTCATCTTTTTTGAGTAGCCATACGACTAAAGCTGGAATGCATGAAAATAGTATGCCGCCAAGATGTGTGACCGTGGCTATATTTTTATCGTCATTGGTAGGATTAGTATTGCTAGTTGAAGTTCCATCTGTAGACATGCCAGTTCCTTTTAGTGAGTTAATGCTGATTAAACTTGGTAACCATAGGCTCTATTTTGTCCAGGTCGGTAAGGGCCAGTATTTTTCGTGCATTGCTGTTAAGAAGACCTAGTTGGCTGTGTAGGATTTGTTGTTTTACATTCAACACATGAGAAGGGTGCATCGATAGTTGACGCAATCCCATGCCAATTAATAACTTGGTGAATTTAGCATCGCCAGCCATTTCGCCACAAACTGAAACAGATTTCCCTAATTTTTCGGCGGCCTTAATGGTCATGGAAAGCAGTTTCAAAACTGATGGATGTAATGGGTTGTATAGGTGTGCTACAGCATCATCGGTACGGTCTATGGCCAAGGTATATTGAATTAGATCATTAGTACCTATAGATAAAAAGTCCAATTCTTTAGCAAAGGCTTCTGCATTAATCGCGGCAGCAGGAACTTCAATCATCCCGCCGAGAGCAATGGTTTCATTAAATGAGAAGCCCTGTTTACGTAAACTTTGTTTGGCTCGCTCTAGCAATAACTTAGTTTGACGCAGTTCGCCTAGTGTGGACAGCATTGGGATCAATATTTTGATATTACCAAAGTGTGAGGCGCGTAATAGCGCGCGCAATTGTGTGTGAAAGATTTTCGGTTCAGATAAGCATAAGCGAATCGCACGCAACCCCAATGCAGGATTGGCACAATTGCTCACGCTGTCAGGATTCATTTGTTTATCAGCACCTAAATCTAGGGTGCGAATAATGACTACTGCACCTTTCATTGCCTCGGCCACAGATTTATAAGCGACAAACTGCTCTTCCTCGTCTGGCATATCGCGGCGATTCATAAACAAGAATTCGGTCCGGTAGAGACCTATGCCCGTGGCGCCAGAGGATTTGGCTGCAGTAACGTCTTCAGGCACTTCAATGTTGGCAAATAGTTCAATGTGTACGCCATCCATCGTCACTGCTTTGGTGGATTTGATGCGCTGTAATTTTTGTTGTTCGAGTTCCCATTGCTCTTGACGTAGCTTATATTCAGCAAGTATCTCTTTGGATGGACTAACAATGACCACCCCTAAGCTACCGTCAACGATAATCAGTTCACCATCATTGATTAAATCGCGTGCACGTTGCAAGGCAACAATAGAGGGAATATTCAAGCTGCGCGCCAGAATTGCCGTATGCGAGGTTACCCCGCCAACATCGGTAATAAAGGCAGCAAATTGGTGTTGTTTAAACTGAATGGCATCTGCTGGTGAGATGTCGTGCGCTACTAATATGAGCTTACGCTCAGTATTAATTACGCTGTTTTGTTGTTTGTTACTTAGTTGGCTAGCATGACCCAATAGCACTTTCAGTACACGCTCAACAACTTGAATAACGTCTTGTTTACGCTCACGCAGATACTCATCTTCAATCTGCTCAAACTGCTCAACAATGTCGTCCATCTGCAATTTAATTGCCCATTCAGCATTGCATTGTTCGTTGCGAATGATGTCTTTAGGGATTTCAGATAAAGAGCGGTCAGCCAACATCATTAAATGCGTGCCTATAAAGGCACCCAATTCAGCAGGGGCATTGCTGCGTAAACTTAGCTTAATTTGCTCTAAATCTAGCTTAACTGCAGCGATCGCGTTGCTAAAACGCTTAATTTCGTCTTCAATTAAATGTTTAGGAAGCTGATAGTGCACCACCTCCAATAAAGCATTAGAAACGAGATGCGCTTGGCCAATAGCGATGCCACTGGATACGCCTACACCGTGTATGCTAAAGCTAGTCATTATTCGTTTCATTCATGATTGGCATATGGCTTTATTCGCCCTCACCAAAATAGTCATTAATCAGATCACATAAAGCTTCTATGGCCTGTACTTCATCTTCACCGTTGGCCTCTAAGGTAATGATTGAACCTTTAGCTGCTGCAAGCATCATGACACCCATAATGCTTTTTGCATTAACGCGACGACCATTCCGCTCAACCCAAATTTCACTATTAAACCGACTGGCGGTTTGGGTAAGTTTGGTAGAGGCGCGCGCGTGCAAGCCTAATTTATTGATAATTTCTAGCTGGGTGCTAATCATATTATTTTTCACCAGTTGTTTCAGCTAAGTTGTAATTAGCATTGAATTCAGTCATAGCGTTCGCAGCTTTCACGAGTGAAATGCACTACCCCTTCACGCCCACCGCTGACTGCCTTTTCAATCAAGGTCTGCAGTGATTCATGTTGATAGTTTATTGTACGGATAAGCATAGGTAAGTTGATGCCGGCGACGCCTTCTACCACACCTGGTTGCAATAACTTTCCGACAATATTGCAGGGAGTTGCACCATACATATCAGAAAGAACTAATACACCATCACCGCTATTAAGTTCTGCAACCAATGCCATTGCATTCGGCAACGTCTTTGTAGGGTCATCGTCACTAGTTACTGCTAGGCAAGCGACTTGTTGTGGCTCTTTACCCACCACATGACGGGCGCATTCAAGTAGGCTATTCCCCAGACTACCGTGCGCGATAATTAAAATACCAATCATTTTTCTCTCAACTTTAAAAGTGTAGATCCTGCCGAGGTAGCTATTTTAGCGACAATTGAAGTTAAAGCTATATATGTCTACTTAAATCAACTCTCGATGCCGTGTCAGTACTTTTTGGTGCGGCATAAAATATTGACTTAACTGTTCTACAAAGAATACGGAGCGGTGCTGGCCACCTGTACAGCCAATAGCTACGGTTAAATAGCTGCGGTTATCCGTGACAAAATGGGGTAGCCATTTTTCAATGTACAGGCGAATATCTTGTAGCATTTCATGTACATCATTTTGTTTATTTAAAAACTCTTGTACTAAAGCATCTTGGCCTGTTAGGTCGCGCAATTGAGGGTCGTAATGAGGGTTTGGCAGACAGCGCACATCAAATACAAAATCCGCATCTAGCGGAATGCCGTGCTTAAAACCAAACGAGGTAAATAAAAGCGTCAAGCCCTTATGGTCGGTGGCAACAATATCCTTAACCCAGCCACGCAAGGTGTTAGCACTCAGATTGCTAGTGTCGATTACATGACCTAACTGGCCTAAATCGCCAAGTAATTCGCGCTCGAAGGCGATACTTTCGGCCAGTGTAGTCGTATCTTTACTTAAGGGATGCTTACGCCGAGTTTCGCTGAATCTTTTGACTAAGGTTTCAATATTTGACTCTAGAAACAATACTTGAGTATTGATGTTCTGTGCCTTTAGTTGTTCAATATGAGCAGGCAGTGTTTCAATTGCAGCGCTTCGGCTATCTATACTAATCGCTACACGGTCGTGCTTAGCAGCATTGAATTCATTAGATGTTTGTTTAGTAGACTGAAGATGCTCGGAGATGCTGGGCAACATGGTTGCCGGTAAATTGTCTATGCAATAATAGCCACTGTCTTCCAACGCCCGTAGTGCGATGCTTTTGCCTGATCCGGATAATCCGGTAACGATAATGAGTTGTTTCATAGTGATTTAGAAATCTACTGAATTCATGCCTATATGAATCTACATTAATTATTTAATTTTGATTTTTTCATCTCGCGCTGTTGGCGCTGAGTGAACTGTTTTGTTGCATTAATCCCACGTAATAGTAGCATGTGGTTGCGTATAGCAACCTCTACGAGTACGGCAATATTACGCCCAGCGGCGATAGGAATCCGTACTTTTGGCACCTTAACGCCCAGCACTTCTTCATTTTGGGTTTTAATACTCAGTCTATCTAAAAGTTGAGGCGCTTGTTTGTCAGCCATTTCCAACTGAATAATCAGATCTAATGGCTTGGTCGGTTTTACGGAATTGTCGCCAAATAGAGCGCGTATATTTAAAATACCCAATCCACGCACTTCTAAAAAGTCTTGTAATAATGGAGGACATCGGCCCTCAATGCGCTCGGGAGAAATTCTAAAAAAATCGACGATATCGTCAGCAATGAGACGGTGACCGCGCGAAATAAGTTCTAATGCCAGTTCGCTTTTACCGATTGCGGCATCGCCCTTAATTAAGGCGCCAAAGCCTTGGACTTCCATAAAAACCCCATGCAGACTGACAGAATCAGCTACAGCTTGAGCTAGAAAATGGCTCAAAATATCCATCAATTCTGGGCTACGCAGTGGTGAAGTAAATAGTGGAGTTAGATGCTTATCAGCAGCGGCGATTAGAGTATCTGGAACTTTTTCACCATTAGCTACAATGACTGCTGCCAAGTCGGTTGAGTATAAGTTTTCTATAGATTGTGTTGCCTCTTCGGCCGGCAGGCTTCGCAAGTAGTCCATTTCAGCGCACCCGAGTACCTGCACACGATTTGGGTGAACGAAATTAAGATGGCCGATAAGTGCTAATGATGGTTTTGAGACGGTAACGCTTGAGAGGGTTTTGGACCCGCCGTTTGCTCCAGCTACCCAGTTCAGTTTGAGTTTGCGGCGGGTTTGTTTGAATAGCTCAGCTACATTAATTTGAGCCATAAGTGGTTATATAAGAATATTTATTCTTCATCGACTTGGTGCTTAACTGCGCCATTGGATTTATGGTGATCGCCATTTTTTTCTTTATGTTTTAACACTTGGCGATCTAATTTATCGGTCAACATATCAATTGCGCTGTACATGTTTTCATCAGTGCAAGCAGCGTGAAGATCGTTACCGGGAACATGCAGTGTGGCCTCTACTTTTTGGGCGAGTTTCTCAACACTCAAGGTGACTTTTACGTCAATGACATGATCAAAGTGTTTGCTAATTCGGGTTAATTTGCTTGTGACATAATCGCGTAATGCAGGGGTTACTTCTAAATGCAGACCAGTTAATTGTAAATTCATGACTCGCTCCTTTTAAAATATCCTTCAAGTTCTGAAAACATCAAATTTTCAGTTTGGAGCTACTTGCAGCAAATCTTGCATACATTAAAAATTTTTGTACTTCAAAACTCGTCGAACAATTTCAGTTTACTACTTTAATTGGCGTCTGTGCTAGTGCGAATTACTATTTTTTGTGATGAGAATTATCTATGCCATTTTAAATTGAGTTTATAGTGTTTTTCTAAGGCTGGCCGGTGGAATATTTAACGATTCTCGATATTTGGCAATGGTGCGCCTAGCTACCACGATACCTTGTTTGGCTAATAGCTCAGTAATCTGATTGTCAGAATAGGGTTTTTTTTGGTTTTCTTGATCGACCAATTGTTTAATTAAAGCGCGAATCGCCGTTGCCGAACAAGTGCCACCGCTATCGGTGGAAACCGAGCTACCAAAGAAGTATTTGAGTTCAAAAATTCCACGCGGGGTGAGCATATATTTATTGGTAGTGACACGAGAGATGGTTGACTCGTGTAGTCCTAGCTCATCGGCAATTTCACGTAATACTAGCGGTCGCATGGCCACTTCACCATATTCCAAAAAATTACGTTGGCGATCAACAATCGCCTGTGATACGCGCAATATGGTCGAAAAGCGTTGCTGAATATTTTTAATCATCCACTTCGCTTCTTGCATTTGGCTTTGTAGGTATTGACTAGAGCTGTCCCGATTCCGCTTCAGAATATTGGCGTAGAGTTGGTTGATTTTCAGCTTTGGTATCACGCCATCATTTAGACTTGCTACCCAAACGCCCTTTACTTTTTTTATGATGACTTCATGTTGAATATAGTGTTCTGAACCTATTAGACTATATGCGCTTCCAGGCCTCGGATTGAGGCTGGTTACTAGTTGCTGTACAAGCTTTAGTGTGGCTTCATCACAAGCTAGTTCTTTGCGTAACTTTGTAAAATCACGTGCGCCTAGCGCTGGTAAATGGTGCCGGGCCACTTTGATAGCTAATGCTAAGTTAGGAGTAGATGGTGGCATCAACTCCAATTGTAATAATAAGCACTCACTTAGGTTGCGCGCACCCACGCCAACGGGATCTAAATGCTGAATAAGGTGTAATGCAGTCTGTAGTTCTAATGCCTCTATTTCAAGCTCAAGTGGCATCTGTTCTGCAACATCCTCAAGCGACTCTTCTAAATAGCCATCTTCATTAATACTATCCACTAGCAACAAGGCCAATGTTTGGTCACGCGCTGACAAAGGCATCAATTTTAATTGGGATAGGAGATGTTGGCGCAGACTGGTGGGCAGTGTTTCTTGTTGCTTAAAGTCGCTGTCGTCATCAGATGGCGTACTATTTTCATCCCAGCGACTGCCATTGGAAAACTCATCAAACTCATCGTTAAATTCGGTCGCATATTCTGTGCTGGTTTGATTGGCATCAAACTCTGCAACCTCGTTTTGCTGGTTGCTTTCTGAGCTTTGATTTGCGTCCGTATAACTTTCTGAAGCTTCTGCGTTCAAAGATTCTGAATGGGGTTCTTGAGTAGTTTGTGCACTTGCCGTGTCATCTGCACCCACTTCTGAGGCGTCACCGTATTCATCTTCACCAGTTTCATCGCGCTCCAATAGTGGATTAGTTTGCATTAACACATCAATTTCTTGATTCAGTTCTAGGCTGGATAGTTGTAATAGTCGAATCGCTTGTTGCAGCTGTGGCGTAAGTGAAAGGTTTTGTGAAAATTTAAGTTGAAACCCTTGTTTCATAGGCGGAAATTTTTCCCCAAATACACTTCGCGCACACTCTCGTTATTGACAATCTCACTAGGCAGGCCAGAGGCAAATACATGACCTTGATTAACAATGTAAGCGCGGTCGCAAATGCCCAAAGTCTCGCGCACATTGTGATCTGTAATGAGAACGCCGATATTACGGGCAGTTAGAAACCGGATAATTTTTTGTATATCAATGACTGCAATGGGGTCTATGCCAGCAAAGGGCTCGTCGAGCAAAATAAAACTGGGATCTGACGCTAGGCAGCGAGCGATTTCGACACGACGTCGTTCGCCGCCCGATAAACTGATTGCTGGATTGTCACGAATATGAGTGATATGGAGTTCCTCTAGAAGAGATTCGAGCTTCTCATCCATATCTTTTTCAGACATGTCTTGAAGCTCCAGCACTGCCATAATATTCTCAGCAACATTGAGTTTGCGAAAGATAGAAGGCTCTTGAGGAAGGTAAGATAGCCCCATGCGCGCGCGCATGTGAATGGGCATATGGCTTAAGTCTTTTCCGTCAAGAAAAATGCTGCCTGCATCCAAGGGTACCAACCCTACCATCATATAAAAACTTGTGGTTTTACCTGCGCCATTTGGGCCAAGCAAGCCAACTACCTCACCGCTTTTTAAGTGCAAGGAAATATCTTGCACCACTGTACGGGCTTTATATGACTTTCGTAAATTTTCTACAATGAGTTCGCTCATGATGGTCGATTCTTAATTTAATCTGTAGTTGATAAGTAGTAAGACATTGTTATTATTTGCCCTCGCTAAGGTGAGAGTCTTTAAGCGTAGCAGGGTTATTAGGCGCAGTTACTGGCGCAGGTTTGGCATTAGTATTATTTTTTGTATTATCAGCACCAGTGTCTGGTGCTTGTTTGTTCTTGGGTTGAATAATCGCGCGTACCCGACCGCTCGGAACGCCTGCGGTTGCTGACTTTGGGCCACCACCAATGACTTCAGCATACTCGGCATTCGCGTCATACATGATGTAGTCGCCATGCACAATATCCTCACCGCGCTTGACCCAGGCTTTGGTGTAAAGCTGCACTTTATCCATACGGGCATCGTATTCTATGCGTTGTGAGCTTCCTTCAATATATTCGTTTTTGCCTTCACGTTTTTGCTTGAATGTGGTCGGATTCCCAAAAGAACTGCTGTGCTGAAAACCTTCTTGATCCTCGCGTACGATGAGCTTATCGGCGTGAATGATGATTGTGCCTTTAGTCAAAATCACGTTGCCGAAATAAGTGCTGGTATGTTTAGCGTCATCTACTTTGACTGAGTCTGCCTCCAAATCAATAGGTTTGTCACGATCTGCGGCTTCGGCGAACGCGCGACCAGAATACCCTGATATTGATAAGGCTAAAATCACTAAGCTTGTGCTTAGTTTTAACCATGGGGTGCTTAAATATTTACTCATAGCGTCTCCGAGTGCGCGTATTGTTGGTATTAGTTGGGATGTGTGTTGTGTTAGCTTTAGCTAAGCTGTGCTGCGACGTCGCTTTACTCGGCGAAGATTTTTCATAATGTGCACGTACTTTATGAAACAAAGTTACCGTACCTAATTTCTTTTCATAAAGCATACCTGTACCATAAACAACAGTCTTAGGCGCCTGTCGAATGATGACGGGGCTTTCGGTACGCACTATGTCTTGGTTAGGAAAAATGTTCAGATGATCAGTGTCTAGCGTACTCTCGCCCTTACCAGCAAAAGCTGGGCGCGTGATTTTTACATTACCGAATAGCTCCACTTTTTCACCATCGGCCGACACTATCCCACGTAGGGCTTCTACTTGAGTGGGAGCTTTTCCTATTGTAAATTGGGTGTAGCGAGGACGTTGCAAATAGGTGCTGTCGTCATCTGGGAAATGGCGCATTTCAACTGCAGCTAATTGAAAGTGCAGATTACCATTGATGTCAGTTTGCTTAGTCACAAAGTTACTCATAATATAATCAGGGTCATGGCGACTGCTACCATCAATCTTAGGCGGAGATGGCTGGACTGTTTTATTAATCCAAAATGTTAATAGGGCGAGCATGGATAGCAGCAGTAATGGAAATAATAGTGCTGGGCGCACGGTCGTTTTCATACTGTAACTTTTAGTTTAGATATTACTGAAGCCATAGTCGGTTTAATTTGAAATGTGGGCTCGAGTTAAGAACTGCTGCATTTGATTATCAAAAGTGCCTTGTGCTTGCATGATTAGTTCACATACTTCGCGGACAGCACCGAAACCACCAGATTTTTTAGTAACATAATGTGCATGCTTGAGCACTAGGGCTGCTGAAGCCGGTACAGCAATGGCCAGCCCACTGACTAGCATGGGCGGCAAATCCACTACATCGTCACCCATAAAAGCACATTGTTCTGCCTTTAATCCACAGGTGCTGATTAGGTCATTAAAAGCCTCTAATTTATCTTCTGCACCTTGGTAAAAATGCCCGACACCAGTACTCTCAGCACGTTTCTTAACCACACTGGAAGTACGACCAGTAATAATGGCTAAATCTACGCCACTAGCTTTCAGTAACTTCATCCCTAAGCCGTCATGGGTATGAAAAGTTTTATATTCTTGACCGTCATCGCCCAAGGTAAGGCCCCCATCGGTCATCACCCCATCTACATCAAGTACCAGTAATTTGATGTTTTTAAAGCGCTTTAGCAATGCAGCATCTAGATTTGAAATTGTCATTACGCTTTACACTACCTTGGCTAATAAAAGATCGTGCATATTTAGGGCGCCGACTAAAGCACCGTTATCATTAGTCACTAGTAGTGCATTAATTTTGCGTTGCTCCATAATTTCTACTGCCGCGATGGCCAATTGATCTTGATTGATGGTGAAGGGGTTGGGTTGCATTACATCAGCAATGCTAGCGTTTGACACGTTAACATTCTTTTCAAAAGCGCGGCGTAAGTCGCCATCAGTAAAAATGCCTATCGGCATATCGTTGGCATCAACAACGGCAGTTAAGCCTAACCCCTTTCGTGACATTTCTAGCAAACCTTGTGTTAGAGGCGCGTTGGCTAACACTTTCGGAATTTTATCACCGCTGCGCATTAAGTCACTGACATGTACCAGAAGGCGTCGGCCTATGCTGCCGCCAGGATGCGAGCGTGCAAAATCTTCGGCGGTAAATTCACGCTGATCTAATACACATAAAGCGAGCGCATCGCCTAACGCTAGTGCGACAGTAGTACTTGATGTGGGTGCTAAGCCAAGCGGGCATGCTTCCTTGCTTACATGCGCACTTAAATGAATATCGGCGGCTTGAGCTAAGGTGGAGTCATCGTTTCCAGTAATAGCAATAATACTTGCGCCTAAGCGTTTCAGCGGAGGCACGATGGCTAAAATTTCATCGCTTTCGCCAGAGTTAGACAACGCAATGACAATATCACCAGCGGTAATCATGCCCAAATCACCATGACTAGCCTCAGCGGGATGCATGAAGAAAGCAGGCGTACCTGTACTTGCAAGCGTAGAGGCTATTTTTCCACCGATATGGCCAGATTTACCCATGCCACTAACTACAACACGACCTTGGCATTTTAAAATAAGGCTCACAGCCGCTGTGAAATGGTCATCTAAGCGCAAGGCCAAGGCCTCTATTTCTCGTGCTTCTAACTGCAGAATATCGCGCGCCAAATCCAACGTCGTATTTGACTTGGGTTGCAAAGCGCCTAAGAGCTGTGGTTTGTTCACTGAAGATGACATTGCGTTAAATTAGCCTATTAAATTTGCCATGAATTGCAGTCAGTATAAAAGGGAACGTTGCACTTATAAAGCCTAAACAGAGACTAAATAGCAGATTTTGCATGCAATGTATTAAATTACCTTAAGTTTAGGCACAGATTTTGCTAATGCTTAACTTGTCGATGATACCGTCGCACTATATACATGGCAGATTAGCGGTCTTAAATTGCTAGGAAAAATATTTTTTTAATAAACCTATTGATGTGAAACAATAGAGCACAACAAAAAATAATAGCCTGACACAAAAAAATATGTACCAAACTTTACCATTAATTTTGATTCTGCTCGTTTGCTCAGTACTTTGTGTGGCGATGTTTCGGGCATTCCGTCTGCCCGCCATGCTGGCATACTTTTTGGTGGGCTTAGCCCTTGGGCCATACACCTTTGGCCTGCTGCCAGATACTGATGCAAATCGAGAGTTTGCCGAATTCGGCATTGTATTTTTAATGTTTAGTATCGGCTTGGAGTTTAGTTTGCCGCAACTCTACGCTATGCGTAAAAAAGTACTGGGCTTAGGTGGGGCACAGGTGGTCGTTTCTATGGCGGTGTCTATGGCTATAGCTAAATTGGCAGGCTTGGATTGGCCGGCATCGTTTGTGATTGGCTCGGCATTGACTATGTCATCAACTGCGATTGTTTCTAAAATACTAGCTGAACGTGTAGATCTTAATTCGCGCCACGGCCGATTAAGCATCGGTGTGCTGTTGTTTCAGGATATTGCAGTAGTTCCAGTATTAGTGCTGATACCTGCTTTAGGTTTGGCCAATAATAATTTAATGGATGTGCTGGGCTTAGCTATGCTAAAAGCCACTGCCATGCTTTTATTTTTATTTACCATTGGCAAGTGGTTAATTAACCCTTGGTTTAATTTGGTGGCGAGCCAGCGTTCACGTGAGCTGTTTGTGATGAACGTGCTAATGGTGACTTTGTTATTGGCATATGCTACCAAGTTGGCTGGCCTGTCTTACGCGCTGGGCGCATTTATTGCGGGCATGTTAATCTCAGAAACAAAATATCGTTATCAGGTGGAGTCCGACATTTCACCATTCCGCGATATTTTACTTGGCTTGTTTTTTATTAGCGTTGGCATGCTGCTTAATCTGCAGCAAATTTTCGACAACATAGGATTTGTGTTGCTAATCTTAGTCGGCTTCATGTTGCTAAAAGCCACTATCGTGGCTTTGGTGGTCAGATTAGTTAAATATGAAACTGGGGTAGCCATTCGCACCGGATTGATTTTAGCGCAAGCTGGAGAGTTTAGCTTTGTTATCCTGGCGCTGGGTGTAGAGCAAAAGCTAATTAGTGGACAAGCGTTGCAGTTGATATTGGCAGCCTCTCTCCTTTCTATGGTAATAGCGCCATTCTTAATCCAATACAATGGCCGCATTACACGTCGTCTTGTCAGTAGCTATAGCCGCAATAGCGGTCAAGTAGTACAAGATATTGATGATGTTGGTAAACACTTACATAATCATGTGATTATTTGTGGTTACGGCCGAAGTGGGCAGTATCTAGGCCGCTTTTTAAAAGAAGAAAACATTCCGTTTGTGGCTTTGGATATTGACCCAACGCGGGTGCTGGAGGCAGCTGCTGCTGGTGAAAATGTTATGTTTGGGGATGCGGCGCGTCGCGTGGTATTGGAGGCCGCAGGCGGTGCTCGTGCCAAAGCCTTGATTATCAGTTATGCCGATAATCGTGCGTCAATGAAGATTTTACATATAGTGCAAGAAAACTACCCACAGTTACCAGTAATTGTTCGTACTGTGGATGACTCAAATATGGAAGCGCTTCGGGCTGCCGGTGCAGCTGAAGTAGTGCCAGAAATTTTAGAAGGCAGCTTAATGCTGGCTTCACATGCACTTATGTTACTTGGCGTGCCGCTTAATCGAGTGGTGAAAAGAATTCGCTTGTTTCGTGAGGAACGCTATAAGTTATTCAGGGGTTATTTTCACGGCATTTCTGATGCCGAAGATGAAGATATGGAAAAGAAACAAGTGCGATTGCACTCGGTGGTTATTTCTGCAGGTAGCTATGCCATCGGCCGCAGTCTGATGGAGATGAACTTACATAATTTCGAAGTAGAAGTGAAATCTATTCGTAGGCCTAACGGCAATGGCGTGACGCCAACTGATACCAGCCACTTGGCTGAAGGCGATGTGATTGTTCTTTTAGGCCAACCTGCTGGCTTAGCTAATGCGCAAAATGCCTTGCTGATTGGGCGCGTAGCAACTAAATAAGTGATGAAAAAACATGTAATCATTATTGGCGGCGGGATTGTGGGTTGCATGACTGCTATGGAATTAGTTAATCGTGGGTGTCGCGTCAGTATTGTGGAGCGCAACCAAATTGCCAGTCAAACTTCCGGTGAATCTTCGTGGGCGGGTGGCGGCATCATTTTTCCTTTGCTACCTTGGCTATATTCGGAAACAGTCAATGCGCTTACACTAAATAGCGCCAACTTTTATCGCGATTTAAGTCAGCGCCTGCTGCTAGAAACAGGGTTCGATGCCAATTTTGAGCAGTCAGGATTTTTGTTATTGCCCAAGTTTGATCTGGAAGCCGCTGTAGCTTGGTGTACGAACCACCAAGTGCCATTAGAGAACGTTCAAGCTGGTGCATTCGGAGTAGAATCACCTAGCGGTGAAGATGCGCTGTGGTTACCTAGTGTATGCCAAATACGTCCACCATATATGATGCAAGCCATGCGTCACTGGCTAGAAAATAACAGTAACGTTAGTCTGCTTGAACACACCGAGCTGATTCCGCTTAAGCAAGTAGACAAACTGAGCGAATGGCAAACAGTCAGTGGCGAAAAACTCAGCGCAGATCAATTCGTTGTAACTTCTGGTGCGTGGAGCTTTGAGCTTCTTAAAGAAACATCAGCTAAGCTAAATATCAAACCTATGCGCGGGCAGATACTCCTCTACCAACCACAAAAGAATCTAGAGCAAATGGTGTACAGAGAAGGCTTCTACATGATCCCACGGCGCGATGGTTATCTGCTTGCGGGAAGTACATTGGAAGATGTGGGTTTTGATACTGCTGTGACTGCGGAAGTCCGTGCTGAAATAAGCGCCAAAGCAGAAGCAATTATGCCCGCACTAAGAAGTAGCCCAATTATCAAGCATTGGAGTGGTTTGCGCCCTGGCACTCCTGAGAACTTGCCCACTATCGGGGCGCACCCAAGCATAGAAAACTTATTCCTTAACACCGGCCATTTCCGCTATGGCTTGACTATGGCACCTGCCAGTGCGAAGTTGCTTGCATCATTGATGTTTGGTGAAACGCCTGCGATTGATTCCAAGCCCTACGCCTGCCTCTAATTCGTTAGAGCTCAGACTTGGCTCGTTCTTTAGCTTTTTAAGTTAGCACTCACTATCGCGCTATCCATTCCCCAGACTTACCACCACTTTTCTCCAGTAGTTTAATATCACCTATGCACATGCCTCGGTCTACGGCTTTGCACGTGTCGTAAATGGTGAGTAGGGCGACACTAACTGCTGTAAGCGCTTCCATTTCAACGCCAGTGGGGCCGGTAGTTTCTGTGGAAACCTTGCAAGCAATGCAATTATTTTTTTCATCTATATCAAAGCTCACAGACACCTTGGTAAGACTAATTGGGTGGCAGAGTGGAATTAAATCTGCAGTTCGTTTGGAGCCTTGGATTGCGGCAATGCGAGCAATACCTAATACATCACCTTTTTTGGCATCACCATTTTTAATTAACTGTAAGGTGCTTGGTAGCATATTGATAACCCCACCAGCTACAGCGATACGTTTGGTGTGTGCTTTATTGCCAACATCAACCATATGCGCTTGACCGCTTTGATCAAAATGGCTGAGTTCTTGTGGCTGAGTATCACTCATAAATTTACCTTAAATTATAAATTGGGCGTGAACTCACCGCCTAAAGTCATTATGATAGCAATAATGAAATTAAAGATCATAGGAATTGGAATACTGCTCGTCATTAATATAGCCGCTAACGCTGCTTACTGCAATGAATTGCCTGAGCTAGGAGATGTTTCGCAGACAGTGCTAACCCCTTTACAGGAGCAAGCAATTGCGGAGCAAATATTACGCCAAGTCGCAACTAGTGATGATGTAATTCAAGATCCAGAGATCACTGATTACTTGCAAGCTTTGGGTACGAGATTGGTGGCCAATAGCCCCAATAAACAACAGAAATTTACTTTTTTTGTGGTGCAAGATAACACTATTAATGCCTTTGCTATGCCAGGTGGAGTGATAGGGGTCCATACTGGATTAATATTGGCGGCTAATAGCGAATCTGAACTAGCTAGCGTATTGGGCCATGAAATAGGTCACGTCACGCAGCACCATTTAGCGCGTATGTTAGCTTCGCAGAAATATGACATCTTTAAAAATATCGCCGGCATTACTTTAGCCCTGCTAGTAGCACGGGCTAACCCTCAACTGGCAAGTGGCGCGTTGACCACGGCGTCTGCGGTAGGGGTGCAAAGCCAACTGGATTACACGCGGGAGCATGAGAGTGAAGCGGATCGAATAGGGCTACAGATACTGGATAGTGGGGGTTTTGATGTACGAGGTATGCCCGCTTTCTTTACCACGTTGCAACGTGGTACGCGTTTTGCAGAGGGTAGTGCACCGAGCTTCTTACGCACCCATCCATTGACCAGTGAACGGATTGCAGATGTGACGAATCGCGTCGAGCAAATGCCATATCGTCAAGTGACCGATAGTCTAGAGTTTCAATATGTGCGAGCCAAACTGCAAGCAAGCAATGGTTCGGTGCAGAGCTCAATTGATGTATTCGAACAAAATATACGGGAACATGTCTATACCAATGAGGCCGTTGAACATTATGGTTTGGCGATAGCATATTTAAGAAAAAATGCATTAAATCAAGCTGAGCAGCAAGTGACGTGGTTGAAGAAAAATGCACCTCCACACGCAATGATTGTAAATTTAAATGCCCACCTATTAGTGGCCGAAAATAATCCGCAATTGGCAGCGAAGGAATATGCTTCAGCGCTTAAGTTATTTCCAGATAGTCGGGCTTTGATTTATGGGTATGCTGAACATTTTGTAGCGATTAAGCAGCCTGAAAATGCAATTTCCTTAGTGAAAGAAAAGTTAGGTTTATATCCTGACGATGCCAAGTTATACGACTTGTTAGCAAAGTCGTATACGCTGCAAAACAAGGTGTTGCTTAGCCATCAAGCACTAGGTGAGGCGTATTATAGAAAGTACGATCTTATGCGCGCTATTGAGCAAATGGAGTTGGCTTCAAAAGCCAATGATGGTGATTTTTATCAAAAATCAATCGTTGAGGCGCGGTTACAAGAGTTGCGCCGTATGCTAGGTGATGACAAAAAGGCTAAAAATGCAACGTAGAAACTTTTTAAAATTAATACTTGGCGCTACAACAGCACTGCTGCTAGAGCCATTGAATGCACTAGCTGCCCTTTGGAGCAAGCCTGCATTTGAAACGACTAAGATTAAAGAGGCTACCAAATTACTAGGCATTCATGATGAAATCAGTAGCACTGATATTCAGATTATTGCCCCCGATCGTGCTGAAAATGGGGCAGTGGTGCAGGTGGAAATTAAAAGCAATCTTGCCAATACCGACGCTATTTATATTTTGGTAGAGAAAAACCCTACCCCGCTAATCGCACACTTTGAGTTTAGTGTCGATACGGAACCCTCTTTGGTGACCCGAATTAAAATGGCCGAAACTTCAGATATTAAAGTGGTAGTGAAGGCGGGCGCACAATTTTTTACTCGTAGCAAGAATGTGATTGTTTTAGAAAATGGATGCGGCTGACATGAGTGACAATATGAAAATGCGCGCCCAGCTTAAGGGTGGTTTAGTTGAAGTTAAAGTGTTGATGAGTCACCCGATGGAAACTGGGCGAAAAAAAGATGATTTTGGACAATTAATACCTGCACATTTTGTGCAATTGGTAACTGCTACGCTTAACGGTAAAACCGTATTGGAAGCCCAATGGGGAACGGGTATCGCCAAAAATCCATACCTCACATTTCGTCTTAAAGGCGCAAAAGTGGGCGATATTGTCTCTGTCACTTGGCTAGATAATGTGGGTGAAACCGCCACACAGGATATCGCCGTTACCGCTGTTTAATTGACTAGCTGCCTGCGCTTGATCGCGCATTAATGATTGATAAGTTAAATTTATCACCATCATTGATATCAAGTATTAGATTTAGCTAGTGCGCTTCTTTATAATTCATTTTCTTAAGTTTAATTAAAACTACTTTCATCAATCAAAAGGAAAAACATCATGTCTTTAGTGAATACCGAAATAAAACCGTTTAAAGCACAAGCATACCATGGCGGAAAATTTGTAGAAGTGACTGAAGCTAGTCTAAAAGGCAAATGGTCAGCTGTAGTATTTTACCCAGCAGACTTCACATTTGTGTGTCCAACTGAACTTGGCGACTTAGCAGATCATTACGCAGAATTCCAAAAGATGGGTATAGAAATTTATGCTGTATCTACCGATACGCACTTTACTCACAAAGCGTGGCATGACACATCAGAGACTATTGGTAAAATTAAATACCCAATGATTGGCGACCCAACAGGTGCCATTACACGTAACTTCGAAGTGATGATTGAAGAAGAAGGCTTAGCATTGCGCGGTACTTTTTTGATTAACCCAGAAGGTATTATTAAAGCTTTGGAAGTAAATGATCTTGGTATAGGTCGCTCAGCGCAAGATTTAATCCGTAAAGCGCAAGCTGCACAATACGTAGCTTCACATCCAGGTGAAGTATGTCCAGCCGCTTGGACTCCAGGTGCAGAAACATTAGCGCCTTCATTAGATTTAGTAGGCAAGATCTAAAGTTTTTTTATTAGAAAATCTTTAGTTGCAATCGCAATATACCAAGTTAACCCCGAGCCAAAAGCTTGGGGTTTTTCTTAAGCAGTAAAAAAAATCCACAAGATCAATCATGAAATATACAAGAGGTTAGTCATGGCATTAGATAGCAATATTAAATCGCAATTAACGTCATATTTAGAAAAGTTGGTGCAGCCAATTGAATTGGTCGCATCGGTTAATGACGGCGATAAATCCCTTGAAATGCTAGAGTTGCTGCGTGAGATTGCTAGCATATCTGCCAAGATTAATTTGATTGAGCGCCATGATGATGAAGAGCTAAAACCTTCATTTACAGTTGGTCGTGTTGGTCAGGTTGCACAAATTCGTTTTGCTGGCATTCCCATGGGCCATGAGTTTACGTCATTAGTATTGGCTTTGCTGCAGGTTGGTGGCCATCCATTGAAGTTGGAAGCTGAAAAAATTGCACAAATTGCTGCACTTGATGGCAAATATAATTTTGAAACCTATATCTCATTGAGCTGCCACAACTGCCCAGAGGTAGTTCAAGCACTCAATTTAATGGCAGTAATTAACCCCAATATTACGCATACGATGATTGATGGATCACTATTTCAAGAAGAGGTGAATACTCGCAAAATCATGGCTGTGCCTACCATCTTTATGAATGGCCTTGAGTTTGGCGCAGGCCGTATGGGCGTGGATGAGATTTTACCTAAGTTGGATGCTGGCGTGGTGGCAAGGGAAGCGGTAAAGCTAGCGGCCAAAGCACCTTACGATGTTTTGATTGTTGGCGGTGGACCAGCGGGTGCATCAGCCGCTATTTACGCAGCGCGTAAAGGGATCAGAACTGGCGTTATTGCTGACCGCTTTGGAGGTCAAGTAATGGATACAATGGGCATAGAAAACTTTATTTCGGTTAAAGAAACTGAAGGCCCCAAGTTGGTGGCAGCGCTGGAAGAACACGTTAAAGCTTACGAGGTAGATGTGATGCATTTACAACGTGCGGCAAGCCTAGTGCCAGCGTCGGCAGCTACCCATGATTTAATTGAAATTACATTAGAAAATGGAGCCACGTTAAAAAGCAAAGCAGTGATTATTGCCACGGGTGCTCGCTGGAAAGAAATGAACGTACCAGGTGAAAAAGAGTATCGAGGTAAAGGCGTCGCTTATTGCCCACATTGCGATGGCCCGCTATTTAAGGGCAAGGATATTGCCGTTGTCGGCGGTGGTAACTCAGGCGTAGAAGCCGCCATCGACTTGGCAGGGTTTGTGAATCATGTCACTTTATTGCAGTTTGATTCTGAGTTGCGTGCAGATGCTATTTTAGTTAATAAGCTACATAGTCTCAAGAATGTGACGGTGTTGCTGAATGCGCAGACTACAGAAGTTACTGGGGTAGATCAGAAAGTAAATGCACTTATTTACAAAGATCGCGTTAGTAATGAATTACATACCATAGCATTAGAAGGGGTGTTCGTACAGATTGGTTTATTGCCGAATACGGACTGGCTAAAAAGCAGCAATATCGACTTGAGTAAGTATGGTGAAATTATGGTGAATGATCACGGGCAAACTTCGTTGCCTGGTGTTTTTGCGGCAGGAGATGCGACGACTGTCCCCTATAAGCAAATTATAATTGCCATGGGTGATGGCGCTAAGTCAGCGCTATCAGCATTCGATTATTTAATCAGAAAGTAAGCACTAACTATCTTCATAAACGTTGCTGGGCTGTGCGTATTCCTTTAAGTTTTATTTAACCATACTTAAAGCCACAGCTTCAGCCACACGTATGCCATCGACTCCAGCAGACAAAATTCCCCCAGCATAACCTGCACCTTCTCCGGTTGGATATAAGCCTTTTGTATTGATGCTTTGTAAATTATCATCATTGCGTTTGATACGTATAGGTGAAGAAGTGCGCGTTTCCACACCCGTTAAAATACCGTCAGCTAAATCAAAACCTTTGATCTGTTTGGCAAACTCCGGAATCGCTTCCCGGATCGCTGTGATTGCATATTCAGGTAAGGCGGTTTCTAAGTTAGTCAGATGCACGCCTGGGGTATAGGAAGGCGTAACTTCACCAAACTCGGTAGAAGCTCTATTGGATAAAAAATCACCAATCAATTGCCCTGGAGCTTGGTATGTGCTGCCACCTAATACATAGGCTTGGCTTTCTAATTTCCGTTGCAATGTGATTCCAGCCAGTGGGTCGCCTGGAAAATCAACTTCAGGCGTAATACCAACGACGATGCCAGCATTGGCATTACGTTCGTTGCGTGAATATTGGCTCATACCGTTGGTGACCACACAACCGGGTTCAGAAGCTGAAGCCACTACTGTGCCACCTGGACACATACAAAAACTATAAACACTGCGACCATTGCTGGCGTGATGCACTAGCTTGTAATCGGCAGCACCTAAAATAGGGTGCTGCGCATTGGGCCCGTGGCGTGCTGCGTCTATCAGTGACTGCGGATGCTCAATTCTAAAGCCGATAGAAAAAGGTTTAGCTTCAATATAAACACCGCGTTTATGAATCATTTCAAAAGTATCGCGCGCGCTGTGGCCAACCGCTAATACTAAATGATGGGTGGGAATGCGCTCGCCACTCGCAAGGGTAACTGCTTGCACTTGGCCATCCTTAATTTCAATATCGTCAACCTTGCTTTGAAAGCGAATTTCGCCTCCAAGTGCAATGATGGTTTCACGCATTTTTTCAACCATACCCACTAATCTAAAAGTACCGATATGTGGGTGGCTAACATACAGAATTTCTTCAGGTGCGCCGGCTTGCACGAATTCGTTTAATACCTTGCGTCCGTAATGTTTGGGATCTTTAATTTGGCTGTAGAGCTTGCCATCAGAGAATGTACCTGCGCCACCTTCACCATACTGCACATTAGATTCGGCATTAAGTTCACCTTTCCGCCAAAAGTTAAAAGTATCTTTAGTGCGCTCGCGTACAGCTTTGCCGCGCTCTAGAACTAATGGTTTAAAGCCTGATTGCGCCAACACCAATGCAGCGAATAGGCCAGATGGGCCTAGACCAACCACGATAGGTCTGGTTTTTAAATCTGTAGGTGCTTGGGCGACAAAATGATAAGAAGTGTCCGGCGCCAGTTTTACATGCGGGTCTTTTTTAAGCTTCGCTAAAACTTTGGTTTCACCTTTAACCGTTACATCTAGCGTATAAGCTAGCAAAATAGCATCCGCTTTACGCGCATCCACACCGCGCTTAAAAATTGAGTAATCAACCAAGTCGGTGGCGTTAATGCCCAATTTTTTGATCACGGCGGCCACAATGGCGCTAGGTGGGTGATCAAGGGGCAATTTAATTTCGGTGATTCTAATCATGTTTAATTTATCTAGATGTGGTTGGCTTGCTGTCGCAATAATAACCCATCTTGCGCTTAGGGGTTAGCCGCAAACCAGTTTTGCGGCTAACCGTGTTTAGATTGTGGAGTTAAATCTCTAAGTTGAGCTGCAGTAACTGTCGTAACATCGGAACAGTGACTGGTTTTTTTGTGGTCAGTGACCACTGATCTAAAGCGTTAATGGTTGCGATTAAGGTAGGTAGATCGCGGCGTAAATAACGTAAGCAATAATCAATCACCTCTACTGGCAATCGCATCCCACGTGACTCTGCATGGCTTAACAGTGCTAAGGCCTTTTCTTCGTCACTAAGTGGCTGCAATTGATAACTTAAACCCCAAGCCAGGCGTGTGGCTAAGTCTTCGCGCAGGCCGAGTTGTGTCGGTGCGGCGTTGCCAGCTACAATTAAAGTGCGTGCTAGCTGTTGGTCATCTAGATGCACATTTCCATCGCGTATTTGGTTATAGAGATCAAATAATGCAATTTGTGCCTCGTCATCTAGCAACTGCACATCATCGACACAGACTACCAGGCGATTAGCTGCTTGGCAGGCAGAAATTAAGTGGGATTTTCCGCTACCCGCCCCACCCCATATATAAATAAAATGCTGTGCAGCATCACTCGATTGAGTGGAGCACATGTTTTGTAATTGTTGTATAGCTTCAGCATTTAGACCGACAACAAAGTTGTCGAAGCTAGGTGAAGCAGGGGGCTGTATATCGAGCAGTAATTGTCTCATAGCGCTATTGGTATAAATTGCCATCAAAGTAGTGACGGCGAAGATGGCGCAAGGCTACTGCGATAGCGGCAGAAGATGGAAGTGCTAGCAATACGCCGGTAAAACCAAATAGTTGTCCACAAGCTAATAAGGAAAAAATGACGGCGACAGGATGCAGACCGATACGGTCTCCCACTAGGTTTGGCGTCAGCCACATGCTTTCTAATAGCTGACCTAAACTGAATACCACCACAATAGGGGTGAACTGGCTGAGTGTATTAAATTCAAGTAGGCCGGAAATAGTGGCTAGCAATATACCCAATCCTATGCCCAGATATGGCACAAAACCAAGCGCGCCAGCGAGTATGCCAATAGGTAATGCCAAATCTAAACCAGCTAACTTAAGACCTGTGGCATAGAACACGCTCATCAGTAACATTACCGTCAATTGCCCGCGTAAAAATGCTGATAGCACGGCATCAATATCGGTGGCGATTTTTTTGGTGGTAACAAACATTTTTCGTGGGACCAGTTCGCCGATTGAAGTCAGCAAGGGGTGCCAATCGCGTAAAAAGTAAAACAGCACCAAGGGCACTAGCAGTATATTGAGTAGCCAAGCAATAATGGTCATTCCATGGCTACTTAGTGTGAGTAGCATACTACCCATCAGTCCGCCGGCAGATTTCCAGTTTTCACTAAGTATGTTTTGTAGTTTTTCGGTATTAAATTCAAGCGTAATGCCAAAGTTTTGCATTAGCCAAGGGTCAAGATGAAGCTTTAGGTAGGTCGTATAAATCGGCAGCCGCTCCACAACCATCATCAGCTCTTTTTGTAACAAGGGCAGTACGATAAGTAGTAGTAATAACACAGCAATAATTACGACTAAGGTCATGATTAAACTAGCAGTAGTGCGACCAAAGCGGATTATCCCCAGAGACCAATTTTCGATGCTATCAACTATTGGATTGCATATATAAGCAAGAATGGCTGCGGCTAAAAATGGTGCAAGGATAGGGCTTAACAGATAGATGAGCACTAATAGTGTGGCTACAATAAGCCATCCACTAAATTTGCTTGTAAGATTGTCTTGTTTTAGTGCCATTTAAGTTAAAATTACGAATTGAACACAGCAAATTATATTGTAGAAAGCGAGTCCGCATCTTGAATTCTGAAAATTCAGTTACAAACCCTCCACAAAACGCTATGAGTTATCGCGATGCTGGCGTTGATATTGAGGCCGGCGATGCACTAATTGAGCAAATTAAACCATTTGCAAAACGCACTATGCGTCCAGAAGTATTAGCCGGAATCGGTGGCTTTGGCTCGCTATTTGAAATGCCTAAAAAATTCAAACAGCCTGTGCTAGTGTCTGGCACCGACGGTGTAGGCACCAAGCTGAAGTTGGCTTTTGAACTCAATAAACATGATACTGTTGGCATTGATTTGGTCGCCATGAGCGTTAATGATATTTTGGTGCAAGGTGCTGAACCTTTATTTTTCTTAGATTATTTTGCTTGCGGTAAGTTGGAAGTCGGCACCGCTGCATTAGTGATTAAGGGTATTGCCGAGGGTTGTGAGCAATCTGGTTGCGCTTTGGTTGGGGGTGAAACTGCAGAAATGCCAGGCATGTACCCCGCAGGCGAATATGATTTAGCTGGTTTTGCTGTAGGTTGTGTGGATAAAGAACTCATTATTAATGGTACGACAATTGCTAGTGGCGATGTCGTCTTGGGATTGGCGTCTAGCGGCGCACACTCAAATGGCTATTCACTTATTCGCAAACTGATTGCGCAATCTGGGATTGACTTCGAATCTGATTTTCATGGGCAGCCATTTAAAGATGTGGTGATGGCGCCTACTCGTATTTATGTTAAACCCTTATTAAAGCTTATCGCGTCTTTACCAGTGAAGGGTATGGCACATATTACTGGCGGTGGAATTACCGAAAACATTCCACGTGTATTACCGGCAGGCTTAACGGCTGCTATCAAAAAGGGTAGCTGGACAATGCCGCCTTTATTTACTTGGTTGCAAGCGCAAGGCAATGTGGTTGATCTTGAAATGTATAAAACATTTAACTGCGGTATCGGCATGGCAGTGATTGTGGCCAAAGAGCATGCAATAGCAGCACAAAAACTGTTACAAGAAGCTGGCGAAACCGTATTTGAAATCGGTGTTATCCGCGAGCAGCAGGCAGGCGAAGCACCAACTATCGTTGCGTAAACTAATTTAAGTTTTCGTGGTCTAAAGTCCTACAAAAACTTGGCGCGTTAACGACTGATGGGTTTTTATTGAGGAGTTACCGTGACAAGTTACATTAGAATTTTAAGTTTTATCCTATGTTTATTTTCTGTTGGTGTTGCAGTAGCACAACCAATCACGCCTAAGCTTATTCAAGCTAATTATGAGGCTACCCGAAACGGTCTGCCTTTTGCCAAAGTGTATGAGCAGTTAATCATTACAGGCAATACCTATAAAGTGGAAAGTATTACCAAGGGGATCGGCGTCTATGCATTATTTGGAGAGCGTAAGCTCACTAGTGTTGGTTCGGTCACCAGTCTAGGTTTAAAGCCAGATCATTTTGAATTACAGCAAGGCGATAATCCTAAAAAAGCACTGTTAGCAGACTTTGACTGGTCTAAAAATAGCTTGCAGATGATGGTAAAAGGAGTAACTAAACAAGAGGCGTTGACAGAAGGTACGCAAGACTTGGCTAGTTATGCCTATCAATTTATGTTTTTACCAGCGCCTCTTAAGGAGGCTATTACTGTGACGCTCACTACTGGTAAAAAGCTGAATCAATATCAATATAAAATCCATGCTGAGACTGATGTGATTGAATCCAATGGGGTTTCATACAAAGCCCTTCATCTGCAACAGCAGTTGGAACCAAACAAAACGGAAAGCAAAGATTTGTGGTTAGCTACCGAGCATTATTATGTGCCAGTGCGCATTTTGATGGTGGAAGACAGTGGCGCCAAAATCGAACAAACTTTAACAGAGCTCCATGTGGAGTAAGTTTAAACTTTTATGGCAGCGCACTGGTTACCGTTGGTTAGCGGTAGCACTGTTATTATCCGCATTATTGCACCTTACTTTAATTGCTCGGTTTTATTTTAATTTAGACGATCTTAGAAGTGAGCCGCTGGTCATTAAGGCGCAGCTGGTTGCACCACCAGCGAAATCTCCCCCACCTAAACCTGTCGTTAAACCTCAGGCCAAGAGAAAAGTATTAGCAAAGCCTGCACCTTCTCTACAGCCGCGCCTTGCCCCACAGTCTGAAGCTACTAGTTTACCCATTGATACGCCAGCAGCAAGCAATGGATTAGAGGAAATGCCAATAATACAACCTGACATTGAGGAGGAGGCGATTAATGCTAACGCCTATCACTATGTAGAGGCTAAGTATGATGTGCGCACTGATGTGGCTGCTAAATTTGACAGTGGCGCAGCAGGTAAAGCGGCGATGGAGTATCAATTACTGCCAGATGGCGCACACTATCAATTGCGCAGCGTGATTGAAGCTAGCGGTTTAGCTTCATTGTTTATACCTAATTTACTGCAAACCAGTGAAGGTATGATTGTTAGAAGCGGCTTACAGCCACAGCACTATTTATATCAATTTGGCAGCAAAAAGAATAAAACCTTTAGCGCCGATTTTGATTGGCCAAATCAAAAACTAAGATTGCATAGCGCTAGTGAAGACAGGCTAGTGGACTTGCCAGAGGGCGCGCAGGACTTGCTCAGTTTTATGTACCAGTTTATGTTTGTAGCACCGCTACAAAATATGCAAATTACTGTGACTAATGGCAAGAAGCTTGGGATTTATGATTACAGCTTTGAAGGCGAAGAAATAGTGCCGACCAAAATGGGAAATTTAAACACTTTCCATATTTTACGCCGCTCCGCTGAAGGTGACGATAAAACTGAATTGTGGCTGGCCTTAGATTATCAGCATGTACCTGTTAAAATACGCAAAACGGAAAAAGAAGGCAAAGTCTATGAGCTGTTAATTACCAGCTTAAAAACAGAGAAGCCAGCTACGCCAACACCATAGACCAATGCTAGTGGGCATCTAAGCGTTTAGATGCCTGACCAAACCAATAAAGAGAAATAACATGACCCCCAATTTAATTCGCCAGGCTTCAGTAATGCTTTCTAATCTACTTGAGTTTAATAGCCCAGCAGATGTGAAATTAAGTGAATTTTTTCGCAATAATCGTGATCTAGGTACTAAAGAACGTGCTTTTGTTGCCGAAAGTGTTTACGGCGTATTGCGCCGCTTACGCTTTTTAAGTGCAGTGACCGCAAATGATGATAACGACCCTGATGATGCACGTAAGCTGGTATTGGCGTGGATGTTACGTATACAAGGTATGAGTATCCGCGAAATGACCCCAATGTTAAGCGAACAGCAAATAGAGTGGGCACATACGATTAAAGCTAAATCAACCGAAAACTTGCCATTAGCGGTGCAAGCCGATGTTCGAGACTGGTTATGGGAAAAATTAGTAGCGCAATACGGTGAGGCAGAGGCATTAACTATTGCTCGCAGTATGCATGAGTCAGCTACGCTAGATCTTCGCGTCAATACCATCAAAGGAACGCGCGACGAGGTGCTGGCTAAATTCGTTGCTGAGAACACGACGGGTGAATCTAACATTAGCAAAACCCCTTATTCACCAATTGGTTTGCGTATGCCGCTACGTTTAAATATTAGCCGCCATGTGCTTTTCACAGAAGGTAAAGTTGAAGTGCAAGATGAAGGCAGTCAGATTTTGGCGCATTTGGTTGCGGCCAAACGTGGCATGATGGTGGCAGACTTTTGTGCTGGTGCTGGCGGTAAAACTTTAGCCATAGGTGCGTTGATGCGTAACACAGGACGTCTCTATGCATTTGATGTGTCAGAGAAGCGATTGCACAGCTTAGGCCAGCGCTTAAAACGCTCAGGTTTGAGCAACCTCAATGCACAAAGTATCAGCAGTGAAAATGACCCTAAATTAAAACGCCTTAACGCTAAATTTGATCGTGTGTTAGTCGATGCGCCGTGTACTGGCTTAGGGACTTTGCGCCGTAATCCAGATCTTAAATGGCGCCAAACGCCACAAGATTTATTGGAACTAACTGAAAAACAGGCGCGAATTTTAGCGCGCGCTGCTAAATTTACTAAGCCAGGCGGCCGTTTAATTTACTCTACTTGTAGCTTATTAAGCGATGAGAATGAACAGATTGCAGAAGGATTCTTGGCTAACCATCCTGAATTTAAATTACTCAATGCCAGCGAGATATTGAGCCAGCAACAAATTAATCTCGATACTGGTAAATACCTAAAACTATTGCCACATATTCATCATACCGATGGATTTTTTGCCGCAGTATTTGAGAAAATAGATCCTTCAGCCCCTCCAGTTAAGCTGTCCAAGGCTATAACAGTAGTTGATGTGGAGATTGCAGTTGAGGGTTCAGAAAAACCTAAAACCAAAAAAGCGCTTGTGACAAAGAAAGCAAGTGTGGCTAAATCTCCAGTTGCGGAGAGCAAGCCTGTGAAAGCTAAAGCCGTCGCTAAGCCTAAGGCACCCGCCAAGTTGGTAAAAGAAAAAATTCTGAAAGAGATTCCAGCTAAAGCAGTCAAAGTTAAAGAACCTACAGTGAAAGCTACTGTAGTTAAAAAAGTTTCAAAACCAAAAGCAGTTAAAGCTATAAAAGAGTAAGTAACTGATGAAGCTACCCAGTCTTAATAACCAAATTTTACTGGGTGCATTATTGGGTGTAGTGATTGGGTTTTATTTCCACACGCTTAATGTTGGCAATTTAGGCGAGCATAATCAGCTACTACAAGGAGGCCTTTATTCTGCGAGCATCGTTGGCACGCTGTTTATTGATCTACTTAAAATGATTTTAGTACCGCTGGTATTCTGCTCAATTACCGTAGGTATTGCTAATCTGCGCCAACATCAGCAAATGCACCGCGTTTGGGTTGCGACCCTTATTTTCTTTGTCAGTAGTATGGCTATTGCCATCGTGCTGGGTATGTCGGCCAGTCTGTATTTCAAACCGGGAGCGGGTTTAAGTCTTCCTATGTTTGATCATGCCATGCAAAATTTTCGGGCAAAGCAACTGCCGATGCCTGAGTTTTTTGCTCAGTTCTTACATGGACTATTTGTTAATCCGTTTGCGGCTTTAGCCCAAGGCGATGTATTAGCGGTGGTCATGTTTGCACTTATTTTAGGTGTGGCATTAGTGATGGGCGGAGATCGATATAAGCATATACTTGCCCTGCTGCAAGAAGCGCTAGATGTCACTATGTTAATTGTTGGCGGGGTAATGCGCTTAGCCCCGCTAGGGATTATGGCATTACTGATCAAATTGGTCGCTGTACAGAATATGGCCATCCTTAACACGCTAGCTAAGTTTGTGGCAGTAATTGTGGGTACGTTGCTAGTGCATGGCATACTGATACTGCCATTAATTTTATATCTATTTACCGGCAGAACACCTTTATGGTTTTGGCGCGGTGCACGTGAGGCCTTAGTCACAGCTTTTGCTACTAGTTCAAGCTCGGCTACACTGCCTGTAACCCTTCGCTGCACAACCCAGCATTTACATGTAAAGCCTGAGATCGGTGGTTTTGTGATTCCGCTAGGAGCTACGGTGAATATGGATGGCACCGCTTTATATGAAGCTGCCGCTGCATTATTCATTGCTAATTTAGCGGGTATAGAACTTAATTTCACGCAACAACTAATCGTATTCTTTACTGCCATGATGGGTGCCATAGGTGCACCAGGAATTCCTAGCGCTGGCATGGTTACCATGGTAATGGTATTGCAGTCTGTGGGCCTGCCCGCGGAGGCGATTGCGATTTTACTGCCGATTGATCGACTGTTAGATACCCTGCGCACTACGGTAAATGTGCAAGGAGATATGGTGGGCAGTTTAGTGGTACAGAAGATAGTTAATCGATAAATGTGGCTTAGTCACCATTACAGATATTATTTTTTAGCCACTAGGCCAGCATTTCTATCTATTAGTATCATTGGCTGTTTTATAGGTTTTGCTATTGCCACCAAAACCACCCAGATACAATGGGGCGTTAATAGTTTTTGTTTATTACTCGTATTACTGGTGCATGCGGCGGCAAACCTGAGTAACGACTACTTCGACTCTCTTAATGGCAGTGATGCACAAAATACTCAATGCGTTTCCCCATTTACTGGTGGTAGTCGCTTTATTCAGAATAATCTTTTTACTGAAATGCAAATTAAGCAACTGAGTTTAGGTATTTATCTTACAGCTATCTTTGGTGGGATATTGTTGAGTTGGATGACTAGTTGGTACTTGATTTGGGTAGGTCTTTGCGGATTAATTTTAGGCTGGTTTTACTCAGCACCGCCGCTTAAATTAATGTGCCGTGGACTTTGGGGTGAGATAGCCATAGTTTGCGCTTGGACTCTCGTTGTGATTGGTTCAACAATGATCTCGACGAAGGAACTAAACGCCACTAGTTTGATTCTCGGTTTAGCGTACGGTTTGATGGTAGCAAATATACTATTCGTCAATCAAATCCCCGATATTGAAGCTGATCAACGTGCAGGTAAATTGACTTTAGCTGTGAAAACCCGCAAGCAATATCTATGGTTGTGGACGTTGATCTTAAGTGGTGTGGCCTATGGCCTGTTGCTTGTGTTCGTTGGCCTCGGTTTGTTGCCAAAGGTATACTTGCTTCCCTTGCTCTGTTGGCCAATGAACATCGTTACTGCTTACGAAATAACCGTTAATGATCACCAGTCTAAGATTGCCAGTATTAAGCAAACCATATTGGCTTCGCATTTGTTCGGCTTGTTACTGCTAGTGAGCACTGTGATTGCCTAGCAGCCAATCTGCAGTTTGTAAAACAATAGCGTTTTATCTAGACCTAAGTATAAGCAAAGCAGTTTAAAAATCTAGCTTCTATAGGAAGCAAAGAATGGGCGGTCAGCTCACTAGGGCTTAGATTCAATTTTCCCCCAATCAAAATAGGGACCAGGGTCTGTTTTGCGTTCTGGAGCAATATCCGAATGTCCTACAATGGCTTGTATCGGATAGCATTGCTTTAGGCTTGCTATCAGAAGCTTAAGTGTTTGATATTGTGCCGATTCAAACGCATCAAAGTCTGAGCCTTCAAGCTCTATTCCGACTGAAAAATCATTACAACGCTCTCTCCCCTTCCAGTTGGACATGCCAGCATGCCAGGCGCGATCCAGGCATGATACAAACTGCAGAAGTTCGCCATGACGCCGAATCAAGAAATGTGAGGATACCTTTTGAGTGTAAATTTCCGCGTAATAGGGATGCTCATTTGGATTTAATTGATTGCTAAATAATTCCACGATGCCGTTGCCACCATATTGCCCAGGTGGTAGGCTGATATTGTGGATGACAATTAAACAGATGGCTGAGGGGCCACCTGGCGGGGGTCTAGCGTCATAATTAGGAGATGTTAAGAACTCTGCGTTAAGCGCCAAGCCAGTAGCATTAATAGCATAAGATTTCATAGCACTAATTTTATGCGAAATTTCACTTATAAATTGCAGTATTCCGATAAAATCTAGGCATTAACAAATATTTAATCTGTTTACTTAATTTTAAGGAAAAGCCTTCATGGTGTTTTTTCAATTGTTTCTGATGCTGATTGTGATTTTAATTGCGGCTGAGGTTTTTACCAATGCGCTGGAGCACTTAGGTGAGAAGCTTGGAATTTCTGAAGGGGTTACCGGATCTTTATTTGCCGCTGTGGGTACGGCCTTACCTGAGACTATGGTGCCTTTGTTGGCATTGCTTGCGGGTACCAAAAATGCTTCTACCAATGAGGAAATTGGCGTAGGTTCTATATTGGGTGCGCCATTAATGTTGGCTACATTATCCATTTCGTTAATGGCTATCTCAGTATGGAGACAGCGCGGCATTCAAGGCCACTTACGTCCAGAACGCACCGGATTAACTCGCGACCTTAATTTCTTTATAGTTGCATTTTCTTTTGCTGCCATTGCCATGTATGTGCCGCATACCATGGCCGCTGTGCGTTATGGCATCAGTGCTGCAATGGTAATGACTTATTTTGTGTACGTACTAATGACGCTAAATGCCTCTAAGGCATTGGTGGCAGATGGGCATGCCACGGAAGCTGGCAGTGATATGTTTTTATGCAGAATAGGTTTGCCAAATAATACGGTAGTGATTTTGTTGCAACTTATCTTAGGCGTAACCCTCCTGATTGCTGGCGCTAAGGGATTTATCAATGGAGTAGAGGCCGCGGCACACATTATTGGCATTTCGGCTTTATTGTTATCTTTGTTGATTATTCCGATTGCGACCGAATTGCCAGAAAAAGTGAACAGTATTTTATGGATACGTAAAGGCAAAGACACGTTAGCTTTTGGCAATATTACTGGTGCTATGGTATTTCAGGGTACTTTATTACCAGCAATCGGTATTATGCTGACTCCTTGGCAACCGCGCAGCGAAGTGGTGTTAGGAATTGCTTTAACTTTGATTGCTGCTATTTGGATACGTTATTTGGCTGGGAGAAGCATACTAAGAGTATGGCATCTGTTTTTGAATGGTGCTGCGTATTTAACTTATTTAGTATTGGTTCTTAGTTAATATCCATAAATAATAAGTCTTGCTCAGACTCCTAATTAAGCCCTATTCTAGAATGGTCATAGCACGGGGTGAGCGAGAATGATTACCGCTTCCGAAATTTTGATAATTCATTTATTAATGTGAGTCTGGGAGCAGTAAAATTTACCTTTCACTAAAAATGCTTCCGATCTAGGCAGGTGGACTGCACAAGTCACGCATTTCACCATGTCCTCAGCTTTATCAAGATTGCTTTCTGGCACCACTGTGGAGTTTTCAGTTTGGTTTAGGATGCGTTTAAAAATATAAAATCCCAGACCAATAATTATCCCTAGAAAAATAAGTCGCCACATAGAATCTACTTGATTTATTAATTAATCTTATTGTAACTAAAGCTTAGCTCAGTGCAAAATTTAAACCTGATATACTCAATCTTAACTTTTTTTAAAATATTTTTATTAGCATTTACAGCCCCAGAAAATTAGCTTTATACAAAAGAAATGTGCTGAAAAATTACATGGAACATCAGCAACTAAATAAGTCAGATGATAATTTTGAACAAATAAGTAGAACGATATGCACAATCAGCAACCATTACAAGAGTCAACCGAGGGCGCACTTACCCCCCCCAGTTTATTAAAGCTCGGGGCTAGTTTGGTCTATGACTGCTTGGTTGTAATAGCCCTTTGCTTTGCCTTGGCTTTGCTGTTTATAGGTTTACTAGGTGATGCAACACAAGGCGGTAAGCGTTATTTTCTGCAGTCGTTTTTATGTCTAAGTGTTGGTTTATATTTTGTTTGGTGTTGGCTGAAAAGTGGTCAGACCTTAGCTATGCAAACCTGGCATTTAAAATTAGTGGATCAGCATGGGCAGTTGCTGACACCTTCCATCGCTGTTCTGAGATATGGCTTGGCTTGTCTAAGTTTAATGTTATTTGGCTTGGGTTTTTTATGGGTGCTAGTAGACCGCGACCGCATGTATTTACATGACCGCTTACTCGGGTCCAGAATTATTAATTGTTATCTACGCTCAACATAATGCAACATTGTAAGACCGGCGAGTAAAAATAAAATCGTCGGTGTGGTGGCGCTAAATAACGGTGGCCAGTCATTTAATAAGCCCAAGTGCACAAATACCCGATTCAATATTTGATACATAACACCAAGCATAATACCGACAAATACTTTAGCGCTGGCTCCGCTCATGCGTTGCTGAATAAAGCCAAATGGTAAGGCCAGAACTACCATCACTAAGCAGGCTAAGGGGTAAATTAACTTACCCCACAACGCCACTTGGTAGCGTGTGGTTTTTTGCTTATTGACACTTAAGTGTCCTATGTAAGAATACAAGTTAAGCGCGGACATTCTTTCAGGTAGCACCAACAATACATTCATTAATTCTGGTCGAATCAGTGAGTGCCACTTGGCTTCAGCAAGTTCAGTGTTATGAATCTTGTCTTGATCAAATGTGGTTTTCCTAACCTGCTTCAGTTGCCAGTCATCATCTGTAAATTCTCCGCTTTTGGCATTGCTAATCGTACGTAGCTTGAAATTATGATCAAACTCATAGATGTGAATGTTTAGTAAAGTGGCGTCTGGTAACACTTCTTCCACATTGACAAAGCTATTACCATCTTTTACCCATAAACCAGATCTAAAGTTTTGAGCAATGACAGAATTGGTCGCTTGAATGCGAATGCGCTGTGCCATCTTCTCGCTTAATGGTGTGACGAGCTCTCCAATTAAAAATGTAAGTAGTGTAAACAATACACCTACTTTTAACAGTAAGACGGCGATATTAAGCATAGACACGCCGCTAACTCTTAAAACGATAAGCTCAGAATTACGCGCAAATTTTGCCAAGCTATACATACAACCTACAAGCACAGCTACTGGCATAACATCATAGATATGCCCTGGCGCACTAAGCAATACAAACAACAAGACCTTGCCTAAACCATAGCTACCCTTATCTAACAATTCTAGCTCTTGGATTAAATTAAAGAACGAGAACATCGCCAAGAGCGCGAGCATAATTAGGGTCACATTGATAGTGACTTCTTTAAGCAAGTAGCGTGAAATAATTTTCATGGTAAATATTTTAGGTCAAGGTGTTAATAGTGATGAGTAACAAAACGTTAAGTTTTGAGTGTTCCAAATTTAGGACCAATTGTCGCCAAAAAATATAGAAAAATAGGTGATTGCAAGCGTCGCAGGTGAAACATATAAATCGAAAGGCGGTCAAAAATAAGCGACCCATCAGTTGTAGTGATGATAAGTTCGCGTGATAAAGAGCGCCTAACAAGCATAAGATGCATTAAACCATTTATTTACAACTATGAATTACGTGTAAAACACGAGATAATTTACCAAATTACAGAAAAGGTTAATACAGCATGAAACACAGCACCATAGAATTTAGCATAAAAAGCGATAAACCGGAAAAACTAGCTTGTGATTGTGTGGTTGTCGGTGTGTATGAATCACAAAAATTATCAGATGCGGCGCAAACAATCGACGCTGCGTCTAGCGGATATATTAGCAATATACTTAAACGTGGTGATATGGATGGTAAGTTAGAGTCGACAATAATGTTACATAGCTTGCCTGGGATACAGAGCGAACGCGTGCTGTTAGTGGGCTTGGGAAAAGAAACTGAGTTTACTGAGAAGCAATATTGCAAAGCGGTACGGGCGTCAGCAAAAGCTCTGGCTAGTACTGGCGCCAATGTTGTTGGTAGTTTTTTGGCAGAATTGCCGGTTAAAACACTGGATATGCGTTGGAAAGTTTCTCACTTAGTAGAAGTGACACTTGATGCAAGTTATAAATTTAATGCTATTAAAAGAAAGTCTGAAGATAAGCCGGGGACTAAAAAAGGCATTGCAAGTTTGAGTATCAACGTTCCACAAGCTTCCGATACGCAAGCCAGCACAGTCGGTTTAGCAGATGGCCTAGCCTTGGCAGCAGGAGTAACTTTGACCAAAGATTTAGGAAATTTACCCCCTAATGTTTGTACGCCTACTTATTTGGCCGAACAGGCAATTTTGCTCGGTAAAACTTATGGTTTAAAAATAGAAGTGCTGGAACGTGCAGCACTTGAGAAGCTTGGTATGGGTTCATTTTTAGCCGTAGCGCAAGGCAGTGAAGAGCCACCAAAACTGATTGTTTTACAGCACCTAAAGGGCAATAAGAACGACAAACCGGTGGTGCTAGTAGGTAAAGGCATTACTTTTGATACGGGCGGCATTTCGATCAAGCCAGGGGCTGAGATGGATGAGATGAAGTACGATATGTGCGGCGCCGCTAGCGTGCTCGGTACCTTTAAGACCATCGCTGAAATGGATTTGCCTCTTAATGTTATTGGCATTATACCTACTTGTGAAAATATGCCAGATGGTCGTGCGGTAAGGCCTGGTGATGTTGTGACCAGTATGTCTGGCCTGACTATTGAAGTTTTAAATACAGACGCAGAAGGCCGTTTGATTTTGTGTGATGCGCTTACCTATGCCGAGCGCTTTGAGCCAAGTGATGTAATTGATATTGCTACACTTACTGGCGCTTGCGTGATTGCGCTAGGGCATCATGCAACTGGTTTGTTTAGTAACAACGATGATTTAGCCAAAGAGTTGTTAAGCGCAGGAGAAGCATCGCTTGACCGAGCTTGGCATATGCCAATGTGGGAGGAATACCAACCCTTACTCGACAGTAATTTTGCTGATATGGCTAATATTGGTGGGCGAGCAGGTGGCAGTATCACCGCCGCTTGTTTCTTATCGCGCTTCGCTAAAAAGTATGACTGGGCGCATTTGGATATTGCAGGCACGGCTTGGAAGTCAGGTAAAGAAAAAGGCGGCACAGGTCGTCCGGTCCCTTTGTTGACAGAGTTTTTGGTGGCACGCGCACAGCAAACCAATAAGTAATTAAGCACCATGACCCGTGTAGAATTCTTTTTCAATGTGCCAGATAAGATAGCGAAAGTTAGCGAAATTTGCGCTAAAGCCGTGGCGAAAGGTCATCAGATAACGATTATTAGTCGTGATGATGAGGCGGGTAGTCACTTGCAACAACGGCTTTGGCAACATGCTGCTACCAGTTTTTTGCCTAGCGCAACGCCCGCAGATGCTTTAAGGCAAGGCACTCCTATTGTGTTGGGTGTCGATGGAGAGGCATTGTTGCAGGACGATATTTTAATTAACTTGCAGACGGCACACCCTCCATTTTTTGGTCGATTTAGACTTTTGGTTGAGTTGGTAGGTACTGATGACGAGGACAAGGTTGCTGCAAGGGTGCGCTTTAGGTTTTATCGGGATCGGGGTTATGAGGTGAAATCTATGGATATGGCGCTAAGCTAGTTTTATTAAGTTACTAAAATATATCCACCAAATATTAACTCTAGAATTTAACTAATTTACAAAGGCTTATGCGTGCAAGAAGAAGAAATTCCGTTATTGACCGAGGTGCATGTTGTATCCGCAAGTGCTACAGGCAAGCCAATGCGGCTGCCAGCGGATTTAATTGCCGGAATCATTGAGCAAATTAAACCACAATTAGTGGCTGAGATTGAACAATCGCTCTCAGCGAAAATTCAACAAACATTAAGGCAAGAAATAGATCTCGCTATTCAAAATTTACAGCAAGAAGTAATGCAGAATACCGTTAATTTCATTGATAAAGCCAAAGCAGATTTGGCCACAGAAATTCCTAAAATGCTACATGCGAATACGAGCCTCATTAAGACTGACCTGGATGCTGAGCTTAATAAAATGCAGCTAAATGCGATTGCGGATGTGCAAGCTAGCCTTATGCAAAACTTGCCTTTACTGGAAAAGTCTCTTAAATCGCAGTTACAAACTGCAGTTGCAGGTATAGAAGCGACCGCTGTTGAAAATACAACTCACCTCTTGCAGGAAAAAATGGGGCAGTTGCATGACAGTCTGCTGATTGAGCATCAGGCTAATCTTATGCAAGAATTCTCAGCAAAATATCTCGAACTTACGCAACAGACACAGGGCGAACTCAAATCTTATTTAGCAACGTTGCAAGCGCAGTCTCAGCAACAATTAGAAGATAAATTAGGGGATACTTTTCCAGTTCTTTATCAGGGATTGTCGGATGAGTTAGGGGCTACATTGAAGCGTGACTTTGAAGGCTTGGCTCAAAATGCTAGTCAGGATTTTCTACAATTGCTCAATGCAAAACTGCCAGCGGTAGAGCAAGTCTTGGCTAACAAAGTGAAGGAAGTTTTAGATGCAGAACTGCCACGTGTTGAGCAGAAAATTAAAGGCAATATTGAAGCTGAAGTTGGAAAGTTACTTGGGGCTGTGCGCTTAGTGCCTCAGATTTTAGTTCCAGACACTGATTAGCTTAAAGACCATCAATAAAAATTTTATAATCGGTAGCGGACATTAGTTGATTTTCAGGTGCGTCCCCATGTGGTGTAAATTTGAAAATCCAAGCTTGGTATGGATCTTCATTCATTAATTCTGGGTTGTTGAGCAAAGCTTGATTGATTTCTACCACATCACCATCTACCAATGCGTGTAAGTCAGACCCAGTTTTGACTGACTCGACCAAGCCGCAGGTTTTCCCCGCTACAAGCGCACTACCGATACTGGGCGGTTCAATGAAAACAATGTCCCCTAGTAAATCTTGTGCATAATCAGTAATTCCTGCTTCCCATAGGCCGTCTGAGGTTGGTTTTGCCCATAAATGTTGTGGGCTGTAGAGTAGTGTTGGAGGAATGCGCATTTTTAATACTCAAAGAATGTTTTAGATTTAAACTATCGTCAGTTTTGAGGTATCTAAACCCCGTTTCATTTAATTCTCTCACATCTTAATAGCTAGTGAATAACTAAAACAAACACAAAAAAAATTCAGTTGATGACAAAGCTAAAGTTTTTATATAGTATTCATCTGTAACTGTATGACACGAAACAAACTAATTGGATTTTATATGCGTAAATTTTTATTGCTTTATATTGCATTAATACTAGGTGTGTCCCCAATGGCTGCAGAAGCTGCGGGCAAAAAGTCCCATAAACACACTGTTTCTAGTAAAAAGCACGCAAATGTTCAAGAAAATTTAAGCCAAATTCGCGTGCATCATAATTTGCGAGCTTCAAGATCATCTGATGTTTATGATGCGGCATATAGCGGTAAAGGCCCGCTTCAACTAGCCTCTGCTAAGGTATTGGTCATCAATCAGCTTACTGGCGAAACTTTGTATGCCAAAAATACCAATCAATCTACGCCTATCGCATCCGTTACCAAGTTAATGACCGCCATGGTGATGTTGGATGCACAATTACCTATGGATGATGTGCTGTCAATTGCTGATCAAGATGTTGATTATCTCAAAGGTACACACTCGAGGCTAAATGTGGGCACTTCGCTGAGTCGTGCTGATTTATTGCAGTTAGCGCTAATGTCATCAGAAAACCGTGCTGCATCTGCACTGGGACATAATTATCCTGGAGGCATTAATGCTTTTGTGCATGCTATGAACCAAAAAGCTGATGTATTGGGTATGAAATCTACTCATTTCTTTGATGCTACTGGTTTAAACAGTAATAATGTATCCACCGCTGAAGATTTGGCTCGTATGGTCAATGCTGCTTATCACTATCCAGAAATTCGCCAAGTCACTACCACTCCCTCACAGTCTTTTAACTTATATGGCCGAAATTCACTTAACTTTGTTAATACCAATGCGTTGGTGAGAAATGGAACTTGGGTCATTGGTTTATCAAAAACTGGTTTTATTAATGAGGCGGGCCGCTGTTTAGTGATGCAGGCAGAGATTTCAGGGCAACCGGTGATTATTGTGTTGCTAGACTCAGTAGGTAAATTGACACGTATCGCTGATGCTAACCGCATCCGTAAGTGGTTAGAGCACAATGATGCTCATTCTTTAGGTAACAATGTTAGTAGCTAAACTCTAATGTTGAACTAAGTAGTAAGTAGTAAAAAAGCGGCTTGAAGCCGCTTTTTTATTACTTACCAATTAACTTTTTAACTTAGCTGGTTTTTTTGTCGCGGGTTTTTTGGGACTGGCTTTTTTGGCAACTACTTTTTTTACCACGGTTTTTGCAGTGCTCGTTTTCTTGGCCGTGGTAGTTTTCTTTGCCACTGTTTTTCGAGTTGAGGCCTTCTTAGCGGGCACCTCTTTGGCGGCTTTGGCAGTTAGAAGCTCTAAAGCTTCATCCAGTGTTAGTGATTCTGGCTCGACACTTTTTGGTAAAGTTGCACGAATCTTCCCATGCTGCACATAAGGACCATAACGCCCAGCGTAAACTTCAATTTGACCATCCTCAGTAGGGTGGTTCCCTAGTGAACATAGTGGCGCAGGACCGGTATTAGGTTGCGCTAGCAATGTGACTGCAGCCTCTAGATCAATAGTAAAGACACTTTGTGTTTTAGGAATAGATTTAAACTTGGCATCATGGTTGATGTAAGGTCCGAAGCGTCCGATATTTGCAATAATTTTTTTATGGGTGATAGGGTGTAAACCTAGGTCGCGGGGTAAAGAAAGCACCATAATCGCAGTGTCCATACTCATATCCGCTAGTGAAATTTCTTTAGGTACACTGACGCGCTTGGGTTTCTTTTTATCACCCTCAACAGCTAGGCCAAGTTGTAAGTAGGGGCCATAAGGACCATTCATTAGTAAAATGTCTTTTGCTGTTTCTGGATCTGAGCCTATTAGTACTGGATCACTACCTGCTGCTGCTGCGCCGTTTAGGCTGCGCTTGTAATCACATTTCGGCTCATTGTTATAGCCAGTACAGCCAATAAATGTACCAAACCGACTTAACTGTTTCTGCAGTGGTTGCCCACATTTAGGACAAGCTTCGTCTATTAATTCGTTGCCTGGGCGATCGACATCAGCTTTGCTCAGCAATTGATGATTAAAACCTTCCCAAAATTCAGCCATCAGCGGTAACCACTCACGGTCACCTTCGGCCACGCTATCCAAAGCGTTTTCTAAGTTGGCAGTGAAGTCGTAATCGACATACTGTGTAAAGTGTTGGGTTAAAAATTTATTTACCACACGACCAACATCGGTAGGTGTAAAGCGTTTTTTATCCAGTATTACATACTCACGATCTTGTAGCGTGCTGATAATGCTAGCGTAAGTAGAAGGCCGGCCAATGCCATATTCTTCTAGTATTTTAACTAAACTGGCTTCGCCGTAACGTGGTGGTGGTTCGGTAAAGTGTTGATCACCGTAAATTTTCTCAACTGTTAGCACTTCGCCGGTTTCAAGATGCGGCAACTTGCTTTCGCCTTCCTCTTCCTCGTCGTCGCTACCTTCCATGTAGACTGCGATGAAGCCTGGAAACACTAAGGTTTGGCCAGAAGCTCGGAATAAATTGGCATCACTACCTACGCTTAAATCTACACTCACTGCGTCAAATTTAGCGGGAGACATTTGGCATGCTAGTGCGCGCTTCCAAATCATTTCATACAGTTTAAATTGCTCATCTGTCAGATATTGACGTAATTTAGCGGGCGCATTATTAATGTCAGTAGGGCGTATCGCTTCATGGGCTTCCTGCGCGCTTTTTGACTTGGTTTTGTACATCACAGGCGATTTAGGTAAATAGTCTGCATCAAAATTACTTTTCACATAACCACGGATTTGCATCACAGCTTCGGTTGCCATGTTGAATGAGTCTGTTCGCATGTAGGTAATTAAACCCACGGTACCAGCACCAATATCAACACCTTCATATAATTGCTGTGCTACACGCATCGCGCGTGAAGTGGTAAATCCTAGTTTGCGCACTGCCTCTTGTTGTAAGGTTGAAGTAGTAAATGGAGCCGCAGGACTGCGGCTACGTTGCTTTTTCTCAACTCGTGAAACCGTAGTTTTACCTGCGCTCGCTAGCAGTAACTTGCCCACAACATCGGTTTGCTGATCATTATTAATCACAGAAAATTGCTCAACTTTTTCGTTGTTAAGCAATATTAGTTTGGCACTAAAGCTATGGCTATGCTTTAAAGCATCTAAGTGTATTGACCAATATTCTTGTGATTTGAACGCTTCAATTTCTAGTTCGCGTTCAACTATCAGGCGTAATGCTGGACTTTGCACACGGCCAGCAGAAAGCCCACGTCTAATTTTTTTCCACAGTAATGGTGACAAATTGAAGCCGACTAAATAATCTAAAGCCCGCCGAGCTTGTTGCGCATTGACCATAGGCATAGAAATATCACGAGGCTCAGCAATGGCATGCTCAACGGCACTTTTAGTGATTTCATGAAACACAACGCGTTTCATTAACTTGTTTTTGAGTAAGTTTTTAGATTTTAATATTTCGGCAATATGCCAGGAAATCGCCTCACCTTCGCGGTCTGGATCGGTTGCCAGATAGATGCTATCAGCATTTTTAGCAGCTTTTGCAATTGCATCAACATGTTTGCTGTTGCGCTCAATAATGTCATATTTCATAGCGAAATTATTGGCCGTATCAACTGCACCATTTTTTGGAATTAAATCACGTACATGGCCATAAGAAGCTAACACCTCATAGTCGCTTCCTAGGTATTTTTTCAGCGTTTTAGCTTTAGAAGGTGATTCAACAATTAACAGTTTGGACATGAATGCCTAAGGGAAAAGGGGGGATACTAAGAAATAAGTTAGATGATAGCAAGGTAAACGGCTTTAAGACAACAACTTACAATATCTTACAATATAAAAGTGTATTAATGGATGGTGAGCGATGCCGTAATTAAGTATTTCGCACAAACTCAATTCTAGTGCCGTCACTGGTGGATAAACTTAAAGCCGCTCCTTCGTTGGCAATGTCGCCAAATAAAGGATCTTCATCCTCAGCCTTAGCCTGTGTCAGGTTTTTAAAATCGTATAAATTAGAATCAGCTAGATGAGATGGCTCTACATTTGTAATGGCTCGAAAAATATTATTGATACGGCCCGGTTGTTCTTGCTCCCAGCCTTGAAGCATATCTTTAATTTTTTGGCGTTGTAAGTTTTCTTGGCTACCGCAAAGATCACATGGAATAATTGGAAACTCCATTTGTCGCGCATAGCTGGCAATGTCTTTTTCACTACAATAGGCAAGCGGTCTAATTACGATATTTTGTTTATCATTCGTTGAAAGTTTAGGTGGCATAGCTTTCATTTTTGCCCCAAAAAACATATTCAAAAATAGGGTTTCAACAATATCATCCCGATGATGACCTAACGCAATTTTATTGGCACCTAGCTGTTTGGCGGTAGTGTAAATAATGCCCCGACGTAAGCGTGAGCAAAGTGAACAAGTGGTTTTACCTTCAGGTATTTTTTCTTTCACGATTGAGTAGGTATCAGCTTCAACGATACGGTAATCAATACCTAACTGTTCAAAGTAGGCAGGTAAAATATGATTAGGAAATCCTGGCTGCTTTTGATCTAAATTCATTGCGATTAGCTTAAAATTGATTGGCGCGCGCTCTTGTAAGGCAAGCAGGATCATCAGCATGGCATGTGAGTCTTTGCCGCCGCTCATGCAAACCAATACGGTGTCCCCGTCTTCAATCATGTTGTAGTCGCCGATGGCTTTACCAGTTGCACTGATTAGACTATTGCGTAGCTTGATAAAATTATTGGAATGGTTTGTGGGTAAGTGTTTGATCATTAGATTGAAGGCTCAAGTTTTGTGCTTGGTTTATTGAAGATAATACTAAAGATTGATCGATCTGCCACCATCTACCGCTAGCACATGACCAGTAATAAATGGCGCATCAGCGATTAGGAACTTAACCGCCTTAGCTACATCTTCGGCCTCGCCTACACGTTTAAGCAGTGTTTGATTAATGACGCGCTGACGATACACTTCGTCAAATTGTGGATTGCTTTCTGGCCATTGTACTGGGCCTGGCGCTACCGCGTTTACACGCACTTCTGGGCTTAATTCATGCGCTAGCGATTTGGTCAGTGTGACTAAGCCTGCTTTGGCTACACTGTAAATAATGTAGCCTTTTTTTGGGCGCTCTACGTGCATATCAGTAATATTGACGATGCAACCATGATTTTTGCGTAATTCTGTTGCTGCTGCTTGTGATAGAAATAATGGTGCTTTCAAGTTGCTCCCCATTAGATCATGCCATTTGCTTTCATCGATATCGCCGAGTTCGCTTGCGTAATAGGTAGATGCATTGTTAATAAGCACGTCTAAGCGACCAAATTGACTGATGGTGGCGCTTACCAACTTGTGAATATTTTCTATATCCAGTAAGTCGCCGTGGACGATGGCTGCTGAGTCAGCCCGATGTAAGTTGAGTTCAGCCTGCAAGGCTTGCGCCTCATGAAATGAGCTTTTGTAGTGAATCATCATAGTGAAACCCTCTGCGTGTAGCGAGCGGCAAATTGCTGCACCTACACGTTTTGCACCACCGGTGATGAGCACTACTTTATTTTTATCGCTTAACTTCACTTATTATCCAATCTAATTTTTAGCCATTATAATCTAAGTCTATGAGTACACTGCCCACGCCATCACGAGACGCCCAAAAACACAGCCTGCAATTACAGGCGCTCATTGAGCAGACAATAAAAAAAGCGGACGGTTGGATAGATTTTGCCCAGTTTATGCAACTTGCGCTCTATGCCCCTAAGCTTGGTTATTACAGTGCGGGAAATCAGAAGTTTGGTACAGGCGGAGATTTTGTCACTGCACCAGAAATTTCTGCATTATATGGACAAACTCTGGCGCAGCAAGTTGCACAGATATTGGCTCTAAGTAAAGGGTCTATTATGGAGTTGGGGGCGGGCACGGGCCGGCTCGCCGTTCAGTTGCTGCATGCCTTGGAGCATTTAAATTGCTTGCCAGATCATTATTACATCCTAGATGTAAGTGACCACTTACGCCAAGTGCAGCTTGAATACTTACAAGAGAGATTGTCTCCACAGGTATTGCGACGCGTAATATGGCTTAATCAACTACCAGCAACCTTTACCGGAGTTGTATTAGGTAATGAAGTTTTAGATGCGATTCCAGTGCATATTGTGCATACAAAAACACAAGGCTTATGTGAGCGTGGCGTTATGCTGACCGAGCAAGGCTTAGCTTGGTCTGATAAGCCATGGGATGATGCGCCTGCTAGCGGGCGGAATTTGTTAGAGGAGATTACAAAACTAAGTTTGCCTAAAGGGTATATCAGTGAATTTTGTCCCGCCGCTAATGGCCTTATTGCCAGCCTTGCAATTATGCTAGAACGAGGTGTAATTTTAATGATAGATTACGGATTTTCGGCATCTGAGTACTATCACCCCCAACGTAATCTTGGCACCCTAATGTGCCATTACCAACATTATGCGCACACGGAGCCGTTGCTCAATATTGGCCTGCAAGATATCACCGCACATGTCAATTTTAGTAGCATTGCCTATGCTGGCGTAGATAATGGATTGCATCTCAGTGGCTTTTGTAGCCAGGCGCAATTTTTAATGAACTGTGGGATTTTAGAACTGATGGCACAGGTGTCACCATCTGATATGGCGCGTTATGCGCCAATTGCTGCTGCAGCACAGAAATTGTTATCTCCAGCTGAAATGGGTGATTTATTTAAGGTGATTGCGTTTAGTAAAAATATGCAGGTACCATTACTCGGCTTTACCAGAGGAGATAAATCTCACACTTTATAGCTTCATCTAGCCCATAGCTTCACTGGATCCAGCTTTACTGTAATGCCTGTCATGTATAATGCTCTATATGAATGATGCCGATTTAAAACTAGAACACCCGCAACGTCCCATCCGCAGTTTTGTCTTGCGCCAAGGTCGCTTAACTAAAGGTCAGGCGCGCGCACTTGAAACTGGATTGCCACAATTTGGCATTAGCTATAAGCCAGAACTAATCGATTTAAACGCTGAATTTACTCGCGAAAGCAGCAAGAAAATACTGGAGATTGGCTTTGGCATGGGTGAAACAACGGCCAAAATTGCGCAAACACTTCAAGATTATGATTTCCTAGCAGCTGAGGTACATACTCCTGGTGTTGGCGCTCTACTTAAGTTAATTGAAGAGTTAGCGCTTACTAACATTCGTATTATTCAGCATGATGTGGTGGAGGTGTTACGGCATATGCTGGCAGATGCCAGCCTAGATGGAGTACATATTTTCTTTCCAGATCCTTGGCATAAAACACGTCATCATAAGCGCCGACTGATACAAGCTGAGTTTGTAAAATTATTATGCAGTAAACTAAAAAAAGGTGCTTACTTGCACGTTGCTACCGATTGGCAAGAATACGCTGAGTGGGTGCTTGAGGTTCTCAATGCTGAATCTCAATTACAAAACACTGCTGAAAATTATGCGCAAAAACCGAGTTATAGGCCGTTGACTAAATTTGAAAATCGTGGCCTAAAGCTTGGTCATGGCGTGTGGGATATGGTATATACACGCAAGTAATCTATTGACCATTGCTTGCGTTATTTGATTTTGACTTGGGCTAACTTAGATTAAATGATTTACGCACTAAATCTTCAGGCTCTTCGGCAAACAACCATTTCCCTATAATTTTCTCGGCTTCCTCTACGCCCTGTTTTTTAAGGCTAGAAAATAACTGTATGGTGCACTCACTATGATAATGGTTGCCCCAGGTTTCAATCAACTCTTTGCGTACACGACTTAAAGTTAAACCTGCTTCACCACGAGATAGTTTATCTGCCTTGGTCAATAGGACATGTACAGGCTTTCCACTAGGGCAAAACCAATCTAGCATTTGGCGGTCCAATGGGGTAAGTGGATGGCGACTGTCCATTACCAAAACTAGGCCACCCAAGCTTGAGCGTTCGCTTAAATAGCGGGCCAATACATTTTGCCAGTGTGCACGCATGGCTTCAGGCACCTTCGCATAACCGTAACCTGGCAGATCGACTAGATGTCTATCATTGCCTAACGTAAAGAAGTTGATTAGTTGTGTGCGGCCAGGTTGCTTGCTGACAAATGCTAAGCGATTATGGTTTGCAAGCGTATTTAGGGCACTAGATTTCCCTGCATTAGAGCGACCAGCGAAAGCGACTTCAATGCCGCTGGCAAGGGGTAAATCACGAAGATGGTGGGCTGATATATGAAAAGCCGCATTTTGAAACAATGGCATTGGGATCCGATTCTATTGACTAAGTGACGTTAGTCTTAGCGCTAAATTAACGTTGGTAAAATCTACTTTGAAAAATGCTATCACGAATAGGTGTTTTTCGCTAAAATAGCGTGTTAATTGATTGAATAATTTAGATTAGTCACTTTTATAAATTAAAGCATGGGTCAGTATATTTATGATCCTAAATTTTAGAACTAGGAGCAGTAATGCAATATCGTAATTTAGCATGGCTAGTGTTAAGTCTGACATTAAGTATATCGGCGCATGCCGCTACTGCATTGCCTGAGAAAAAGGCGGTGACAGCAGTGCCGGAAGTCAAATCGGCAGAGACCATTGTTACTACGGTTTGCTCGGCCTGCCATGGCATGGACGGTAATAGTGTGATTACGACAAATCCTAAATTAGCAGGTCAGCATCCTGAATATCTAGTAAAGCAACTGACAGAATTTAAAGCGGGTAAACGTGCCAATGCTGTGATGTCAGGTATGGCGGCCATGTTAAGTGATGAGGATATGAAAAACTTAGCAGTTTATTTCTCTGGTCAAAAGCTGACTTTAGGTCAGACAAAAACTAATGGACAAGGCTCATTAGGTGAAAAAATCTATCGTGGTGGTATCGCCGCCAATAATCTACCAGCTTGCGCATCCTGCCATGGACCTACTGGCGCTGGTTTACCTAAACAATTTCCGCGTTTAGGTGGCCAACACGCCGACTACACGCTGGCACAACTAAGAACTTTCCGAACAGGTGAGCGTGCCAATGCGCCAATGATGATGACGATTGCTGCAAAAATGACTGATGCTGAGATGTCTGCAGTTGCTGACTATGTTCAAGGTTTACGATAATTTTATGGGTGTTAAAAGGGCAGCAACGGCTGCCTTTTTTTGCTTAAGGTAATTATATAAACTCTTACCTAAGGACTAAATTGTTTTAGAATGCTACCTTAACAAAAGTATATAAAACAGTTACCGCGCAAGCCATGAATCTCAATATTGTAGAAATCGATAATCTTTCCTTTGGGTACAAAGGACGCCTATTGCATAAAGGCATTAATATGATGTTTCCACGAGGTAAAGTCGTGGCCATCATGGGTGGAAGTGGAAGCGGTAAAACCACGCTGTTAAGATTGATTGGCGGTCAAATTAAACCTAGTCATGGTGAAGTGCGTGTCGATGGTGACGTTGTACATAAACAGGATCGCGACGGCATTTTCAAGTTAAGACGTAAAATGGGTATGTTGTTTCAGCATGGGGCTTTGTTTACTGATTTGTCGGTATTTGATAATGTTGCGTTTCCTATGCGCGAGTTGACTGATTTGCCGGAATCTATGATTAGAGATTTGGTGCTAATGAAGTTGAATGCAGTAGGTTTACGCGGAGCTTCAGGTTACATGCCAGTGGAGCTTTCTGGCGGAATGGCGAGACGAGTTGCACTGGCTAGAGCCGTTGCGCTTGATCCCAACATTATTATGTATGACGAACCTTTTGCTGGGCTAGACCCAATTTCTATGGGTGTAATCTGCGATTTAATTCGTAGTCTTAATGATGCTTTAGGCGCGACGTCAATTATCGTATCTCATGATGTTAAGGAAACTTTTTTAATTGCAGACTACGTGTATTTTGTGGCTAATGGAGAGGTTGCAGCAGAGGGAACACCACATGACTTGATGCACTCTACATTGCCCTTCGTTCACCAATTTGTTCATGGCGAGAAAGATGGGCCAGTTCCGTTTCATTACCCCGCAGCAAATTATCAATCTGAGTTAATGAATAGCAAAACCAATGATTAAATCAACGTTACTGATCGCTGTTGCACGAATGCTACGTGGATTAGGTGCACGAATGATTGACCGTATTTGGCGTTTAGGTGCGGGTGCTCGTCTCTTTTTTCTGACTATATTTTACTCAGGCGAGAGCTTCCGCCGCTTTCACCTGATTCTGCGTGAAATTTATTTCACGGGTGTTATGTCATTACTGATCATTATCGTGTCGGCTTTTTTTGTTGGAATGGTACTAGCGCTGCAAGGCTATAATACTTTGCAAAAGTATGGGTCATCAGAGGCTATTGGTGTTTTAGTTGCGCTATCTTTGGTACGGGAATTAGGTCCGGTAGTGACGGCCTTGTTATTTGCTGGTCGCGCAGGTACAGCAATCACTGCTGAAATAGGGCTAATGAAAACAACAGAACAGTTGTCGGCAATGGAAATGATGGCTGTAAGCCCTATAGCGCGTGTAGTAGCTCCGCGTTTTTGGGCTGGGGTCATTTCTATGCCTATATTAGCGACCCTATTCTCTATGGTCGGTATTTTAGGTGGTTACTTAGTGGCAGTTCCATTAATTGGGGTTGATGACGGCGCATTCTGGTCGCAAATGCAAGCCAATGTAGATTTTAGAGTAGATATAGTAGATGGCTTAATTAAGAGTTTGGTGTTTGGCGTTGCCTGCACCATGATTGCCTTGTTTGAGGGGTTTGATGCTCCGCCAACAGCTGAAGGTGTGAGCCGTGCTACCACGCGAACGGTCGTGATTTCTTCACTCACAGTATTGGGTTTAGATTTCATATTAACGTCATTTATGCTCGTGGTGTAATGTCAACTGGCCAGTAATAAAGTATGTGCAAATTGAGGGGATATTAAGTGGATAGAACAACAATAGATTTATGGGTAGGGGTGTTTGTGGCGCTAGGCATGGCCGCATTGTTAGGTTTGGCCATGAAGGTGGGTAACTTAACCTCTGCAAACATTGGCCCAACTTACAGTGTAAGTGCAGCTTTTGAAAATGTAGGTAGCTTAAAGCCGCATGCCCCAGTAAAAAGTGCTGGTGTAGTTGTGGGTCGAGTAGATAGTATCAATTTTGATGGCTCAAAATTTGAAGCGGTCGTTAAAATTAATATTGACCAACGCTATGCATTCCCTAAAGATACTTTTGCCAACATTTATACCGCAGGTTTGTTAGGTGAGCAATATATAGGTCTTGAAGCGGGTGGTGATGAAGCCAACTTAAAAAATGGCGATAAAATTACACAAACACAAGACGCTATTGTGTTGGAGAAAATGATTAGCCAGTTTTTGTTTAGTAAGGCTTCTGAAACTAAATCGGACAGCAAAGAGCCTGATGTTAAGCCTTTAGCAAGTGCTAAGGCTTCAGGTAGTAAAGCAGTTACCAAGGCCGTTGAATTAGGTGATCCAGGATTTTAATTAGTAGGCGATTCTACTTACTGTTGCTTATCGAGCACAACTAAATAAGCTGCAGCAGTGCCTAGAACGAGCCTTAAATAGTCATTAATAAGGAATGAGAATGAAGTTAATTTCAAAATTTTTAGTCGGTATTTCTTTATGTATTTTTATCGCGTCTGCTAATGCTGAAGTGGCTCCAGATGTCTTGGTAAAGCAAACTGCAGATGAAGTGCTGACGATCATCAACAATGATAAAGAAATACAGGCGGGTAATAAGCAACAGTTGTACGCGCTGGTTGAGGCGAAAATTTTGCCAAATTTTGATTTTAATCGCGTGTGCCGTATGGTGCTAGGTAAAAGCTGGCGCTCAGCAACACCAGAGCAACAGGCGATCTTTCAAAAAGAATTCCGTAGCCTTTTATTACGGACTTATGCTTCTGCGCTTGGAAAATACAAAGATCAGATCATTGAATATAAGCCTTTACGCATGGAAGTTGATGCAAAAAATGTCAGTGTAAAAACACAGATTTTGCAGCCAGGAGGCCAGCCAGTAGCTGTCGATTATGATCTTATTAAGTCGGAAAACGGCTGGAAAGTTTATGATATCGTGATTGAAAGCGTTAGCTTGGTAACCAATTATCGCAGTCAGTTCAGTAATGAAATTCGACTAAATGGTTTGGATAGCTTAAATAAAAAGCTTGAAGAGAAAAACAAGTCCGCTGGTGTGGCTTAACCAAGAACTCATATGGTTAATATTACGCAACAGTCAAATCAATGGCTGATTTCAGGCACTCTCTTAATGGATCATGCTAATGAAGCTTTGACGCAAAGCACTTCTTTATTAATGAATGATCAGCTTAAGATTGATTTTTCAGAGGTTACAGATATTGATACCGCTGCTTTAAGTTTGATTATGGAGTGGCAGCGACGTGCGTTGGCTTCGAAATGCACTATAAGCTTCGCGAACCTGCCAGCTAATTTAAAGAGTTTGGCCGAACTTTACGGTGTGACTAGTTTTATTTCAGTCACTAAAACCTAAATATTTACTTGGCATTTTTAAGCAAGTGCCATTTGTGTAGTTTGAATCATCAAAAGCACTATAACCACTACATAGTTTATTATATTCAGTATGTTAGGCTGTAGCGCTTAGTTATACTTTTATCTCCAATGGCAATATCAACTTGAAAGTCCAATGTGACTAGTCCTGCAATTAAAATCAATGGTGTGCATAAGTATTTTGGTAGTTTACACGCGCTTAAAGGCGTTGATTTAACGATTGAGCAAGGCGAGTTCTTCGCTTTGCTTGGGCCGAATGGGGCAGGTAAATCTACTTTAATTAATATTCTTGCTGGCTTAATTAAACCTAGCGCAGGCAATATCGCCGTGATGGATTTTGATGTTGTTCATCAGTATCAGCAAGCTAGGCAGTTGTTGGGCGTTGTGCCACAAGAGCTTGTGTTTGATCCATTTTTCAATGTGCGTGAAATGTTGCGCTTTCAAGCAGGCTATTTTGGCCGCGGTCCTGAAAATGATCCTTGGATTGATGAAATCTTAGAGGGGTTGGGTCTAACTGATAAAGCAAACACAAATATGCGTAAGCTTTCAGGTGGTATGAAGCGGCGTGCGTTAATCGCGCAGGCGCTGGCTCACAAACCCCCAGTAATCGTCTTAGATGAGCCTACCGCTGGGGTTGATGTAGAGTTACGGCAGATGTTGTGGGAGTTTATTAAAAAACTTAATCGCGCTGGACATACCATAATTCTCACCACGCATTATCTTGAAGAGGCTGAGGCTTTATGTAGCCGAGTAGCAATGATGAAGCAAGGTGAAATAGTCGCTTTAGATAGCACATCAAATTTGCTTAATAAGTTCGCTGGGAAGCAGTTACGTCTAAGTCTTGGGAAAGTAACCTTGCCACAGGGATTGTTGCCAATGTTGCGTGTTCAAGATAATGGAATATTTACATTTGCACTTAGTGATATGGAACAAATTGAAATGGTCTTATCAGGTCTTCGTGCCGCTAATATCAAGGTTCTTGATATGCAGTTAAGCGAGGCGGATTTAGAAGATGTATTTTTATCTCTAGTGGGTAACCATTCATGATGGAATCAATCAAAATAAATGCCTCTATTAGAGGGCCATGGACGCTACTTAAGAAAGAGTTGCTCCGTTTTTGGCGTGTGGCTTTTCAAACGGTAGCTGCTCCTGTAATCACCGCTTTGCTTTACCTGCTTATTTTTTCACATGTTCTTGATAAGCAAGTGCAAGTTTATGACAAGGTGCCGTATACGGCATTTTTGATTCCCGGATTAATTATGATGTCGGTGTTGCAAAACGCTTTTGCTAATAGTTCGTCTAGCCTGATACAGTCCAAGGTCATGGGTAATCTAGTGTTTGTGCTACTAACACCACTGACCCATCTACAGTTTTTTGCCGCATTTCTATTCGCTGCGATTATTCGTGGCCTAGTGGTGGGCTTATGTATTTTCTTGGTTGCCATGTGGTTTGTGGATATTCATATGGCAAACCCTTGGCTGATCATCGCATTTGCATTACTTGGCAGTGCGCTATTGGGAACTTTTGGCATTATTGCAGGCATATGGGCAGATAGATTTGATCAGATGGCAGCATTTCAAAACTTCATTATCATGCCGTTGTCTTTCTTATCAGGCGTGTTTTATTCAATACATTCGTTACCCCCTTTTTGGCAAAAAGCATCTCAACTTAACCCGTTTTTCTACATGATTGATGGCTTTAGATACGGGTTTTTTGGTAAAGGCGATGTGTCGCCACTAATTAGTTTGTCTGTGGTTGGTCTGTCGTTCTTAGTGTTAGCATGGATAACCCTAAAAATGTTAAAATCTGGGTATAAATTAAGAACCTAAGCATATGGTGCGAAATTGTGAAATTTCGGGCTAGAAAGTGAAAATATAAGTGTTAAGCGCAGAACAGTTAGGCAATTACATTACGCAAAATTTAGTTTGCGATCATATTAAAGTCTTAGGTGACGATGGTACGCATTTTGAAGCAATAATCGTAAGCCCTGCATTTGTCGGCAAAAGTATGGTTCAACAACATCAGTTGGTGTATGCAGCGCTAGGCGACAGGATGCGTGCTGAGATTCATGCGCTATCAATGAAAACTTACACCCCAGAGCAGTGGCAAAAAAGCTAGTGTGATGGCAGAAGATAAATACTATCAATTAAATATTAAGTAATGGAGATTTACATGGATGCACAATTACAAATTAAAGAAACTGTAACCAATAACCCAGTAGTACTTTACATGAAGGGAACGCCTAAGTTTCCGCAATGTGGTTTCTCGAATATGGCTACGCAAATTTTAGATGCCTGCAACGCTAATTATGTGTCGATAGACGTTTTGGCTGACCAGACTGTTCGTGAAGGGATTAAGGTTTATGCCAATTGGCCTACCATTCCCCAGCTATATATTGGTGGGGAGTTTGTTGGAGGCTCAGATATTATGCGGGCTATGTACGAAAGTGGCGAATTGCAAACTCTTCTCGACAGCCTTAAAACAAGCGCAGCCAGTTAATTGGATAAGCTAATTATTCAAGGCGGCAATCGCCTACACGGAGAAGTCCTGATTTCGGGAGCGAAGAACGCAGCTCTTCCTATTTTGTGTGCTGCGCTATTGGCAGAAACCCCATTGCATTTAACTAGCGTCCCTGCACTAAAAGATGTGGGCTCAACCATTAAACTTCTTGAGAAAATGGGCGTTAAGGTCAATCGCGATGGCGATAAAGTAAGTTTAGACGCTAGCATCATACATAGCAAAGAAGCGCCATATGAAATGGTGAAAACCATGCGCGCCTCTATTTTGGTATTAGGCCCATTGTTGTCTCGTTTTGGTCAGGCGCGTGTCTCACTGCCGGGCGGTTGCGCTATTGGCTCGCGCCCAGTTGATTTACATATCAAGGGTTTGCAAGCCATGGGTGCCGAAATTCATATTGAGCATGGCTATATAGAGGCAACAACCGCACATTTGCCAAATAAGCGCTTGCAAGGTGCACGCTACTACATGGATTTGGTAACAGTGACTGGCACTGAAAATCTGATGATGGCTGCAACGTTAGCGCATGGCACGACAGTATTAGAAAATGCAGCAAAAGAGCCTGAAGTTGTAGATATGGCGGAATGCTTAATTAAAATGGGTGCAAAAATTAGCGGTGCTGGTACAGATGTGATTACCATTATCGGTGTTGAGCGTTTAAATGGGGCTACACATAACGTGGTTTGTGATCGCATTGAAGCAGGAACCTATATGGTGGCCGTGGCAATGACGGGTGGCGAAGTAAAGTTGCTTAATGTACAACCAAAGCTGCTTGATGCGGTGATTGAAAAGCTACGCGATGCTGGGGCGACTGTAAGTTGCGAAACTGATAGCATCACGGTTAAAAGTGATGGTCAATTAAAAGCTGTGAACATTCGCACTGCTCCGCATCCTGCATTCCCTACCGATATGCAGGCGCAATTTATGGCGCTTAATACGATTGCTAAGGGTATGTCAAAAGTGACAGAAACCATTTTCGAAAATCGTTTTATGCACGTTCAGGAAATGCAACGTTTAGGCGCTGATATTGATATTGAAGGTAATACCGCCTTAGTTAAAGGCGTGGCGTTTTTAGACGGTGCCACCGTAATGGCTACTGATTTACGTGCGTCGGCAAGCTTGGTGTTGGCTGGATTAGTGGCACGGGGCGAAACTGTAATTGAACGTATTTATCACCTAGACCGTGGCTATGAGAATTTGGAGCAGAAGTTAAATGCCTTGGGCGCGAACGTTAAACGAGTAACATAAGATATTAAAGTCGACAAATTATGATCACCATTGCATTATCAAAAGGCCGCATCTTTGAGGAAACTACGCCCTTGCTAGCGGCGGCAGGTATCTACCCACTTGAGGATCCGGAATCATCACGCAAGCTGATACTGGCTACAAATCGTGATGATGTGCGTTTAATCATAGTCCGAGCTACCGATGTGCCTACTTACGTGCAATATGGCGCAGCTGATTTGGGTATAGCTGGTAAGGATGTTCTTGATGAACACGGCGGCGAAGGTCTATATCAGCCTATAGATTTGCAAATCGCTAAATGCAAAATGATGGTGGCTGTACGTGAGGATTTTGATTACTTCGGATCAATTCGAAGTGGTGCGCGCTTAAAAGTTGTCACAAAATATGTAAAAACTGCGCGTGAGCACTTTGCCGCTAAGGGTATGCACGTGGATTTAATTAAGCTTTACGGATCTATGGAGCTCGGTCCGCTAGTTGGTCTAGCCGATGTCATCGTAGATTTAGTAAGCACCGGCAGCACGTTGCGTGCAAATAATCTCAAGGCGGTTGAAGAGGTGGGGGATATAAGTTCCCGCCTAGTAGTCAATCAAGCCTCGCTTAAGTTAAACCGAATTAAACTACAGCCAATTATGGATGCATTTTCGGCAGTTATCGCAAAAAGAAATTCAATTTAAAGTTATAGGCTAACAGTTATGGAAATTAGACGTTTTTCTACCACCGACAGTAATTTTGATGAGCAACTCAAACAATTACTTGCCTTTGAAACTGCTCAGGACGATAGCGTAGATGAAGTAGTAGCTAAAATTCTTAAAGATGTGAAACATCGCGGTGATGCTGCTGTACTTGAATACACAAACCGTTTTGATAAAACCAGTGCAACCAGTCTGACGGAGCTTGAGGTTAGTCAGGATGAGTTGCAGGCCGCATTAACTGCTTTACCCGTTGATCAGCGAGAGGCCTTGCAGTCAGCCGCTGACCGTGTGCGCATTTACCATGAAAAGCAGTTGATGGCATCTTGGAGCTATACCGAAGCAGATGGCACCTTGCTTGGTCAACAAGTGACAGCGCTAGATCGAGTCGGATTATATGTTCCAGGTGGAAAAGCGGCTTATCCTTCGTCAGTATTGATGAATGCCATTCCTGCCAAAGTGGCTGGGGTAAAGGAGCTAATTATGGTTGTGCCAACGCCTAATGGCGAGCGTAATCAATTGGTATTTGCAGCAGCAGCGATTGCTGGCGTCAATCGTGTCTTTTGTATCGGAGGCGCGCAAGCAGTAGGTGCATTAGCTTATGGCACTGCAACCGTTCCACAGGTTGATAAAATTGTAGGCCCAGGTAATGCTTATGTTGCAGCTGCAAAGAGACGCGTGTTTGGTGTAGTGGGTATCGACATGGTGGCAGGCCCTTCAGAAATCTTAGTCATCTGCGATGGCAAGACTAACCCAGACTGGGTGGCAATGGATCTGTTTAGTCAAGCTGAGCATGATGAATTAGCGCAAGCTATCTTATTGAGCCCAGATGCAGATTTCTTAAATAGAGTGAGCGATAGTATTGAAAGGCTGGTGGCAGAAATGCCCCGCAAAGACATTATTACTAAGTCATTAACTGACCGAGGTGCCTTGATTCATGTGCGTGATCTAGATGAAGCCGTCGCAATCAGTAATTACATTGCGCCTGAGCATTTAGAGCTGTCAATTGATGATCCGTTAGCGTTTAGTCAAAAAATTAAACACGCAGGAGCCATATTTATGGGTCGTGATACCTGCGAGGCTTTAGGCGACTACTGTGCTGGGCCTAACCATGTATTACCAACTTCGCGCACAGCCAGATTCTCTTCACCTCTAGGAGTTTATGATTTTCAAAAGCGTTCAAGTTTAATTATGGTGTCATCAAGCGGCGCACAGGTGTTAGGCAAAGTGGCAGCAACACTGGCGTACGGTGAAGGCTTGCAAGCACATGCGCGTAGCGCTGAATACCGCTTAAAGAATAACGCCTAAAGATGAGTCAATATTGGAGTGATATTGTCCATAAGCTGACGCCATATGTTCCTGGCGAGCAGCCTAAGTTAGATAATTTGGTGAAGCTCAATACCAATGAGAATCCGTACGGGCCTAGTCCTAAGGTCATAGATGCGCTTCGACAGGAAGTGGCTGACACGCTGCGTTTATATCCTGATCCTAATTCCGAGGCATTAAAAGCCGCGATTGCTAATGCGCATCAACTAAAATCGAGTCAAGTGTTTGTCGGTAATGGTTCTGATGAGGTGTTAGCTCATGTATTCCAGGCTTTGTTAAAGCATGATCTGCCCTTACTATTTCCAGATATTAGCTACAGTTTCTACCCAGTGTATTGCAGTTTGTACGCAATAGATTATAAAACCATTGATCTTGCTAGCGACTTCACAATCAATATTGCCGATTATGATCAGCCTAATGGGGGTATTATATTTCCCAATCCTAATGCACCTACTGGCATTCCATTGCCTTTGCAAAAGATTGAACAACTATTAAAAAATAATACTCAGTCAGTAGTTGTTATTGATGAAGCCTATGTTGATTTTGGTACACAATCAGCTGTTAGCTTAATTAATACTTACCCTAACTTATTGGTTACACACACGCTATCAAAAGCGCGCTCATTGGCTGGCCTACGTGTAGGCTACGCTTTGGGATCTCAAGATTTAATCGAAGCGCTCACTCGGGTTAAAGATAGTTTCAATTCATACCCTATAGATCGTTTAGCCTCAGCTGGCGCTATTGCAGCCATGCAAGACGATGTCTATTTTAATAAGACATGTGAAATGGTGATAGCAACGCGAACAAAACTTATCGCGGATTTAGAGTCATTAGATTTTGAAGTATTGCCATCAGGTGCCAATTTTATATTTGCTAAGCATTCGACTAAAGAAGGTACTGCGATTACTGAAGCACTCCGAGCAAGAAATATTATTGTGCGACATTTTAAAGCGCCTACCCGAGTATCGCCTTATTTACGCATTACGATTGGCACTGATGCGCAGTCATTATTGCTGATTAAAGCATTAGTAGAGATACTGAGCTAAAAAAAGGGAAAGCATTGTATAGCTTTGGTATGACGGCTAATACCTGAAAAATACAAAGGATATTTCTTTACCATTTAAGCGAAAAAACATAAAAATAACGATAAAAAGTTTGAACTTAGGCACTAACTGCGGTTATCATGGCGCAATGTGCGTTTTGTGCACGAAATAATAATTACTTTTAATCATATTTTTAATCTTAGTAAATAGCATTTAATTTACTTTAAGTTGGAGGATGTATCATGGCACAAACACAAATGGCTTTAGATTCACTGGATTTTGACGGAACAGTTGCATTGGCAGCTAAAGTTGCTCCACATGTAGATATTTTAGAAATCGGTACACCATGCATTAAGCATAACGGCATTAAATTGCTAGAAGTTTTACGTGCTAAATTTCCAAACAACAAAATCTTAGTTGATTTGAAAACTATGGATGCCGGTTTCTACGAAGCTGAACCATTCTATAAAGCTGGTGCAGACATTTGTACAGTTCTAGGTACAGCAGATATTGGCACAATCAAAGGTGTGATTGATGTTGCTAATAAATATGGTAAAAAAGCGCAAGTTGACTTGATTAACGTAGCTGATAAGAAAACACGTACTCTTGAAGTAGCTAAATTAGGCGCGCACATCATTGGCGTGCACACTGGTTTAGACCAACAAGCTGCTGGCCAAACACCATTTAATGACTTAGCAATGGTTGCTGGTTTAGGTTTAGGCGTTGAAATCTCTGTAGCTGGTGGTGTTAAAGCTTCAACTACACAACAAGTTAAAGATGCTGGTGCGACTATCATTGTAGCGGGTGCTGCAATTTACGGCGCAACTGACCCTGCTGCTGCTGCTGCTGAAATTACAGCAATTGCACACGGCGGTTCTGCGAGTGCTGGTGGTGTTAAAAAATATCTACCATGGTTAATCGCTGCAGCTGTTTTGGTTTTACTGTTCACTTTGCTTGGTGGCAAAAAAGCTGAAGAAGCTGCTCCTGCTGTTGAAGCGGCCCCTGCTGCTGAAGTAGCTCCTGCTGCTGAAGCTGCACCAGAAGCTGCACCTGCTGAAGCTGCAAAATAATTAGACGTTAATCATCTTGCAACATCATCAATGTTATTGATGTTGCAAAGAAGTCTAGTTAGCGCAAGCTAATAAACGCAAAGCCTAGTAAAGATAAATTAACATCTTACTAGGCTTTGTTTTTTATTGATTAGCTTATTTGGTCTGCTTGCATCTGCTTTAGGTTAAAATATGCCCCTAATACAGTTTAAACTATTTCATTTAAGTGATTCTATATGCGCGCTGCTGAAGTAATAAGAAATACCCTAGAAACAAAAATTACCGCCTCTATTAATTTAGATGGGACAGGATTGACACAACTCAATACTGGCTTGGGATTTTTAGATCATATGCTTGATCAAATTGCTCGTCATGGCTTGATGGATATTCAGGTGCATGCCAATGGTGATTTACATATAGATGCGCATCACACTGTTGAAGATATCGGAATTACACTCGGCCAAGCTTTTGCAAAGGCTGTGGGCGATAAAAAAGGAATACGCCGTTACGGACATGCTTACGTGCCGTTAGATGAAGCGCTGTCGCGTGTAGTGCTTGATATTTCCGGCCGCCCAGGATTAGCCTTCGGCTGCGTATTCACCCGTGCCACAATTGGAACGTTTGACGTGGATTTAGTCCATGAATTCTTTCAGGGTTTTGTGAATCATGCCAATATTTCCCTGCATATAGACAATCTAAAAGGCCAGAACTCTCACCATCAGGCCGAAACAATTTTTAAAGCTTTCGGACGTGCATTGCGCATGGCCGTTGAGTTGGATTCGCGCATGGAAGGCATGATGCCATCTACAAAAGGTAGCTTATAAGTCTTGATAACGTTCAACCCTATAGGCCAAAGCTATAAAAAAGCATGAAGAAAATTGATATTGCAGTAGTTGATTACGGTATGGGCAATTTACGCTCAGTCTCCAAAGCCCTAGAGCATGTTGCGCCTACAAAAACAGTGCTGGTGACAAGCGATCCGGAGCAGTTATTAAAAGCCGAACGAGTGGTATTTCCGGGCCAAGGTGCGATGCCTGATTGCATGCGTGAACTTGATGCACGTGGACTTCGTGAAGCCGTCTTATTTGCTGCTCAAAAAAAACCATTTCTAGGAATATGTATTGGATTGCAGATGCTGTTCGAGCATTCTGAAGAAGGCAATGCTGCTGGCTTAGGTTTGTTTAAAGGTGAAGTGAAGCGTTTTGCATTGGAAGATATGCATCTTAGCAATGGCGACAAGTTAAAAGTGCCGCATATGGGCTGGAATCAAGTATATCAAAGCACAAACAATGGGGTAGCGCCGCATGCATTATGGCAAGGCATTGCTGATGGCGCTAGATTCTACTATGTACATAGCTATTATGTGCAGCCGGCAGATGCTAGCTTGACTGCTGGATTTAGTGAATATCCAAATCGATTTACCAGTGCAATTGCAAATAATAATTTATTTGCTGTACAGTTTCACCCAGAAAAAAGTGCAAGTGCAGGTTTGCAATTGTTAAGCAATTTTGTAGACTGGCAACCTTAATCGTTGCCGTTTTTTAAACCCTCTTTTTTGTTTGTAATTTTTTAAATACCTACTATGTTAATTATCCCAGCAATTGATCTCAAAGACGGCCATTGTGTAAGACTTAAACAAGGCTTAATGGAAGAGTCCACTGTATTCTCAGAAGACCCAGGTGCCATGGCCCGCCACTGGGTAGATCGCGGTGGCAAACGTTTACATTTAGTGGATTTAAATGGTGCATTTGCTGGCAAGCCAGTAAATGAAGCCGCGATTAAGGCTATCGTCAAGGCCGTAGGCGGTGATATTCCTATCCAGTTGGGTGGCGGCATTAGAGACCTAGAAACTATAGAGCGCTACCTTGATAGCGGCATTGATTATGTGATTATCGGAACTGCTGCAGTTAAAAATCCAGGCTTCTTGCATGAAGCTTGTTATGCATTCCCTGGCCAAATTATGGTGGGATTAGATGCAAAAGATGGAAAAGTAGCGGTAGATGGTTGGTCTAAGCTCACAGGCCATGACGTGATAGATTTAGCCAAAAAATTTGAAAACTATGGTGTTAACGCTATTGTTTACACAGATATTGGCCGAGATGGCATGTTGACTGGCGTTAACATTGAAGCCACGGTGGCACTTGCGCAAGCACTGACCATTCCGGTAATTGCTTCTGGCGGTGTGACTAATCTAGATGACGTACGTAAATTATGTGCTGTGGCGAGTGAAGGTATTATTGGCACTATTACGGGCCGTGCAATTTATGAAGGCACATTGGACTTTACCGCAGCACAAGCCTTGGCAGACGAGCTGAGCTAATGGGTTTAGCCAAAAGAATCATCCCGTGTTTAGATGTCACCGATGGACGCGTAGTAAAAGGTATTAATTTTCTTGAGCTCCGTGATGCGGGCGATCCTGTTGAAGTTGCTAAGCGTTATGATGAGCAGGGTGCAGATGAACTTACTTTTTTGGACATTACTGCCAGTTCAGATAATCGTGGCTTAATTCTTCATATTATTGAACAGGTGGCTTCTCAAGTATTTATTCCATTGACTGTTGGTGGTGGTGTACGCGAAGTTGAAGATGTGCGCCGTTTACTAAATGCAGGGGCAGACAAGGTTAGTATCAATACCACTGCTGTATTGAATCCACAAATGGTGGCAGACGCGGCTAGTCGCTTTGGTTCACAATGTATCGTTGTCGCTATTGACGCTAAAAAAGTAGATAATCAGCCCTATCAGTGGGAAGTATTCACGCACGGTGGTCGCAAAGCGACTGGGCTTGATGCTGTGGAGTGGGCAAAGAAAATGGTGGCCTTAGGCGCAGGTGAGTTACTTATTACCAGTATGGATAGAGATGGCACCAAAATTGGTTTTAACAATCCATTAAATCGCGCGATTTCAGATGCGGTGGCCGTGCCTATCATTGCCTCAGGAGGCGTAGGTAATTTGCAGCACTTAGTGGATGGTGTAAAAGTGGGGGGTGCAGACGCTGTGCTTGCTGCTAGTATCTTTCACTATGGAGAATATACGGTGAAACAAGCCAAACAATATATGGCCCAACATGGCATAGAAGTTAGGTTATAAATTGACTCAATCTAAAAGTTGGTTAGATGAAATAAATTGGGATGCTAATGGGCTAGTGCCAGTCATTGCGCAAGAGCGAAATACTGGACATATTCTGATGTTTGCATGGATGAACCGTGAAGCATTGCAACTAACTTCTAACAGTATGCAGGCGGTATATTGGTCACGTTCACGCAATAGGCTTTGGCGGAAAGGTGAGGAGTCAGGACATATTCAACTTGTATCTGAAATTCGATTAGACTGTGATGAGGATGTAATCCTGCTTACTATCGATCAGGTTGGTGGCATTGCGTGTCACACGGGTCGGCATAGTTGTTTCTTCAAAACGCTACAAAATGGACATTGGCTTATAGATCAGGCCGTGATTAAGAACCCGGAAGAAATTTATAAACATGAATGATATTTTAAATCGCTTAGCGGATCTGTTAGAGCAAAGAAAAAGTGCTGATGCGCAAACTTCTTATGTGGCCAATCTTTATGCCAAAGGTATGGATAGCATATTGAAGAAAGTCGGTGAAGAGGCAACAGAAACCATTATTGCCGCTAAAAATGGTGATCAACAGCACCTTATTTATGAAACAGCTGACTTGTGGTTTCATACCTTGGTGATGCTTGCGCAAGCTGGACTAAAACCGCAAGACGTTTTAGATGAACTGGCTAGGCGTGAAGGTTTGTCAGGCATCGCCGAAAAAGAATCTAGGACAGCAGGAAGTAAAGAAAAATGAGTGGAGACTGCATCTTTTGTAAGATTGCTAATGCTCAAATCCCTTCCAAAAAAATCTACGAGGATGAAGAGGTCATAGCTTTTCATGACATCCATCCTAACGCCCCAGTACATTTTTTAATTGTGCCTAAATTACACATTGATAGTTTGATTAGTTGTGAATCGCAGCATCAAGCGCTATTAGGAAAATTGTTGCTATTGGCACCTAAGCTTGCTAAAGAGCAAGGTTTAGCCGGATTTCGAACTATGATCAATACAGGTCATGACGGCGGGCAAGAAGTATTTCATATACACTTGCATGTATTCGGTGGCAGCGCTAAGCTACCTAAGACCTAAAATGTAATTTTATCGACCGTACTTGCAATAAAAACTATTATTAAGGAGAGTCAAAATGGGTTCATTAAGCATCTGGCATTGGTTAATCGTATTATTAATTGTGGTATTAATTTTCGGTACAAAAAAACTACGCAATATGGGGGGTGATGTCGGCGGTGCAGTAAAAAACTTCAAGGAAGCTATGAATGAAGAAACTGCTACACCTGTTGCTATTCAAAGCAGTGCAGAAACAAAAGCGGCGGAAGTTTCCCCAGTGGTTAAGGCTGCGCCTAAAAAGAAAGTGGCGGCTAAGCCAGCTGCAGTTAAAAAAGTAGCAGTTCCAAAAGTAGTTGCGGCTACTGCTAAACCTAAGGCTGTAGCTAAGCCTAAAGCGCCAGCGAAAGCAAAAGCACCTGCAAAGCCTAAAGCTGTAGCTAAGCCAAAAGCTGTAGCAACCAGCAAGGCCTAGCGGACAGTTGTTATCGTTATTCTAAGTCTGCGCATTCGTGTTTGATGTTTCTTTCTCTGAGTTGGTTGTGATTGCAGTGGTTGCGCTGATTGTGATCGGCCCAGAGAAGTTGCCTAAAGTTGCGCGTACTTTAGGCGCATTAATGGGCCGTATGCAAAGATATATGACTGATATTAAAGAAGAAGTGAATCGTGAAGTACGCTTTCAGGAGTTGCAGCAACTGCAACAGGAAATCCAAGCTACGGTCGTTCAAACTCAGGCCAACATTCAACATCAAGCACATACCATAAACCAAGAATTGGATTTTCAAGGGACTGCTACACAGCCAGTCATTAAAAAGAAGCCAACTGCACGCAAGAAAATTCCAGCTAAAGTTAAGTCTAGCTAGTGACCCCTACCGATAATTTCATCTCTCATTTGATAGAGTTGCGCTCACGTCTATTGCGTATAGTGATTGGATTTAGCTTGGTTTTTATCGCTTTTTTCCCATTCGCAAACAGAATTTATGCGCTATTAGCAGCCCCGTTGTTAAGTAAATTGCCAGCTGGCGGGCAGATGATTGCCACCGCAGTGACCACCCCATTTTTTGTGCCAATGAAAGTTGCGATGATGGCTGCATTTATTGTTTCCTTGCCGCATACGATGTATCAGGTTTGGACTTTTGTTGCGCCTGGCCTATATGCGCATGAAAAAAAGTTCATGATTCCGATGATTGTGGCCAGTAGTTTTCTGTTTCTTGCTGGCATGGCATTTGCCTACTTTTTAGTATTCCCAGTAATTTTTGGTTTTATTGTAGGCACAGCTCCTAAAGGAGTAGCCGTTATGACAGATATCGGCAACTATTTAGATTTTGTACTTACCTTGTTTTTCGCATTTGGATTAGCATTTGAGGTGCCAATTGCCGTGGTGATGGCAGTGCGTTTTGCATGGGTCACAGTAGAGCAATTGAGTCAAGCTCGAGCTTATGTGGTTGTCGCAGCCTTTGTGATTGGTGCAGTATTTACGCCGCCAGATATAATTTCTCAGTTTATGTTGGCAATACCAATGTGGCTGTTGTACGAACTGGGTATTCTTGTTGCAAAATATACCAAACAAGCCCCTGCGCATAGAATTCTGCCTCCAAGTTAGTTGCTACTTGGAATAACTACTCTTTCATTAGGCTAGGTTTTGGCCTTTTGCCAATAATGATGGTTACGTTTAAAGCCTTCTCAGCACGTGCAATTTTAAGATGAGCTTTTTGATTGGGCTTCAGCACTGCAATTAAATTGAGCATGCCAGGGCTATCTAAAACTGGTTTACCCTCAATTTCTAATAAAATATCACCCGCACGCAGACCAGCATTGTCGGCGGGGCTGTTTCTTAACACTCCGGCAATTAAAGCACCTTGTTGTTTGCTTAGCTTAAATGACTCTGCTAATTCTGGTGTAATATCTTGAGCCTCTATGCCAATCCAGCCTCGGGTTACGGTCCCTTTGGTTACAATCTGCTCCATTACCTGACGAGCTAATGTGGCTGGAATGGCAAATCCTATCCCCATGGAGCCGCCATTGCGTGAATAAATGGCACTATTTACCCCCACTAAATTGCCGTCAGTATCAATTAGTGCACCACCAGAATTCCCGGGATTGATAGAGGCGTCGGTTTGAATAAAATTTTCAAAAATATTTATACCCAAGTGATTGCGCCCAAGCGCACTTACGATGCCTTGCGTTACGGTTTGGCCTACACCGAACGGGTTACCTATAGCCAATACCACATCCCCTACGGTCAGTCTGTCTGAGCTGGCAAAAGTAATTGCTGGCAAATGGTCAGCGTTTACTTTGATAAGAGCAAGATCAGTATCAGGATCTGTGCCTACAACTTTAGCTGACATTTTACGGCCATCAGCCAGTGCAATTTCAATTTCATCGGCAGCTGCAACCACATGATTGTTGGTTAGAATTAACCCCTGCTCACTGACAATAACACCTGATCCCAAGCTGTTCTCTGGTTGAGATTGAGCGTCTGAATCGTCTAATTGATCGCCGAAAAACTGACGAAAGTTTGGGTCATCCAAGTATTTTTGATGGGGATTAACAGCCACTTTTTTGCTAGTAAAAATATTAACAACGGAGGGCATCGCTTTTTTTGCCGCATAGCTATAAGAGCCAGTTAAACTGAGTCTCGCGCTTGACTCGACCTGCTTTACAACGATGGTTTGCCCATTACTAATAAAATCGGGAAAGAAAATACGCAACACGAAAAGTAGCGCTAGGCACAGCGTCACTGCCTGTGCAAAAATAAGCCATAATCTTTTGTGTAGCTGATTGATCATAATGTCGGATATATATTTAATTAATAGTAATCGGAATGTCTAAGTAGTGTAATACGTTTCATCATTATATCGGGACGTTCAGTGAATAAAACAATAGCAACATCACCATAAGGAAGATCGGCATGGTTGAAATCAATACCTTAGTTAATTATAGCCAGCAGTTGATGCAGGTATCAAGCTTTCAAGACTTTTGTCCAAATGGCCTTCAGGTTGAAGGTAAGGTGGAGGTGCGGAAAATAGTCACAGGTGTCACGGCGAGTATGGCGCTCATTGAAGCGGCACACGACGCTAAAGCTGATCTAATTTTGGTGCATCATGGCTATTTCTGGCGAAATGAAGATCCGAGGGTTGTCGGGATTAAACGTAATCGCTTAGGTTTTTTATTGAAACACAATTTGAATTTAATGACTTACCATTTGCCATTAGACGCGCACGCGAAGTTTGGAAATAATGTGCAGCTAGGTAAAAAATTAGGGATTACTATGACAGACTATCATGGTGAGTCCGACTTGGTGGCTGTTGGTTATTTAGAGCAAGCCATTAAGTTGGTTGATTTTTCTCAGCATATAGAAAATGTACTGCAACGTGCTCCTTTAGTCATTGGAGATGGTCAAAGAATGGTGAAGAAGATTACCTGGTGCACAGGGGCCGCACAAAATTATATGGACTCAGTTATTGCGCTAGGAGCTGACGTATTTATTAGTGGTGAAATATCTGAACAAACGACGCACCAAGCAGTCGAATCTGGCGTTGCTTATATCGCTGCTGGACATCATGCAACTGAGCGTTATGGTGTGCAAGCCCTAGGGGAGCACTTAGCTGAAAAATTTGGACTGCAACATGAATTTATTGACATCAAAAATCCAGTTTAATTGTTTTATTTCAGTCACTTAATAAATAAAGCTTTAATTAGGCAGTGGGAAATAGTATAATTCTGCCTTTGCAATTGCGGCCGTCGGTTGGGAATTGTAAATTTTACGCTTTAAATTTTTACGTCGTTATTTTGCATCATTATTTTCAAGTAATTTTGTTAAGAGCAAGCTGATGCTAGCCCCAAAAAGGTGACGTTTCATATCCAACTCATCTATTTTAGTTAATGAGGAAAACATGTCAGACAAAAAAAGTAACGAGCAAGTGCCGAGCTCAGCAACTGAGCAAGCTTCGCAGGTAGATGTAGAAAAGCGTAAATTCTTAATTGCAACGTCAGCGGTTGGTGCGCTTGGCTGTGCTGCTGTCGCTGTTCCGTTTATTAAAAGCATGACGCCGAGTGAGCGCGCCAAAGCGGCAGGCGCCCCAGTTGAAGTGGATATCAGTAAAATTGCACCAGGAACTATGATTACCGCCGAGTGGCGCGGTAAGCCAGTGTGGATTATTAATCGTACTGATGAAATGACCGCAGAACTGGCTCATCATAATGATCAGCTTTCTGACCCTAGTTGTGAGGTGACTTCACAGCAACCCTCTTACTGTAAGAATGAAAATCGTGCGATTAAACCTAACCTAGCGGTAATTGTAGGTATATGTACGCATCTTGGTTGTTCGCCTACAGCTAAGTTGCAGGCGAATGGTGATATGGGGGCCAATTGGACTGGTGGATTCTTCTGCCCATGTCATGGCTCTAAATTTGATTTAGCTGGTCGCGTATTTAAGGGTTCGCCTGCACCGATTAATTTGGTAGTGCCCCCATACAAATATTTAACCGAGAATACATTGCTTATTGGCGTTGATACGGAAGAGAAAGCCTAATCATGACAGATACTAAAAAATCAGCAGCGACCAGTAAGTTAGATAGCGCTTTATCTTGGGTGGACGATAGATTCCCACTTACCAGTAATGTTAAAGCGCACTTAACGGAATATTACGCTCCGAAAAATTTCAATTTCTGGTACTTTTTTGGCTCATTAGCCATGATGGTGTTGGTTTTGCAAATACTAACGGGCATTTTTCTTACTATGCATTACAAACCAGATGCTGATCTAGCCTTTGGTTCTGTGGAATACATCATGCGTGATGTTCCTTGGGGCTGGTTAATTCGCTATATGCACTCAACAGGCGCTTCTATGTTTTTTGTAGTCGTCTATCTACATATGTTTAGAGGCATTATTTACGGCTCATATCGCACGCCACGTGAATTATTATGGCTGTTTGGTGTAGGTATATTTTTGTGTTTAATGGGAGAGGCCTTTTTTGGGTACCTATTACCATGGGGTCAAATGTCTTACTGGGGCGCACAAGTTATTGTAAATTTGTTCTCTGCGATTCCGTTCATTGGGCCTGATGTTTCTGAGTGGCTGCGTGGCGATTATCTCGTGTCAGATGCTACCTTGAATCGCTTCTTTGCTTTTCATGTGATTGCCTTGCCTTTTGTATTGGTAGGATTGGTGGCAGCACATTTAATAGCTTTACATGAAGTTGGATCAAACAATCCTGATGGCATTGAGATCAAAAAATTAAAAGATAAGAAAACTGGCATTCCTTTAGATGGCATTGCCTTTCATCCCTATTACACGGTTAAAGATATGGTGGGGGTCGCGGTATTTTTAATTGTGTTTTCAGTTGTTATCTTTTTTGCACCAGAAATGGGTGGTTATTTCTTAGAGGCTAATAATTTTGTACCTGCCAACCCTCTAGTCACGCCAGCACACATTGCGCCAGTATGGTATTTCACGCCTTACTACTCTGTGTTGCGTGCAGTGCCGCCGATCTTAAACTCACAATTTCCAGGTGTGGCTGCAATGGGTCTTTCTGTATTGGTATTTGCGTTATTGCCATGGTTAGATAAAAGCCCAGTTAAATCAATTAGGTACCGTGGAACTTTGTATAAAAAATGGTTGGCGGCCTTTGTGATGAGCTTTCTAGTATTAGGTTACCTTGGTACTGAGCCTTCCAATATTTGGGGTCAGTTCGGCAGTTGGTTGGGTAATGCTGAGCGAGCAACCGTTGTAGCGCGTATAGCAACTACAGTTTATTTTGCATTTTTTGTGTTGATGCCTTGGTATACCAAAAAAGACAAAACCTTGCCAGTGCCAGAAAGGGTAACGGGATAATCAAAATGAAAAAATTTCTATTACTGCTAGCAATATTGCCGTCTTTAACCTTTGCTAATGCTGAGGTTCATTTAGATAAGGCACCTATAGATGCATCTAATCATGAGTCGTTGCAACGTGGAGCAAGAACCTTTGTTAATTATTGTTTAAATTGCCATAGCGCAAATTACATGCGTTACAACCGTCTTTTAGATATCGGACTTACTGAGAAACAAATCGCGGATAACTTGCTATTTGCTGATGGTAAAGTTGGTGATCAAATGAAAGTGGCAATGAATAAAGGCGACGCTAAGAAGTGGTTTGGGGTAGCGCCACCTGATTTGTCTGTTGAGGTGCGTGCACGAGGAGCCGATTGGGTTTATACATACTTGCGCGGTTTTTATCGCGATGAAAGTAGTACAACTGGTTGGGGTAATTGCGTGTTTGACCCAGTTTCATGCAAAGTATCTATGCCACATGTGCTTTATGAGTTGCAAGGTGTGCAAGACATGAATCACGAGACGCATGAGTTAACGCTGACTAAACCCGGACGTATGTCTGTTGCTGAATACGATAGTTTTATTGGCGATTTATCTAATTACATGGCTTATATGGCCGAACCTGCAAAACAACAGCGTAATCATTTAGGCTGGTTTGTATTAATATTTTTAGGGGTGTTGTTAGTACTTACTTACAAACTCAAAAAAGCTTATTGGAAGGATATACATTAAATGATGACTTTATACTCTGGGACGACTGATCCCTATAGCCACCGTTGCCGAATTGTTTTATTTGAAAAAGGCATGGATTTTCAAGTCATTGATGTCGATCTTGCAAACAAACCAGAAGACTTGGCAATCATCAACCCTTACAATCAAGTGCCGGTGTTAGTGGAGCGTGATTTAGTACTGTCTGAAGCTAATATTATTAATGAATATATCGATGAGCGTTTTCCACATCCACAATTGATGCCACCAGATCCTGTGATGCGTGCTCGTGCTCGTTTGTTTTTGTATAGCTTTGAAAAAGATCTATTTGATCATATTAAAGATATTGAGTCTGATGATGAAATGAAGGCTGACAAAGCACGTGCAACGATTCGTGATAATTTGACCCAATTAGTGCCTATTTTTTCAAAGCAAAACTATTTGCTTGGAGATGAATACTCAATGCTAGACGTCGCGGTAACACCATTGCTATGGCGTTTAGGCCACTATGGTATTGAATTGCCGAATCAAGCGACAGCTATATTAAAATATGCTGAGCGTTTATTCTCAAGACCATTGTATGCGGACGCTATGACGCCATCAGAAAAAGCAATGCGCAAATAAACAATTAAAAGCACGGATACCTGTGCTTTTAATTAAAAATCACAAACGCTATGACAACACTCACATCAACCAAACCATACTTGGTACGTGCCATACATGAGTGGTGTATGGATAATAATCTAACGCCACACCTTCTTGTCTCAGTCGATGCTAAAACCCGTGTGCCAATGGCTTACGTTAAAGACGGCGAAATTGTACTCAATCTTAGCTATACTGCTACCAAAGATCTTCACCTAGACAATGAGGCAGTTGTGTTCTCAGCACGTTTTGGCGGCATATCACAAAACTTATATATACCTATGCAAGCGGTTAGAGGAATCTTTGCCCGTGAAAACAGCCAAGGTATGTTTTTTGAAATAGACGCTGATTCAACAGATTTAGAACTAAATTTATCGGATGAAAACATAACTGAAACCACGTCAGATAAGCCTTTGGAGGCATCTGATAAAGTAAAAAGTAAAAAACCTACATTAACTATCGTAAAGTAGCTTAACTTTTAGCTAAAAGTCAGTATAATACGCAACTCAAATAAACGCCGGATTAGCTCAGTTGGTAGAGCAGCGCACTTGTAATGCGAAGGTCGTCAGTTCGATTCCGACATCCGGCACCAAATTCTTAGTAGTTACCCTTTTTATACATTTGACAGCAAGTCAAATTGTCAGCATAATCGCGGGTTCGGTTTGGAGGGGTGGCCGAGTGGTTAAAGGCGACGGACTGTAAATCCGTTCTCTCAGAGTACGAAGGTTCGAATCCTTCCCCCTCCACCATTATTTGTATTACATCGTGTAGTAAAGAAAAGTCGTAACGGTAATAGTTTGAGCCTGTAGGTGTTGGTTTTGATGGGTGCGCGGGTGTAGCTCAGTTGGTAGAGCTTCAGTTTTCCAAACTGAATGTCGCGAGTTCGAGTCTCGTCGCCCGCTCCAAGCGATTGAGTTGCAAAACCTTAATTATTAATTAAGCGCCCATGTGGCTCAGTGGCAGAGCACTCCCTTGGTAAGGG
>Ga0214167_1000011_pt1 | contig 139582 bp, 115 predicted proteins | sample TroBogypolimnion_45_FD_153006 | JGI IMG/M metagenome (GOLD analysis project Ga0214167, IMG submission 153006) | Freshwater microbial communities from Trout Bog Lake, WI - Practice 18AUG2009 hypolimnion v3 | ecosystem: Environmental > Aquatic > Freshwater > Lake > Hypolimnion/Profundal zone ... | reverse complement strand
AGGGTTTTTGTAGTATTTCTTGCACATTATACCATATATACAGATATTTACATCAATAATATCAAACTATTAACTGTTTTTGAGGTTAATCTATTTAACAACTTTAGTTTCATGTTCATGCAAAAGAAATCACAGTTGTATTTGTTTCTATGAATTAGCAGAAGTCCTGATTTAATTAGACAACTTGGGGAGTCTGACAACAAGTGAAGGTACGCATAAATTTTTCATCTATCCGTTTCAAGCTCATTGTCGGTGGTATATTGATTGTTATCATGCCCTTGGCATTGTGCGGTTATGTTGCAATAACCCAATCAGCTAAGACTGTCACCGAATTGAGTAAAACCAGTGAAAAATACATCGCTCAAGGTGTTGCTATGCAGGTATCCGCAACTCTTGATGGAGAATTGAAATTTGTCTCTGCTTTTACCCTCCGAAGTCAGGTTAGAAATACGGCTAAAACCGTTAACGACAAAGGGATCCAGGAAAACTCTGGCGTCATTGGAGCGATTAGGCAAGATCTGAAAAAACGTTTCGAACTGCTCCAGAAAAATTATGCGGGGATCTTTCTTGCAGATGCCTCAGGCATCATCTACGCTGAATCAGTTGAGGATGGCGAAAACATTAATAATTGGGAGATTCCTCAACAGCCCCTGTTTCAGGAAGCAAAGATTTCAAGAAAAACGGTGAGCGGCGAAATTATTCGTTCAAAAGCAACGAATGAACCCATCATGCCTATTTTCGGTCCGATTTTTTCCGATACCGGGATCTTTATAGGGGTGTTCGGCGCCCTTCTCAAGGCATCGGTCATCACTGACCTTGTGACTGCACACAAGATAGGGAATACGGGGTATTGCTTTATGATCAATTCCTCTGGGATTATGATTGCTCATCCGGAAGCAAAGTATATTCTGCAGCTTGATCTGAAGACAATTGCTGGGATGGAAAGTATCGTAAAAGCGATGCTGGCCGGTGAAGAAGGCTCAGAATCCTATGTCTTTCACGGAATTGATAAAGTGGCAGGGTACGTTCCCATTAAGAAAAAAGGGTGGTGTGTCGCCGCGACCCAGAATTCCAGTGAATTCCTTGCTAGTGTTATCTCGCTAAGAAACAACATTGTCGTTATTGTCCTCTTCTCGATTGTGATAATAACGATAATTGTTTTTCTGGCAACTGCCTCGATCACTCGCCCTCTCAACAAGGTAATCGAGGGCTTGGAGGATATTGCCAATGGGAAGGGGCAGGTGGCCCTTACTAAGCGTATTGCCATTACCTCAATAGACGAGATAGGGACGCTCTCTTTAAAATTCAACTCATTAATGGAGTCAATAAGCAACCTCGCGGTCTTTAAAAAAGTTATTGAGGAAGAGAATAGTCTTGATGAAGTGTATCAAAGAATAGGCGAATTGTTCACGCAACAACTCGGTATTGCTTGTTGCTCCATATACCAGGTAATGGACGCCAAGAGTGAGATGAGTTTAATCTATCAAAGCAGTTTTGACCCAAAGGAGATGTCTTGTCATCAATCTGTTTTCAATGATTGTGAGCTTTGCAAAGCAAAACGAACCGGTCATATAATAACCTCGATCACTTTCCCCTCAATTTGCAGGCAATTCTCTGAGCAAAACGGGCATAGCCACTATTGTCTTCCTATTTTAGTCGGCGGTGCGGTAGTAGCTGTTGTTCAGTTCATCTTTGATAACGCTGATAAATCGTTTGATATAAGGGAAATAGAGGATAAAATTTTCAAGGCCGAGCAGTACATAAATGAATCTCTTGCGGTCATCGAAACAAAACGGCTTATGAGTTCACTGCGTGATGCGGCTTTGGTCGACTCCCTGACAGGTTTGTATAACCGGAGATATCTGCAGGAATATACAGAAAAGATCGTTGCTGGGGTTCTGCGCAGAGGAAAAACGATAGGACTTATAATGTGTGATCTGGATTATTTTAAACAGGTCAACGATACTTATGGGCATAATGCCGGTGATATGGTTCTGAAAGCGACATCTCAAGTAATTGCACAGAGTGTCCGTGAATCGGATATCGTAATCCGTTTTGGCGGTGAGGAATTTCTGGCGGTCCTGCTTGACATCAGCCAAGACGAGAGCATGAAAATAGCGGAAAAAATTCGACTCAATATCGAGCAGCTGAAGGTTAAACTTCCGGAAGGTGTAATCCAAAAAACGATTAGCTTGGGCGTAAGTGAATTCCCTTCTGATACTGGTACGCTCTGGAGTTGTATCAAGTTTGCTGATGTAGCGCTCTATCGGGCAAAAACGGAGGGGCGCAACAGGTGTGTAAGATTTACCAAGGAAATGTGGCAAGAAGATCAAGTTTAATTGGCGGAATTAGGCGATGGGCAGCCAGAGAGCCGAGATAAAGATAAATTCAACCACTTTTTTAATCTTAAAGTCGTAGATTTACACTGTCCTGACCATTTTTCTTCCAAGGAATAGAGATTTGCTCTGCCAAGGTTAAGTCACCTGAAAGTTCATCGAGTTGCCCCCCCCTGAAGTGTAAATGCGTGCGGATCATGACAAGCATTAGATTAGACGCTAACAAATCAATAGAGCCGATCGCTGCTCTCCGGCGGATTTCGTCGTTGGTAATTTTTAATTGAAAAGCATACCTCACAGGCCAACCTTATCTCTGGTTCTGCCCTTCACCGCTCATCACCACCAACCCTTCGTTTTTATGGTATAATAACTTGTGAACTATTTCCTATTTTCTTAAATAGTTAAGGTGTGGATAAAAATGACACCAGAGATTCCTGCCACTATTAAAACTGTTATGCGACTATGGGCGACGATCATCCTTGTTCATTGTACGAAATTATCGACAGAATGTTTCTCGAAAGGTAACATTCTGAACTTGTATGCGTTCGATCCACTTGGGAAAGAACTGTACGCTGCCAGATAGATATACCACAACAAGGAGCGCATTGTCATGGCAATGACCGTCGAAATCAAAGACAACAGACTCTGCATCGAAATTGATCTTGAAAAACCATATCTATCATCCTCCGGCAAGACTCTTGTGGTTGCCAGTACCAGTGGAAATACCGTCACCACTGTTGAGATGGACGCCCTTTCAAACAACTACCCATGAAGAGTCTCGATCCATCTGATAGCTTCCGTCCTGCTGCTCGAATACATGCTGGATGATCCAATACTGGCCCTGCATTTTGGCAGATAGTCAATACTCTATGCGTAAAAAATGCACTTGCGACTGTTGAAAAAGCTGGTACATTGCTGTCTACTCCGGTGGCGAATCTTCTTGTCTTTTCGCCTGAGGGAAAAATAGCCGAGACCAGGATAAAGATACTGGTATCGGCATAACTGAAAATGATCTCAACCATCATTTAGAGATAAATGGGCTTACAATCCTAGCCTTGAACCTATGCAACTCACCAGCTATCTGTGACAATAACATCAGCAACCTTTTTGGGTCTGGTTTTTTTCGTAACCCTTTCTTTATCTTTTGTTCCCCGAGCCCAGGCTGAGGCGGTCTTTAAGAATCCAGGGATTCCGGAATCGGAAACCATCGAGCTTTCGGATCGGATCGATCAACGGACAGGGTATGTCCTTACCAGAGTACGTATCTCTGTTCAGCAGGAAAACGAGAAGAAGATCTATCTTATCCAGGCAGCAGAAGGAAATCTTTTCGAAAACACGATAAAACTCGATTATGACCATCTGACCACGATTTCGGAATATAGGTATGATAGCAAAACCGGTCAGCTTGTAGAATCATATCTCAACAACGGCGAGGGAAAAATCCATTTCTTCAATAAAGAAGAAGGAATCGACAAACACTTCACCAATAATGACACAAACATCTACTCACGTTACGCCTATTTTTTGTCCTTTGAAGGGTTCCCTTTTGAGATAGGGAAAAGTGTCTCTTTCTCGTCCTATGTCTCCGAATATGGCGACGCGCTGCCCATGAAACTTTCCTGTATTGCTAAAGAATCCGTTACAGTGAAGGCAGGCACGTTTGAGTGTTACAAACTGGAATTGTCCGTTGCAGGATGGCAGGCGCTTTTTTCGTCTGACAAATACTACCTCTACTATGCGGTGGAAAAACCGCACTTCTTTGTCAAATACGAAGAAAAGGACAAGGATGGCAAATGGTATGCCAATGAATTCATCCGGGTAATCAGATAGATGGAGAGGGTCTATTCTCTTTCTCTGCACGATCTGAGGATTTCAGAAGGCCGAAAGGGTATCGGCATCATCGAGGGCTTACGAAAACATTTTCAAATTCCGCTGACCATCCACCTGGTCTTTGATGAAGACCTGACCGCGCAACCCGAATTATCAAAGTATTTACTTGAACAAATGCGAACCGGCAGTCTCGAACTTGTGTTTCATGGAATTACGCATACCTGCTCAAAACGTGTTTGGGAACCTTTAGCCTTTTTTCATAAATATCAAGCCGAATACCTGGACAATGATGCGGAACATCGCAAAGCAACAAGGAAGAGTTTTGCCGCAAATAGATACGACATGAAGATGAATATGGGCATCTGTCCACCCTGTTGGCTGTCCAGCAGGGAAAACACTAGCCTTTTTGAATCATTTCAACCCCTCTATATCGAAAAACTGCTCTTTCTGCATTACCCGGATAAAAAGGTTCTTTCACCTGTTATTTCTTTGGGGAGTCCCAGCAGGGTTGAGGCATACTGCCTGAAAATTCTGGCCGGCACAATCTCTTTGATTTCTGGCCTATTTCACCTAAACCGTGTTCGGATAGCTATGCATGTTTGTGATCTCAATATGGAAACATCCTGTCGTTTTTTTGATGAGAAAATCTCAACATTCAACAGGAGAGGTTTTAGACCGGTTCTTTTACGGGAACTCAAGTAGTCGGCGCCTGCTCTCTCTTTAATAATTTTACGTACAGTTTTAGCATCTTTTCTGCCTGAACCTCCATTGTCCATGATTCTGCATGCCGTTTTGCCCCCATAGCCTTTGCCTTGTGTATTTCAGGGTTGTTCAACAAGAGTTGCACTTTCTCGGCGAACTCGCTTTTATCATCATCAACCATGAAACCGCCGGCGTCACCTCCCATCACCTCACGGGTACCCATTTTGCCGATGGCAACCACCGGTGTCCCGCAAGCCATAGCCTCAAGTACGACCATCCCCTGACTCTCTACCTTGGACGCAAAAACAAAAATCTCCGCTCTTCTGTAAAAATTTTGTAGTTTTTTCCTTTCAATATAGCCGGTAAAAAGAATTGAATCTGAAAGCCCTGAGTTCTTTGCATAGTCTTGAAGATCCCTCTTGGCCGGTCCATCTCCGCCGATAACCAGCATGAGATTTTTGAAATGCGGAGCCAAACTTGCAAAGACATCAATAAGGAAAGGGATGTTTTTTTCCTTGCCAAGTCGTCCGGCAAAAAATAAAAACCTTTTCCCCTCAAGAATGGGAAAAACATCAATCTGGAACGGTACGTCACGGTGCCAATTATCAGGAAAAACACACCTGTCAATCCCGGTTGGAATAACCTTGATGGGACTTTTTACAAAATAGAGCCCCAGCAGGAGTTCCATCAATGATGTGGGGACAACCAGCATATCTGCCTTATTGTAAATGAACCGCATATATAAACGGCAGCAGAGGTGGGCGATACCGGCAGGTATTACAGGGATATAGTGATCAACAATATTTTCCCAGTTGGTATGCGCGGTCATCACCAGTTTAATTCTTCGTTTCCTTGCATACGAGGCAGCTATCTTGCCCAGGGCAAATTCGGTATGGACGTGAATGATCTCCGGTTGCAGATGGTCGAGCAAGGCAAATATTTTCCTCTTCTCAGACCTGCACACTAATCGATTTTCGTCATTGAACAGTATTTTGTGTGATTGAAAACGATGTACATCCTGAACATCCTCATTTTGATCATATTCGACGGCGCCTGGATAGTCGGGCACAAAAATAATCACCCGGTGCCCCAGGAGACAGAGGTGTTTCTTAAACGCATCGACTGAGACCGAGACCCCACTGCTGGAAGGCCAGTATTGATCCGAAAAATAAGCAATATTCATAAGGTTGGTAAGTTATCAAAAAAATAGAAGAAGTCAAGAGTCCTGTCGGCACAACATTTGGCGCCGGAGCAGAAGGGTCCATTATAAGACTTCAACTCGAATTGCAACAGACTATCATGAATAGATGAGTTGTTATTGAAGGCGGTAAAAAAGACAGACATCAAGCATTAATATTGCCATTTCAAAGAACCAGCTCGATCACTATTGCGTCAAGTTAGGATTTCTACTATTGCTCTTAGGGGCGAGGAATCTTCCGCCCCTAAGAGCAATCTATCCTGAATATTTTATCCCGAAAAGCGCGATTAGGAACCATTGACGGAATCGCTAAACCGTCCAACATCTCCAACATCAAGAGTTATCGAAATTCAAGTGTACCTGATTAATGAGCAACCGGTCTATAAAGGTGAGTTCATGGTTTCCAGAGAAAAACGCTATTACCTCTTCGTCACAGAGGCCTGTCAGCCGTGAAATTCGTTCAAGCCCGTTGAAGAACCACCTTTACCATCCTGGCTTCCACTACGCTTCCTCAAGACAGTTCTGTTCAAAATTTGTCTACGAAACGTATTGGGCTGCTCTTGGGGTTGAAATTGGAACCCTTGAATCTTTCCAGACAATACTTAACAGCCTGCCAGATACGCCACTCCTGTTTTGACGTATCTGGTTCTTGGGCAGAATCCCGTGGGCGCGACTTACTGTAACTCCAGCAAGTCAGCTTACATCGGTCCAACTGGAAACGGTTTGTGAACCACCTGGTTCCTCAGGCTTTTATCCAGGTTTTTCTCAAAATATAAAAAAGTTGCGTAAGTTATGATTCAAATGTGGTAACTATCCAGTTTCTACTAACAAATCAGGTGAGATATAATGGACAACACGATAGAGATTAAAGCCGCTCGAGTCAAATTTATCGCGATGGCGGTAAGCTATTGCCTGGGAGTTTTTAACGACAACTATTTCAAACAGGCTGCAATGTTGATGGCGGTTTCGTCCGGTCTTAGCCATCTCCAGGGTACTGCAACCGTCCTTTTTGCGTTGCCGTTTATCCTCTTTTCCTCTGCAGCCGGATGGTTTGCCGACCGGTTTCCGAAACGAGGTGTCGTGATCTGGTCCAAGGCCATGGAACTTGTGGCAATGCTCATTGGCGCCGTCGGGGTGATTACAACAAACTGGTCCTGTATCCTGACAATGCTTTTCATTATGGGTATACAGGCAACCTTTTTCAGTCCGGCCCTGAATGGTTCTATCCCCGAACTCTATCCAATTTCATACATTCCCAAGGCCAATGCAATCCTGAAGCTCGTCACAACTCTCTCGATTCTCCTCGGGATAGCCACTGCAGGGATTTCCCTCGATAAAAGTCCCCTGAGTGTTGGTGATTTCAATCCTGGCAGGCTTTTGGTGGCCATAGTTGTGGTGCTGGTGGCGGCCTTTGGCCTTGTTGCCAGTTTTGGGGTTCACAGTCGACCAGCGGCAGCAAAAAACAAGCCTTTCCCCTGGTTCGGGCCTCTGAGTTCCCTGAAAGACATGGCTTCGATTTGCTCTGATCGACAGATGCTGATTGCCTTCTTTGCCGATAACTTCTTCTATTTCCTCGCCACAATCGTGGTGTTGACAATCAACACCATTGGCCTCCGGCAGCTTGGTTTTTCGCAGACTGTTACGAGTCTTCTTTCTGTGTCGCTGATGCTTGGAGTCTGTGTCGGCTCATTTTTGGCGGCCCGTCTGGTCACCATGGAGAGATGGTCCGGATTGCTGTGTCAATCGGCTATGGGCATGGCTGCAGGGTTATTCATGGCTGGAGCGACCATTCTTCTCCCGGCTTCCGTCCGGCTGATCTGGATAGCCGTTGCGCTGACTGCTACCGGGATCTCCGGCGGTCTTTTCCTTATTCCGGTGGCGAGCTACCTCCAGGTACAGCCAAGGGATTCCGATAAAGGGAAGGTGCTGGCCGCTGTCAATTTCAGTGGCTTTATTGGCATTATGCTGGCAGGGACGGTTTTTACAGGCCTCGATTCAATCTTTTCACCAGCTATGGTGATGATCTGCCTGGGATGTTTTGCCTTGCTTGCCGCCTGGGGAATCCATGTGGTCAAGAATCCGGAGTTTAACCCTATCCCTTCAATATTACTATTATTGTTCAGATTTGTTATTGGCTTGCGCTACCATGTCGAGGTTATCGGGCTTGCCTCGATCAATAAGGAAGAAGGGAAAGGCATTCTCTTTCTTCCAAACCATCAAGCTCTTATTGACCCTGTGATTGTCATGTCAACCCTCTATCCTGGTTTTCAACCGCGGCCGTTGGCAGATGCCGATCAGGCCAATATGGCGGGAAATCGATGGATAATGCAGCAAGTCAGGCCCATTACCATCCCTGACTTGAATAAGAACGGGCGGGACGGCAAAGACAGGGTTAAAGAGGCCCTGCGGGAGGTGGCAAATGGATTACAGGCCGGCGACAATATTCTGCTCTACCCTTCCGGCCGTCTTTGCCATAACGCCAAAGAGGATTTGTCTGGAAACTCTGCGGTCGAATATGTCCTGGAAAACGTGCCTGACGTCCGTACCGTCCTGATTCGAACCACCGGTTTGTGGGGGAGCAGTCTCAGCAGGGGCCAAGGCTCGGAACCTTCTCTTCAAAAAAACTTTGGTCGCTTCATACGATTCTTCTGTGCCAATTTCCTCTTCTTCGGGCCGCGCCGGAAGGTGACGCTGGAACTGGTCGAAGATACCACCTTGCCGAAGATGAAGGGCCGTCAGCAGATTAATTCCGCCCTCGAAACGTTCTACAATACCCGAGTGCAGGCCAATACGCATGTCCCCTATTTTTGGTGGCAGGGCCGGATTCCGGTAGTTATGCCCGAACCTGAAAAGAAGAAAGTACATGGAGATATAGCAAATGTCCCCGAGGCAACCCAGCAACTGGTGCTCGAAAAAATCGCGCAATTAGCTGGGCACAAGGTGAGTGGAAACGACCGGTTGACCAACGATCTAGCTCTGGACAGCCTGACTATGATGGAGTTAGCCGCCTGGCTGGAGAGCGAGTTCGGGATGCCTGTCGACGATCTTTCAGCCCTGGTAACTGCGAATGACTGCATCCTGGCCGCTGCGGGGCAAATTTTCCATGCTGGACCTGCACTGAAAAAACCGCTGCCGGAGAAATGGTTCCAGGGCTCAGGAAAACGCTTGGCTTTGGACCAGCATGCGACCATCACCGATCTCTTTTTAGCCCAAGCGAAACGGTCTCCTGGGAAAATTATCCTGGCTGATCAACTTGTCGGAGAAAAGACCTATCGCCAGGTTGTGACAGCAATCTTTGTGTTGAAACCGATCCTGGAAAAAATACAGGTTGAGCATATTGGTATCATGCTGCCTGCCTCGGTCAGTGCAAGTATAATCTATTTGGCTGTCCTTTTCAGCGGAAAGACCCCGGTGATGATAAACTGGACGACCGGTGTCGGCAATGTTCAGCATGGTCTGGAATTAACCGGAGTGACGACTATTGTCACCGCCCGTGCATTGTACCGGAAGCTGACTGGTCAAGGTGTCGATCTGTCGGCGGTCAATACGGACTGGTTGTTCCTGGACGAGATTGTACCTATGATCCCGTTTCATAATAAGATCCGTGCAGCATTACAGGCCCGATTTTCGATGGATTCTCTTGGAAAGATCAAGGCATCGAAGATTGCCACTATCCTCTTTACCAGTGGTTCAGAGGCGCGTCCGAAGGCGGTGCCACTGAGCCATGAGAATATCATCGCTAATTTGCGGGATTTTTCCTCTATCGTTTCGTTTACCGATGACCAGCGGCTTCTCGGTATGCTGCCGCCGTTTCATTCCCTCGGTCTGGTGGGTACAATCATCCTGCCTCTTTGTCTCGGCCTGAAGACTGTCTACCATGCTAACCCAACTGAGGCGACGATCCTGGCCGGACAGATCGAACGATATAGAGTTTCTATCGTCATCGGCACACCCACCTTCTTGCTTGGGATTATTAAGGCAGCCTCGAAGGAGCAGCTGCAGAGCTTGAGGCTGGTTTTCACCGGCGCGGAAAAATGCCCTGAAAATACCTACCAGGCATTAAAGAAGATAAATCCAGCAGCCACGCTATGCGAAGGATATGGGATTACCGAGTGCTCGCCGCTTGTCAGTATTAACCGGGTTGAAGACCCACGTCCGGGGACCATCGGTCGGATCATGCCGTCGATGGAATATGCCATAATCGATCCGGAGACGGACACCCGGGTGGAAATTGGCCATCAGGGGATACTGCTTGTACGCGGTCCGAATATCTTCGCTGGGTATCATAGGGACAGTAAGGGTGCTGGCTTCCATAAATTCGATGAAAAAAGCTGGTACAACACCGGAGATTTCGTCAAAGAAGACAATAACAGGACGCTGACCTTCTGTGGTCGCAAAAAACGATTCATCAAGCTGGGAGGGGAGATGATCTCTTTGCCAGCCATTGAAAACGCCCTTTTAAAGCATTTTGCAGCCGATAACGGCAATGGCCCCTCTCTTGCGGTGGAGGCAACGCCAACCGATGAACGGCCAGAGATAGTGCTGTTTACAACCTTGTCCGTCACCAGGGAAGACGCTAACAGCGGGATTAAAGAGGCGGGTTTGTCGCCATTGCACAATATCAGGATCATGCGGAAGATTGACACGATCCCGGTCCTCGGCACAGGGAAGACCGACTATAAACTGTTGCAGAATATGATTGCTGTGTGATTGCTTAAACAGCAAAATACTCCGGAAATCCCTATGAAAAACCTTACGTGCAGCCGGATTTTGGGCATGTTCTCGCCGGGTTGCACTGCCCATCGTATCCGGGGTTTGCATCCTTTGTCACTGGCCATTCCTTCCTCAGGAGTATGCATATAAACTTGATGCGTCAAACATTAACTTAACATTAGCAAAATCCCGGATGTTATTGCGCAACTCCACTCAATTCAGGTGTCCGGGATCATTGGAATGAGTGTCCGGGATCAAATTTGACAGAAATCAGAAAAATGACAGGCTTGTTCTTGTCTTTTTCTGTAATCCGGAATTTTATTCCGTAATGATGGTATTTCTGGTTGTATTGGCATGAAGTTTGCTTCTTCTGTTTGTGAATTGTTAGTTTTTTCTTTGCAAGAACGCAATCAACAAAGAGGAGAAACATCTTTATGAAAAAATATATCACAGGAATAGCCGCAGGGTTGATGATCCTGGGGATTGCCGGAGTTGCTCAATCAACAACATTCATCTTCAGTTACAATGGCGCTATCTTTGGAAATTCGGATTACGGATCTGGTTCTCTTGTTGCTACTTACGTAGGCGACGGTGAATATGATGTCACAGGCGGAACCGTTACAGACAGTAAATACGGTACAATCAATCTCTTTGTAAATCCCAATCCCATGAGAATATCGTATAGCCCTGATGGTTTATTTTATTATGACAATGTCTTATACGCAAATGCCGGACAATATCTGGATATCGGCGGCTTGCTTTTTGTCAATCAAAACGGGCAAGAACTCAACCTTTGGGGGAACGGGATAGACCAACCGTATTCTGCATTTTTTGCACTGGATGGATCACAGGGGGACTCCTATGAGTCATCACTCTCTGATATGTCATTAACCTATGTCAATTTCACCGTAGATCCGTCTCCTGTCCCTGAATCCGCAACCTTGCCTCTTTTTGGCGCTGGCTTAATCTGCCTTGCTGGAATGGTGCGGAGGAAACAAACATTGATTTGATCAATATTCAGAGCAAGAGAAGGGCATGGAATCGACCGCTCCATGCCCTTTTTTGTTAATAAGTGACAATAATTGTCATTGTTGCCTTGCCTGTATCACCCAACCGGGGACGCTTTGCGCTTCCCGCAATCACCCGCCGACATTCTTTTCCTGATCTTGGAACATCGGGTTAACCATCTTGCCGCTTATGTCCTTGATTGCAGGCTCAGCATTGACACCCTTGACCTGCTGCTCACGAACCGGCGCTATCGACTCGACCAGATTTGTCAGATGCGCCAGTTTCGTCAGGAGGTCCGCATTTGCCCTGCGCTGATCCGCGATGAATGCGTCAAGCTTGGCTTCTATCTTTTGTGTATCTGACATGCGTAGCTCCTTGTGCATGAACGTCTCGTTCTGATGCCGGCATTTCAGGAATGGTGGTTCAGCATCAGATCTATATCTTCCTGGAGGGCCTGGAGGTCTTCTTCATGCTCGACCTCATCCTGGAGAATCTGCAGCGCCATGTTGTATGTGACCGGGTCCTTTTCACGGGTCTCAGCCAACATGGTATTGTAGACGGTGATGGCGCACTGTTCCCCTTTGATGTTTTGCTGGAGGAGTTGCACTACAGAGGGATCTTCCGGGGCATCATAGCCGCAATTGGAGAAAGTATACCATAATTGAGGGCTCGTTGCCGGCGTGCCGCCGAGTTGAATTATACGATTGGCGACAAGATCTGCGTGGCGTAATTCATCGGTGGCATGCTGCAGCAGTTCGGCTATGACCGCTTCTTTCATCGGTCCCTTGGCGATTTTAGCGCCAAGCCAGTACTGATAGTAGGCCAGCCATTCATCGGTAAACGCCTTGTTCAGCGATAATAAAATCTTCTCGGTGTTGACGCCAACGATTTCTCTTCCTTTTGTTCCCATGGCAGTCTCCTTGTGTTGTGGGATAGTATGAGGAATACTGGAAAACTTTTTATACAGGAACCAGCAGCAAGGGAATGATCGAGCGGCTCGTCACATTCGGTGTGGCGCTTCCCGACCAGAAGGCATCCATTCCGGTTTTTCCATGGGTTGCCAGAATAATCAAGCCGGCTTGTAACTGTTCAGCCGTGCTGGTTATAATTTTGGCTGGATCGCCGCGGTAGACAACGGCAGTTGCCGCAAGCCCCTTGGCCTGTAACGAAGCAGTTAGCCGGTGCAGGTATTCTCTGGCCTCCTGTGCGGCCAGGTCGAGCAGGACGTGCGTTGCTCCGGGATGCATCTTCGCTTTGGCGGCCTCTTCCCCTGATAAGGTATTGAATTTGTGCACCACCATAAGGAGATTGAGCTCGGCCTTACAGATTTGCGCCAGACCGGAGGCGATCAGTAAGCTGTCTTCGTGCTCAGGGTTGCCATCCAGCGTTACCAGTATCTTGCTCCATGAGAATATGCGTGTTCCTGTGGTCTGAACAGGAGGGACAAGCAATACAGGGGTTTTATCAAGCCCTGCCACCTGCTGGGCGATTCTTCCGAACATGAAGCCGCGCACCCCCCCGCGGCCATGGGTGCACATCACAATCAAATCGGCGCCCATTTCCTCCACATGGCCAACGATGCTTTTGGCGACGTCGCTGACTTCACTGCTGTGCACATGCTGTTGAACGGGGATGTCATCGGTAAAGGATGCAGAGGCAATATCCATGAGATATTTTTCTGCCTCTTCGGGATTCGTCAGATGACGTTGTCCGTGGATTTCCTGCGGCGCACCGTGCTCAATCACATGGAACAGGGTAACCGATGCGCCAAAGATTTTTGCCAGGGACGCAACGGCAGGCAGTGTTGCCTCTGCCATGGGTGATCCATCGAGAGGGACTAAGAGATGTTTGAACATGTTACACTCCCGTTATGAAGACCTGATAAACCAGGAATACATTTAAGGCTAAAATCAAGGCTGCTGCTATGCTGGCAAGCGCCGTTGTGGCTGGATGATTAACCAGAACCCCCATCACGTTTTTACGTCTTGTGAACATGATCAAGGGGATAATTGCGAACGGCAGGCCGAAACTGAGCACAACCTGGCTGATAACCAGGGTTCGTGTCGGATCCAGGCCAAGACTGATGACAATCAAGGAGGGGATAATCGTGATCAGACGGCGGATCCAGACAGGGATCTTCTTTTTCAGAAAACCCTGCATCATGACCTGACCGGCCATTGTCCCCACAGCAGAGGAAGACAGGCCGGAAGCCAGGAGCGAGATGGCAAAGATCCAGCTTGAAGCCTTTCCCAGTAAAGGTTCCAACGTGCGATGCGCAACTTCAAGGGTTCCGACATCGGTCATCCCATGCTTGAAGAACGTCGCTGCCGCCATGATCAGCATGGCCATATTGACGAGGCTTGCCAGGCCCATGGCAAAGAGAACGTCAATCATTTCAAAGCGAAACAACCGTTTTAATTGTCTCGGATCCTTGACAACAATGCGTCCCTGGGTGAGGGCCGAATGCAGATAGATCGCATGGGGCATCACCGTCGCGCCCACGATACCTGTTGCAAGCAGGATGCTTTCTGATCCGGAAAACAGCGGGACAACCGAATGGTATGCCAGTTCACCCCAATTCGGCTTATCAAGAATGGTTTCCAGCAGATAGCTAATCGCAACAACGGAGACTAAGGTTGTAATAACAGCCTCAAGCGGCCGAAAGCCGTATCGCTCCAGGCCGAGGATGAGAAAGGTCGCAATAGCAGTCAGGATTCCTGCAAGCCAGAGGGGGATGTTGAACAAAAGGTTAAACCCGACCGCGGCACCTATGAATTCTGCAAGATCGGTTGCCATGGCCACGATTTCCATCAAAAACCACATCATAATGACAACAGGGCGCGAATAATGATTGCGGCATTGTTCCGCCAGGTTCAATCCTGTGGCAATACCCAGTTTGGCAGCCAAAGACTGGATCAGCATAGCTGTCAGATTGCTGGCGACTATGACCCACAGAAGGGTGTAGCCGAACTGTGCCCCGCCCTGGATATTGGTGGCAAAGTTGCCGGGATCGATATAGGCGACACTGGCAATAAAGGCTGGACCCATAAAAGGGAGAATTCGGGACAGCCATCCTTTGTTGCTCGTTTCAGACAGCACCTCCAGAGCAGTGTCTACTGTCCCGCCGATTTTTGTCTGCGGCGGTATATCGGTTTCAGGCATGATTGAGTACCAAAGGTTATAAAAAATATGCTCTAGAATTGATTGATCATAATTGAATGACCAGTACAGAATAATAGTACATGCAGAGTCCTCTTCAGGTCAAAAAAAAACAACGAATGGCCCCTCGATGAGTCTTTGCCGGTAACGCAATTGGGGCAGGGAAAAAGAAGATCATTTTTTGCCATGTGCCTGGCTGACTGCAAAGAACTCGGCAATGGCAATACATTCAAGGCCAAAGGGGAAATACCCTAGATATCCCAAAACCGGCATTTCAAATATCCTGAATCGATCGACATAGGGGATACTGTACATCCATTTGGCCAGACTGTAATAATTCCACATCTCCCAGAAAAATCCGCAAATCAATGCTGCCATCGCTGAAGAGAGAGCGGGACGCCAGTCACCATCCGCCATTGCTGAAAATATACTGGTCAGTCCTGCCATTCTCTGCAGGGAGGTAAAAATGAGAAGAGGGGCAATCCAGACCATTGAAAAGAGCTGGTCGGGCCATACGACAAGCCCCACCAATCCCGAGCATCCGGCTAAAAATACCGACCAGGAAAGCAGGAGAGATTCGGACTTCCATATCTTGGGCAATCCATGAAATCTTTGTTTGAACCACCATGTGTTGGCGATCACGGTCCGGGTCGTGTATACCGCAGGCAAAACGGTACAAAAAGAGAGGGTTGCATGCATACTGTAGCGTATTGGTCCGTAGTCGACTCCGGTATAATACCAACTGTGCACAAACTGGTTCAGGTATTCAAAATACCACCAGAAAACAGAACTAACCGGAAACAGCGTCAGGAAAAACCCTGGTTTGTTCAAGAGAGGGCAGTTGCCGGACTGCCGGAAACACAAGGCATTCGCAACAAGGATGTATGAAAACCATAAAGGGATGTATGTGTGACGTTGAAAAAAAACGAACCAGGGCATCCTTGTCCAGGCAAGAAACCAGGATGCAAGTAAGATTCCCGAAGCAAGCCAACCCCACCAGGGGAGACGCCGTTTCCCTGGCGGGGGAGCCAAGGAGCAAACCGGTCGCGATTTCCGGGACAACATTCCGATAATGCTGAAAGTTCCAATCGCTACGAAAATATAAATTGTAAAGACTGGCCATGAAAATGGCTCGTGCGCAGCAGGTCTTGTTAACGGTGGAAATGTGAGGAGGGCCGACCGGTCTGGCAGATACATTCCGAGCAAGGGCAGTCCCAGGACGAGGATAGTGAATGCGGCCAGAATGGATGTTTTTCTGAACATATTGACCCGTTTTGGAAATGCTCAAGAATATCTACGAAAAATCAGCGTACGATTGAAGCGCTCTCCAAAATTCTACCCCCCTATCGTGGAAAACTCCAAGAAAGAAGTCTCTCTCGTATTTTTTTGCAAAACATTATATCGGTTCGTGCATAAGAAGAGTCCAGCAGGTAAAAAAAATGGGCCTGCCGCAAAAGCGACAAGCCCAATATGTAAAAGCCTGAATTCATTCAGACCAGTATGCCATTTCATCAACAAGAGCCGCATAATCTAACGCGTTTGTAATGATATGTCAACGCATAAAGATGTTTTTCTTGTCGGGCGTGAAAAATCCTGAAGAAGGTAGTCGGAGATCCAGGAATATTTCCGTAAGTCCCCGATCTTTGGGGAATGTGAGGAGGTACTGTTTTTTGTGGCTAAAAATGCTCGGTAAAGCCAAGATAGACCCCGCGCCGAGGACCGTATTGCGGAGCGCCGACACCGATGCCTGTTCCGTCACGCAGCACATAGATCTGGTCCAGAACGTTAATCACCGAGGCCCGCACGTCAAATGAGCCAAAACTATGCATTGCACTGAAGTTGATCTGGTAATATGAGGGCAGGTTGACGGTATTGGCAAAGCCTGCGCGCAATCCCGTTCCGAAGAGGTAATCGGCTCCCACTGTCGTGCCTTCAGGGAATCGCCAGCTTGCGCCGCCCGACGAAGTGTATTTCTGCTCATGGTCCAGAGCAATCCAATTGTTTGCGATATAGGCGAGTTCGGCCGAGGAAAAATTGTATTGTCCCGACGCGACGTCTTTGCCCTGGGCATTGCCGTACGCCCCGTTGAAATAGGCGTGCAATGGCCCGCTCTTGTAATTGGCCGTGAACTCTATCCCGTCGTTGCGGCCCTCGGCATAATTGAAGTCCGAAAAAATCAGGGCCGTGCCGAACTGCCCTTCATCCAGCAGATTTGTCGAGCGGCTCAGATAGGCATCGAGTCCCAGGGTCAATGCATCGTTGGCCTCCCATTGAAAACCAGCATCGTAATAATTCGTACGCTGCGCTTTGACCTGGGTGTTGACATTACTTGGCAGCGCATTCGTCGTGCCCTGAAAAGCGGCAATGTCGGTGGCCGAGATCAACTCGGTGGACGGCGGCAGAAAGTAGCGCGCATAACCCGAATGGAAGGAGAGCGAATCCGTGAGCGCGTACACCATTCCCAGTCTCGGACTCAGCTGATTATCGTTCAGGTACCCATTTATGAGGTCATAACGCAGGCCGCCGTTGATGGTCAACCGGTCCGTTACATTCCAGCGGTCCTGCACATAGCCTGAAAGCGTGCTCTCGGACAGGTTATTGTTGTCGACGATCGTGATGGGAACATCGCTGGTTTGATTTCCATCCGAATCGGTGGGAAACGTGAGTGAACTGTTGTTTTGCACGACCGACTGCCGGTCTGTGTAGAGTCCGTACGACAGGGTTTGGTTATGCTCGATCCGGGTCGACATATCCAGCTGGGCCATCTCCGTGCGATTGCTGCGCCCGACAGTCGAGGCTACGCCGTTGTAGATCAGATCGCCGATCGGATCGGGATTGAAGTCGACCTCGCTGTAGCGCTGGCCGATGGAGAGCTGGTAGTTGGTCTGCTCGGCCTTGCCTTGCAGGGTGAGCACGTTGAAGTATGTTATCTCGTGCTGGTTTTCATCAAGATTGGCTGAGGGGTAATTCGAAACGCCCGAGAGGGAATAGGCCGGGGTCTGGCCGGGATTGTTCGGCACCTGGTACTGGTTGTCGGTTGCCCCGGACATGAATCGAATCTGGTTGGAGTCGGTGAAGGCATAACTCAATTCGCCGAAACCTCGCCTCTGCCAGCTCTGATCATGAATGGCGGACTCGGCAGGCGTCGGATTCTCGATCCCGATTTCATTTCCCAGGTAGTTGCCGGTGACAAAGTAACTCCAGCGCCCGCTTTGGCCATACAGCGTCACGGTCGATTCGAAGGTGTTGAAACTTCCTATTGTCATTCCGATGCTTCCGCCGTATCCGAGCTCCTTGCCTGTCAGGGTCGTGATATCGATGATGCCTGCCGTGCGCAGGCCGTACTGTGCCGGCAAGGCCCCGGTAAGCAGGCGCGTAGTCCCGATAATGGATGAATCCAGGGTCTGCCCGAATCCGGTAATGCTCTCCGGGATAATGACGCCGTCGATGCGATACTGGAGGTTGGCATGATCGCCCCGGACATGCAACTGGCCGAAGGAATCCTGCACGACCCCCGGTGCCTGCAGCATGACCTGGTTGAGCGGCGTTGCCGTTCCCAACGGCAGGTCCTGGATATCCTGGCTCTGGATGATATAGGCGCTGCTGCCGGTCGTGGGAGATATACTGTTGCGCTCCTGTTCCATTTGGGCGCTGATTGTGACGGTGTCAAGCTGGACGGGTGCTGTATCGGCAGCGGGTGTTGGGGTATTTTGCGCGTTGGGCGAGGTTTGAAATTCATTTTGACCGTCCTGCGCTTTTACCGGAATCGGGGTTACTGTCCATGCGGCAACCAAAGCAAGGGCTGCAGAACCGGCCATGAGAGGGAGCGTGCGTCTTTGCATGCGTATGTCTCCATTTCTTTGTTAGTAAATAATCGGGCAGGAATTCACGTGTCATAATGAGCGATGCTTTAAATGCAAATGCAAATGCAATTGCAATTGCATTGTAGATATCGATGGGCCTCTTGTCAATTGCAATTATTGTTGCAATAGTACATCTCGAAGGGTAGTGTATTAGTGAGGAGCTGAAATGATTAGACGAACAACAAGCCAAAAAAAAGCCATTCAAGAAGTTTTTCAGAAAAGCGATCGTCCCTTGGGGATTGAGGAAATTGTGTCCGCCGGACGTCAGATCATTGACTCTTTGGACCAATCGACCGTTTATAGAAATTTAAAACTTCTTGTTGAACAGGGATGGCTCCTCAAAATCAGCCACCCGGCGCTCGGAACAATGTATGAACGATCAGGAAAGGGCCACCACCATCATTTTCATTGCCGATTCTGCAACAAGGTTTTTGAATTACCGGGTTGCGCCTTAAATGAAGAGAAATTGACTCCCGCCGGATTTGTTACCGAAGGACATGAAGTCTTTTTGTTTGGAGCATGCGCTTCATGCAAAAATTAATCTGATCCGGCCATTGTATGAGGTTTCGGATATCTGAGTATGAAAAAACGGTCGGCACTCTTCATTCCTGATACGATCAGACGGCAATATCTCAAAACAGGAATTATTTTTACCGTTCATAAAAAAACGCTCACCTGGTACACCTCAGGAGAAGATTTTCTCAGATGCACGTACTCTTGGGCGCTTCAGAGCAGGGTCCGCCAGTGTCAGGGCGAACACCACCAACAACAACAAAATATCTCCGGCTTTTAAGCCGTACAAGGTGAAAAATCACTTGCCAGGAGTTGGCCAGCGGGGTAGGCTGATGCCTAACATTCAGGGTGCTCTTGTGGCGGATTGGCAGGACGGTTTGAGCGTGATAGGAAATTTCCCGTTATTTTGCAGGCTTTCCAAATAAAATCTCATTTTTTGGTACCGTGTATTCTTCCCTCGCAAGGCTCAAGTGCGATTTGGAGGATCTTTTGCAGGGGTGAAAAATCATTTGTTAGCCGGATGTATCAGCGAGATCCACTCTTCAGGAATTCACAGAAACGCTCTAACCAGCTTGTCTGGACCAGAATGACCAGCCTCAACGATACAAGCAAGCTCGTCATTTCAGTATGGCCTGTCCAGCATCAAAACGAGACTTTCGTATTAAAATATTTTATTTGAGGCAAAAGGGTATTTATGGGACACAAGACTGCTCCGTGCGGGTTTGCACTGTGTGCGGCCCTTTTCCTGGCAGCGGACGTATGGGCTGCGCATCCGCTCATAACCGATGATGCCGATACGCAGGGAAAGGGAAATTTTCAGTTCGAGATCAATGGAGAGTATGATCACGACAAAGATGATGGAATAACAACGACAGGCGGACAGGCTAACGCCGCCCTGACCTATGGGGTGAGCGATTGCTTTGATATGTCCGTCGGTATTCCGTATCGGTGGATCAAGCAAAAATCAGATGATCAACTCATCAGTTCCAGTGAAAACGGATTTTCGGATATATCCGTGAATGCCAAATGGCGATTTTATCAAAAAGATGGCGTAAGCTTCGCGATAGAACCCGGTCTCAGCCTTCCCTCCGGAGATTTCGGAGAAGGTCTGGGGGCAGGGAAGGTGGGATATTCTTTTTTTATAGTCGGGACCAGGGAGACCGGATCGTGGACCTTTCTTGGCAATATAGGATATATCAGAAATGAGGTCGATTCAGACATAGAAGAACTGAACATCTGGCATATATCGGCTGCCGCAATTTATGCACTGAACGACCAGTGGAAGATCGTCGGCAATTTGGTCGCTGAACGCAATACGGAAAAGGATTGCGACAATAATCCAGTTTCCGCGATAACAGGATTCATATATTCGCCAACCAAGGACATCGACCTGGATCTGGGCGTGAAACTCGGTCTCACTTCTTCAGCTACAGACTGGGCATTGCTGGCCGGCACAACCTTCAGATTTTAACCCGCCCTGTAATTCCCTTGCACAAAAAAAGGGCAGAACCGTTTATGGTTCTGCGCATTTTTGTGCCTTCAATATTGGGCAATGTTTATTGCAAGCCGACATTATCAGGTATGCCGGCGTCCGGTTTATCGCCATCTTGCAGGTTCCACCAGCCGCCCCCAAGGGCCTGAAAGAGAGCTGCCGTGTCGGCATACCGGTTGGCAAGGGCCTGTACGAGGTTGATCATGGCCTGCTGATAGGTCTGCTCTGCGTTCAGCAGTTCGAGTGAGCTGATATCACCCAGCTCAAGCTGACGGCGCACGATAGCAAGACTTTTAGCTGCGGCCCGTTCGGCCTTGACAGCCGCCTTCAGCGCATCCGCATCGGATTGGATGGCATGCAGGGTATCGGCGACATTCTGTAAGGCTGTCAGGACGGTGCTGCGATACTGGGCGGCAGCCTGGTCATAGGCCGCAACGGCTGCGCGTTGCCGGTGCAGCAGGGTGCCCCCCTGAAATACCGGCTGGGTTACATTGGCTCCCAGGGCCCAGCCCCCGGTACCCGAGGTAAAGAGCTGGCCGATGGCCGTGGCGCTGGAACTCAGATCGGCGGAAAGAGAGATATTCGGGAGCCGGTTGGAGATGGCAACACCGATTTCGGCGCTGGCCGCATGCCATTGCTCTTCCGCCATGCGCACATCGGGCCGTTTCTCAACAAGCCTTGCGGGAAGAAGCACCGGGAGCTCCTCCGGCAATTGCAGCGACGAGAGCTCAAAGGTCTGCGCCAGCGTCTCACCGGGATTCCGGCCGACGAGACGGGCAAGCAGGTCACGCTGTTGCGCCAGCTGTTTTTCAAGCGGAGGCAGCATGGCCTGCGACTGTGCCAGGGCCGTCTCCTGGCCTGCGATATCGGCTGTGGCGATTTGGCCCAGTTCGTACTGGCGCTGCATCAGCGCAAGCGATTGGGTCTGAATTTCTATGATCCGCTTTACCGCAGTCATCTGCCCGCGCAGGGACGCCTCCTGGACTGCTGCAGCGACCACATTGGAGGCCAAGGTTACATAGGTCGCCTCAAGCTGGAAGTGTTGTGCATCGGCCTGAGCCTTGAGAGACTCTACCTGCCGTCGTGTGTTTCCAAATATATCCGGAACATATCCAACAGTCACCTGGGCGGTATGCAGGTTGAAAATATTGCTGCCGGAGTTTAAAGGACTGGACAGCACCGCCGCTGTCTGCTGACGGGTGGGGTTGAAGTTGGCGTCAACGCTCGGAGAGTAGGCGCCCTGCTGGGCATAGACGTTCTCCCAGGCCTCGCGCAATGCGGCCTGCGCGGCTGTAAGATCGGGGTTGGCCTTGAAGGACTGCTGGATCAGGTCATTGAGCGGCTGCGAATGGAACAGGGTCCACCACTGGCCGGGGATGTCCCTATCCTGCATGAACCGCTGTGCTTCGCCTCCCTTGACGTCGGCCGAAGCGGTCTGTGCGGGAAACGGCTGCTCCGTATAGCTGTCTGTGCCGGGCGCCGCCGGTTTCTCAAAGTCGGGACCGACCGCGCATCCGGCCATGAGCATGAAGGATGCCAGGGATACGAAGGCAATGACACGCTTTACAAAACCATGGGAAGATGCAGGTAAAGGATGCTGCTCAGATCGTTGCATGCTTATGCCTCCTTTTTCTGCTGACGGAATTCAACCCAACGTTCCAGTACATAGTAGTAAGTGGGCAGGATGAGTAAGGTGAGCAGGGTTGCGATGACCAGACCTCCCACGACCACGGTGGCAAGATTCCGCTGCACATCGGTACCGACGCCGGTGGCCAGCGCCGCGGGCAGCATTCCCACGGTTGCCACGGTAGCGGTCATGAGCACGGGCCTGAAACGCTCAAGGGCGCCTGCGAGGACGGCCTCATGCAGTTCCAGACCATCCTCGCGCACGCGGTTGATGTTGGCGATCATGATGATGCCGTTTTGTACCGCAACGCCGAAGAGGGCGATGAAGCCGACGGAGCTGGCGACATTGAGTGTTTCTCCGGTGAGATGAAGAGCGATCAGGCCGCCCAAGGTGGCCAGCGGAACCACGCCTAAAATCAATAGGGCCTGGCGCAACTTTCCGAACTGTGCGAACAGGAACAGGGCCATCAGCGCCATAACCAGACCCATAATCAATATCAGGCGGGCCTGGGCGCGTTGCTGATTCTCAAACTGTCCGGCCCATTCAAGCCGGTATTGGCTGTTATCGAAATGCACCGACCGGGCGATTTTCTCTTTCGCTTCCACCAGGTAATCGGACAGAGCCCGGTCTCGGAGATCAATACGAACGAGCATGCCCCGGTGGCCCTGCTCGTGGGAGATGGTGCTCTCACCACTCTGCAGTCTGATATCGGCGACCTGCGAGAGCGGGACCTGCATCCCATCGGAAGTATTGAGGGTCAGGTTTCCCAGTGCCTCGGGACTGTTGCGGTAATTTTCGGGAAATCGAACCGTAATGGCATATGTCCGGTCGGCCACATAAACAGTGCCTATAGGGGCGCCGCCAACCCCGGTCTGGATCAGGTTGGTGACATCGGAGACGTTGATGCCGTAACGGGCGGTAGCGGCACGATCAATATTGACGACAATCTGCGGGATCGGGGGCTCCTGAAAGATCGAGGCTTCCGCCGTGCCCTGAATGCCATGCAGTACCTCGACGATTTCGCTCCCGATGCGGCGCAGCTCTTTGAAGTCGTTGCCAATAATCCGGATAACCAGCGGACTGTGCGCGCCGCCGATTGCATCGTCAATATTGTCGATAATCGGCTGGCTGATCCCGATCTCAAAGCCTGGCATTTTCTCGAAACGGGCATTGAGGCGGCGGACAAACATCTCCTTGGTCTCGCCTTTCGGCCATTGATCATAAGGTTTCAAGCCCACAGGGGCTTCAATATGAGAGGGGGTCCAGGGATCAGTGCCGCTGTCATTGCGGCCCACCTGGGTAATGGCATAGGAGACCTCGGGAAATTCTCGCAGCGTCCGGCGCAATTCTCCGGCCATCTCGCTGGCCTTGTCCAGGGACAGTCCGGCTGGCAATTGTACCTGCAGCCAGAGTGCGCCCTCGTCAAGATCGGGTAGGAATTCTCTTCCCGTGGTGGCGCCCAGGATGACCACGGCGACCAATGCTGTAAAGCCGATCGTAATCGCTATCTCAGGGGAAGTCAGCATGCGTTCTAGTGTCCGCTTGAAGGCGCCCTGAAGCCATTGCAGCGGTTTGTTGTCGAAAACCGACCCTGGCTTCCGGAAGGCCCAAAAGGCCAGGCCGGGAATCAATGTAAAGGCACAGAGCAGAGCGCCGAAGAGGGCATAGCCGACTGTGTAGGCCATGGGCGAGAACAGTTTGGCCTCGGCATGTTCAAAGGAGAAGAGGGGCAGGTAGGCCGTAATGATGATTAATGTCGCAAAAAAGATCGGCCGGGCCACCTGGGTCGTTGCAGTCAGGACATCCTGTTGGGTCAAGGCGATATCGGGAGTCGCTTCACGCCTGCGCAGGATGGACTCGGTCACAACGATGGCGCCATCCACGATGATACCGAAGTCTATCGAGCCCAGAGAAAACAGATTCGCCGGCATTTTGGTGAAATTCATGATGATAAAAACAACCACAAGCGCAAACGGAATGGTCACTGCTGCAATCATCGCGCTCCGGGGGCTGCCAAGAAACAGGATCAACACGATGCAGACCAGGCCTACGCCCTCCATGACGGTATGGGAAACCTTGTGAACCGTTAACTGAACGAGATCGTCCCGGTCTATGTAGGGAACAATACGGACTCCCATCGGCTCAAGCTGCTTTTTGAGCTCCGCAACCTTAAGGTGAACGCTTTTCAATACTTCCGAAGGATTCTGATATTTGAGCATATCGACAATACCCTCGATCGTATCCGGGTTGGCATCCTTGCCCAGAATACCCTCCCGCTCCTGATGGCTGTAGGTCAGCTTGCCCAGGTCGCGGACCAGGATCGGCACCCCTTTGCGTTCTGTAACAACGATGCTGCCGATATCGTCCAGGGTTCGCACCATGCCGATACCGCGGACAACATACCCTTGCTCGCCGCGGGAAATACGGCTGCCGCCGGCATTTGAGCTGTTGCTGTTGATCGCGTTGACGACATCGCCCAGGCCGAGACCATAGCGCTGGAGCTGGATAGGAACAAGATCCAGCTGATATTCCATTGTAAAGCCGCCGAAATTGTCGACATTGACCACGCCGGGGACCTGCTGCAAGGCCGGGATGACAATCCAGCGCTGAATTTCGGAAAGCTCCATCAGGTTCTTGGTTTCCGACTCCAGGGTATAGCGATAGATTTCCCCGGCAGCGCCAGTCACGGGATCCAGGCCCGGTTGAATGCCGGGGGGCAGGGTCACCTGGCTGAGACGTTCGTTGATCCGCTGACGTGACCAATAGTCTTCAGACCCGTCATGAAAGACCATTGTAATCAAGGAGAGACCGAAGGTGCTGCTTGAGCGTATGCTGGCCAGACCGGGGGTGCTGGCCAGCGCACGCTCCAGAGGTGTCGTGATTTCCTGCTCAACCTCTTCGGCGGCCAGACCGGGAGCCTGGGTCACGACCTGGGCTGTGACATCGCCGATATCCGGATAGGCCTCAACCGCCATCTTGGTCCAGGAATAGTATCCAAAGGCGGCGAGCATGATTGCCACCATCAGGACCACGAGCCGTTTATGAAGGCAGATCTTGACGATGCGATTAATCATTGAGCAGGACCCCGCCCTTCACGACAATGCGATCGCCGGGCTCCAGGCCCTGGTCAATACGGGTGCCTTCTCCTTCACCATAGCCGGGGGTAACCGGACGTTTGACGAAGGTCCAGGGTTGAACCTCTACATAGACGATTGTACTGTCGTTATTCATGATTAAGGCGGAATTGGGCACAAATACGGCCGATTTCTGCGGGACGTTGAAGCGCACATTGGTAAACATGTTGGGTTTGAATCTCCCGTCGGGATTGGCAAAGGCGATTCTGACCTTGTTACGGCGGGTGTCCGGCTCCATAATATCGCTGACGAAGGCGACTGTGCCATGGAAGAACTGGCCGGGGTAGGCGAAGAAGGAGACGTCTACAGGCAGACCCTTGACGATGTAGCCTATATCGCTTTCCGGAACATTGGCTGTGACCCAGATCGAGTCGAGGTTGGCAATCGTCATCAGCGTAGCGGTCACATCGTTGATATACGCTCCCTGAGCGGTGGAAAACGCAATGACGCTCCCGGTCACCGGGGCGGTAAGGGTCAAAAGGCGCGATGCGCCTTGAGGCTGGGGAGAAACGCCTATCTCTTTAAGCCGTGCTTCCGTCCGGGTGAACTCAGCCTTAGCCTGGGCGTGATCGCTCTGGGCCTGCTCCAGGTCTTTAATAGAACCGGCGCCGGCTTCGCGGAGCCCCTGCACGCGTTTCAAGGTGTCGGCGGTATGCTGCAGGGCATCACGCGCCTTATCATCGTCGGCATAGGCCTGGGCGAGATCGCCGGAATCGATTGTCGCAAGCTGTTGGCCCTTTGTCACATGGTCGCCCAGTTGGGCTGACAATTTGACAATCCTGCCGGTTACCGGCGGCAGGATATTGACCGAACGAGCTGGATCCACCTCCACGACGCCCGGGACAAGCAGGGTGTGCGGGCTGTTTTTTATATCCACAGGCTGCACCTCCACGCGGGGACGGAGGATGGAACCCTCGGGCAGGACAATTGTGTCGCCCTGATGGACAAGAGCTGAGGCCTTGGTCTCCGGCACGGGAGGGGTATCCGTAGGGATGATGAACCGCGCGCCAAGCCCAATGCACGGCACAAGAATCATTAAGGCTGCGATAATGATGGCAACGCGGGTTCGCGGTGAATAACGGTTTAATAAAGACATACAAAACACCCTTAGGCCAAATTCTCAATAGTTACCAGCAACGGATTCAACAATTCATACAACAATGCATCGCATATCCACGAACGGATGTACGATGCATTGCGCCCCATTTCCCTTATGATCGACTACCATCCGTATTGCAGAGTGTAATGGTTTTCACGGGGTGTATTTTCCCGGCAAGCCGCAGGCCTTTTCGGTTCAGACGCTCGCAGTCAGGCGCCCGGACCCTGTCACCAGTTCAAATGCAGGCGCATCCCATAGATCTCGACCGGACCGCGATCCTTATTGTAACCCGGATTCTCAATAAACTGGAAATCGGGGCTGAGCTGCACATATGAGCCGATCTGGATGCGGTAGTAGGCCTCAATGGTCTGCTCAAGACCGTAATTCAGTCCTCCATCTCCAAGCAGGATGCCGACACCGCCGGACTCCAGATACTTCTCATGCGGGGTGGAAAGTCCGTTCACCCCGTAGGCAATCCCCACCCGGTCCTCGCTGCGCCCCCAGTGAACCCCGCTTACCTGCAGACCAATGCTTGCTGTCTGGTCGACCTCAACATAGCTCCAGGACTCATAATTTCCGTCGTTCCAGCCGATACGTCCGAAAAGGCCCGTCTCGCCATCGTCCGCCAGCGGTTGCTCAATATTCAGGCCAAAACCGTATTTCTTTCCGTCTTGCCCTTCGACAGCAAGAAGGCTGGGCGTCGTATCCGTTTCGCGTCCCAGGGCCAGCGCCGCATCGTAGTTCCCCGCCTTCGACTTGTTGTAATACGTCAGCATCCTGACGACTGTTCCTGTACTGTTTGGCTTTACGGTCAGTTCAAGATTATAGCCGAGTTCATTAGTATCAAAGAAATCCCAATTAGCGCCGTTGGCTGTATTGGGCTCCATGAAGACGGCAAAATTCAGCTTCCATTGCGACTGCACCAGGGACGAGAACGCCCCGTAGCTGTATCCCCTCGTATCGGCGGCATAATCCCAGGCCGTATTGTAGAGGAAATCATAGTTCATAAACTGGCTTCGATTGTTGTCGGCATACCGGTTCTGATCAAAATCGTCCGTAGCCGAAAACTTACCGAGCTTGAATTCCCACCGGTTGGAAGGTTGCGAACCGGGCAGTTGATCCATTGACCGTTCCACCGTCTCGGCCTCGCCGCCGGACAGGGGGAAAATATATCGCAGGTACATCCGGGCTATATAAGGATCCTCGGGCAGGTTGCTCGATCCGGCCCTGATCACATCTCCGTTGACAAATCCTCCAAGTCCCACACCGTCGCTGATCCCGTTTCCCTTAAACAGCTCAAGGTCCACATAGGCCTGCAGGTTGGAGGTTATCTGCGAGCCCAGGTATACGCCATAGGTCTCGGTAAACTGGTTGCCCTCTCCATTCTTGACCGTAAAACTGTTTGGACCTTCATAGGGACTGTGGAAACCGGGCGCATACTGGTACACGCCATCAAACTGCAGGCCGAGAAGTTGGGGCATCCATCCGGGAAGACTGGATGTTTTTGCATTATCCGGGCTGGTCTCAGCGGCTCCGCTCTGTCCGGCTGCAGCGGTATTGTCCGCATTGTCCGCAGCAAAGGCGAGGCCTGCCTGTGTTATTGCAAAAAAAATTACCAACGTATTCAGTATATTCTTCATAGCTTTCTTTTTTGTTAGAGTTTTTTTAGAAAATTATTTAAGTGGAAACCGTCTAGGAACTCGCTTGCAGAAAGTCTGTTTTTTATAACGATAGCCGACCGCTCAACGCGGCGCAAGGACATTAAAAGAACGCTCTGCTCTGCTGTTACCGTCTTATCATGAATAATAAACAGTGTACTTACATCAAAAAATTACGGATGGCAAAAGATATTTTTAGTAAGTCCATATTTGTTTAGCCGCAACTAAACAATCGGTCTCCAATTCTGGCTCCTCCGTTTTTACCACCCCAAAAAAATCCGATCCTGCAGCGGCCAGCAAACCTGAAAAGACCTTCCGCGAGGCAATCGGTTCGCAAGTTTATTTCCCTCCGGTCCGGGCAGCGTCCGAGTAGAGCATTCCGTTTAAAAGCCGGATCCCGTCTAGAAGGCGCAGGGTAGGCCGCGAGACCTCCTTTTCGTCGACCAGATAGATCCGGCCGTCGCGGATGGCCTTGATGGACTGAAAGCCAGGTTCTTCAAGGATCATCATCTTATCCACGCGGTTCATCCGTCCCGTCTGGGCGAGAAACACATCGATATCGTTAGCATGGGACAATATCCGCTCTTTTCCATAATCGGCGATATTGGTCGCGCGTCGGGGGACGGCATCCACGGCTATATTGATGCCTCCGGCGCTTTTCAGACAAAAAAGGCTGACAGAATCCGGTGAAAAGGTCCTCATCATCTCATGGATGGCTTCAAAATAGACCCGTGGACGCTTGTTTTCAGGGATATTTTTAAATTTTTCCGCTATTTGGGCAAGTCCTGTCTTAAACTTTCCGATCATTGCCTCCGCCTCTTGGGATTTTCCGGTAAGCAGCCCCAGATCCTTCCAGTAGGAATACATCTGGTCGATGCTGGTGGGTTGCAGAGAAACAATGGTTATCCCTGCCTGCCGCAATTTCTCGAAGAGTTCCGGGTGGCTAGTCTCCAGCATGGGACGGATCAGGATGAGATCGGGACGGGCGGCGATGAATTTTTCCGGATCATCCATGTCGCTGAACACCGGTTTTGCGGTGATGGATGCCGGATAGTCGTCGTCTTCTGTCCTGCCGATGAGCTCTTTATCCAGTCCAAGTCCTGCCAGATTCTCGGTATGCGCGCCATAGAGCGAAATGATCCGCTTGAACGGTTGATCAAAATGGATGGTTCTGCCGCCTTGATCTGTCAGATCTGCAGCGCCTGCATTTTGCAGGAAGAGCGATGAAAAAAAGATGCAAAGGAGAACGAAAAAATACAGGGAAGTTCTGTATTTGAAAAAATTTGTACGATAATGAGGAAATTTTCTCGACTTCATAGCAACTCCACAGGGTCTGATCAAAAGAAAAGATGACGCGTCCTGCCGTCTGCCTATTTCAGGGTAATTCCGTAGTCGATTGCAGTCTGGGCCAGATGGTCAACAAAAACATCGGCGAAACCGTCCTGCTCTCCCATTCCCTCGATAACGGTGGTGACCTGGAAACCATTTTTCGTCAGAACGGATTTCATGCTGTCAGGCCCGCTTCCTGCCATATCGTTATGGGCATGGTCTCCGGCGACATCCATGAGCGGCTTGAGGAGGACCTTGGTAACCTTGTCTCTCTTCATTTGATTCATAATGATTTCGAGATTGGGAAACCCTTCAACAGTAGCCAGATAGGTTTTTGTCTCCGGATAGAGCGTATTCATGACATCTACAAGCTGAAGATAGGCGGCGCTGGACGGGAAAAATTCATTGCCATGGCCCATATACAGGAGGGCGGATCCGGCTTCCTTGGCCTTTTGGACATCGCCTGCCAAGGCCTTGGCCACTTCGTTGATATCGTCGGCATAGGGATGTTTGGGACCCATCGTCCCAAGCGCGGGTCGGCTGATGGCCAGTCTGAGAAAAGGCTGGTCTTTTGCCTTGATTGTATGGATGGCGTTCAGCCCATCGATATACGAGACAAGGTCAAGATATTCCTCGCCCAGGCTGATATGCCCCGGCTGAACCAGAATGGTTGTATAGCCCTCGTCCTGCAGATCGGAAATGGTTGCGAGCGGGCCTTTGACAGAATACATATCCTCGGGAATTGACGGATTTGCCTTTTGGAAGGCCTCATCGTTCTGCCGTTTGTGCCATATCTTGCGGATCATGTTCGACGTGAAGGCAATCCGCACCTCCGTGCCGGGAAATCGTTTTTTCATTCGATCCCTGATGTGGAGAATCCCTGGAAGTGCGCTGGGGTAGGTTGTGCCGAAGGTAGCAAGCACAATGGCGTTGGTGTCTTTTTCCGCACCTTCCTGGGCAAACACGGTCGACGCGGAAAGGATCAGGCAGAAGAGTGCGAGAAACGTGCATCCGGCAAAATGCTTCATGGCGTATACTCCTTGATGCGGCCCGGGCAAAAAAAAACCGGACCAATAAAAAAATTGATCCGGGTATCCCAAACTATCCGAAAATATTTGTCATATAATCTGTCCACGATGATATGACCGCAGCATTCAGGCAGGTCTTCTGACTTCCGGTTCATTCTCATTCCGCGCCTTCCCGTCTCTTTGACAGTGGCATTATGCGGAACTCGTCCCCGGTTACAGCGGCGGGCCCGTCCCGGATTTTCACCGGGTTCCCTCTTGCGCTCCTCTGAGGAGCACCTGAATTATGCCGCATAAGTAAAAAAGATGTTGTCGTTAGTCAAGAGATTTTATCGATTGCAGGTATAATCCGGGAAGTGGCATGGTGTGACCTGAGGCGCAAGTCGATGGGGAGTAACAGGAACCGTTCAACGAGCCAGGCAGGTGTGTCAATACTCTTTTCTTGACATCGCCTTCGGTATCGGGTCTGCTTCCATCCGTTCAGGTGTTCGTGAAAGAACATGAAAGGGAACCCGGTGCGAATCCGGGACGGGCCCGCCGCTGTAACCGGGGACGAAAGCTGCACCATGTCACTGACCTTTGTCGGGAAGACGCAGCCTGCAGGATGAACCGGAAGTCAGAAGACCTGCCTGAACATGAGGAGACGACTGCGAGGACAGCGGCGAACCTGACACACTTGTCTGTGGATAAAAAGGGATATCCCGGATCGATTTTTTTTTTCGATCCGGGATTTTTTTTATCCTTGCGACACCTGCCCTCCCCTCGTCCAGGCCTTTTGCACCCTTGCAAGACGAGGACAAAATGATCGGAAAGCACATTAAAAATCAAACAATGGAGAGCACATGTATATCTACTGGCGGATTCAACAGGATTTAAATTGTCTGGGAGAGACCATCCACTTTCACGAACCGTGTTTCATTCGCAGTATGCAGCGATGGGCGAGGCAAAACAGAGCAGGATTGGCCCTGACCGACGATCTTCCCGTTGATCTGCTCCATGCCGCCATTGAGGACTCGGCCAACAATACCGAGGCCTCAATGGCGCTCATGACTCAACCATACGACGGGCCGCTTCAATGACAGGGTGTATCCCTGCCGGTCCTGAATTTCCGGCAGGGATCGATCCGTCCGCAGGCCGCTCTTACTGTTTTCGCACCACGGCATTCACGTCAATGGATTCACCCGTATCGAATTGCAGATGCATGATGACCGTATCACCGGCCCGGAGGCTGCGTCCAGGTTTCATCAACATCAGGTGATAGCCGCCGGGTTCGAGGGTGACTGTTCCTCCGCTCTTGATTTGCAGGCCGGATTGCTTCACCATATGCGACATTCCCTGATGGGTTTCGGTCCGATGTATCTCGATCATAGCAAAATCGGGACTTGCGGCCGATTCCAACTGCACCGGATGCGTGGAGTGGTTGCTGATCGTCATATAGGCGGCAAGCATCTGCGTGCCTGGCGGCGCCTCCCGGATCCACGGACCGGCGACCGAAATTTCACTGGCCCAGATCGTGACGGGAACAAGCAGGAACAAAAAAAATGCAAACAGAATCGCGGTCGGTTGTTTCATCGTCAATCTCCATAATGGGCATGCAGTTTTCGAAAGACTTCCAGAACGTCAGCGGCATGGATCGGCGGCATCATAGTCGCCACCAGCTCTCCCCGTGGGGAGATAAACAGCAGGCCCGCATAATGCACCACGGCGTAATTCTCCATGGCGGGTTTATGCAGGACGTCGCGAATGAAAACGCCTTGAGGATCCTCATAGATATAAAACAATTTGAGCCCCGCCACCAGCTTGTTTATCTCCTCGGGCTTTCCGGTAACGCCTGAAAAATCTGTATTAAAATACCCGACATATTTTCCAAGCTCTTCAGGTGTGTCCCGGAAGGGATCCACGCTGAAAAACACGAAGCGGGGGGGCTTTACGCCGGAGGACTGTTGCGCAAATCTCTTAAAGAAGACGGACATTTCCTGTAATGTCGTAGGACAGACATCAGGACAGTAGGTATATCCGATCGCGGCAAGGGTCCAGTGTCCTGTGAAACTGTCATTGTTGAAGCTCCGCCCGGACTGATCGGCGAGACTGAAGGGAGGGACCCTGGCGGGAGGTGAAAGGAACCTCGTCCCCGGCACATCTCTCTTCAAGGCAGGTTTTATCAGGACGAAAACCGCAATGACCGCTGCGATCAAGACAACAATACTGAATAAACCTGCTCTAATCCACGTTTTTGAAACAGAATTTCCCATGCTGTCCTCGCCTTGCCTTCCTCTCCGGAATCAAGCCCGGTCAATCTGAGGCTCCTGTCGAGAGATTGATGGTGATGCTGGTCCGGAATTTGTGTCTCAGCTTGGATGCATCATGATCCAATCCATAGGCGAGAAGCACTACAGTTTCACCGGCCGGATCAATCCTGCCCCCAAGCGTGTCTTTCGAAATCAGCGGAATTGAAAACTCAATGGTTGTCCTGCCGCCTTCTTCCTTTCCTCCGATAAGCGTGACATCGCTTTTTCCGCCAAGCTTTTCAACCGCCTCATGCTGTACTTCCCCTGTGCCGAATTCGTCCGAGATGGTTGCTTTGCCGTCTTTCACATATCCAAGGACAAATTTCGCATCTTTCATCTCCGAGCTGGGATTGAAGCCGATCCCCACCCAGCCCGTGGTCGGGGCCGTGAGCCTGACATGCAGATCAGGCCCCTCCACCTTCCAGGAGAATACCATTTTTTCTACCGATATTTCATGGTCATAGATCATTGCATGAGCAGTTGAGTACAGCATGCATGTGAGAAATAAAAAGCCGAAAACAATGAGTTTGGATTGTTTTCTCTTCATCCCGTTCTCCTTGGAAGGGCTCTCCGTATATCGCAAACCGGATTGGCTGGAAGGGGAGTTTCTCCCCTAAGATAAGTAGTACTTCAAAAGACTGTTCCCCAGTCTATGGTATGTACCTGATGTCAGTCAAGATGAAAGCTGACCGGCATGCTTAGGCTGACTGTGACATGAGGGGCTATGAAGGGAGCCGACCTGCGGATTGCGTCAAGAACTTCGTCGTCAAGCACGGGATAGCCGCTGCTGGTCTGGATATGCAACTCGTGGACAGTGCCATCCTGGGCAATGACAAATGCGACCTCTACCTGACCGCTCCAGCCCTGACGGCGGGCAATCGGTGGATAGTGCAGCTTTCCCAGGATCGAGTTGCGTATGGCGCTGAAATTGGTATGTCGGTAGTTTTCGCTGACGCTGGCTGCCGAATTTACCGCAGCAACTTGCGCTGAAGGCTGCTCACGGCTGTTGTTCACCACGGCGGTTTCAGCAGTGTCGGGTGCGGTGGACGGCTCTGGCACGCGTTCAACCGCAGGTGCCGTCGTGGTCTGCGTAACAGGAACCGGCGCAGCATGTTTCGGCGGAATCTTTGCTATCTCCTTGGGCCGGATTTTGGGTGGGACCGGTGGCGCCGGAGCGGGCTTCTGAACGACCGGCGGCTCTTGTTTTGCGGGGGGCGGCGGCTCGATCTGGTGCTGGGGCACGTCCTGCGGTGCCGGGGGCTCCACCTGTTCCTGCAGCGAGAAATCAAGGCGTATCGTCTGCATCGGGGGTTTGACCAGGGCGATCATAACAATCATAGCCCCTGCCAGCAGACCATGAATAAGTAATGATTCGGCAAATGCCCGCCCCTGACTGCTCATTTCGCCCTCTCCGTCTGCAAGCTCATCTTGGAAAAGCCGAGTTCCTTGACCACCCCCAGGACATCGACAAAAGACTGCAGGGCGACCGCCCGGTCGGCCCGGATCAGGAGCGGTGTCTCACGGCTCTCACTGCTCAGGACTGCATGCAGGGAGGAAACACTGCACTCCTTCCCCTGATAATAGACCTTCCCGGCCTGATCGATCTCTATGGTCAGCCCCCGGCCCTCGGTGGTGCTCTGCTCGGCCTTGGGCAGGTTGACCGGAATCGTCCCGTTGGCAATAAAGGTCGCCGTGGTCAGCACGATGGTCAGAAGCACCAGCATGATGTCGATAAAGGGAATCACGTTGATGCTGTCGAAACCTCTCTCATCCATGTTGGCTCTCCCAGGTGAGGAGCAGTTCCTTGGCCCGGCGCAGCAGCAGGTTGTAGAGGACCACCGCCGGGATGGCGACCAGCAGGCCCGCAGCCGTTGCCTTCAGGGAAAGGGCAAGCCCGATCATAATCCGGGCCGAATCCACCATGCCTTCCTGCCCCATACTGTAAAATATCAGCATTATCCCGAGAACTGTTCCTAACAGCCCGATATAAGGTGCATTGCTGCCGATGGTGGCGATAAAATGCAGCCGGCGGGTGAGGCTCAGTTCAAGAACGCGGCGGTCCTGGAAATCGCCAAGACAAAGGCCCTTAAAAAAACGGTAGCGTTCAATGGCGATAGCCACCACCACAACGCTCAGGCAGCCCAGTAATCCAACTATCCCATATTCAATGACAGATTTAAGCCAGTCCATAGATCTTCTCCGTAGCCGCTGTCTGTTGCGGCTGAGTGCTTTCGGTCACGCGGTTGAACTGTTTGGCTCGGGTGTTTATGCTCATTCTTCTCCTTGCCGCCCCTAAAATAACATCATTTTTAAAATAGTGTTATTATTTTCTTGTGTCAATCTTTGCTTCCCTGTAAAGGTAATACGGTTTTCTGAAAATGCACACGAATTGTTGTATTTGCTGAAGTTATAACAACTTGAAGGAGTGTTTGGAATGCTAATAGGGGAGAAAGTTATGAAGAAAATGGCACGCTCCGTCTGTATTTGCACGATTGGGACAATCATGGCAGTTGCATGCGCAACGGCGGCTCGGGCGGATGGCGATGCGGCGGATGGAAGCACGGTAGGGACTGCGCCCGAGGATACAACCAAGTTGAAAGAAATAGTAGTTGAAGAACGAAGCGACAGTATGGTCGGTATCGCGGACACGTCAACCCAGGGAACGATTGGCGCCCAGGAACTGGATGAGCGCGCAATCTCCCGTCCGGGCGAGGTTCTGGAGGCCATGCCCGGCGTCATTGTCACCCAGCACAGTGGTGACGGCAAGGCAAACCAGTACTTCTCACGAGGCTTTAACCTTGATCATGGAACCGACCTGGCAACCACTGTCAACGGCGTGCCCATCAACCTGCCGTCAAACGCCCACGGGGAAGGGTACACGGATCTTAACTTTCTTATTCCCGAGTTGATTCAAAAGATCGACTACCAGAAAGGACCCTACTTCGCGAATGTGGGTGACTTCGGTTCAGCCGGGTCAGAAGACATTGAATACTTCAAGACGCTGCCTGAGGGAATTGCGAAGGTCGAAGTCGGCAGCTGGAACTATGAACGCATGCTGCTGGCCGATTCCACGAAGACAGCCGGAGGAGGGGACTGGCTCTACGCACTTGAACTTTCGCACACCGACGGTCCCTGGACAACTCCCGAAAATTACGTAAAATATAATGGACTGGCAACCTACAGCCAGGGGTTGAAGAGTGAGGGGATCAGTGTGACATTCATGGGCTACCACGGGACATGGGATGCGACCAACCAGGTACCGGACCGGGCGATCACCGAAGGGCTGATCTCGCGGTACGGCAACCTGGACCCCTCTGACGGCGGCTATACCGACCGCTACACAGTGGAGGGCGAATGGCACCAGGGCGATAGTGACCATGCGGCAAAGATCTCGGCCTATGCCTATTGGTACAACATGGGACTCTGGAATGATTTCACGTTCTTTCTGGTCGATCCTGTCCATGGGGACCAGTTCAAGCAGACCGATACCCGTTGGGTTCAGGGAATCAAGGGGTCCGATACCTGGTTCGGCAAGCTGGGCGATTCCGCCATGGAAAACACCCTGGGCCTGGATATCCGCGATGACATAATCCGCGATGGTCTGTACCACACCGAGGACCGTGAAGTGCTTGATGTCGTCCGTACAGATGACGTCTGGGAAACCAGCCTGGCACCCTACTACGAGAATAAACTGCAATGGCTTCCCTGGCTCCGTACCGTCGCGGGCTTTCGCGAAGACATATACATGATGCATGACCAAAGCAACCTGCAAGCCAACAGCGGCACAATCTTTGCTGCTGTCCCGGAACCGAAATTCTCCGCCATCTTCGGCCCGTGGGCAAAGACGGAATTCTATGTCAACGCCGGCGAAGGTTTCCACACAAACGATGCGCGCGGTGCAAATACCACCGAAATAGTCAGTTCGAATTCGACGGGAATAGCAAATGCATTGAGTCCGACGAGCAAGGTCACGCCGCTTCCGCAATCGCAGGGAGCGGAGGTCGGCGTTCGGACAGTTGCCATTCCCAACCTGCAAAGCACCTTGACGTTCTGGATACTCGATCTGGATTCGGAATTGGTCTTTGATGCGGACGATGGAACTATGGACCCTTCCGGGCCCAGCCGCCGTATCGGTTTTGAATGGGGAAACTATTATACTCCAACTAAATGGCTGACGGTTGATGCTGACTTCTCGGATTCCCGGGCGCGGTATCGCGGCAATCCTGCCGGAGGAGATTACGTCCCCGAGGCGGCGAATATTATTGTCTCAACAGGTATCATGGTCCACGATATCAATAACTTTTCATCCTGCCTGCGCTGGCGCTATTTCGGTCCCCGCGCCCTTTTGCAGGACGACAGCGAAAGATCCTCCAGCACCTCTTTGCTCTACTACGATCTCAGTTATCAAATTAACCCCAAATGGACGGTTTCCTTTGATATCTTCAATCTTCTCAACGCACAAGCCGATGATATCACCTACTATTATGCCACCAGGCTTCCGGGCGAACCCGCCGAAGGGGTGAACGATTTCATGTCCCATGCAGCTGAGCCGCGGACATTCCGGCTGGGGTTGACCATGAAGTTTTGATAGGATACAAATCGAGAAGGAGACAGAAGTTTAACCGTAAACAACTTCTTCTGATCATCATGACCTGTCGCCAACAGGAGTTTTTTCCGAGAGTCTCTGTTGGCAGGGAGGGAGATTTTTTGTCTGTCATGCCTCGAATCCGAGAAACTCATGAGTATTGTTACTTACGATCATTGACGCTCTCCATTCTGGCAATATATGTGTAACTGAGAGCGTGGCGGATGCATTTGGGGGACGGGATTGTCCCCCATGCCGCTCTTCTTGTATTTGCCGGGAGCTGACAGAGGCAAAAGGGAGACCATCTATTTCTAGGAGAACAGTTATGACTACAGGAAAACATGAGCACACCCACGAGCATTCCCATGAGCATGAGCATGATCATGAGCATTCCCATAAGCATGACGGTCAGGAGCATAGCCACCTGCACCACCATCAGCATGAGCACGAGCACTCATTCGAACACAGTCACGACCACAGCCACGCCGATGCCCGGTCCGGGCATGATCATCACCATGAACCGGAGGCCCGGAAAGTCCACGATCATGAGCATAGGGACCACGATAAGGAACCGCACAGCCATGAGCACTCATGACGAGTGAAAAGGTTGCGAGATCACTGATGTATACAGCTTTGTTATCGAGTACTTCCTGCGCTCTGCTTTTATCCGATGGGGATCGTAGAGTTATCGGCAAATATTACGATAAATAAAAACATCACATTATTTCTTGTTGACAAGATGCGGGGGCGGCTGTAGATATAATACATATTTGAAAATCGTAATACCACAAGGGTTTGCAATTCAACCTCATGGAGATTCCTGATTCTCAAATTAGCTCCTGTTTTGTCTGCCAAAAAAATCCCAATTGGGCTGCTCGATGGGGTGTCGAGCAGCCCTGCTTTTTTCCTTTCATGCAGCATTCTTGAAGAGAGATTTTCCGCCAGATTATTGACCGCTCTGTAGGGCATGTGCTCAGTTTGACAGAAATACGATTACTCCTGAAAGAGCCGTTTATAGCAGAGACTCCCCCTGAAAGCTAAAGGAATTGTACGAAGAACTTTTTTTTGCATAATTGTGTAAATTTTTTGACTTCAATTCCAAAAATATTGTTCAATTATATCGAATACCCGATTTTCTGTCTTTTTCAGGAGTGCTGGGTAGAGATATCTCTCCCTTGATATATTCAAGGCTCTAATTTTTCAGGAGGTTTCAAAAATGGCTCAGATTAAATGGAATGATAGCTTGAGTGTAAACGTGAAAGAGATCGATGAGCAGCATAAAAAACTGATAGCAATGGTCAATGATCTCAATGATGCTATGTCGGTAGGAAAAGGGAAGGATGCTTTAGGAAAAATTCTGACCGGTTTGATCAGTTATACTGCATCTCATTTCAAAACTGAGGAAACCTACTTTGATAAATTTGGGTATCCTGATAAAATGAATCATAAAAAAGAGCATGGAGCTTTTGTAAAAAAAGCGACGGATTTCAAGAGCGGATTTGATAAGAATGAGCTTCCACTCACGGTTGAAGTATTGAACTTCATGGGCGATTGGGTGAAAAATCACATAAAAGGCACGGATAAGAAATATTCTGCATTTTTCAACCAGAAGGGATTGAAGTAACGTGCTGCAAGGGCAGATACAGAGCGGTGAGCCGTCCGCCCTGTATCTGCCGTGTTTTGTTCTTTTGTCGAAAGGTTCTGGCGAAAAGTTTTTTTCCCGCACCCTAAGCCGGGAAGGCTGTTCAGCTTTTCCAGGTATTCGTGTCCTCAGGCATGGCCTTCGATAGGATTCCCGTAGAGGGGGCGAGTGCCGAATCGTGTGCTTACGGCATAAGCGACCCCCACCGCCAGCATTATGGGAACGCTTAATTGGAATTGACCGGTCATTTCCAACACCATGATTATAGCCATCAGCGGAGCCTGGGTTGCGGCAGCGAGGGCGGCAGCCATGCCAATGACAGCGACAGTCTCGGGAGATCCGACCCATTCTGGCGGCAGTCGTATCAGCGCCATGTCACCCAGCAGGAATCCACTTGTTGCGCCGATAAACAGGGTCGGCGTGAAGAGTCCTCCTATGGCCCCTGAACCGGCGCTGAACAGAGTGGCCAGCAATTTTATTGTTAACACCAACGCCACCCACTTAACAAGCGCCCCACCATGCAGAACGTGCGATACCGTGCTGAAACCATTTCCCCAGACTTCCGGCGCCAGCGCCGACAGTCCACCGGTCAGTAATCCTCCCAGCATCAACCGCAGAGGCAAGGCAGAAATACGCGCAAAAAGAGCACGGCTGCGCTCAACTCCATACAGTAACCCGGTACCAAGACCGCCACAAAGCAAACCGGTCAGCGCCGCAAATTCAAGGTGACCAGGAGGCAGTCCAGCGGCAGGGATAAGGTATATCGGCTCGACAAGTCCTAATCCGCGTATGACAATACTGGATGCAGCTACGGCGATGAGGACCGGAGCCACCGTATGCCGGGCAAGAAAACCCAGAGCCAGTTCAAGCACGAATACCACCCCGGCCACAGGAGCGTGGTAGGCCGCACCGATGCCGGAAGCAATTCCGCACACCATCAATGCATTCCGTTCGGCGCGCGGCAATTTCAGCAGGCGTCCCAAGACGACCGATGCCCAGGCCGCGAGCTGAACCATTGGTCCCTCACGCCCCACCGACGCCCCGCTTGCCACAGAAACAAGGGATGCGGCGCTGCGCGCAAGGGTCGTGCGGTCATTGAGATCGGCTTCCCCCAGACGGGCCGCATCAATATAGTCGATATGCCTTTCGCCCTGCCGGCTCCTGGCTGCCCACCGGATTCCCAGCCACAGCAGGGTGCCGGCTAATCCTCCACCCGCAGTGCCAACAAAGATGCGCATCGCGGGTGTCAGAGCCACCGCAGCAGCTACAAGCCCATGGGATTGAGTTGTCAATCCCCATTCAATGAGCTGAATCAGCAGGCGGAATCCCATCGTGACCGCAGCTGAAACCATACCGGCAAGGGCTGCCCATACCCAAAAAAGGAGGGTAGGCATGGCAAGAAAAGGGTTTTTGGCCGATCGTTTCATGAAAAATCCTGCAATCTTCATTATTCATGCTTACAGAAAATTCTTTTTAATCGCACTTCAATGCTGAGTCCCCGGCTTTCGTTTTCTGTGAGACGATCTCCCGCCTCTGCTGAAATATATGCATGCCGCAAGGCAACCTCCATGCGACAAGAGGGTAATTTCGATTCTCCGGCCCAAGGTTTCCCCAGCATACAGGATATTTGCAGGAGAGAGTAGGGGGGACACGCGGGAAAAGCGAAAAGACAGTGCCTCACAGCATGTTTTTGCAAAATTTTCACATATGGATTTCGAAGGGCGGAAGTTGTATGGTTGAAAGATACAGGAAAGGTTTGCAAAAGTCTGGAGCGGCCCTTTCCCTCACGCCACGAGAGAGGAGTTTTATGGATCTTACTGAAAAACTGGGCAAGAGCTTTGTCATTACCACCGAACTGGGACCCGTGAAGGGGTCTCAGAGTTCCGAGTCCCTTGAAAAAGCAAAAAACTATCTGCCTCTGGACGGGATCAACGTGCATGACTGCCCGATGGGCAACCTCCGTATCAATTCAATTGCAATGTCCGTTTTACTCCAGCAGCAGTTGAAGATCGCGGCCATTCCCCATTTCACCTGCCGGGATAGAAGCCTTCTCGGCACGCAGGCCGATCTGCTTGGGGCGCATGCTCTGGGGATCAGGAACCTGCTGGTTACCACTGGCGATCCGCCTAAACACGGGCCTTATCCCTCTAAGCCGGTTTACGATTACAACACGTTGGAACTTGTCGCGCTGATCAAGAAGATGAACCGGGGTCTGGATTTCAACGACAAGGAATTCGGTGGCCATACGGATTTCAAGGTTTCCTGCACTGCGCTGCCGACTGCCAAAGATCTGGGGCATGAAATCGAACGGATGGCCCGGAAGGTGAAAGCAGGAGCCGATTTCTTTCAGACGCAGGTCGTCTATGATATCGACAGGACACTCAACTTTCTGGAAAAGGCCAAGGCTCTTAAAAAACCGGTACTGATCGGCCTGATGCCTTTGAAGAGCGTGAAGATGGCGAGATTTGTTAACGATAACGTTCAGGGAATCGATGTGCCGGAAGAGATTATCGACAGGATGGAAAACGGCGGAGCTTCAGGGGTCGATATCACCTGCGAATTTATTAAAGAGGTCCGCCCGTATATCGATGGTATCCATATCATGGCAATGGGCGATATTGCCGGAACGAACAGGATTATTGAATTCGCCCGTTCCTTCGATTGACCTCACCAATCTTCCTTTTTTCAGCTTTAACGAGGATGCCGTATGAGACGAATAGGGGTCTTTATCATAACCGCATTGCTTTTCCTGGTCTCCAACGCGGCTGCAGAAGGTTTTCGGCTGACGAGCTCAAGTCTTCAGGAAAACGGAACATTACCCATCCGGCATGTCTTTAATGGTCTTGGCTGTACGGGAGAAAACCTTTCGCCTCAGCTTTCCTGGCAAGGAGAACCTGCAGGAACGAAGAGCTTTGCGATAACCGTGTTTGATCCTGACGCTGGGACCGGGAAAGGCTGGTGGCACTGGCTGGTGGTCAATATTCCCGCCGGCATTCACAGCCTTCCGGAAAACAGCGGCAATCCGCAAAATGGACTGATGCCGCCGGATGCTCTGCAGGCCTGGAATGACTTTGGTTCTCGGGGGTATGGCGGAGCGTGCCCGCCGGCAGGCAGTCCGAGCCATCGATATCAGTTTACAGTGTGGGCGCTTGATGTCGAGGGGTGGCCGTATACGGCTGACCTTACCAGTGCCATGATTCTTGTAAATCTCCAGCGGCACATGCTTGAAAAGGACGTGCTGACAGTTATATACGGTAGGTGAAGAGCAGGGGCCGGTGCTCTTTGTCTCTTGTGTCGCCCTTTCAGGTGTAGTGGTATTGTGCAGCAGGGATATGCTCTGCTTTACTGCATGTCCGGCCAGAAACCGGGATGCCCGGCCTGAAACCGGGCAGAGGTCCCTCTCCCAAATTTTCAAAGAGCTCCGGATGAACCTTAACCTTGATCAATTGATTCACGCTCTATCCGATGCAGTTGACCTTGTCGGTGTTGACGAAGTGCAGCATGGCAAAAGGGTCGCCTATATGGCCTTCGTCTGCGCCGAATTCATGGGAATGAGCATGGTTGAAAAGACCGCGCTCTATCGGATGGGATTGCTGCATGACTGCGGCGTTTCTTCCACCCGGGTCCATCAAAACCTGATCAGCGAACTGGACTGGCTGGATTCGGATGAACACTGCCGGATAGGGGCGCAGCGCATGAAGCAGTTTTCTCCGTTGGCTTCCATGGCGGAGGCCATTCTGTACCATCATACCAAATGGGAGCAGTTGGAGAAATTACCCCTGACCGAAGAGACAAAGAGGAACGCCGGTCTCTTGTATTTGCTGGACAGGGTGGATGCACTCGCGGTAAATCAGCCGGTTTCTAATCGTCTGGCCGGAAAAGAGGCTGTGTGCCGAAAAGTGGTGGAGCTTAAAGACACCTATTTTAGTCCGGAACTTGTCGAAGTATTTCTTGCAGTTTCACGCAACGAGGCCTTCTGGATATGCATGGATCCGAACCATTTGCCTGATTTTCTGCAGAAACATCAGGATCGGACCGAGATGATTTCCGTTGATCCTGACGGGCTCAAGTCTATTGCCTCCCTGTTTGCCCAGATTGTCGATGCCAAAAGCAGGTATACGGCGGAGCATTCCTGCGGGGTTGCCTCACTTTCCCGGCATCTTGCAGAAAAATGCCGCCTGCCGCAATCGGTCTGCAGTATGATTGAGGTTGCCGGATTACTTCACGATCTTGGAAAACTGCAGGTTCCGGATGAAATTCTGGAGCAAAAAGGCGAGTTGGACATGGTCGATCTTGCCGTAATGCGGCATCACAGCTACGTGACCTATAGCATCCTCAAAAAAATTAAAGGACTTGAAGAGGTCAGCCTGTGGGCTGCAAATCATCACGAAAAACTTGATGGCAGCGGCTATCCCTTTAGAAAAACGGCAAAAGATCTGTCTCTTGAATCCCGTATTATCATAATTGCCGATATCTTCCAGGCCCTGGCGCAGACCCGGCCCTACCGTGCCTCGCAATCTCTCGGGGCTATCGTGGACTTTCTGAGAAAAGGGAGCAAAAACGGCCAGCTTGATGGAGATCTGGTCTCTCTGGTCGAATCGGATTCCTCCACCTGTTATGCCGTAGCCACCGGATTGTAGCGGGGGCTCTTTCACACAGAGACGGGGCCTGCGGAGTGCTTTCCTTGCATCTCCGGGACTTCCTCGTTTTCGCATCATAAACCTGAAAAGCAGATACGAAAACACCGGTTGCGACCAGGACGGCCATTCTGGCCAGCGGTTTTGCGGAATAGAAAAAATCTGTCCCCTTGACGCGCTTTTCTGTGGTAGAATTTGAAAATTGAAAAGGTGCCCGGTACAGAGGCAGATTCTTCAATCATAAGAGATGCAACCTGCCCCCAAGTCAGGGCCTTCTGACAGAGAAATATCGATGAAAGAACAGAAAACAAGAAGATTTCCCGCAGAATGGGAAGAGCAGGATGGTATTCTGCTTTCGTGGCCTCACAGGCAGAGCGACTGGCTCCCCTTCCTTGACGAGGTGGAACCGGTATTTATAGAAATTGCCCGAGCAATAAGCAGCTTCGAAAGGCTTGTGATTCTTGCTCCGGACAGGATTGCGTTGGAGAGCAGGCTCCGGGATTGCGGGCTTTTCATGGAAATGGTTGAAATCATCGAAATTCCCACCAACGATACCTGGATACGCGATTTTGGTCCGGTGACGGTGCTGGATGGCGCAAGACCGCTGCTGCTCGATTTCGGTTTCAACGGCTGGGGACTCAAGTTTCCCGCATACCTGGACAATCGTGCAAATAGGCGTCTGCATGCCGCCGGGACATTCGGTGCAACCCCGATTTCGACCATGGCCCTGATCCTTGAAGGCGGCAGCATCGAAAGCGATGGCAGGGGCAGCCTGCTCACCACTGCCGAATGTCTGCTGGAGGCCAACCGCAATCCCCACCTCCGGCAAGTTCAGATCGAGTCCGTCCTGGCCGGGCTGATGGGCGTTGATAATTTCCTGTGGCTGCATCACGGTTTTCTGGAAGGGGATGATACCGACTCCCATGTCGATACCCTGGCCCGGCTGTGCCCCGACGACACGATCCTCCATGTCAGTTGTGACGATCCCGGTGACCCGCATTACAAGCCCCTGCAGAGCATGCGTGCCGAGTTGGAGTCGTTCAGAACCCGTGAAGGCCGACCCTTCCGGCTGCTGCCGCTGCCCTGGCCTTCACCCTGCCGCGATGAAAACGGCGATCGCCTGCCTGCCACCTATGCAAATTTTCTGGTGATCAACGGGGCTGTCCTGGTGCCTACCTACCGTGACAGCAAAGACGATGAAGCCCTGGCGGTTGTCCGGGAGGCTTTTCCCGGCCATGAGATACGAGGCATCTGCTGCCTGCCCCTAATCAGGCAGCATGGATCGCTGCACTGCGTTACCATGCAGATTCCCAAAGGAGTATTCCCGTGAAACAATCCCTGAATGTGGCCCTGGTCCAGCAGACCTGCTGTGAGGACAGGCAGGTCAATCTGACGAAAAGCATCGAAGGCATTCGCCGGGCGGCTGAGCTCGGCGCGCAACTGGTGGTTCTCCAGGAACTCCATGCCACGCCCTATTTTTGTCAGATCGAGGATCCGCATTGTTTCGATCTGGCCGAGTCTATCCCCGGCCCGGCATGCGAACTGCTTGGCGGGGTTGCCAGGGAGTGCGGGCTCGTGATCGTTGCTTCTCTGTTCGAGCGCCGTGCGGCCGGGGTGTATCATAACACTGCGGTCGTGCTGGAAAAGGACGGCAGCATTGTCGGAACCTACCGCAAAATGCATATCCCGGACGATCCCGGCTTCTATGAAAAATTCTACTTCACTCCCGGCGATCTCGGTTTTGTGCCGGTGGATACGTCGGTGGGCAGGCTGGGTGTTCTGATCTGCTGGGATCAGTGGTATCCGGAGGCGGCACGGTTGATGGCCCTGGCCGGGGCCGAGGTCCTGATCTATCCGACGGCCATCGGCTGGGATCCGGACGATACCCCCGAAGAGAAGGGGCGCCAGCGGGAGGCCTGGCTCACTATTCAGCGGGCTCATGCCGTGGCCAACGGCATTCCGGTGCTTGCCGTCAACAGGGTGGGCTTCGAAGCCGCGCCCGGAAGGCAGAACGGCGGCATCGCGTTCTGGGGCTCCAGCTTCATTGCCGGCTGCCAGGGCGAGGTGCTGGCACAGGCCGGCACCGAAGGCGAGCAGATTGTCTCTGCCTGCCTTGATCTTGCCAGGAGCGAGGAGGTCCGCCGCATGTGGCCGTTTTTCAGAGACCGGCGCATCGATTCCTACCAGGGCCTGCTGAAGCGTTATGGCCGTTGAGGCTGGAGCAGTGCAGGCGATGTACAAGTGGTTCGGGTTCGAGATACATATCAGTGTATCTTATTGATCGAAAATCCAAGAAGATTTTTAAATTCCCCAGTTTATTTTCGTCATGTTTCACTCTTGGAAAAGACAAAAATCAGCATATTACATTTTTTGATGCGAAAATTATCAACTACAGAGCCATCAACGATGCCGATGGAGTGAAGTTTCAGGAGTATGTACTGAAGGGTGAAAAGGTATCAAAAACAAGCAAAAAAATCAGAGTAAAGTTCCCCAATAATGAAAATTTTTATCGTTTTATTATCGAAAAGTAGCCCTTCAATATTATTTTCGAGCGAAGAGGCCCGCCTCCTGTGGCTGCCTGCTGTGGATGAGCGAAGGAGAACAAGGAGTATATATTCCTCCACGATATCGAGGTGAAATGCACTGGTTGGTCAGAAATTTTGCTCGCTGTCCCGGCATATCATGGGATTGCCCTGGTGATTTGCTGTCTTACCGCGGCTGGGGAAGGCTTCTGCCATCCCGGAGCCGCCTCGTGCGAATCTGCTCCGGTACTGGCTGGGGGACAGTCCCGTCGACTCCCGGAAGAGTTTGCGAAAACTGCTGCTGTTTTCATACCCTACGGCCTGGCTGATCTCATTGACGGTCTCTGCGGTGGACTCCAGCAAGTCTTTAGCCCTCTCGATGCGGATCTGCTGCAGGTAGTTTAAAGGGGACTCGCAGGTGGCCTTCTTGAAGCGGCGGATAAAGTGTCTGGGACTGATCCCGACCTGGCGTGCCAGATCTTCCATGCATATGGCCCCTGCAAAATGCGACTCCATCAGGTCCTGAGCCCGCAGGATTTCGGTATCCCCGTGTCCCTTGCTGACATTGAAGACCGTGTAGGATGCCTGGCTCTTCTTGCCGGGATCCACCAGCAGAGATTTCGAACAGTTGGATGCCAGCAGTGACGATCCGTAGGCCTCGATCAGGTGCAGGCCCAGATAATAGAAAGCCGAGGCGGAACCGGAGCAGAGAAGTCCCCTGTCGCGGGTCAGAATCCGGTCGGGTTCAAGCAGGACTTTGGGGTAGCGGCGTTTGAAGAGCCGGGTGAAAAACCAGTGAGTGGTTGCCTGCCTGCCATCCAGCAGTCCGGTTTCAGCCAGCACGAAGGTTCCGGTGCAGAGTGCGGCGACGGAGGCTCCCTGCCGGTACCGGGTTTCGATCCAGTCGAGCATAGCCGTGGCGTTTGCGGGAAGAAGTTCGACGTTGGGGAGATAAGGCGGGACGATGATGACATCAGGCCGGTCGATATCCTGCAGACTGCCATCCGGCACGATTGTAAACCCGCCGTTGACCCGGACCGCCGATCCGTCCGGGCTGACGATGCGAGTGGTAAAGAGGGGGGCTGAGCTGTTGCCGGTGGCTGCCGCCTGCCAGCGGTTGGCGATGGCAAAGGCGTCGATCAGTCCTGAAATTCCTGAAAACATACAGCCCTTATCGACGATGAAGGCAATATCCGCCATACGTCCTCCCTGGTATAATGTCTGTTTTGGATCGATATTTGTCATTTATGCCACTTTTTTCCGATTCAGGCAAGTGATACAATCACAAAAAACAGAGAGATCCACAAGGAGGATACAATGGCAGAAGATATGCTAGGAACCAGCATCGGGCTCAGCGGTCAGGAGTTGCTGCAGGAAATAGTCGATGGAAAAAGGCCCATACCGACCATGGCCCAGACCATTCCCATGGGCTTTGTTTCAATATCTCCCGGCTCGGTGGTCTTTTCGGCTACGGCGGGAGCGCAGCATCTGAATCCCATGGGCGGGGTGCACGGCGGTTTTGCCGCGACGGTGCTTGATTCCGTTACCGGCTGTGCGGTCCACAGCCTTCTCGAGGCAGGTGTCGGTTACGCTACAGTTGATTTGAATGTGAAGATGCTCAGACCGGTTCCCAGCAACCGGGAGTTGACCGCCATCGGCAGGGTCATTCACCGCTCCGGGCGTCTGGCCGTATCGGAGGGAAGTCTGCAGGATGAAAGCGGGAGGATACTGGCCCATGCCACAGCCACCTGCATGATCCTGCGGGGATGATTTCGCAAAGAGCTCAGAGGGGACCTGACTCAGCACTTTGATCACAGGAGCAATGGAATATGGATTTAAGCACACACCCCACCGTTATCGCCTATCGGCAAAGGCCGGAGAAAGGGACTGCCGCAGGCCTGACCCGGCAGCGGTTGAAGGAGATCATGCGTGCGGCGGGCGCCGATGACGCAGGCGTCGTGGAGATCGGCAGGCCGTCCCTGCAGGATCAGCGCCAGGCTATCGAGGAGGCCTTTCCCGCCGCCAGAACCCTGGTCAGTTTTGTCTGCCGGATGAACCCGGACCAGATCAGATCGCAGGACCGCTCACTGGCCGATGGGGAGTTCATCGCCTATGATGCGGAGATGCTGCATATCTCTCGAACAGTTGTGAAGATCCTGAGAGAGGAGGGCGTCGCAGCCATAACGCCCTCCGAGGGTTTTCCTCAGGACATGGGAAAATGGAGAGGCAGGATGTTCACCATCTCCCATAAGCCGGTGGCGGAGGCCGCAGGTCTTGGGCGTATGGGCCACCACCGGCTGCTGATCCATCCGGTTTTAGGCAGTCATCTCTGTCTGGGAACCCTTGTGATTGATACGGCTCTGGACGATTATGACCAGCCTTTAGACTACAGCCCCTGCATCGGCTGCAATCTCTGTGTGGGCGTCTGTCCAACCGGAGCGATAGCGGCAGACGGATCGTTTGCCTTTGCCCGATGCCTGATCCATGCCTACCGGGACCGGCTGGGTGGATTCCTGAGTTGGGTCGAGGCATTGGTCTCCAGCAGCAATATGGAGGAATACCGGTTGAAGCGGACCGATGGAGAGACGATGGCCGTCTGGCAGAGCCTGACCTACGGCGGCGGTTACCGCTGCGGCTACTGCATGAGCGTCTGCCCGGCGGGTCTGGACCTGATCGGTCCGTATCTGGAGAGTCGCAGCGGTTATCTTGAAAACATCGTCAGACCGCTTCAGGATAGGAAAGAGACGGTCTATGTCCTGCCAGGCGAGCATTCGGAGGCGGCTGTCGCCAGGAGATTTCCCAGCAAGACGGCTCGCCGAGCCTGACCATACAGTGCAGCAAACGCTGTTTACGGCTGGAAAAATGTCCAGGCGGTCATCGGGGTCGGAGACGTTTACCGCGTTCGTGCAATCACTCGATTGCGGCCTTCATCTTTTGCCTGGTAGAGAGCCCGGTCGGCCATATCGAGAATCCTGTCGACTGTGGTTGCCTCGCCTATGGTGGCGATGCCGATGCTCACAGTGATGGCAATCTCTCCCGACTGGGTTGCGATCGTGTTTTCAGCGATACGCTTCCGGATCCGGTCGTAGAGGCCGATGGCGTCCACTCCTGCTTCTATCGGCGTGATCAGCAGAAATTCCTCGCCTCCCAGACGTCCGACGGAGTCATAGGTCCTGAGACTCTCACCGAGAATCATGGCGAGCCGGCAGAGGACATCGTCCCCGGTATGATGGCCATAGGTGTCGTTGATTTTCTTGAATAAATCGATATCGCACATTCCAACGGCAAGGCCTTCTTGCCTGCGGCCAGCGCGGGCAAGTTCTCTGTTGAGCTGATCAAGAATGGCCCGCCTGTTCAGCAGACCCGTCAAAGGATCATGCGTCGCCTGATGAAAAAGGATCTCCCTGCTTTCGATAAGGGCATCCTGCAATTCCACCATGCGACGACCAACCGCGACACGGGCCCGGAGTTCGCCGGTATCGAAAGGTTTTGCCAGATAGTCGTTGGCGCCGGCATCCAGACCGGCAATAATATCGGCCTTTTCGTCTCTGGTTGTCAGCATGATGAGGTAGGGCGGTTTCTGCACCGGCCGGGCCCGCACCTGCCGGATCACCTCCAGGCCGTCCATCTCGGGCATCATCCAGTCAAGGATGACGAGGCTGGGGGCATCAGCCTGCTGCAGAATTTTCCAGGCTTCAAGACCGTTAACGGTCTCTATCACGTCGTGACCTCCCTTCTTGAGTACAGCTGCCAGTACCTTGCGGGATGTCAAATCGTCTTCAGCGATCAGGATGCGCATGCTGTCATCCTTTTTTATGGAAGGAGTTTGAGTTTTCTGAGTTCATCGAGAAGCATCTCCTTCCGGATCGGTTTGTTCAGGTAGGCGTCGCACAGGTTATGGTAGGATTCCATGATGTCCCTCATGTCCGTCAATGCCGTGGTCATTATGATTTTGCAGCCGTCGGGAGAAAAGATCCCATGGTCTTCCTCCAGGGCGCGTATCTCCCGCAGGGCTTGCTGGCCATCCATTTCCGGCATCATTATATCCAGGCATATCAGGTCATATGGCTGATTTTCTCCAAGGGCTGCACGTACCGCATCGACAGCCTCTCCGCCTGTTACGGCAATGTGGGTCGTGCCATAGGTCTTTAAAATCTCCTGAATCAGCAGGCGGCTGGTAAAGTCATCCTCAACTATCAATGTTCTCATCGCATTCACCTCCGGATGTGCATGCATTGGTTTATCTTCTGCTGTCTTGTATCCTTGCCTGCAGTTGTGCGAACTGTTCTTCCAACCTGGTCATACATTCTCCTGCGGTCTTCAGGTCTTTGGCCTTCGCGGCTCGCTCCAGGGTATCGGCAGCCTGCCGAAGGCTCTCTCCTCCGACATTGGATGAAGCTCCCTTGATCGTATGGGCCTGGCGCTCGGCTCCTGAGCTGTCGCCGACCTGGAGGAACCCTTTCAGGGCGATGATCTGCCTGGGGATATCGTCCAAAAAACCATCCAGGATGATTTCGGCCAGTTCCTCGTCGTCCATGAGCCTCTCCAGCATCCCCTTTCTGTCCCAGGCAGTCGATACAGTTTCCTGCGCCATCTCTTTGCTGCTAGCGGCATTCTCGCTTTCGCCGTTTTTCAGAAGCCATTTTTCCAGCACCGCAGTCAGAGTTTGCGGAGAAACCGGTTTGGTTACATAGTCATCCATGCCCGCTTCCAGGCACAACTCCCTGTCTCCCTGCATGGCGTGGGCCGTCATGGCGATGATGGGCACGGAGTGGTTTTTAACGGCGGATTTTGGATTGCGGATTTTTCGGGTCGCCTCAAGTCCGTCCATTTCCGGCATCTGCACATCCATGAGGACGAGATCGTAAGGGATGATCTCGAGTGCCTTCAGCGCCTCTGCGCCGTTGGCTACGGCATCGGAGGTCTTAATCCCCAGTTTCTTCAATATCCCAATGGCTACCTGCTGGTTGGTGATATTATCCTCTGCCAGCAGGATGCGGACCTTGGTTCCCTGGAAACGGTTAATAATTTCCCGGGCGGCAGGCCGGGTGCTGCCGGATGCCTGCCGCGCCTCTTGTCCAGTCTGGCCTTGCAGCGCAAGAGACAGGGCATCCCGGAGTTCCTGATGGCGTATTGGTTTGGTCAGGCAGGCGGCATATCCGATCTTGGCGAAATCACTGGCCTCCACATTGGCTCCCAGGGATCTCAGTATCACCATCCGTGTCGCTGCCAGACGTTTATCCGCCCGGATGGCACACCCCAGGGCCATGCCATCCATCTCAGGCATCTGCAGATCGATGACGGCCACCTGGAAGGGGTCATTTTCCTCCACTGCCTGCACCATCGCCTTGAGCGCTTCCTGTCCGTCCTGAGCCTCAGACGGGCGCATCGAAAGCGCGGTCATTCGTGTGTCCAGATTCCTGCGGCTTGTCGCATTGTCATCTACTATCAGCACCCTGACCCCCTCCAGTCCTGTCGGAGGGTGCGGTTCGGATCTCAGCGAATCTGCCTGTTTGTCGAAGCAGGCAGTAAACCAAAACAGGGAGCCTTTCCCTTCCTCGCTTTCGACGCCGATTTCTCCCCCCATCATTTCGGCCAGTTGCCTGGAGATTGCCAGGCCCAGCCCTGTCCCCCCGTATTTTCGGGTCGTTGAGGCGTCCGCCTGGGTGAATTTATCGAAGAGAAACTGGGTCTTATCTTTAGGGATTCCGATTCCGGTGTCACTGACGGAAAACCTGAGTGTCGCAGTTGTACCGCTTTCAGACACCACCGTGACGTGGACATCGACCTCTCCGCTATGGGTGAACTTGAGGGCATTGCCAACCAGATTGGTGAGGATCTGGCGCAGACGGCCGGGGTCGCCGCAGAGGAGCACGGGAACGTGCGGATCGGTTGTGCAGGACAACTCCAGCCCGTTGCTGTGGGCCCGCAGGGCCAGAGTGGCGGCAAAATCGTCCAGAAGGGTCTCAAGATCAAAATTCAGTATTTCCAGGTCCAGTTTGCCCGCCTCGATTTTGGAAAAATCCAGGATGTCGTTAATGAGTTCGAGAAGGGATTCGGCGCTGGTCCGCACGGTTTCGGCAAAACGGTGCTGCTCATCGCTGAGGTCTGTATCCAGAAGCAGGCCGGTCATGCCGATGACGCCGTTCATCGGGGTTCGGATTTCGTGGCTCATGTTGGCCAGAAACTCGCTTTTGGCCTGGCTGGCCATCTGTGCCCTGACTGCCATATCCTGGGCGATCCGAGTCTGCTCGCCAAGGTCCCTGTTCAGCTCCTCCAGATGCAGTTCCGCCAGCTTCTGTTCTGAAATATCCTGGAAGATCCAGATGGTTCCCTGGGACATATCGGCGGGGTTCACAGCCTTGCCGATCAGTTTGATGACGATTCGGGAGCCGTCCTTCCTGATCCATTCCTGCTCTGCCTCGTAGATCCCGCCCTGTGCCAGAAACGGATAGGCATCCTCTCCCAGCTTTTCATAGGCCTCCTTGGACGGATAGAGTTTTTCGGTCGTCTGGACCATCAGTTCCTCTTTGGAATACTGAAACATCTCCTCCGTCTTCTTGTTGACCCAGACTTGTTTTCTGTCCACGATCTTGGAGATGGCGACCGGGGCGGTTTCAAGGATGATATTCTGTTCGCGGGTGAGTTCGACCAGCCTTTTCTCAGCCTGCCTCCTGGCTGTTACATCCGTCATAACCGTGAGGAGATAGTGATGCCCCTTGCTGCCGATCATCTCGGACGAAAAGAGGCCGTCCAGAATTGTCCCGTCCTTGCACGATACCTGCATCTCGAAATCAGCGACGCTTCCCTGGATCTTCAGGAGTTCCGCCATCTCTTCGCGCTGCCGGGGATTCGGGTAGAGTCCGACTTCGGCGGTTGTCTTGCCAATAATTTCTTCAGAGGAATAGCCGAACTTTTTTACAAAGGCATCGTTCACATCCATGAATTGCCTGTTTGCAGGGATGGACAGCGCCATGGGGGCAGGATTATTGCGGAAGAGCCGCTCGAAGCGCTGCTGGGCCTCCTGCTCGGAACTCAGGTCCTTGATGACGCCGAAGATGCAATCCTCGCCGTTCCACCGGCCGGACCAGATACGGGTCTCAGCCGGAATGAGGGTTCCGTCCGCCGCAGCCACAGGCAAAAGACAACTCTCCCTTTCTCCTCGAAGTATGGCTGCAAAGATATCTTCGGCCTCGCTGCGATTGTCTGCAGCATAGAACTCCTGTGCGCGCAACCGTGTCAGTTCATCTGCGCTGTAGCCCAGTTGGTGTTCAAGAAGCCTGTTGGTGAACAGGATCAGGCCATCCGGGGCCCAGACAGCAATCATATCGCCTATGGTTTCAAAAAAGGTCCGGAAGTTTGCTTCGCTTTCGCGCAGCGATGCTTCGGCCTGTTTCCGGTCGCTGATATTGACAAAGGTCTCCAGAAGCTTCTCTCTGCCGTTAATTCGGATGATTCGAACTGATTTCAGTATTGGAAGCTGGCTGCCGTCAGCCCGTATCAGGACCCGGTCCGAGGTGTCGACGGTCTGGCCCAGATCCGTCACGGGACAGCAACCCTGTTCTGCCGGGCAGAGGAAACTATGGCAGACGCGATCTACGATCTGCTCCGCATTGCTCCCAAAGAGTTCTTCTCCTTTTTTGTTCAACTGCTCGATGACATGGGTCTCGGCATCGATAATGGCGATGCCCGCATCGATATTATCCAGCAAGAGGTGCTGCATGGCCTCGCTTTCGCGAAGCTGCTTTTCCGTCTGGTGACGTTCGGTGATATCGTGGACAATGGCGAAGAGCCATTCGCGGCCGCTTGTGGGGATGAGTCCAGCATAGACCTCCACGTCCCGAATCTGGCCATTCGCCTGTCGATGTCTGGAAAAGATAAGAGATTTTCCTGACTTGGCCATCTCCGTATTCCTCTTGACTTCCTCGGAGGAGAGGACAGAGATATCTCCGATATTCATCTGCCGCATCTGTTCCCGCGTGTAGCCATAGAAACGGCAGGCTGCCGAATTGGCATCCATTATCACACCGTTGTCCGGATCTATCTGCAGGTTGATGGACTGGTTCTTCTCAAACATGGCGCGATGCCGTTCTTCGCTTTCCCGGAGTTCTGACTGCTGCATGACAATACTCCGGTCGATACGGCGCAGCAGGACAAAAAAGAAGCCGAGCAGCCCGGCCAGGATCACCATTCCTCCGCCGAGCCCGATGGTCAGCATGCGGGTCTGGTAGGCCTTTGCCTCGGTTATATCGTGGAGGATGATCATCGAGCCCACTGTGGCGCCGGAGGCATCGGCCACGGGCGCGGAAAGCGCCTGCCATGATTGACCGCCGAACTCCACCTCGCTTGCAGTCTGAGTCTGCGCATGGCCGGACTTGTTGATAAACGGCTCGAGTTCGACGGGAATCTGCTGCAGGGATGAATAGATCAGCACCTCTGCCGGGAAACGGTCCCATTGGGATTTGCCTTTAAGCAGTTCCTTGCCTGTTTCGAAGGCCTGACGCCTGAGGATTTCCTTGTGGATCAGCACGGTGATTTCCTGCTTGTCGCCCCGTTGAAGATCGGTCAGGATATCCTCAATTTCCTTACCCAGTTCCACATATCCGACAAGCGCGCTTCCGTCATAGACCGGCTGTACCGACCACAGGGTCAAATGTCCCTGCAGGTCAAGCTCCAGCCCCACCGCGGCCTTGCCTGTGCGTTCGGCTTCCCGCAGGGTGAAGCGGTCGATGACATCACCGTATCCCTCCGGCCTGTTGACCCGCAGAAGACAGATCCTGTCCCTGTTGATGAAGTAGAAGTGGGTAATGTTGTGGCTGGCCTTAAGCGTGGCAAAGACCGGCGCATAGCTGTCCTGCAGGCGATTCCGGTCCCCGGCAGTCAGGGCTTGGGGTAGCCTCTGGTCCCGGAGCAGGATCTGCCCAAGGGCGCCAAGACCCTGCGCCTGTTCATTCAGCAAGGTCTTCATGTCGCGGGAGACCTCTTCCTGTGCCGTGATGCCGGACTGGTTGATACTGTACTGCAGTTGCTTTGCCTGGAGAAAGCCGAAAATTCCGAGCAGAAGCATCAGCACAGCGGTCAGCGGAATCATCATCCGGACCTGGATGGGTTTAACCCAGGCATTCACCCGTAAATGGGCTGCGAAGATTTCGGAGGCAGCCAGGAACAGCAGGGACAGCATCAGTCCACCCGGCAGGGCTGCATGGGCGGCGATATCCCATTTCCAGGTATGGGCGTCAACGTTCATTCCCAGCAGGGCGATAGGCTCGTCCTTGTCAGGACTCATCAGCGGAACCACGGCAGAAACCCATGTGCCTCGGCTGTCATTCACCGGACCTGAAACTGTATCCGCCTTTGTATCGAATACCTGCCGATAGAGCTGCAACGCCTCCTCTGGCATCGGGGACTGTGCTTTTTGGGGATCCGCCGTTTCATTATCCACCAGGGAGAGGAGCCTTTCATCGTTCCTGCGGCCCACGATATGGAGTGACTGGCATTTTTTATTGGTGCTTCTGATACTTGTCAGCTGTTCCTGTAAACGGAGATAGTCCGGATTGTCATGATCGGCTGCAGTCCCGGTGAGTGACTGGATTCGCTGGATATTGAGCGATTGCGCTATCATCCTTGTCTGCTGCAGGAGATTTTTGCGCATATCACGATCGGCCCTCTGAAGAGTCCAGCAGATGAGGCCAATCATGGCGGCCAGCATGATCATCAGTGCCGCAGGCCACCAGCGGCTCCTCACTGTCAGTTCCTTCAATGGATGTTTTGTATTCATAGTATCAGGGCGCGTTTGTGAGGAAAGGGAGAAGATCCCCCAGGGATGTCCTGGGCTGGGGTGCTGGGCTGTCTTTTTCGATGGGAGATCGGATCCTGAAGCGTATTCATTTACCCCTCTCCGTGGAATAACCGAGGCCTCTTTTCTGTTTTTTCAAAGGTGTCATGGCCTAGTCTCCCGATGAGGGATTTCCCCGTTTCTATTCACCTTTCTCAATGAGTATCCATTATTTTAATCAATGAGTCAAATTTTCGATTACATTTTCTCTGTGACAGAAGACCTCTTCCTGTCAGGAGCCGTTTCTCTGATCCAGCCCTGCTGGTTTGATTGCTGAGAGAGGATGCAAGGGTTCTCCGGTAGCCCGGCCGGAGGAAGCGCGGACGGGAAGGTTGACAAATACATACCTTTCCTTTACATATCCCTGTCAATATAGTGGAAAATATGGCAATCCGATACGAGCTTTCAAAAATTTATTTAAAGTCTCCCGGAAGCAGCATCCATGCTATAGTGAAATGAGAAACTTTCACGTTTCGCCCAGGCTGGTCAATCTGGTCCAGCCTGGGCGAGAAGACGCGGCGTCTCTCTGATCCACATCACTTTGGGGCCTGTTCTTGAAGATACTCTCCTATCAATGCGCTGCCGGAATCAGCGGCGATATGCACCTGGCGGCGATGCTCGATGCCGGTGTTGACGAACGCCATCTCCGGTCACAGCTTGAACTGCTGGGGCTTTCCGGCTATTCGCTGGTTGTTGAAAAAAAGATCAGCCATGGCATCTCCGGCACGCAGGTTACTGTTCGGCTGGATGAAGAAACCAGCGGAGACGGAACTGCGCCTGCCCACAGGAATCTGAGCGATATTGCCGCCATCATAGAGAAAAGCGGCCTGCCAGCCGGTACCAAGGAACGAGCCGTCGCCATCTTCACAAAACTTGCCGAAGCTGAAGCCGCCGTTCATGGGACTCCCGTCGAACAGGTCCATTTTCATGAGGTGGGCGCCATCGATTCCATCGTTGATATCGTCGGAGCGGCTATCTGCCTTGCGTATCTTGCCGTGGACCGGATCGTCTGCTCGACCGTTGAGCTGGGAAGTGGGCAAATCCACTGTCAGCATGGTGTCCTGCCTGTTCCTGCGCCCGCCACGTTAGAGTTGACCAAGGGGATTCCGGTCAGCAGCGGGAATGTACCCTTTGAGGCGACGACGCCTACCGGGGCGGCGATACTCGCTACCCTTGTCGATGTCTTCAGCGATCAATGCGCCTTCCCCACCACTTCCAGCGGCTGCGGCATCGGCCACAAAGAAGGATCTCTTCCCAATGTGCTGCGGATCTTTATCGGAGAGAGTCCGGATCTTCTCCTTGAACGGGATCAACTATGAACAATCCTCTCTATCAGAAATTGCTTGAATATTTTAAAGGTCTCGGCAATGCGGCTCTTGCGTTTTCCGGCGGGGTGGACAGCAGCCTCATCTGCGTTGCCGCCCATCAGGCCCTGGGGGATAATGCCATTGCGCTGACGGTTTCAACGCCGTACATTGCCCAGTGGGAAATTGAAGAGGCGCGATGCTTGACGGGGAAGCTCTCGCTGCAGCACCATATTATTCCGCTTGAGATACCGGATATAATCCGGACCAATCCCAGGGACCGCTGCTACCACTGCAAGAGCATGCTCTTCGCCCGGTTGAAGGACTTTGCAGGAAATCACGGATTTACTAATCTTTGTGACGGCACCAACGCTGACGATCTTTCGGACAGTCGGCCCGGTCTGCGGGCGCTGACGGAGTTGTCCGTCAGGAGTCCTCTGGCGGAACTGAAGATCGCCAAGGCGCAGATCCGGCAGATGTCCAAAGAGCTCGGTCTTGACACATGGGCCAAGCCCGCATACGCCTGTCTGCTGACCCGTCTTCCCTATGATCATGTCATTGACCCCGGTGAACTCGGGCGGATTGAGAAGGCCGAACTTTTTCTCATACATAAAGGCTTCCGTGCCATACGGGTCAGGGCTCATGGTCCTCTTGCACGCATCGAGATCGCGCCCCTCCAGCGGACCGAGCTGCTGGCGGATGCGCTGGCCGCAGAAATTTACGCCGCCTTTCGGGGGTTCGGCTTCACCTACGTAGCGCTGGATCTCCTGGGGTATCGTTCGGGAAGTTGCGACGAGGAAAATTAAGGACAGGAAAAATATGTATTCCGATGAAATAAAAAAGCTCCTGGACAATGTCCGGAATGGCACACTGTCGACGGAAGATGCCCTGATGCAACTGAAAGACCTGCCTTATGTCGATCTCGGCCATACCCGGCTGGATCATCATAGAGCCATGCGCAAGGGCTATCCCGAGGTAATCTACGGTGCCGGAAAGACCACCGGCCAGATCTGCGATATTGTCTCTGCGATGTTGGCCCATGGCAACAATATCCTCATAACCCGGGTGGCTGGTGATGTGTACGACGCGGTACGGGGTTTAGCGCCGGAGGCCCGATTTCATGAGATTGCCCGAATCATTACTGTAAAAAAACGGGAGACTCCCATACCGCCTACCTCAATCGCTGTGGTGACTGCGGGCACCTCGGATATCCCCGTGGCTGAAGAGGCTGCCGTAACCGCAGAGTTTCTCGGCAATACCGTTGAACGCATCTTTGATGTGGGCGTTGCCGGAATTCATCGCATCTTCGACTGTCTGGATGTTATACGGAATGCCCGCGCTGTGATTGTTGTCGCAGGTATGGAGGGCGCGCTGGCCAGCGTGGTGGGCGGTCTTATCGACAAACCGATAATCGCGGTGCCCACATCGGTCGGGTATGGCGCGGCCTTCAGCGGGCTGTCGGCCCTCCTGGGGATGTTGACGAGTTGCGCGAGCGGCATCAGCGTGGTCAATATCGACAACGGATTCGGCGCCGCCTACACCGCCAGCCTGATCAATAAGCTATAGGCCACCTTAAACAATTGCCTCTTCTCCGGAACTCAGCCCATTGTGCCATTTTCCTGCAGATTCTGTCTGGAGAGCGAGGCCCTGTGGCTTCGCAATGCTGCCATGGCGATCGCTGTCCCCATGAAGGGCAGCCAGACCCAGCAAATCTCAGACCATAGAACTATCAGGCCCTTGATGGATAAAAAGGCGGAGAGGCCGAAGGGACATACCCTGATCGGATGAACGGCGGCAAAGAATCGCGTGTCCGAGAATGGCCACAGGAAGGCAACGCCACAGCCGCCGCTGGTGAAGGAGTCAAGGATGCCATGTGAGGCTGCAGCCAGAAACAGAAAGAGGAATGCTCGTGTCGCCGTGGAGCGCAGCGGGCGGGCCAGACTGGCGCCGATGAGGGCAAGCGTGAACGCAAACAAGAGCGAATGGCTGAACCCGCGGTGACCGAAGGCCGATGCATAGGGGATGCCGAAACGGAAGGCCAGGACATCCAGGTCAGGCAGGACGGAGACAATGATTCCTGCCGCCATCATTCGCTTAGAAATAACTTTGCCGCCAAGCCCAAGGGACAGGGCAAGGGGGACAGCTGCATGGGTGAAAACTGTGGGCATGGTTGGCGTCCTGCAAAGAAGTATAAGGTTTTTAAGGTTTTTCAATTCGGGACAGATCATATTCCCGGACCGCGGCAACGATGGCCTGGACGATGGCCCGTTGGTTGTCCTTGCTGCTCACGTAGCGTTCATCCTTTGAATCGACAATCACCCCGACTTCAAGCAGTACAGCGGGAACCGTTGTTTTCTTCAGCACGATGAGGTCGTCAAAGCGGTAGATTCCCAGCTTTTCATTCAGCAATTCCCTGTTCTCACCCTGGATTTTCTCGGCGTGGTGCAGGCTTGGATGTCTTCCAAGGGCCAGCATATCCTGCCCCAGAAGTTCTGCGAAGCGGAAGCTTTCTGCGAACCGCGGGTTGAGTGTGGAAACAAAGATCGAATAGCCCGAGATCGGCCTTGTGCTCTGGTAGGCGGTCAGTGAAGTATGGGTGATCTTTTCCAGGTACTGCGGCTGGGCCGAATCATGATGGATGGCCAGAAAGAGATCGGCATGGTTGTCGTTGGCCATTTGCGCCCTTTGCTCCAGACCGATTTCCTGGTTCGGGCGGCGCGTCAACAGGACGGTGCATCCGGCCTTGCGCAGCGCATCGGCAAGCAGGGCTGTCAGGTTGTCGTTATAGACGATTTCATATATGCCCTGATTTCCTAACGCCCCCGGCTGTTTCGGGTTGTGACCGGGGTCGAGGACTATGGTCAGCGGATGCGCCGATGCCGCAGCCGCCTGCGACAAGCACAGAGAGCAGGAAAGCAGTCCGAAAACAGCTGTCAGCAGGAGACGAAGGGCGACGCGTGATGAGGCGCAGGGGCGTATTTTCATGGGGACTCCTTCAGGAGAGGTGAAGAGGACCTGGAGCGGCATCGCATTGCTCCAGGCCTGCGCACCGGGAAGAGGCTAGTTCCAGGATTTTTGATTGATCATATCATTGCGGCAGTTCCCCGTTTTGCATTCGCGGGCACGGTCGCGCAAGTATTCTGTGCGCTCGCGGTTGACTCTGTAATTACAATCGACTTCAATGGCTCCGTCACTTTCGCAGGTGGTGTCGCGAAATTTAATCCAGTCCCGCTGGGTCTGGGTCAAGCCCTGTTTAACGTCGTCTTTAACCAGACCGCGAAGCTCTTTATAGGCATCATTGAGTTCCTTGTCTGATTCCATGAACAATTTTGCGAAACAGTAGGTTTTGTCGTAACTGGTGGTGTACTTATCGCATTCTCCGGCGGCCTTTGCCGTCTGAGAGACGAAAACGAGTACGATAAGGGATAGAGCGGTGATAAAAGTTTTCATTGATCCTCCTTGCAGGATGAAGAATTGCTGAATTACACATACTCCCCCCGAAGGGGGGCGTGCAGATACGGTGCAGGATCATAACACATATTTGCAGGTTCAGACAAGAAGAAGTCGGTGGAAAACCATCTTTTTCATGCCTTGAGAAGGGCAGGAGAAAAAAACAGCGCAGTCTGTGCCGTTTGTTGCCGGGGAGGGGAATAATCCTGCCCCCTTTTTTGTTCAGGTGTATCTGCTGCGCAGAATTCGGGCTGCCTGGGTGATAGCGCAGAGTTTTTTATAGGCCACCTCCTCGACATTGACCGAGCGTCCGGCAAAGCAGCCGAAACCGCAGTCGGTGTTGAGGAAAAGCTGCTCTGGCCGGTAAAATTCCAGGGCCTTTTCGGCCTTGGCCATAATGGTTTCAACAGCCTCGACCTCATCGGTGCGCGGGTTGACGACGCCCAGGCCCAGTTCGCGGTCGGAAAGCCTTTTGCCGACCACCTCGATATCCCCGGCTCTGGGAGTGGCATATTCCAGGACAAACTGGCGGACCTTCATGCGTTCCAGGGCCGGCAGCAGACGGGCATAGTCTCCTTTGAGCAGGACCTCTTCCTGCTTCGACCAGTTGCCGCGGCAGATATGGATCCCGATGCGGATGCCGTCGATGCCGTCAATGATCCTGTTGATCAGATCGGCTGCAAACTTCAGTTCCTTCCCCGCGTCCCGGCGGGTAGCAAGCGTCGCTCACATGAAGGTGCGGCGCTGGCATTCCTCCGACATCACGACTTCGGTCAGCACCGGCTCGTCGAACTGGACGAATTCGCAGCCTGCTGCCCGCAGATCCAGCAACTCCTCGCGCAGGATCCTGACGATATCGTCAGCCATCTTCTTGTGATTCCGGTAGACCTTGCGGGTGAGCGCGCCCACCCACATAGTCCGGGTGAGCAGATAGGGGCCGGGCAGGGTGATTTTGACCGGTTTTTTGGTGAGTGTCCGCATAAAGTGCAGATCGTCCACCGCCAGTGGTTCCTTTCTTGCGAGCTTGCCCACGCAGGTGGGATTTTTAACCGCTGAGGCGGGCATATCCATGGTCCGCAGCATTTCTTCGAATTCGGCCTTATCCTCAACGAAGTCCAGCATATCGGCAAGCGACATCAGCTGAGTCCCTGCCACCTTGTCGGTTATGAAGGCATAGAAGCTCTCCCTACGGTGCTCGCCGTCCACCAGAATGTCAAGCCCGGCCTGTTCCTGCAGGGCCACGGTCCGGCGGATCTCGCCTTCGGCAACGAGATTGAATTCCCGGCGGGAGACCAGACCTTTCTGGTAGCCGCGCAGCACTTTCAGCATCTGCCTGGACCTGGGCCAGGAACCGACCTGAGTGGTCAGAAATGCGGTGTCCATTGTATTGTCTCACGTATTGAATTATGGCCGAATTTTAGACGATGACGAGCTTGAAGCTCAGTGTTGCCGCCTTCTTCAGGGTGGCGGCCAGCGGCGAGCGGCCGATGCCCCTCTGCCAGGCAGCCTCCACCTTTTGCGCATCCTCAAAGGTGGAGGCGAAGCATTTCACCTCCACGCTTTTGATTGAAGGGTCGCCTTCTTCCAGGCCCATGTGGGCAAGAATATTATTGAGCGAACCGCTCAGGGACAGCTCGATGTCGTCGACCTCAAGGTTGTCGCGGGCGCATTCCGTGGCAAAGCCCGTTGCGAGTGATCCGGCCAGCGCCCCGAAAAGGTATTCCAGGGCGCTGGGATTGGCGTCTTTCTCTTCGAAACTTGCAGCCTGGCCGATATCGAAGGAAAAATTTCTCGCATAGACGGTGGACTTCAGATGGCCGGTGACCCTGGCCCTGAGGCGCCATTCGTATTTCCTGGCATCCTCCTTGTCCTTTTGCAGTGCCTCTTCTTCCTGCAGCATCGCGGTGCCCTTGCGGACAAAATAGCGGCTGTAGCCGTCGCCCGGCTCCATCCCCAGATAGGCATGTCCGGACATCCTGCACCACGGCGGCAGATCGTCGGCGACAGAAGGTTCGCGGCTGCGCATCTCCAGGATGCCGCCGACAGGGACCGCAAGCATATTTTCCCGGATCAGAAGAATAAGACCGGAACCGCAGTCCAGATCGCCTCCGTCAAACATATGGTCGGGCCTGATTATCTCGTCGAACTCCATGGATCAACTCCTGTCCGCTGATTAATAGGCGACACAGGGAGAACCGTTGGACAGCCATTCAACCAGGGCCGCGCCGCCTGCGGGAGTGGCGCCTTCGATAAGGTTGGATTCGGCGATGCCGCGTTTTTTCATGCAGGGAGTGCAGACATAGATCTTGCCTCCGGCCTTGATGAATTTCTCAACGAGATCCTTCAAAGGCGCAAAGGGTGCGCCCTCGTCGATCTTGGCCATCTCTTCAGGGACAGCGCAGTAGACGCCATCGGAACTCAGGAAGACCAGGGTCTGTTTTTCGCTGCCCTGGGCGGCATTGGCTACGACAAAGCCCAGTGTCGCCTTGTCTCCATCGGTCTTGCAGTGGGTAATGGTCACGCAGAATGTGTTGGACATGGGTTACCTCTCCATCAGTTCAGGTTTAAGGGTGATGAGATAATACGGGTGCTGCATTGCAGTCAGCCGGTTTTTGGTCATTCTGCACCAGGCAGGCAGTTCGACCGGTGCGCCGGGGTCGCGAGAGATAACCAGGATTCGACGGCCGGGATCCTGATCCCGGATGTAGAGATGCAGGTTGATGATGACCCGGCCGCAGGTCTCCTCCCCTCCGTCAAATTCATCGTCAAACTCCCAGGCGGGTATTTCTGTTGTCTTCATCGCAATCATGGTACCCTGCAGAATATGAAAAAGCGGCGTCCTCTTCGTTTTCTGATGTTTAATCGTAAAATAATGATATTACAAATAGGGAATAACGATCGATTGTCCTCCGTCGCGAGGGTATCCCGATATCTTCCTTTTCTTACACCTCGTAAAATTGGATGCGTGTGAGGAATGGATATTCCCGGGGAAGATTGCAGGAAGGGATTGAAAAACCTGACAGAGCGAAAAATGAGTTTTTCCTGGAACGGATAAAACTATCCCTTGACGCAGGGAGTGTTGTGGATGATTCTGTCCATATCCGCCTGAGCCGCCTTTTCTTGCTGGATTCCGGCTCTGCGCAGAGAGAAATATCCATGGAGGGGAGGGTTTTGTGAAGACGGCTTTCGCATGGGCCGAGTCCTGAAGGAGCGCGGACAAAAGGATGTGATAGAACGTTTTGCAGGAAATAGAATTACGGCCAAATCGTGAATCGTATTGAATTCAGAGGAGATACAGTATGCGTATCGGCGTACCGAAAGAACTGCACAAAGGGGAAAGACGGGTGGCGACGAGCCCGGACGTTGCCAGGCTCATCAAGGAGCTGGGCTTTGAAGTCGCCATTGAAGCGGGAGCGGGCAGCGAATCAAAATTTACCGATGACGCCTATCGTGATGCGGGCGTTGAAGTCGTTGCCGATGCCGGGGCGCTGTATCGCGACGCCGACATCATCCTGAAGGTCCGGGCCCCGGAAATACATCCGGAAGAAGGCCTTGATGAAACGGCTCTGCTCCGGGAAGGGCAGATCCTGATCAGCTTTATTCAAGCGGGCCAGAACCCGGACCTGCTGAAGGCCCTGGCTGACCGAAAGCTCACCGTCCTGGCCATGGATAGCATTCCCCGGGTCTCACGGGCCCAGAAGATGGATGCCTTAAGCTCAATGGCCAATATCGCAGGCTATCGGGCGGTGGTCGAGGCCGCGCAGCATTTCGGCCGCTTTTTTACCGGCCAGATTACCGCGGCGGGCAAGATCCCTCCTGCCAAGGTCATGATCATCGGCGCAGGAGTTGCCGGTCTTTCCGCCATCGGCGCCGCCAAGAGCATGGGCGCCATCGTCCGGGCCTTCGATACCCGGCCCGAGGTGAAGGAGCAGGTCGAGAGCATGGACGCCGAGTTTCTGCTCCTTGACTTCCCGGGCGAGGATGGCGCAGGCCAAGGCGGCTACGCCAAGGTGATGAGCGAAGAGTTCATCGCAGCCGAGATGGAGCTTTTTGCCCGTCAGGCCAAGGAGGTGGATATCATCATCACCACGGCCCTTATCCCCGGACGTCCCGCCCCCGAGCTGATCACCGAGGCCATGGTCAAGACCATGAAGGAAGGCAGCGTTATCGTGGATCTTGCAGCCGAGATGGGCGGCAACTGCAAGCTTACCCAAGCGGATGCGGTGGTGGTCAGGCACGGGGTCACCATTATCGGCTATACCGATCTGCCCTCCCGTCTGGCAAGCCAGTCAAGCCAGCTGTATGCCACCAACCTCCGCCATCTGCTGGCGGATCTGACCCCTGAGAAGAATGGCGAGGTCCATATTAACATGGAGGATGAGATCATCCGCGGGGCCACCGTTATCAAGGAGGGCGAGATCACCTGGCCTCCGCCGCCCCCGAAGCTTTCCGCCGCTCCGCAACAGGCGCAGGCTAAAGCCCAGGCCCCGCCAGCCGCCGCTGCCAAGGTTCAGAAAAAGGCCGGTCCCCTTGCGATCATCCTGCCCTTTCTTGTCGGAGCTCTGGCGCTGCTTGGACTGGGGAGCGTGGCTCCTGCCGATTTCATGTCGCATCTCACTGTCTTCGTCATGGCCTGCTTTGTCGGTTACATGGTCGTCTGGAATGTGAAGCCTTCCCTGCATACGCCGCTGATGAGCGTCACCAATGCCATCAGCAGTATCATCATCATCGGCGCCTTGCTCCAGGTTTCATCGGATAGGGCCTTCATCGTCTTTGTCGCCGGGATCGCCATCCTGATCACCAGCATAAACATCTTCGGCGGATTCTCAGTGACCAATCGCATGCTCGCCATGTTCAGGAAGTAGGAGGAGACCCACATGTCAAACGGTATTGTAACTGCATCGTATATTGGCGCAAGCGTCCTGTTCATCCTTGCGCTTGGCGGGCTGAGCCAGCCGGAAACCGCAAGGAGAGGCAATTTTTACGGCATTATCGGGATGGCGATGGCCCTGACGGCCACTATTCTGGGGATTGTCACCAACCATCATTTTATCCTGTTCGCAGGTCTTGTCATCGGCGGCTGCATCGGCCTCATGCTGGCCAAAAGGATCGCGATGACCCAGATGCCGGAGCTGGTGGCCATCCTCCACAGCCTGGTCGGAATGGCGGCGGTGCTGGTGGGATTTGCCAATTTCATGGGCAATGAGGCTGTGCTGAGCGGGGCCGCCAAGACCGTTCACGACGCGGAGACCTATGTCGGCATCCTCATCGGGGCGCTGACCTTTTCCGGTTCGGTGATTGCCTTTTTAAAGCTCAGCGCCAGGATCAGCGGCAAGCCCGTGCTGCTTCCCGCCCGCCACTGGCTCAATCTTTTGCTGCTGCTGGCGGCCTTCTGGCTGGGCGGAAAATTTATTCACCTTTCGGCTGCGGGGGGAGGGACCCTGCCGCTGATGGCCATGACTGTTATTGCCCTGGCTTTCGGCGTGCATATGGTTATGGCCATCGGCGGCGCCGATATGCCGGTGGTGATTTCCATGCTCAACAGCTATTCGGGCTGGGCGGCTGCGGCCACCGGTTTCATGCTGAGCAATGATCTGCTCATCGTGGTCGGGGCCCTGGTCGGCAGCAGCGGCGCCATCCTCAGCTATATCATGTGCCGGGCCATGAATCGGCGGTTCATCGCCGTCATCGCCGGCGGGTTCGGCACCTCCGGAGGCGGCGCTGCTGCGGATTCGCAGGCCGAGGCCGGAGAGGTCGTGGCCATCGAGGCTGAAGTGGTCGCCGACCTGCTGGCCAACGCCAAAGAGGTCATGATCATCCCCGGATACGGGATGGCAGTGGCCCAGGCCCAGCATACGGTCTCTGAGATTACGCGAAAACTGCGGGAGAAGAAGGTCAATGTCCGTTTCGGCATCCATCCGGTGGCAGGCCGGATGCCCGGGCATATGAACGTGCTGCTGGCCGAGGCCAAGGTTCCCTACGATATCGTCTTTGAGCTGGATGAAATCAACGATGATTTCCCCCATGTGGACGTCTCGGTGGTCATCGGGGCCAACGATATCGTCAATCCCGCCGCCCAGGAGGTGCCGGGCAGCCCCATTGCCGGGATGCCGGTTCTGGAGTGCTGGAAGGGCAAGACCACCGTCGTGCTGAAGCGGTCCATGGCAACGGGCTATGCCGGGGTGGCCAACCCCCTCTTCTATAAGGAAAATACCCGGATGCTCTTTGGCGATGCCAGACAGAGCCTGGATGCGGTGCTGAAGCATCTGTCGTGATCGAAGGCGGAGGCAGGCGGATCAATCGTCTGCTTCCGCAAAGCTCATTCCTGCCAGAATGCTGTCCCAGGGCAGTAAAAAGCCTGTTTTGCCGGGATGCGGGATTCCTGTCCCCTTAGGGGCGGAGCAAGTCCGTCTCCGGTACATGCGCCCGCCCCAAGTTGTGTCCGCAGGATCACCCGCCGCCGATCATGGGGAAGATGCCCAGCTGGTCTCCTTCCTTGAGCTCGGCGTCCAGGGGGCAATGCCTGGAGGCGATCATTGTCACGCCGACGGCCTCCTTATCGATGCCGAGGGAGTCGATGACACCGGCCACCGTTGTCCGGTCGGGGTAGTCCCGCTCCTCTTCGATAAAGCGGCCATCGCGAAAGAAGGCAAATAACCTGACCGTGATCTTCATCAGAAATCCCAGAAGGCATCGATCTCGGCACCGGTGAAATCCCATACCATGTTATGGGGCGGCAGCGGTTCGTATTTAAAAAATTCGGGCAAACGGTCGTCAACATTGGTAAACCCGGCGGACTGATTAAACGCTCTCTCTGTTTTCAAGATATATTTGCCCAGATTCATCACGTCATCGCCGGTCAGATGGATTCCGAAGCGGGCATTGATCAGGTCGATCAGGGCCGGCAGGCAGGTGGCATCATCCAGCGCGGCGAAGGCGATAAAGAGGCACATGCCCGTGGAGTCGATGGCCGCCGTAGCGATCTGCAGGTTGCGGGACAGCTCGACCTGTCCTTCCTTGACCAGCGGATCGACAGAGCCGCCGACCTTCAGGATGTTGGTGGCGATGGCGTATCCCATGGTATGATCGGCCCCCATGGTGGAGGTCGCATAGGTAATGCCGATTCCCTTAATAGCCCTGGGGTCGTAGGCGGGGATGGCCTGGTTTTTGACGACGGGCACCCTGGCCACGCCGAAGGTCTTTCCTACCAGGCCCGCGCCGCCGCCGATGGTTCTTCCTAGTCCGGTTCCCTTGCCGACCTCCTCTTTGAGGATGCGGAGGATGCCTTCGCCGTCGCCGAATTCAAGGAGGCCGCCCTCCATGGCCACGCCCATGGCCACTGAGGTCTCGATGGAATCAAGGCCCAGGTCATCCATCAGGGAGTCGGCCTCGGCGATATGATCAAGATTGTCGACACAGCAGTCGGCGCCCATGGCCCATATGGATTCGTATTCGAAGCCCGATGTCTTGTATTGTCCTTTCAGGTCATGATAGATCTGGGAACATTGGATGACGCATCCCGGATGGCAGCCGTGTTTGGGCTTGCCGCCGCGTTCCATTATCCTGTCGTACATGGTCTCGCCGGAGATCTTGTCATGGCCTGCAAACTGGCCTGCGGTAAAGTTGCGGGTCGGCAGGCCGCCTGCTTCGTTGATGATATTGACCAGAACGTTGGTACCGTACTGGCCCAGACCTTTGCTGATCGGATGCTCCGTCAGGGCTTTTGTAAAGATCTTGCTGGCGGCCTTGAACTTTTCGGGATCGGCGATGGCCATCTTGCCGTCTTTGGGGTCAATGGTGATGAACTTGATCCGCTTGGAGCCCAGGACTGCGCCCAGCCCCCCGCGTCCGGCAGATCGCAGATGCCCGTCGTTGTCCTTGACGGAGATATTCGCCGCGCCCATCTTCATCTCGCCTGCCTGTCCGATGGAGATCACGGCATGCTTGGCGGGCATGCGGCCTGCGAGGGTGCCGACCACCTCGAAATTCCCCTTGCCGATCAGTTCGGTTTCGACCGTGATGACAATGCCTTCCGGGCTCATGGCCAGGCCGTACCAAGCCTTGCCTGACGGCTGACCTTCCAGGATCAGGGCCTTGCACCCGCAGCGGGCCATGAATTGGGCGGCAGTCCCTCCGGAGTTGGATTCCTTGATGGTTCCGGTAAGCGGGCTTTTCGCCCCGAAGGACAGCCGCCCGGAGTTGGCGGCAGTGGTGCCGGAGAGCAAGCCGGGGGCGATAATCAGCTTATTGTGCGGTCCCAGAGGATGGCAGGCCGGCGGGACTTCGTCCGCGACAATGGTGGATGTCAGGCCGCGGCCGCCATGGCCTGCCCAGCGTGCGGGCACTTCTTGAATGCTCGTTGTGAGGGTGGTCATATTTACGCGAAAAATTTTATCAGTCATGGTGTCCCTCCTTGATGGGATTTATATGCAAGTCTCGTTTTGTTGCTGGCCAGGCCATACTGAAAAGACGAGATTTCATGCTTCGCTTGTGGCGAGCCGGTCTGGTCCAGCCCTGCTTGTTAGCCTGAAGGCTGAAATGATTCTCTTCGTGTCATCATCCTGTTGCCGGAAAGCTTGTCTTCCGGGCAGATTATTCCTGGACGTTTTTTATTATGAGATGGATAACATCGGTTTGCTTGAGCTTTTTTATCAGATCATCGCACCCCAATACCTCTCCGGAAAAGAGGATATGGGTGATCGAGTTCAGCAGGGCCGGATTGCCCAAGAGAAAGTTTCGGAGTCCGGCGCCTGTGAAATCTACGCCTGCCGCGAGGAGCGCCTCGCCTTTCTCTTCAGCGATCATATTGAAGAGCTTGAGTTTGACGAGAAGGACAGGGTGCTGGGCAGCCGGGGAAAATTCAGAGGCGGCTTTTGACCGTAAGGCTGCATGCACGCTGTTCCGTCTGAAAATAGCCCCTGCCAGCCCCGGCATTGCAGCAGAGAGGGCAAGTACCGGCGCAGTACCGGGAAGTGGGGCATCAAGATCGTCAATGGCTGTGCCGTTGAGAAAAATGGTTTGCACGCGATTGAGGATATATTCCCTCGAAAATCCAGGCAGTCCAGCTAGAAAGTCTCCGATGGAGCACGTGGCAGCGGTCTTGATACCGACGCCGGTCTGAAGAAGACTGGTGCAGCGGCTCCCTTCGCGAACCCTGATTTCAATGGTCGGCGGATATTCGTTTATCATATGCTCAAAGGGGAAGGGCCTTGCCTGTTACGTGAAGTGCGTGGACAAAAATCGCATCCATCCTCTGTTAAAGATATAATAAACCGGCAGGAAATACAAAAAAAATCGCATGTTCTTTCATAAAATCGATTGATATCTTTGATTTTAAAATAACTAAAAAGGAGATAAAACAACCATCGCCCGCATTGTCCGGACCCGTCTCTTTCTGCAGAGGACAGCAGCGGGCCGGTCTCCGGGGTCACCTCTCAGGGTGCAGAAAGCAAACAGAAATCTAATCAAAACCTTACACAATCCGCCTCATACACTGATACACTCACGGGCAACTGTCTGAAGAATCAGCTTGAAAAAAAGGCAACAATCTGACGAATTGCATTGGATGGAACTGACGGCAGGCCATCGGCTTGCAAAACGGTTTCAGCAGAAACAATTCATCGTAGAGGAGATATCTATGAGTCGACTGAAAAAAACCATCTTGGCACCGCTGGTTGCGGCTTCCCTGCTGCAGCCGTCTTTTCTGCCTGTAGCCCTTGCCGGGACGGCATCTGCGGATCAAAGGGCAAAAATTCCTGCGGTGACCGCCCAGCCTGATGCCGGGCCGGAACTGGCGCAATATTTCCAGGATCCGCTCAAAGAGCGTGCGCCATCACAGAAGGAACTTGTGCGGCAGCTGCGGCAGAAGATTAAGTATGTCTTCGTCATTTTCAACGAAAATCATTCCTTTGACAACGAATTCGGCACTTTCCCGGGCGTCAACGGCCTGTATTCGGATGGTGTCAATCCCAGGCCTTCCGGGAAGACGCCCGGATTTACCCAGACCTATACCGATGCCAAAGGCGTCAAGGTGACTGTCCAGCCCTTCCGGATCGGACCTGAACAGAATGCAAGCGTAGTCGATACGGTCGACCACACGCATCCAGGGTTGGCAAAGAAGATCGATGCCGTCAACGGAGTGGCCCGGATGGATGGCTTTGCGGCCGATGAGTATCAGCGTTTTGCTTCCAGGGGAGCGGATGCGGATAGAGCCGAAGGGACGCAGTTTGCCCGTCTGGTCATGTCCCATATTGATTGCAACACCATTCCTTTCTTCTGGCAATGGGCCAGCCGGTTCACCATCTTTGATTCGATTTTTGCAACAGAGGATACGCCTTCGACTCCCAATGCCGTGGCCATGATCGCCGGTCAGTCGGGCGAAACCCAGTGGGTCAAGCACGGTCCCGAAGGCCAGAGTTATTCAGTGGGCGGGCATAGCGGAAGAACCCAGGGGCCGCCGCTGGTCAACGATCCCCAGCCGTTCTACGGATCGCAGTTCGATACAACCGTAACCGGCAGGGAGCCTGCGGGCGCAACTGGCATTGAGAGCTACAAAGATGATAATATCGCCGCAAACCTGACCTTTGCCAGTCTGCCGCTGACCTTCATGGGCGGCAGCGTCAGCAAAATAATGGCCGGGAATCTCAATCCGGGTTTTGACCTGCCCGATATCAGGCAGGACATTCCCTATATCCAGAAGATGAATACCAGGCCCGTGCAATGGCGCTGGTACCAGGAGGGCTATGGCCTTGAGGCGACCGATACAGGCGACGTGGCCACGCATTCTTCCTATGTCAGCCATCACAACGGGGCACAGTATTTCGGGTATATCGCCAATACTCCGGAGGCCGCCGCCAATCAGCGGGGGCTTACCGATTTCTTCAAGGATATGGCCAGCCACAGCCTGCCCGATGGCGGGGTTTTTTACATCCGGGGCGGCTTTACCAACCAGATGGGCTTGAAACCGGCCATCACCAGACCCGATACTCCGGCGGATGAAGTGGCGGCCATCAATGCCTCTAAGTCTGGCGATGACGATCATCCGGCCTATTCCGACCGGCAGATAAGCGAGGCCATGGCGGCCAAGGTAATCAATGCAATTGCCGGAAACCCGGAGATCTGGAAACAATGCGCGATCATCATCACCTACGATGAATCGGACGGCTTTTACGATCATGTTCCGCCCCGGATTCTATCCTACGGCCCCGACCACCTGCCTCTCTCCCGCGGCATCCGGGTTCCGTTGATCTTGATTTCTCCGTATGCCCGGACCCACGTCGTTTCTCATGTCGAGGGTGATCATAATGCAGTGATCGAGACCATTAACAGCATTTTCGGCCTGCCGCCCCTTGCGACGCTTCCTGACGAGGCCCAGGCCCTTGCCGCGGGGGATTCGAAAAAATTCAATGTCTTCGGCCCGCCAGGCTTCAGGCAGAAACACCTGGGGCCGCGCGATATCAACACGCCTATATCCGAGAGCCTGCTGTCCGGGTTTGATCCGAAACGTTTGAGCGGTCTTCTCCCGCCGCTTCCGGCGGAACTGGCGATGATACCTGATACTGCCGTGCAGTCGCTGCCGCATTACGGCGGCCAGGGATGCCAGGCCATCGGGCTTGTTCCGGAGGATGTCCGGCAGGGGGTCGTCAATACAGTCCCGGAAGGATTCAATCCTCTTCCCAGCACATACAAGAAGGCGAACTGATGATGGAAAAAACGGCACGTACCCCCCGCTTGGGAGGAAGTCTGTGTGCTGTCTGCCTGGTTATTTCCCTGCTCTGCGCATCGGAAGCCGATGTGCAGGCGGGGGAAATCCTGCAGCAGGTGAAGGCAAGCGGGGTTGTCCGCTGCAGCGGCGTAGCGCGTCCCGGTCTGGCGGAGAGGGACGGCAGCGGCCATTGGAAGGGGCTCGAGGTGGACGTCTGCCGGGCTGTGGCCGCAGCGGTGCTGGGCTCCCAGGAGCGGGTGAAATTCACGGACTGGGAGCCAGGGCCGAATGACAGAGGAAGGGCCGCAAGCGATATCCTCTTTCTCACCGGAGCCGAGATGGCAGAAAGCGGGTTTGCCGGCGGGCTTGTTCCCGGCCCTGCGATCTATATTGAATCGCACGCGATACTTGTGCCGGAGGACTCAAAGGTTCAGGAAATTAGCGGGCTTTCCGGGCAGGATATCTGCTTTATGACCGGAAGCCGGATTGAACGGAGCCTGGAGGCCTCTTTCGACTTGAAGAAGCGTGACTGGCTGCGCCGGCCTTTCTCAGAGGAAGAGGAAATGATGGACGCCTACCAGGCCAGAAACTGCCGGGCCGTTGCCGGCGAGCGTTCCCGCCTCGCTGCAATCCGGCAGGAGCAAGGGCTGGACCATCAGAAAAGCCGTATTCTCCCCGGAAGCCTGGAAGATTTTCCGGTGATGGCCGCAACGGAGGTCCGCGACGGACAGTGGGCGGCCATAGTCGCCTGGACGGTGCATACGCTGATCAGCGGCGAAATGCAGCGGACGCCGTGGACCCCTGGAGGAGATGAGGCCATGCCGGTTGATGCCCTGGAGTTGGGGGTGGGGAAAGGGTGGCAGAGCCGGGTCCTGAAGGCCGTCGGATCATACAGGGATATCTATGATCGTAATCTCGGCCATAAATCTCCGCTCGCGCTTGAGCCTGCGTTGAACGCCAGCCACGCCGATGGCGGGATGCTTCTCAGCCCTTTTCTGGAATGATCCTCCATACTCCGGCTGTTGACCGGGAGTATAGACTCGCATCCCTGGCGCTGCAAACACCCTCTTCCTTTCTGTCCGGCTGCAGGAACGGCGAAGCCGGCATCAAAACGGGACCTTCCTCTGGATCCGTGAACGGCCTCTCTTCTGCGACCTCTGTTTCTCCTCTGCATCAGTCTGTCATGGCATAATAAATTGAAGAGGTGCTGGCAAATTTCTTTGCCGGAAAGTCGGACCTTTCATTTGGGAGGCCCATGTGCCGCCTCAGGGAGAGAAAAACCCTCCAGGTTCGGATAAAGATAGGGAAATGCTATATTAATGCCAGGTTTGTCCCTTTTCTTCTTGCGTTAACGCCGAACGAAAGGATATGCTGCAAGCAGGCAGGATGCGACGCCGCATCTGTCGAAATGCTAAAGCGAAGAGATTGAATGCCAAGTCTCTCTGCATTATGAATTACAGGGAGAGAGCATCCGGGGTTGAAACAGGCTTGGATGTGGTGGAGAGCCTGCACGTACAATGCGCAGGGTACGGAGAGATATGAAGATTCCGAACAGCATGAGGACTACGGACAGGTGGATGGCGCCTGTGTTGCTCGTCCTTTCTGCCGCAGCGCTGATCCTCTGTGTCCTGTGGTGGCGCCAGGGAAGGCAACCAGCTGATACGGCAACAAAAATCGCCATACAAGGCTTGAGGATTTCCACGGAAGTCAGACCGGCGCTGAGTGTTACAACGGTCGTCCCTGAATATGCGGAGTGGCCGGAAACCTTGAGCGGCAACGGCAGCATCGCCGCCTGGCAGGAGGCTTCCATCGGATCGGAACTCAACGGGTTGCAGCTTGTGGAAGTGCGGGCCGACGTCGGCGATACGGTCCGTTCCGGCCAGATACTGGCGGTTTTTTCGACCCTCACCGTGAAGGCGGATGCGGCCCAGGCCCAGGCGGCGGTAGCTGAGGCTGAGGCGGTGCTGACAGAGGCTAAAGCCAATGCGGACCGCGCCAGAAAGGCTCAAGGGCCGGGGGTGATCAGCGCCCAGCAGATCAATGAATATCTTGTCGCCGAACGGACGGCTGCAGCCCGGCTGGACGCTGCGCGTGCGCAGTTGCTCAGTCAGAATATCAGGCTTCAACAGGCCATGGTCACAGCGCCGGACGACGGAGTTATTTCGGCCAGGAGCGCAAGTCTCGGCTCAGTCCCGTCCACGGGGCAGGAACTCTTCCGTCTCATTCGGGCAGGCAGACTGGAATGGAGGGGGGAGGTGACCTCCGATCAGTTCCATCGCATCCACCCGGGACAGAATGTATCCATTACCGCGCCAGGGAATATTCAAGCCCAGGGCTTTGTCCGGATGCTGGCCCCGACAATCGATCCGCAGACTAGAATGGGTCTTGTGTATGTGGACGTTGGGTCCCATACGGGTTTGGAGGCGGGCATGTTTGCGCAGGGGACCTTTGAACTCGGCCGTAAAAAGGCCTTGACCCTCCCGCAGAGCGCGGTGATCCAGCGTGATGGATTTAGCTATGTATTCTGTCTGGAGCCGGGAAATACGGTCAGGCAGGCCAAGGTGGAGCTTGGCCGCCGGCTGAACCAGGCCGTGGAGATTGTACAGGGCCTTGATCCTGGTGTCCGGGTGGTGGCGGCAGGGGCTGCCTTCCTGGTTGACGGCGATACGGTCCGTGTCGTCGAAGCATCCGGCGACCTGCCCGGGGGGCAATGATGAACGTCTCCGCCTGGTCGATCAAGAACCCGATTCAAGCGATTGTACTCTTTACTCTGCTTACCTTCATGGGCCTGGCCGGCTTCAGGGCCATGAAAATTCAGAACTATCCTGATATCGATCTCCCCACGGTAGTGGTAACGGCATCGGTTCCGGGCGCTTCACCCGGGCAGATGGAAGTGGATGTAGCCCGGAAGATCGAGGACTCCGTCGCCACCTTGCAGGGAGTCAAGCATATCTACACGAAGGTGCAGGATGGCAACGCCAACATCATGGTGGAATTCCGGCTGGAGAAATCCACCCAGGAGGCAGTAAATGATGTTCGCGATGCCGTATCGCGCATCCGTTCCGATCTCCCCGGGGACATGCTTGATCCGGTGATTGCCAAGATGGATCTGGCAGGATTGCCGATCATCACCTATACGTTGTCCTCAAACCGGATGGATGACGAGGCACTGTCGTGGTTCGTCGACAATACGGTGAGCAAGGCCCTGTTCTCTGTGAAGGGCGTCGGCGCCGTGGGCCGGGTGGGCGGTGTCACCCGTCAGATTCAGGTGGAAATCGATCCGCTGCGCCTGCTTGCGCTCAAGGTGACCGCTGCGGATGTGTCCCGGCAGTTGCGTCTGATGGAACAGGAAGCCCCTGGCGGGCGAGCCGATGTGGGGGGTACGGAGCAGTCCATCCGGGTGGTCGGTTCCGTCCAGACGGCGGAAGATCTGGCCGCAATCGAGATACCGCTCTCGGATGGACGGTATATACGCCTAGACCAGGTTGCCACCGTCACCGATACGGTGGCCGAGCAGCGTTCTGCCGCGCTTTTGAATGGCAGACCCGTTGTGGGCTTTGAGATAACCCGCTCCCGCGGCGCAGGCGAGATAGAGGTCGACGAGGGGGTGCGCGCCGAGATTGAAAAGCTCAGAATACGATTCCCGGATATTGCCTTTGTCGAGGCCTTTAACTTCGTCGATCCGGTCCGGGAAAACTACAGCGGCTCGATGTCTCTTCTTTACGAAGGGGCGATTCTCGCGATCATCGTCGTCTGGTTTTTCCTTCGTGACTGGCGGGCCACCCTTGTATCGGCTACAGCCTTGCCTCTCTCCATTATTCCTGCCTTTGCCTTCATGCATTTCCTGGGCTTTACCATCAATGTGGTCACACTGCTCAGCTTGTCGCTGGTGGTGGGCATCCTGGTGGATGATGCCATCGTGGAGATCGAGAATATCATGCGTCATCTCCGCATGGGAAAAAGCCCCTATCAGGCTGCGATGGAGGCGGCGGACGAGATCGGGCTGGCGGTGATTGCCACGACATTTTCGCTGATTGCCGTTTTCCTGCCCACAGCCTTCATGAGCGGCGTCGTCGGTAAATTCTTTGTCCAGTTCGGCTGGACGGCATCCATTGCCGTCTTCTTTTCGCTGGTGGTGGCGCGGGGCTTGACGCCCATGATGGCCGCGTACATCCTTGAACCCATTGCTGAATCCCGGAAAGAGCCGCGATGGCTGATACATTATACGTCCTGGGTGGCATGGTGTCTGCGGCACAGGCTTCGCACAGCCGTGGTGGTGACGGTGCTTTTTTTCGCCTCTTTCGTGCTGGCAGGTCTGCTGCCGACGGGTTTTATGCCGGCGGATGACCTGTCCCAGACCATGATTTCCCTGGAGCTGCCGCCGGGAAGCACTTTCCGGCAGACGCTGTCGATGGCTGAACAGGCGCGCCATGCGATTGAGAAGAACAAATATGTGAAGCTGGTTTATACGGCGGTGGGCGGTGGAAAATCCGGTGGCGATCCCTTTGCGCAGCAAGGGGCCGCCGAGGTTCGCAAGGCAGCCTTGACCATTAATCTGACGCCGCGCAGCCAACGGCGCGGGGTGAAAAAACAGGAAATAGAGGATCAGTTGCGCCGGGCGGTGGAGACGCTGCCGGGAACGCGGGTCAAGATCGGTCTTGGCGGGGAAAAATATGAGCTGGTGCTTGCCAGTGAGAATGGTCAGGCTCTGGATATCCTGGCCGGGAAGGTCGAGGGCCAAATCCGGACTGTTCCCGGTATCGGCAATGTGACGGCCAGCTCCAGCCTGGTGCGTCCCGAACTGATTATCCGCCCGGATTTTGCCCGGGCGGCCAGTCTGGGCGTGACCTCGGCGGCTATTGCCGACACATTGCGTCTTGCCACCGCTGGCGATTACGACCAGGACCTTCCTAAACTGAATCTTGCCCTTCGTCAGGTGCCGGTGCTGGTAAAGCTGCGTTCCGGGATAAGGCAGGATGTCGGGCTCCTCTCACAGCTGAATATTCCCGGTACGCATGGCCCTGTGACGCTTGGCAGTCTCGCCCGATTAAGCCTGGCCAGCGGTCCGTCAGAAATTGACCGGTATGACCGTCTGCGCAATGTGAACTTTGAAATTGAGCTGAACGGCAGGGAGATGGGGATTGTTAAGGACCAGGTACTGGCTCTGCCGGCGCTTGCAAACCTGCCGCCCGGTGTCAGTCTGGCTCCGGTGGGCGATGCAGAGGCCATGAACGAACTCTTTTCCGGCTTTGGTCTGGCCATGGCCACCGGTGTTCTGTGCATTTACATCGTCCTGATCCTGCTCTTCAAAGATTTTGTCCAGCCCTTGTCGATTCTTGCCGCGCTGGTTCTTTCCGTTCCCGGCGCCTTCTTCGGCCTTTTCCTGACGAGAACCGCTCTGTCTATGCCGGCCATGATCGGCCTGATTATGCTCATGGGGATCGCGACGAAAAATTCCATCCTTCTGGTTGAATATGCCCTGATGGCCAGGCGGAAGCTTAAGCTCAGCCGCCGTGACGCCCTGATGGACGCCTGTCTCAAGCGAGCCCGTCCCATTGTAATGACAACGATCGCCATGGGCGCCGGCATGCTGCCCGTTGCCCTGGGGCTGGGGAACGATCCAAGTTTCAGGGCTCCTATGGCTCTTGTTGTGATATCCGGTTTGATTACATCCACCTTCCTGAGTCTTCTGGTCATACCGGTCGTCTTTACCTATGTGGATGACGTGCTGCAGTTGCTGAGGCGGAGGGTTGGAAAAAGTAATGCCCCGATGGTGCAGGGGCATTTGGGGCCGGGGAATTCTCCTCCGTTTTCTTGAAATCTCAGGGGAGACTGATAGATAATGCACAGAACATTTGTGAAAATCCTTGGAGCGGCGCTTTCTGTGCTGCTTGCCTCCTGCATGGAGGTTGGACCCTCGTATCAGCAGCCCAATCCCGATATCCCCGCCCGGTGGAGTGACGCATCCGGGACGGTATCCGTGAGCGAAAATTCCGAAATTGCCGCCTGGTGGACGCTTTTCAATGACCCTGTTCTCACCTCCCTGATAACCAGGGCAATTTCATCCAATCAGGAGGTCCGCATTGCCGAGACACGAATTCGCGAGGCCAGGGCTCAGCGGAGGATGATCGGAGCCGACCGTTTTCCCACTGTCGATTCTTCGGCGGCCTACACGCACAGTCAGGTGGGACAGAACGCCCTGATGGGGGAGTTCGGCCAGAGCCTCAGCCAGAACAATGTAAGCCAGGAACTCTATCAATTGGAGGCCAACCAGGATCTCTATCAGGCTGGCTTCGATGCAAAGTGGGAACTCGATTTCTTTGGAGGCAAACGCCGGGCCGCGGAGGAAGCGGATGCAGCCCTGGCTGCAACGGTGGAAGAGAAGAGGGACGTGCTGGTTTCCCTGCTGGCGGAGGTTTCCCGAAATTATCTGGAACTGCGAGGCGCCCAGCAACGGCTTATCGTCGCGAGGGATAACCGGGCGCTGCAGGAAAAGACGATCGACATGCTCCAGGAACGTTTCCGGCTCGGTTTCGGGGGAGAGCTTGCCGTCAAGCAGGCCCAGGCGCAGCTGGCTCTGAGCCTCTCGCAGATACCGCTCCTGGAGGCCGCTACCCAAGAGTCCATAAACCAGCTGGCCCTGCTTCTCGGTCAGAGACCTGATATCCTGGCTCCGGAGCTGTCCGGACAAGGACACCTCCCCGCCGCGCCTCCCCGGATCCCCGTGGGGCTCCCTTCGGAGCTGCTCCGTCAGAGACCCGATATCCGGGGGGCTGAACGGCAGCTGGCTGCTGCCACTGCTGATGTCGGCGTGGCAACGGCGGATCTCTTTCCTCATTTCTCGCTTACGGCTTTCCTGGGATTTGAAAGCCCGAATCTCTCCGATCTGGTCACCTCGGGCAGCCGCCTTTGGTCTGTTGGGCCTGCGGTTAACTGGAATGTTTTTGATGCCGGCAAGGCCCGGGCCGGTGTTGAGGCCAGCGACAGCCGCCGGGACAGGGCGCAGATTGTCTATGAAAAGACTGTGCTCAATGCACTGGTGGAGGTGGAAAATGCGATGGTGGCCCTTTCCCATGAGCAGGAGTCCGGCAAGAACCTGCAGACCTCCGTTGCCGCGGGCAGGCGTGCTCTTGATATTTCCAAGAGCCAATATGAACTGGGGCTGGTAGATTTTGTCACTGTACTGCAGACAGAAATCTCCCTTTTTCAGTCCCAGGATCAGCTCGTGCAGAGTGAGCAGCTGGTCTCACTGGATACGGTGGCCCTGTTCAAGGCCCTTGGCGGCGGCTGGCAGATCGGGGATAAAAAGAGCCTGATCACCGATAAATAAGGGCGAACATCTGCATTTCTGTCTTCCGCAGCTGACTCATCTTCTCACAGAGAACCGTGTCGAATCTTTTTTCCTCTTCCTTGGTCGGCCGCCGGTATCGTTCAGTTTTCTTGCAAGAGGCCGGCCTCCCCGCGATTTGAAAGGATATAACCAGCCAGAAGGGCGAGTCCCATCAATGTTCCGCCTAGCAGGCAGACGCCTCTCCATCCCGCCAGTGTCCAGATGAAGCTTCCTGCCAGGGAACCCAGTGCGCCTCCGGCGAAAAAGGATACGATATAGATTGTGTTGATCCGGCTTCTGGCCTCGGGCATATGTGAAAGGACCCGGGTTTGATTGGCCACGTGGGCTCCCTGAACACCCAGATCGAGAAGGGCAGCCCCTCCTGCAAGGACCACAAGGGAGGAGCCTCCGATTGCCATCACTATCCAGGCCAACAGGATGAGCGCAGTCCCGGCTGCGACGATCCGGTATGCACCAAGCCGGTCTGCCAGTCTGCCGCTCATGCTTGCAGCTATGGCTCCGGCGGCACCTACCAGGCCGAAACATCCGGCTGCCTGTGCACCCAGATGGGAAGGCAGGGATTCCAGGTGAAAGACGAGCGTAGTCCAGAAGACGCTGAAGGAGGCAAAGAGAAGCGCTCCACTCAGGGACGCTTCCTTCAGGACAGGGACCTTTTTGAGAAATCCCGGCAGAGAGGCGAGTAATTCGGAATAGTTCAAAACATTGACCGGGCGGCTTACAGGCATCAGCAGCCGGATCAATGCCGCCAGCAGGATCATTGATAGAGCCGCGCAGAAATACGCTGCCCGCCATCCCAGATGCGCCCCGATAAATCCGCTTACGGTCCGTGCCAGCAATATCCCCAAAAGCAGCCCGCTCATGACTGTCCCGACGTTCCTGCCTCTTTCCGCAGATCCGGAAAGTGTTGCGATGAAAGGAACGATGATTTGAGGAACCACAGACAGCAGCCCGATAATGAAGTTCATGAGAAGAAAAAGAGGGGCTGAATGGAGCGATCCAGTCAGTGCCAGCGCAGATCCGGCCATGAGGGTCAGGATCACGATGAGCCGTCTTCTTTCCGCCATATCTCCCAGCGGCGTAAGGAAAAGAAGGCCAAAGCCGTAACCCGCCTGAGTCAGGGCCGTTATGCATCCGGCCTGTGACTCCCCCAAATGGAGATCTCGTGCAATTTCAGCCAAAAGGGGCTGACTGTAGTAGATATTGGCGACAATGGCACCGTTGACGGCGGCCATGAAGAGAACGAGGGATCGGGGAACCCCGGCAGATGAAGAATGAGGCATTTGGTGACTATGGACTCCAGTGTTGAGATCTGTAAGGGTTTTTTCCTCGCATCCATAAGAAGGCAGAAATTGCCTGGATGTCTCTGTCTGTTAAAATATATTGTAAAATAAGTTGATTATCGGATCACGCCAGAGGGTCTGTTCCCGCAGTTCCCCTCTCTTATTCTGCAAGGCGACGTAAGAAGATGACACTATAGTCCTCGGGCGGCACTTTTGTAAGGGGGCCGAGTCTTTTTCTGCGCATATCAGGAAGTGTTTTCGATTTAATAGAAGTGCAATTCTCTTAACTCACTGAAATAAATTAGAAAATATACTCATTGAGCGGTGGGGCGCGTCTGGTCGTCAGTGTAGTGTCCCGCCGGAGCGCTCCATTCGCAGGGCAATTTTCCGGATTTATGGAAACTTTCCGGAAATACGAACGATTATTCCGGCTAAGGGAAGGGGCGTTCCTCGCGTAACTAATCAGTATGTTAGGATATGTTAGGAATTTGGGAATTGGCATGAATGTTGTATGCTGATTGCGATGGTGAGGCGATGGGCCTGCGCCGGGAAAGCGTTGGATGGGGGAAGCGGAATCGGCTTCGATGCGCCGGATTACGATTGTATCCCAGATGGATATCGTTGTGAAATTATACGTATATAACGAGTTGTTTTGCAAGGGATATTTATCTTTGAGTTACCCGGAAAACGTAATGCTTACAGGAAAAATTATGAAAAATGGGAGTTTGCTTGATGAAAAGAATTATTGCAATGGTATGTATGATTTTAAGCTTCTCTGTTTTAACCGCCTCGGCTGATACGATTGTTATACCTGTCCAAGTCGCCGGAGCACAGTACGCTGGTGAACATGTCGGACCGGCGGGTGCAAATCTGGACGGAGTTGCAATTGTTGGAGGTATTACCTGTCTGGACTATAATGTGACAACGTATATTCCCAATCCAGGGTTTACAGTCGCAATTGAGACCTTGGATCCGCTCAATCTGACCAATGCCCGGTTCTACTCAGCCGCCGACCCGGACGGCAGTCTTTTGATGTACCAAGAGGCCGCATGGCTCAACACCCAGTTGCATTTGATCGCGGATTCAACAGTAATCGGCGAAATCCAGTTTGCTATCTGGCGCATATTCAACCCAACTGCCTCATCGGGAGCATCTGCCGATAACGTGAATGCCGAGAATGCGTGGATGGCATTGGCCCTGGCAACGGTAACGGACCCTCTTCTCAGTTTCGACTACAGTTCGGTGATTATCTATACACCGGACGGAAAAAATCAGGAGTTCATTTCGGGCGGTGCAGTATTGCTTGGTGCTCCTGCTGGTTCTTCGGTTCCTGAGCCTGCGGCAATGGTCCTGTTCGGATTCGGGCTTGTCGGTGTTGCCTCCCTCCGGAAAAAGAAATGATTGAAGACATGATACTCAGGGATTCATGGGCTCCGGCCGAGTGCTCAATGGCGCTCTGCCGGAGCAGGAGGGTGTTGAGAACCTTGCTGAAAATTTCCCCCGGGGTACTCTTCAGGCCCTCTTCAGTCTGCGAACCCTTGAGGAATTGAAGGGGAGGGCTGCTCAGAGTACGCACAATCCGCAAACTCTCCGGTTGTCACCAACCTGAAGGTTTTCGACGATGCCGTCCTATCTTTTCTTTGGTGATCGTCCGATATCAGGCAGAAAAGCTGCAAGAAGACCGATCAGCGGAAGAAAGGAACACAGATGGTAGACATAGTCAATTCCACGGATATCGGCCAGTTTTCCTAACACGGCTGCGCCGATGCCCGCCATCCCGAAGGCCAGCCCGAAAAAAAGCCCGGAAACCATTCCGATCTTCCCCGGCAGAAGTTCCTGCGCATAAACCAGGATTGCCGGAAAAGCGGAAGCCAGCATGAGGCCAATGATGAACGTCAAAGGTCCTGTCCACTGCACATTGACATAGGGCAGCATCAGCGTGAAGGGAGAAACGCCTAAAATAGAGCCCCATATGACGCGTTTACGACCGATCCGGTCGCCGATTGGCCCTCCCATGATGGTACCCGTGGCCGCGCCGAAGAGAAAGACGAAAAGATGAATCTGGGCGGAAGTGATCGATATGTGGAATTTATTGATCAGATAAAAAGTAAAATAGCTATTCAGGCTGGCCAGATAGAAGAATTTTGAGAATATCAGGGCCAGCAGGATTGTTATGGGCAACGCCACCTTGTGAAAACTGATTTCCGGCTGGTTGATGGCCTGCGACTTTTTTAGGCGGTTATCCCGAAGCTGCCGGGCCTTGTACCACCCGCCTACCTGCCAGAGAACCACAATACCCAGCAGGGCCATCAAGGAAAACCAGGCAATGCTGTGGCGGCCCTGAGGGATGACTATCAAGGCTGCCAGCAGCGGCCCCATAGCCGTGCCTGCATTTCCTCCTACCTGAAAGATGGACTGGGCCAGGCCGTATTGGCCCGCGGATGCCATCCGTGCAACCCGAGAGGATTCAGGATGAAAGATTGAAGACCCCAGACCGACAAGGCCCACCGCAAACAGCAGCAGACCGTACGAGGGAGCTGACGAAAGGGTGAGCAGGCCCAGCAGCGTGCATCCCATGCCTATGGCAAGGGAATACGGCTGCGGGCGATGATCCGTATAGAACCCGACCGCCGGCTGTAAGAGTGATGCGGTAATCTGGTAGGTCAGGGTAATCAGGCCGATCTGGCTGTAGTTCAGAGAAAAGGCGCTTTTTAACTGAGGATAGATTGCTGGGATTAATGACTGCAACATATCGTTTAAAAAATGGCAGAAGCTGATCGCTCCCAGTATCTTCAGTCCGATTTTTTCGGTATTTGCGGACTGCATAGCGTTTATTCCGGCCTTTGCATTCACTGTCGTTCACTTTCCTTTCTCATAATACGTTGTTGAAAAATTCATGGACCTCTCCGGCAAGTGCTGTCAAAATCATGATAGTAAAAAGGATCTGCGGGAAATCGAAACTGTTTCCCGCAGATCTCTTGGGGTGTATTGCAGGTTTTGTTTGTGCAGGATTGAATCAATACTCATCCAGATGATGCCATTCCGCATTTTCGAGCCAGTTTCCCGGCTCAGCTCTTGAGACGAATTCAACAATGTTTTCCATGATCCGGACATGATTCGCTTCTTCAGCGGCCAGCAGGTTCAGAACCGCTTTCGTCTGTCCGTCCTGGGCCTCATCAGATTTCTGCAGGTAGAATTTTTTGCTCATCTCTTCGATATCGAGTGCCTTCCTGAAGGCGTTGACAGCTTCTTTGGAAAGGGCTCCCCATGCCGGTATCTCATCGTTCATCGTGATGAAAATGTTTCTGACATTCTGCAGTATCCGTGAACTTTCCGATGAAGCAACGGTCCTTTGACGCAGGTCTTCTATAAGCTTTCTATGCCGTACTTCCTCGTCAGCCAGGAGTCCGAAGATTTTCTGCAAACCGGCAGAGGAGCTTTTCTGTATCAAATCGCGATAATATTTCTCCCCGTCTTTTTCCATTTGGATTGCAAATTCGTAAATTTCCATCAGTACCCTCCTTGTTTGAATTCGGTTCCGGCATCAATCGTCTTCGTGCGCAGAGTGTGCCCCGCTCCCTCCTTGGATTTTCGGGAACGCAGTTTTGTCGAAGAACTGGAGATCCATTGCCGGAGCGGGTTATACCTTGTCCTCTCATGGAAAAACAATGGTAATTTTATCATCTCCTCCTTCGTTCCTCGATTTGATCTTCAAATCAAGGCTGTTATTTCGAACGCCTATGGCAAGAGTCGATTTTCCCTCGTTGGAATGGGTCATGGCGCGTATTGCCTTGATCGCTTTCTGCCCGATAGCCGGACCCGGAGAGGGCAGTTCGGCCTTTCTATATTCTGCCGTCACCCTGACCTTGCCCTCTTTCGTGGTCGAAATTGAAACCTCTTCCGCATTGCTGTTGATTCCATGCAGAATAGCCAGGGCTATCCATTTCATCCCCGCTTCGTCTTCGTTGGTTTCCTGGAGCATCCTGGACATTTCCTTGAGCGGGTCGGTGGTCGCAAAGCAATCACAGAGTTCTTGCACTTTCAGGTGAATACTGGAAGCATCTTTCATAACCATTCTCCTTAATTAAATTGCCCATTTAAAGGTAAGGAACAAAAGGAAATTACGGGAAGAATCTTTCTGAAAAAGCTTACTGAAAGAATAAACACAATCGGAGTAAACGCAATATTTGACGAAAATCCATTATGTGTTGCGTCAAAAGGCAATAAACAGACTCCCGTGCCCTGGTTCAATGGTTCAAGGATTCGTCTGCAGGGCAGAAATCCAGGAAGTACCCTATCGGGCAGGTTGAAGAACAGGAGAGGCGCATGCGGAATCCTGTCTGTTTTTTTTGTGCAGTCCAGGCTAACGGACAATTATTCGGGGATTTCCTTCCATAATATCGCCGATTCTGGCGGCCTCGGCAATACCTGCTCCATGCAGATCATGCAGGAGACTCTGCGCCTGATCCGCGGGCAGGGAGAGCAGCAGACCGCCTGAGGTCTGGGGATCGTAGAGGAGTTCTTCTTGAAAACGGCTGAGCCTGCAGTCGATATGTAAAGAGAAGCGGGCGACCAGCGCCCTGTTGGCCTTGTTGCTGCCCGTGGTCTGCCCTTTCCTGTACATGTCCAGGGCTCCGGCATAGAAGGGCAGGGCCGAATAGTCGAGTACGGCCTGGACCTTGCTTCCGGCAGCCACTTCCAGCAGATGCCCCAGGATGCCGAATCCGGTAATGTCGGTACAGGCATGCAGGTCATAGGCGAGCGCCAGGGCGATGGCCGTGTTGTTGAGCCGCGCCACGATGGGCAGCACAGAGCGTTCCAGCTCTCTTGAATTAAATACCTTTGCCCTGGCTGCATTGAAAAGGACGCCGGAACCCAGCGGTTTGGTCAAGATCAGGGCATCGCCCGGCCGTGCCCCCGCGTTGGTGATAATCCTGTCGGGATGGACGACGCCATTGACGCAGAGTCCGTATTTCGGCTCATTATCGTCGACGGTATGCCCTCCGGCCAGGCAGGCGCCAGCCTCTATGACCTTGTCGTTGCCGCCCCGCAGGATCTCTCTCAGGATACCCATGTCGAGTTTGGTTGCGGGAAACATCACCAGGTTCAGCGCGGTCAGCGGCCTTCCTCCCATGGAGTAGATGTCGGATATGGAATTGGCGGCGGCAATCTGGCCGAACCAGTAGGGATCATCCACCGGCGGGGTGATGAAATCGACGGTGTTGATCATCGCGACATCGGCGGAGATCCTGTAGACTGCGGCGTCATCGGAGGTCTCGATCCCGACCAGAAGATTGTCGTCATGCTTAAACTGCAGACCGTTCAGTGCGTCCGACAAGTCCGCCGGACCGATTTTGGCTGCTCAGCCGCAGGTTCTGGCAAGACCCATCAGAGTTTTCTTCTGGAACAACTGCATATCCTCACTCCTGAAAGTACATTTTTTACTGCATGAACGGGGACGTGCCGGAGGAGGGATGCTTATGCGGGGAAAACCCGCCCTCAGGGAGCGTTCAGCAACAATAAACAGAATTACCAGTCCGGCAAGGGCCGGATTAGTCCGGTTATGCAGGAATTACAAGTACTATACAGCATCATCCCGAAACCGTCCACAAGAGGCTGAAGTCCTTATCCTTCAGCCCCGGTGAGGGCTGCGATGATTGCGCCGGTGTCGATAATTCTGTCGCAGATGGTGCTCAGGGCGGCGAGAAAGGCCGTCCTGACCTGTCGCGCGCTTACGGTCTCGCCTGCAAACTGCAGGTCCCTGGTCGCAGTGGCGTCATGAATCAGGCTGCAGGAAAAACCCAGATCCTTAGCCGCCCTGGTGGTGGCATCCACGCACATGTGGAGCATCATGCCGGTGATAACCAACTCTGTCGCCTCAAGCCGCCTCAGACTGTCCAGGAGAGGGGTCTGGAGGAAGCTGTCCGGGTAATTTTTAGTAATAACCGTCTCGCCTTCTCTGGGAAACACAAGGTTGTGGATCCGCTGGCCCTCGGTGCCGGGGAGAAAAAAATTCGCCCCCGGCCGGATCATCTCATGGGCGATGTGCAGGACCGGCAGGCCCCTCTCCCGGAAGCGTTCCTGAAGAGCCCGAATGTTCCGGGCTGCCGTCTCGGCATCCGCAAGTTCCATCGTGCCGCCGGGAAAATAGTCGTTTTGAATGTCGATACAAATAAGTGCTGGCAAATTGCGCATATTTTTTCCTCTTTTCAGTTGCGGCAGGCGGAAAAAATTTCCTCTGTGCCGTGTACGGGTCGCCGGTCTGAATGGCTAACTCTGCAGGAGGTCGGTGCTCAGGTACCGCTCCCCGGTGTCCGGCAGGATGGTCACAATGGTGAGCCCTTTATTTTCCGCTCTCTTTGCAAGTTCAAGGGCCGCCCAGGCCGCCGCACCGGAGGATATTCCGCAGAGTATTCCTTCTTTTGAGGCCAGCTCGCGGGCAGTGGTCAGCGCATCCTGATTAGTGACTGCGATAATCTCATCGATAATATCCCGGTTCAGGACCTGCGGCACAAAACCCGCACCGATCCCCTGAATCTTGTGGGAGCCGGGTTTGCCGCCGGACAGGACAGGGGAATCGGCAGGCTCGACGGCAACCGAGCGCAGGCTGGGGTGCCGCATTTTCAGGGCTTCGGAAACGCCGGTGAGGGTGCCGCCGGTGCCGACTCCTGCCACGAAGATATCGATGACTCCGCCTGTTGCCTGCCATATTTCCTCCGCTGTCGTCCGGCGGTGGATCTCAGGGTTGGCGGGATTGGCGAACTGATTGGGCATGAAGCTGTCGGGAGTGGCGCTGACAAGGTTTTCAGCGGCGGCAATCGCCCCCTTCATTCCCGCAGCGGCCGGAGTCAGCACCAGCTCAGCGCCCATGTGCTGCAGGAGCTTTCTGCGTTCGATGCTCATGCTTTCCGGCATGGTCAGGATCAGATGCAGGCCTTTGGCCGCGCAGACAAAGGCCAGGCCGATGCCGGTATTGCCGCTGGTCGGCTCTATGATGGTGGTCTTACCCGTGATGTGGCCGTCCCGTTCACCCGCTTCGATCATGGCCAGGGCGATACGGTCCTTGACGGAGCCCATGGGGTTGCGGGATTCCTGCTTGGCCAGGACTATGGCCTCACCTCCGGCGTTCAGATTGTCGAGGGCCAGAAGCGGTGTCATGCCGATGGTCGCGATGATGGAATTGTTCATAGTGTCTTTCTCCTGTAGTCGAAATGAAAATCGTCTTTTTCAGACTGATATCAGGTGTAAATCAGCTCCGGACGTTTCAGCATCACCTTGAGGCCGGCCTGGACGCTTTCCGTAAGCCAGATATTGCCGCCGATGATTGCGTTGGCGCCGATGACGGTGTCTCCTCCAAGAATGGTGGAATTGGCATAGATGATCACGTTGTCCTCAATGGTCGGATGCCGTTTTATAAAGCGCAATTTTTCTCCGGCGTCACGCGGAAGGGAGAGCGCGCCCAGCGTGACGCCCTGGTAGAGGCGGACATCCTTGCCGATAATGGTGGTCTCGCCGATGACGACGCCGGTTCCATGGTCGATAAAAAATCCCGGCCCGATGGTTGCCCCTGGATGGATGTCGATGCCGGTCAGGCTGTGGGCATGCTCGGTCATGATCCGGGGGATGATCGGCACCTTCAGCAGATAAAGTTCGTGTGCTATCCGGTAGATTGAGATGGCCAGCAGGCCGGGATAACAGAAAATAACCTCGTCAGGGCTCTGCGTCGCCGGGTCTCCGGCCAGCGTGGCCCGGATATCGGTTGCCAGGGTGGCGGTGACCTGCGGCAGGGTCTCGATAAAGGCAAGAGCCAGCCTGTGGCTTCGCTCCTCGCAGTTGGTGCAGGGCTGCAGCATCCGGCGGCAATCGTGCCGGATGGCCATCATGATCTGTTCGGTCAGCTTGTCGTAGAGGTCGGTGGTCTCCTGGCCGATGAAATATTCGAGATTGTTCTGGTGCAGTTTGGCCGCGCTGAAGTAGCCGGGAAAAAGCAGGGAGCGGGTCTGGCGGATGATGTCAATGATAGCGGGATGGGAGGGCAAAGCCACGGGACTGATATGCTCGAAGCAGTCGTTGGAACTCCAGTTGGCAACCAGGTCTTTAATCACCGGGGGGAGTTTTGTGTGCTGATGATTTTTTGTATGGTCCTCGCTGTCGCAGATCTCGGAAATGGTGGTGATGCAGGGTTTTCTGGTTTTCAGTGTGGTCATGGTCGTTCTCGATGGTTGAAGATGGCATAGGGGGAACACAGGATACGTGTTTTTCGTCATCCTGTGTTACTGCAAAGCTCTCGGAGAGTTTTTTTCAATGGCAAAGATCCCGTAGCAGGCCCTGAGATTGGTGCACCAGCGGACGCGATGTCCCTGCCTGTCATGGTGATCGGTGTTGATTGCCGCCTCTCTGACAATCGTGTAGCCGACCTCTCCTGCGAACTGACGGAAATCGTCCAGCGTGATGACCCGGACGTTGGGGGTATCGTACCAGGAGTAGGGCAGTTGTTCATTTTTTGGCGCCACTCCCTTCAGCAGGAGCTGCAGCCGGATAGTATAGTGGCTGAAATTGGGGAAACTGACGATGACCTGCCTGCCGATCCGGGAAAGGGAGCGGAGCAGCGCCGCCGGTTCCAGAACCTGCTGCAGGGTCTGACTCAGGATGACGTAGTCGAAACTGCGGTCGGGATAATCATCGACCTCGGTATTCAGGTCGCCCTGAAGCACGCTCAGGCCTCTGGCGATGCAGGCTGCGGCTTTGCCCGCATCCCGTTCTATTCCGGTTCCCTTCACGCCTTTGTCGGCGGCAAGCCAGGCCAGAAGATCGCCGTTGCCGCAGCCGAGGTCGAGAACCCGGCTTCCTTGGGCGATCCAGGAGGCTATGATCTGGAGGTCATAGCGCATTTTGGCGGATTCAGGCAAGTCCATCGAGAAATCCTCGCACCAGAGTGCTCAGGCGCTCATCGGGGATAAGAAAGGCGTCATGGCCGCAATCGGCCTCAATCTCGCAAAAGCTGACATCCCGGCCCGAGCGCTTCAGGGCCTGGACCAGTTCCCTGGCCTGATAGGTGGGGTAGAGCCAGTCTGATGTGTAGGAAACAACGAGAAATTTTGCCCTGGCGGCGGTCAAATCCTGCAGGAATCGCCCATTTGCCGTCCTCTCCGTCAGATCGAAATAGTCGGCGGCCTTGGTGATGAAGAGGAGCGAATTGGCATCGAAACGCTGCACGAACGCGCTCCCCTGATGGCGCAGGTAGCTTTCTACCTGGAAATCCACATCGAAGCCGAAGGAGAAATCCTGCTTATCCTGGAGACGGCGGCCGAATTTTCGGCGCATGGCCTGATCGGAGAGATAGGTGACATGGCCAATCATCCGGGCTACAGCCAGGCCTGTTTCGGGGCGAGCGCTGCCGTAATAGTTGCCCTCCTTCCAGTTGGGATCGGCCATGATGGCCTGCCTGGCCACTTCGTTGAAGGCGATCGCCAGGGCCGAATGACGCATGGTGGTGGCAATGGGGATGGCCGCACGGACCATGTCCGGATAGCGGACGCACCATTCCAGGACCTGCATGCCGCCCAGAGAGCCGCCGATCACAGCCACAAGCTCTGCTATCCCGAGATGATCCAGCAGGGCCTTCTGCGCCCGGACCATGTCGCCGATGGTGACCATGGGAAAATCGAGACCGTAGGGCCTGCCGGTGGCGGGGTTTTGCGAAGACGGTCCGGTGGTTCCGGCGCAGCCTCCCAGGATATTGGAGCAGATGACGAAAAATGTATCCGTGTCGATGCCCTTGCCGGGGCCGATCATGGAATCCCACCAGCCGGGGCCGGCGCAGCCTGCTTCTCCGGAAAAAAGACAGCACGCATGAGAATCGCCCGTTAAGGCATGGGTCACCAGGATTGCGTTATCTTTTGCAGCAGAGAGCGTGCCAAACGTCTCGTAGGCAATGGTCACCGGGCCGATGCGGGCGCCGTTTCCCAGCACCATCAAAAGCGGCGGCCGGGCAAAGGTAAAGGAGCGCTTTTCACCCTGGGGGATGGGTCCCGGCGTGGTTGCGTTTTCCATGGGGCCTACCTGTTCTTTTTCGATCTGGCCAGGGCCTGGTCGATATCGGCCAGAATGTCATCGATATGTTCGATGCCCACGGACAGGCGGATCATCGAGTCCCCGATTCCCGCGCCTTTCAACTGCTCCGGTGAAAGCTGGGAATGGGTGGTCGAGGCCGGATGAATGGCCAGGGACTTGGCGTCGCCCACATTGGCCAGATGCGAGATCATATTCAGCGCTTCGATAAAGCGGCAGCCTGCCTTGATTCCGCCCTTGACGCCGAAGGCGATCATGCCGCCAAAGCCGTTGTGCAGGTACTTCGCGGCATTTTCATATCCTGGAGAGCCCGCGAGCCCCGGATAATGGACCCAGTCTACCTGGGGATGCTCGTCCAGATAACCGGCGATTGCCTGGGCATTGGTGCAGTGCCGCTCCATCCGCAGGGCAAGGGTTTCAATACCCTGCAGGAAGAACCAGCAGTTGTCCGGGGTGATGCAGGCTCCCAGGTTGCGGAGCGGCACGAGGCGCATCCGCAGTGCGAAGGCGACCGGGTTCATCTGCCCCAGATCATGGGCATAGCGAATGCCGTGGTATGAGGTGTCGGGAGTGTTGTAGAGGCCGAATTTCGGGTCGGTCCAGTCGAAGGTCCCTGCGTCCACGACAATGCCGCCGATGCCGACGCCGTGCCCTCCCATCCATTTCGTCAGGGAGTGGATGACGACATCGGCGCCGTGTTCGATGGGGCGAAGGATGCAGGGCGGGGTGAAGGTGGAGTCCACCAGCATGGGCAGATGATGGTCATGGGCGATGTCGGCCACCGCCTGCAGGTCGATCATGTTCAGCGCCGGGTTGCCCAGGGTCTCGCAGTATACCGCCCTGGTGCGTTTGGTGATGGCGGCCTCGAAATTGGCGGGATCCGCCGGATCCACCAAGCGGACCTTGATTCCCAGTTGCGGCAGAATGGAATCGAACTGGGCGAAGGTTCCGCCGTAGAGGTTGCTTGAGGCGACTACCTCGTCGCCCTGAGAGCAGATGTTGATGATGGAGTAGAAGATGGCCGATGTCCCCGAGGCTAAAGCCAGGGCCGCGGCCCCTCCTTCCAGCATGGCCACCCGTTTTTCCAGGATGTCCTGAGTCGGGTTGCCCATTCTGGTGTAGATATTGCCTTCTTCCTTCAGAGCAAAGAGATCGGCTGCGTGTTTGGTGTTTTTAAACAGGAAGGAACTGGTCCTGTACACCGGTACTGCCCGGGACAGGGTATCCTGATCTACGGTCTGACCCGCATGCAGGGCGAGAGTCTCAAATTTCATGGGGCCTCCTTGTTTTTTACTTCGTGAATGTAATCCCGTATGGAATCACCGTTTGCGGTCCGTGCGTCGGGATCGATGCTCAGTAATTCCTCCCAGGTGGCGATGGCCTTCCCCGGTTGGTGAAGATCTTCCAGGAGCACAACGCCCTTGTTTATCCGTGAAGGCTCATGCCGGGGATCAGAGGCTATTGCCCGGTCAAAGAGTTCGATGGCCTTCTCCGGCTGGCCCGCACCGCGGTACATCATTCCCAGATCAGTGAAGAGGTTGGCGTCACCGGCATGGAGTTCCAGGGAACGGGAATAGGCCTTGATAGCCTTTTCGGGCTGGTTTGTATCATAATAGGCGTTTCCCAGCTGTATCCAGAGTTGGAAATTATCCGGCGTGCCGACGGTCTGCGCCTCAAGGTCGGAGATGGCCGCAGCCTGCTCTTTGGAAATCCCGTTTGTGGCCTGCAGGGAGGAAGTGACAGCGGGAGTCGGGGTCTTATAGATTGCAAATCCGGCTCCTGCCAGAAAGCCGCAGACAAAACTGATGCAAATCGCGACGATGAGCGTATGATTTTTTTTCCCTTGATCAGACATGAACCCTTTCCGTAAAATGGATCAAATCCTTAAAAATACAGAACCTGAATCTTTGGTGAAGCATATTCTTTTTCAATAGAATAGGATGATATCGGAGTATGCGCAATGGTGATCGTTATTTTTATGACCACCCTTATGCTGCCGGATAATGTGAGGCTCCCCTGAAAGGAAGTGTCGTTTCTTTTTGCTCATGACATGCACATTATTGTATTGCAGGAATAATACTGATATCCTTGGAATACGCTTTACGCATGAGCAGGGACCTGACCTGCGGTAAGATTTTCAGGATAGCCCGGAAACGATGTGATTGTTTTCAATGAAGCCGTATATGACTGTATGCGAGCCACAGGAGGAAACGGGATGACAGTTCAGGACAGCACTACGCCGCAGTCTGCCTCGGAAACAGGCCCCAAGGTGTTTTTTCCCACCAGCGCGGACGCCATCAAAGACAACATTATTCATCATCTGATGAGCTTTCAAGGCCGGGATCCGGAACGCTCCGGCGCCACCGATATCTACAAGTCCCTTGCCTACACCCTCAGGGATATCATGGTGGAGAAATGGATTCAGACCCAGAAGACCTTCTATGCCAAGAAAAAAAAGAGGGTCTATTACCTGTCGCTCGAGTTCCTGATCGGCCGGTCTCTGGAAAACAGTCTGATCAATCTGGGCATCTACGATGAGGTCAACAAGGCCATTAATGATCTTGGCTATAATATCGACGAGATCCGGGAACATGAGGAGGATGCCGCTCTGGGCAATGGCGGTCTGGGCCGGCTGGCGGCCTGTTTTATGGATTCTATCGCCACCCTGAAAATTCCCGCCTACGGTTATGGTATCCATTATGAATACGGCCTGTTCTTTCAGCAGCTCATCGACGGATATCAGGTGGAAACCCCGGACAACTGGCTGCGGTACGGGACTCCCTGGGAGTTTGAACGCAGGATGCCGGTCTTTTCCGTCCATTTTTACGGCCGGGTCAGCGGCTACCAGGATGAGAACGGATGCTACCGGGCCAAGTGGATCGAGACGAAGGACGTGATGGCCATCCCCTGCGACATGATGATCCCCGGATACAAGAACAACCACGTGATTAATATGCGCCTCTGGACAGCCAGAGCCTCAAGAGAGCTGGATCTGGGCTTTTTCAGCCGAGGGGATTATATCGGGGCAGTGGAATCCAAAGTCAGCTCCGAGACCATCTCCAAGGTCCTGTATCCTCCGGACCATAATCTTGCAGGCCAGGAACTGCGCCTGAAACAGCAGTATTTTTTCGTGGCGGCCACCTTTCAGGATATCATGCGGCGGTATCGGAAAAATAATGCGGACTTCGATAATTTTTCCGATGCCGTGGCGGTTCAGCTCAACGATACCCATCCCTCCATCGCCATTCCCGAGCTGATGCGCCTGCTCCTGGACAATGAAGGGCTGGGCTGGGAGAAGGCCTGGGATATCTGTACCAAGACCTTTGCCTATACCAATCATACACTGATGCCCGAGGCCCTGGAAAAATGGACAGTGGAGCTGATGGGCAAGGTGCTTCCGCGGCATCTGGAGATCATCTACGAGATCAACCAGCGGTTTCTGGATATGGTGGCCCTGCAGTACCCCGGAGACACCAACAGGCTCAGTGAAATGTCCATTATCGAAGAAGGACCCATCAAAAAGGTGCGCATGGCCAATCTGGCCATTGTAGGCAGCCATTCCGTCAACGGGGTGGCGGAGCTGCATACCCGGCTTCTGAAGGACAGGCTTTTTCCGTATTTTAATGCCTTTTATCCCGGCAAATTCAATTCCAAGACCAACGGAATCACACCCCGGCGCTGGCTGTTGATGGCCAATCGCGAGCTGGCCGAGCTGATCACGCGCTCCATCGGTTCGGACTGGATCACCAATCTTAACCTGCTGCGGGGGCTTGAAAAATTTGCGGATGATCCCGCATTCCGGGCTGCCTGGCAGGAGATCAAGAAAAAGAATAAGGTCCGGCTGGGGCAGTACATTGAACATCATTGCCGGATCAAGGTCAGCGCCGATACGATGTATGATGTCCAGGTCAAGAGAATTCATGAATATAAACGTCAGCTTTTGAATGCGCTGCATGTCATTTATCTCTACCACCGGCTCATCCGGGATCCTTCGCGCAAACTTGCCCCCCGCACGATGATCTTTGCGGGAAAGGCGGCCCCATCCTACTGGAAGGCCAAACTCATCATCAAACTGATCACCTCCGTTGGCGATGTGGTCAATAACGACCCGCGTATCGCCGGCAGGCTGCGGGTGGTCTTCCTGCCCAACTACAACGTCTCCCAGGCCGAGCTGATCATGCCTGCTGCAGATCTGTCCGAACAGATTTCCACTGCCGGAACCGAGGCCTCGGGGACGGGCAATATGAAGTTCGCTCTCAATGGGGCGCTCACCATCGGCACGCTGGACGGGGCCAATATCGAGATTCTGGAGGAGGTCGGCCGGGAAAATATCTTCATCTTCGGGATGACTACCGAAGAGGCGGAATATGAACGGCTCAACGTAAGCCGGACCCCCTGGGAGATCTGCCAGGCCAATCCGGACATCCTGCAGGTGATCGACGCCATTCGAAACGGCGCTTTCAGCCGCGGGAACACCGGTCTCTTTCAGCCCCTGGTCGACTCTCTGCTCGATCCCCATGACCCCTACCTGCTGATGGCGGACCTGCAGTCTTATATTGCCTGCCAGCAGCACGTCAACGACGCCTTTCTGGATAAGGAAAAGTGGACGCGGATGGCGATCCTGAATGTGGCCCGGATGGGAAAATTTTCAACAGATCGCACGATCAGGGAATATGCCAGGGAGATATGGGGCGTCCCCGTCGAATAAGCTCCTGGTTTCGAGGTCTTCTCGATCAGGCAGGGGCGATTTCGTCCCTGCCTTTTTTGATTGGCCGCCAAAACGTAAGAGCGTAGCGGCAATATATATGCTATACAGGCGGTCTCTCAACGACGGCTCCAGGATGTTTTCAGCGGATTGCAGTACGTATGGCACTTCTGAAGGGGGCCGCTGTCATTGCTTTGTGAGGCCAGGGAGCAAGGCTGCGCGAAACGGGAATAAAAAAAGGGTTACAGACCGCGAGGTCCATAACCCTTCCCTTGAAAACTCTGGAGGCGGCGATCAGAGTCGAACTGATGAATAATGGTTTTGCAGACCACTGCCTTGGCCACTTGGCTACGCCGCCGTAGATGCGAATGCATGAGAGCGTTCTTTATACCATACGGAGTCTTTTTGACAAGAGGAAAAGCACAGCATGGTTACAAATCTTAATGCCCTTGTAGGGTTGAATAAAGAAATTTTGAGCGAATTCGAACAGATAATCGGCTATCGTTTTACCGATCTGCGTTTGTTGCAAAAAGCCCTGATCCATTCTTCCTTCGCTTTTGAACAGGCGCAGATCGGTAAGAATAACGAAACACTGGAGTTTTTGGGGGATGCGGTACTCGATCTGGTCGTGGGGCATATCCTGATCAGGCGTTATCCGGAGATGCGCGAGGGTGATCTGACTAAGCTGCGTGCGGCCCTCGTCAACGAGACCCATCTGGCCGCCATGGCGAGGGACATCGACCTGGGCCGGTTCCTGAGTCTGGGCAAGGGCGAGGATGCCTCTCAGGGAAGGAACAAATCCTCCATTCTTTCGTGTGCGTACGAAGCGGTGATCGGTGCAATTTTTGAAGACGGCGGTTATGAAACCGTTGTCGCCTTCATCGAACGGTTTTTTCTGCCAGCGATCGAGGGAAAAAAAGAAGGCTTGCTTATTGCCGACGCCAAAAGCCGTCTGCAGGAAGAACTGCAGGAACAGTTCAACGAGGCGCCTTCTTACCGGCTTGACAGTGAGGAAGGACCATCCCATATGAAAGTGTTTTCGGTCTCTGTGGTCTTTCAAGGTGACGTCCTGGGTAAAGGTACCGCTCGTTCCAAGAAAGAGGCGGAACAGCGGGCGGCCGCAGATGCACTGGCCGGAAGGCGTGCAGGCGATGCCGGCGAAGAATCCTGATCCTTGCAGATCCGAATTTGTATTCTTACAATTCCACTGATGGGACCTTGAAAAATTAGAATTTTCGTTCGAGATCAAGGCATATGAAAAATTTTACCGCAGGTATATACCGGATATTCCGAGGATAAAATTTTGAGCATAACGCCGAGATCGGGCGAAAAGGCAATTTTTCAAGGTGACCTGATGTCAGAATCGTTAAAATCCCTGGTTATTCCTGTGTTCATTCCCCACAGGGGGTGTCCTCATCAGTGTCTCTTCTGCAATCAGAACTCCATTACCGGCCAGACGGCTGCGAGGGGAGATATCGGCGGAGAGATTCAACGGACAATCACGACCTGGCTGAGCCGGTCCCGGAGAAGGCCGGATGCGCAGGTCGCCTTTTATGGCGGCTCCTTTACCTGTCTGGACAGGGAAGAACAGGAGCAGATGCTTACGGCCGTGCAGCCTTTTATCCGGCGAGGCGAGATTCAGCGTATCCGGCTGTCCACCCGGCCTGACTGCATCGAGGCGGATTCTTGTATTTTTTTGCGGGGGATGGGAGTCGGCATTGTCGAACTCGGCGTCCAATCTCTGGATGATAGGGTCCTGTGCCAGTCCCGGCGCGGCCATGCGTCTGAGGATTCCCGCCGGGCGGTGGCCTTGTTGAAAGGGGCTGGCATCGAGGTGGGTATCCAGTTGATGCCGGGGCTTCCCGGTGAGGGCAGCCGGTCCTTTTTCAGGGGGGTTCTGGAGGTGGTCGAGCTGGCACCGGCCTTTGTCCGTCTCTATCCGGCGCTGGTCGTCAACCATTCAGGACTTGCGGAAATGTATCGAAAAGGCGATTATACGCCGCTGAGCCTGAACCGGGCTATCGCCCTGACCCGCCGGGCCAGGGAAATTTTTGTCCGGGCGGGCATCCGGGTGGTCCGGATCGGCCTGCAGCCTTCAGCCTCGCTGGAGAAGGAGCTGCTGGCCGGGCCCTATCATCCCGCCTTTGGCGAACTGGTTTGCGCCAGGGACTGGTTTCGCAGGATTCGGGGGCTTCTCGCCGCTTGTCCTGCGGATCGCCTTACCGTTCGGATTGCTGAGCGTGACCTGTCGGCCTTTCTTGGGCCGAAACGCATGAATATACAGCGGCTGGCCCATCTGGGTCTGGCTGACCGTTTACAAATAGAAACTGATAAAGCAATGCAACGAGGAACTTTTACATATGTTGTCGGTTAACCATCTCGACGTCCGCTATGGCGAAAAACATCTTTTCAAGGATATCTCCGTGCGTGTCCATGAGGGGAACCGTATCGGTCTGGTGGGAGTCAACGGCGCCGGCAAGTCGACCCTGCTGAAGATCATGGCCGGGGCTGCCGCTACCGACGACGGGGTGGTCAGTCGGGCCAGGAATTTCACCGTCGCCTATCTGCCCCAGGAGTCCAGCGCTCTGGTCAGTAAAAATACCCTCTATGAGGAGGCAGAGACCGCATTCGCGTATCTGTTGGCCCTGCAGGCCGAGGCGGATCGCCTCCATGATTCCCTGGCGGTTGCAGACCCGGACTCCGAGAACTTCGCATCCCTTCTGCAGCGGCAGGGGGAAATCCAGCATGAATTGGACGGCAGCGATATCTATTCCATCCGGGCCAGGATTGAAAAGGTGCTGCAGGGGCTGGGCTTCAGGCAGGAGGATCTGGAGGCGCCGGTGACCTCCTTTTCCGGCGGCTGGGTTATGCGCCTGATGCTGGCCAAGATGCTCCTGGCGGCTCCATCGCTGCTGCTGCTGGATGAGCCCACCAATCATCTGGATCTGGAATCGCTGACATGGGTGGAGGAGTTCCTGCGGTCGTACAAAGGGGCTATGGTCATCATCTCTCATGACCGGACCTTCCTGGACAGGACCACCATGCTGACCTGGGAGATCAGTCTGGGAAGGCTCACCGTCTATAAGGGCAACTATTCCTATTATGTTATTGAAAAGGAAGAACGGCGCGAGATCGAGAAGGCGGCCTTTGATAACCAGCAGCAGAAGATCAAGCAGACAATGCGTTTTGTCGAGAAGTTCAGGGCCAAATCCACCAAGGCCAAGCAGGTGCAGAGCCGGGTCAAGCAGCTGGAAAAGATGGATATTCTTGAGCTTGAGGAGGATGAGCGGCAGATTCGTTTCACCTTCCCGCCAGCGCCGCCGTCAGGGCGGGATGTGCTGCTGGTGGAAGGCCTGGCCAAAAGCTATAAGAAAAAGACGGTCTTTCAGAATGCCGAGCTCACCCTGCAGCGAGGCGACAAGGTCGCTGTAGTCGGCGTCAACGGGGCAGGGAAGACAACTCTGGTCAAGATCATTGCAGGATTGATCGACTGCGATAAAGGGAAGATCGGCTTTGGGGCCAATGTCAGGCTCTCCTATTTCGGTCAGCATCAGGCCCAGGAACTCTCCCCCCAGCTTACGGTCCTTGACACCATGGCCACCACCGGCGCGGAGCTGACCGTCACCCGCACCCGCTCGCTGCTTGGAGCCTTTCTGTTCCGCGGCGAGGAGGTGGAAAAGAAGGTCGCAGTGCTTTCCGGCGGCGAGAAGAGCCGGCTGGCGCTGGCCAAGATGATTGCAACCCCGGCAAACCTGATGATCCTGGACGAGCCCACCAACCATCTGGATATGAGCTCCCAGGAGGTCTTGCAGGAGGCCATGGCCCAGTACGACGGCACCATCCTTGTTGTCTCCCATAACCGGTACTTCCTGGACAGCTTTGTCAATAAAGTCCTGGAGGTAAAAAACGGTTGCATAAGCCTCTACGACGGAAATATCAGCGAATATCTGCGCAAAATGCAATTGATCGCCGATAATGGCCGGATGGCGGGTGAGGCCGACGCCACCCTTGCCGTTGTCACGGCTCCCCGCGAGGAGGTCCCGAAGGAGAAGAGGAAGGACAAGCGGAAGCAGGACGCGGATAAACGGCAGGAGAGAAGCCGCCGGGTCGGGCCTTGGAGTAAGAAACTGGCTGAAGCCGAAAATGAGATTGAAACGCTTGAGAGGGAACGGGAAGATCTGGAACGGCAACTGGCCGATCCCGACCTTTATAAAAACGAGCAGGCCTGGTCCCGGACCAGCAAGGAATATGACGAATGCAAACGGCGTCTTGAACGCTGGTATGAGCGCTGGGAGATTGCCCAGGGGAAGATCGACGAGATCGATTCTCAGATCGCGGCTGAAGGTTGAACCGGCACAGGTGCCGGGAGTGAAGGATATCCTGAGCAGTTCAGGATTAAAACGTTTTGCTGAAACTGTAAACCATCATTCTTGATAGAGACCCAACTGTATGAAAATTCTCAGCGCATTCTTTTTTCTTCTTCTGATTTTTTCAACAAATGATCTGGCCGCGCATTATCTGATAGGCTATATGCCCTCCTGGCAGGGGAGTGTTGAGGATATCCCGTTTGCGAAGTTGACCCACATTAACTACGCCTTCGTCGTTCCCTCGCCTTCGGGCGACGGAACGCTGGATGCTGTGGAAAATCCATCAAAACTGCAGAAGATCGTCGAGCTGGCCCATGCTCATGGTGTCAAGGTCAGTATTTCGGTGGGTGGGTGGAGTGAATTGAAAAACCCCGGATTTGAGATATTATCGGCCTCTGCCGCCAGCCGGGAGGTTTTCGCTGAGAAACTGCTGGAATTTCTTGCTGCCTATAAACTTGATGGGGTTGATATCGACTGGGAGTATCCGGTGGGGGCCGTTCAATCGCGAAATTATGAGATGATGATGCGCCTCCTGGCCAATAAACTGCACGCCAAGGGGAAAATCCTGTCTGCTGCCGTGGCGGATGGCGAGGAAAATGGCGGAGGAATACCAACGGAACTTTTTGATTATATAGATATTGTTAATATCATGGCCTACGATGGCGAAGAAGAAGGAGCCCATTCCTCGTATTCACTTGCTGAAAGCGCTCTCGACTACTGGCTGGATAGAGGTTTGCCCCAATCCAAGGCTGTACTGGGCGTACCCTTTTATGCGCGTCCCAGTATGAAAACCTATAAGGAATTGCTGAGCAAAGGGGCCGACCCCCATGCCGATGTGTTTAAAAGCGATAACTATAACGGCATGGATACAATTGCCCGGAAGGCCGAGTTAGCTGTCGACCGTGGAAATGGCATTATGATATGGGAACTCTCAGGGGATGTACAGGGGCCCTTCTCTCTGGTATCCGTGATAGCCCGGGAAATCGGCAAACCGTAAGCGCTCCTTGCTTCTTTTTAATGAGGAATCAGGCAGTTTTTTTGTCCCTTACTTCCCAGGCTTGAAGGAAATATTGGCAGCCAGAGCCTCTTCCAATTGCCGGAAGCGGCCGTAAAAAAAATGGTCGGCATCGTCTATTATTATCAAGGATGCTGAAGGGTTCCAGCTTGGAATATACCGCCTGATCAGATCTGGCGGGGCGTATTCGTCCTCGCTGCCTGTCAGGACGGTTTGGAGCAGAGGCTGTTGCGGAACCTGTGCGTAGTCGAGTAAGGCAACCGGCGGCGCCACCATGACCAGGGCGGAAACTTCAGGCGGCAGTGACGCAACCTGGGCATTGACCCAGGAGCCGAAGGAATATCCGGCCAGATGGATGTGTTGTATGCCCGAATCCCTGAGCAGTTCTATGGCTGCCAGGACGTCTTGCCGCTCTGCTCGTCCCTCATCGTGCTTTCCCTCGCTTTCCCCGACCCCTCTGAAGTTGAAGCGCAACGTCGTGATCCCTTTATTTGCATAGCTCATAGCTATGGATTCGACCACCGGGCTTGACAGGTCTCCACCATAGAGAGGGTGGGGATGGGTGATGACAGCCCCCAGGGTCCGGGAGAGGGGATTTATCTGTCCTTCAAGCTTTAATGTGCCGGAATTAAATGTTATTCTGCTTTCCATCGGTGTATCCTGCGAATTGTTGGACCCAGGGCACGGCGTCGATTTCCCTCCCGAGCTTTCGGGCAGGTGCGGGGCGTTCTTTTACTATGATTGTTCAAAGGTTCGAGAGCAAGAGAAATATACGCGTGCAGTTAAAGACGAAAAACTACCAAAAGTGTACCGAGTCCCGGATTCATTTCGTCGCCTGGCGGTTTTCTGCGGTGAAGGTCTTGATGATACCGTCTCTGACTCTTCATACGCCAACAAAAGTACGTGGGGAAAAATTGTCGGCACGTGGTACAGGGTGGTATTGTTTTGCTGCATTTTACGGGTATTATGCAGAGGTTGGAGAGCATCGGCTGCGAGGGCGGGTTGATACCAGGAATGATGGACTCGTTATGAAGGAAACTCATGGAGAAGAGCATGCAGGAAATAGATTCGTTTATTGAACAATGGGTGGAGGGTCCGGAGCAGAATAGAAAGGCCTTTGCCGAGTTGCAGAAACATCTGGCTTCCATGGCCGGAGTTATTCTCAGCTTTCATCCCCGTCCGGGCTTGACCTACTCGCTTCGCGCCAGCCTTGAAGGCGGGAAGGACAGGCCTCTTTTTGTCATGGTGGACGTGATAGAGGATGATCCTCGCTGGTTATCGGTCTGTTTCTACAGCGATATGATCAGTGACCCGGAAGAGAAGGGAGATTTTGTTCCAGGCGGTCTTCTGGGCCAGGATGCACGGTGCTTTGATATTAACCAGTATGGCGAAGGCGCGCTCGCCTATATCAAAAACCGGATGGCCGAGGCCTGCGCGGCGGCTCGGTAGATTCCGGTCCTGCCGGGATGTTCAGCATGAGCTTCGGGTAAACAGGCAAGAGAGGGGTTTTGCTGTTTATCGGGAAAGAAAGGGATGATGTTGTGACAGGGTGGGACGGAGTCAGACAAATCAGCCCCGCGGTGGAACAGCATAATGCACCCGCCGCGGGGCCTTTGTGAGCGATGCGAAAATTTACTATTCAATATCGATACAGTCAGCGGGACAAGAGGCCTGGGCCTCCTCTGCGCAGTCGGCGTTATCATCAAAATCTGCCAGCACATAAGCCTTTTCTTCATCATCTTCGAAACCGAAGACGTCAGGACATATTTCGACACAACTTTGACATCCTATACATTCATCTGTATCGATTGTGATTTTCTTGGCCATTGGTGTTCTCCTTTGCTTGTTAGAGTAAACTGCAGAAACGGTTATGCAAAACGATGCGATAACAATACTACCTGTCACAGGGAAGAACAAGGGAAGCATGCAGCTTTTTTATTCTCCTGCGTAATATTGGGTCTAACCCTGGCAACTCCTGCAATGAGCATAGGAACATCGGGGGCGCTTGTCCAGGAAAAATAACAGAATGATATCATCTCTCTATAAAAAGCCTGAAAATCATTGCGGCGCCGAGGGGATTGCCGTCCGGTGGAGAGACAACCGGCTTTCAGGATCGGGCTTCTTCTCTTGAGGTCACCTTGAGATGTTTTGACATCACACCGGAGATTTTATATCCATTAATTGACTCCGTCTTCAATACCATGTTTAATAATAATAAGCACACTACAACTTCACTGATCCCTGCTATAAGACAGATGAAGGATGCCATGCGGGTACCACTGGATACAATCAGCGAAAGGCCTATCCAACCACATACGCCTGACAGTGCAGTCGGCAAAATTCAGTTATGCTTATGACGACCCAACCAACGTACGAGGAAATGCTGCAAAAAATCCAAACATTGGAGCATGAAGTCGCTGCGCTTACGGAGAATCGGGAGAAACTGAAGGTTATTTCCCAGAACTTCTACGATTGGGATTACTGGATTACCCCTGAACAGACTATCAATTTTATTTCTCCTTCTTGTGAGCGTATAACCGGATATCGTGCAGAAGAATTCGAGGCTGATCCTTCCTTGCTTATTTCCATAACCCATGAACAGGAAAAGCTGAAAATCGCCCGTCATCTTGCCGAAGAATTTTCCGCGACGAGGACATGTCATCTGGAATTTTGTATAATACGGCGGGATGGGAAAGAGCGGGTTATTTCGCATTACTGCAAGCCGGTATATAGCGAAGATGGTAATTTTCTCGGCAGGTACGTGAGCAACCGGGACATTACGGAGAGAACGGGAATCAAGAAGAGTCTTGAGGCCCATATAGAAAAACTGGAGCAGAGAAACAAGGATCTGCAGGCCTTCGGGTATATGGCCTCCCACGATCTCAGAGAATCTATTTTTCTCATTCAGGCCTTCAGTAAGAGATTACGGGGCAAATTTTTTCAGGATACTGACTCCAAAGGCAGTATGTATCTGCAGCAGATCGAAAAGGCCTCCCAGCACATGCAGATGCTGCTGGACAGCATGTTGAGCTATTCCCGGATCGTCATGCAGCCCAAAGCCATGACTCCCATCGATCTGAACGATATTGCCAAGGCGGTTATTCTGGACATGGAATTTTTCCTGCGCAAAGAGGATGCGGTCGTCACTCTGAATAGCCTGCCGTCTGTTTTTGCCGATTACGGACAGATGTATCAATTGCTGAAAAATCTTGTCAGCAATGCCCTGAAATTTCATAAACCGGGCGAAGTACCGACAATAAACATCTATAGCCGTCAACATGACTCCGGATCCCAGAACGGCCAGTGGGAGGTTATCGTTGAGGATCGCGGCATTGGCTTTGACGAAAAGGAATCGGCAAAGATCTTTAATCTCTTCGAGCGTCTCCACTCAAAGGATAGTTTCGAAGGAACGGGGATCGGTCTTTCCATTTGCAAGCGGATCGCCGAACGTCACGGAGGCGAGATCGTGGCTACCAGCATTCCAGGGCAGGGTTCCAAATTCATTATCCGCTTTCCGGAAGGAAAATCGTTTGACAGCAAGGATTGCTCCAGCCGCGAACCGTAAGTCTCCATCATGATAGCCGGGCAATCTCTGCAAAGGCCCGTGATTATCCCCTGCCGTTTCTTCTCATCCAATCAGAACGCCGTCTTTCAGCGTCAGGAGTGCATCCATCCGATGGGCCAGATCCATATTGTGGGTGACCATCAGGGCCGTCAGCGACCGCTCCCTGCAGAGCCTGTGCAACAGGTCGAAGACCAGATTTCCGGCCCGGCTGTCCAGATTGCCAGTGGGTTCATCGGCCAGCAACAGGGCTGGCTGCATGACCAGCGCCCTGGCCAGAGCAGTCCGCTGCTGTTCGCCGCCGGAGAGTTCGTGAACCCGATGGCTGTGGCGGTGATCGACTTCAACCATCTGCAGGAGTTCCATGGCAGGCGCCTCCATCTCTTTCCTGCTTTTTCCAGCTATCAGGCCTGGCATCATCACATTCTCAAGGGCGGAAAATTCGGGAAGCAGATGGTGAAACTGAAAGATGAAGCCCAGCGAGCGGTTGCGGAAGTGCGCCTGCGCTGTGTCGTTCTTCCTGCTGAGATCCTGTCCCTTGAAGAACAGGCGGCCCGATGTCGGTCCTTCGAGGGTGCCCAGGATCTTCAGCAGTGTGGACTTGCCTGATCCCGATGCGCCGACGATGGCTGTCATCACCCCGGCCTCTACCGCAAGATCGATCCCTTTGAGGATTTTGATGGACTTGGCGCCTTCCTGGAAGGTCTTGGTGATTGCCTGCGCTTCGAAGAGTGCCATCAGGACAGGACCTCTGCCGGTTTGACTTTGGATGCCTTCCAGGAAGGATAAAGGGTTGCCGTGAGAGTGATAAGGATAGCGCTGATGGCAACAATGACGACATCGGCGGGCAACACCTTTATGGGCAAGGTCGTCATCGGATAGACATGCGACGGCAACTCAATAAACTTATACCGGGCCAGCAGGCTGCATAGCGAAAGTCCGCCAAGTGTTCCTAAGAACGTGCCGGACAGGGCGATGACCAGGCCCTGGAAGAAGAATATCTTCATGATGGAGGAGGAGGTCGCCCCCATGGATTTCAGGATGGCGATATCACGCCCTTTTTCCATAACTACCATGATGAGCGCGCTGATGATGTTCAGGGCCGCCACCAGAATGATCAGGGCCAGACAGATGGAGATGCCGATTTTTTCCAGCTTGAAGGCGGTGAAGATATTGCGGTTCATGGTCATCCAGTCCTTGGCAATATAGCCGGGACCGGTTTTTCCGACAATCCCTTTGGCGATCTGATCGGCCCGGTTCAGGTCATCCCGGCCCACCGCGACCTCGATGCCGTCGACCACATTCCCAATCTCAAGAAAACTCTGCGCCTCCGCCAGGGTCATATAGGCCGAGGCCGAGTCGATCTCATACATCCCGGTTTCGAATATCCCCGCAACCACGCAGGTCTTGATCCGGGGGATGACACCCATGGGGGTAAGCGGTCCGGAAGGCGAGATCAGACGAACCTTGCTCCCCATCTGGACCCGCAGGTTTTCCGCCAGATTTTTCCCCAGAACGATCTTTGGGATCGCAAGCCCTGTATCGGAAGTAAGATCGGAGAGGCTGCCTTTGATCATCTTTTCCGACAAGTTGACGACTTTTTCGGCGGTGGCCGGGTCTATGCCCCGAAGGATTATGCCGTTGCCGCCTGAGGCGCTGTTGAGAAAAGTAGGCGCATACAGATACGGAGTCGCCGCCTTGACTCCATCGGCGCTGAGGACCTGATCGCGGACCAGTTCATAGTTGTTCATGGCGCTGCCGACGCGCTGGACGACGATATGCGAATTGAGCCCCAGAATCTGGTCGCGGAATCCGTCGATGAAACCCGACCAGACCGCGAGCACGACAATGAGAGCCATGACCCCCACGGTGATGCCTGCAACCGAAATCAGCGTGATCAACGAGATGAATCCGTGTTTATGTTTAGCCCGCAGGTAGCGGAAACTTATGAACCATTCAAACATATCAGCGCGAACAGGGGCAGACGGTGCCGGGCTTCTTTTTGTCAGGCGTCTGGCCTTTTGCCTCGGGTTTTAAATGCGGAAAGAGGATGACGTCGCGGATGGAGGGCGAGTCGGTCAGCAGCATGACCAGCCGGTCGATGCCGATTCCTTCGCCTGCCGCCGATGGCATGCCGTATTCAAGCGCGCGGACGTAATCTTCATCCAGGACCGGGTGGACCTCCTCATCGTCGCCTCTTTCCTCAATCTGCTTTTGAAACCGTTGCCTCTGGTCTATGGGATCGTTCAACTCACTGAAGGCATTTGCGATTTCCCGTCCGGTAATAAAGAGTTCGAATCTGTCGGTGATCTCGGGATTCTGCTCGTTTTTCCTGGCCAGAGGCGAAACTTCCGTCGGGTAGGAGGTTATGAAGGTCGGATCGATAAGTTTTTCCTCGACCAGCAGTTCGAAAAGCTCGGTTTTTGCCTTTCCCGGCCCCGCCTGCTCTTCCAGCTTGATGCCCTTTGCTTTGGCCAGGGCAATGATCTTGGCGTTGTCAGCCAGGACATCCGGATCGATGCCGCCGACGCTTATCAGGGCCTCATCCATGGTCAGTCGGTTCCAGGGCGGAACCAGATTAACCTTGGCGCCCTGATATTCGATCTCCATAGTGCCGTTGACCTCCTGGCTGAGCCAGGAAATCAACTCTTCGGTCAGGTCCATCAGGTCATGGTAGGTGGCGTAGGCCTGGTAGAACTCAAGCATGGTGAATTCGGGATTGTGCCGGGTCGAGAGCCCCTCGTTTCTGAAATTCCGGTTGATCTCGAAAACCTTTTCAAATCCGCCCACCAGCAGCCTCTTGAGATAGAGTTCCGGTGCGATACGCAGATAAAGGTCCATGTCCAGAGCCTTATGATGGGTCTTGAAGGGCTTGGCTGTGGCCCCTCCAGGCACCGGCTGCATCATGGGGGTTTCCACTTCCATGAAGCCGCGGTTGTTCAGATATTCGCGGGTAAGGCGGATGATTTCCACCCGTTTGCGAAAAGTCTCACGAGCCTCGGGAGTGACGATGAGATCGACATAGCGCTGACGGTAGCGGGTTTCCACATCGGTGAGGCCGTGCCATTTTTCGGGCAGCGGACGCAGTGATTTGGAAATCATGGTCAGCACGTCGGCCTGGACGGAAAGCTCTCCGGTCTGAGTCTTGAAGAGCTTTCCTGTAATTCCGACTATATCTCCTATATCCCATTTTTTGAAGGCGGCATACTGTTCATCACCCACCGCATCCATCTTGACATAGACCTGGATGCGGGCGGAGCTGTCGACAATATGGCAGAAGGCCGCCTTGCCGAACTTGCGCATGGAAAGGATACGCCCGGCGATAGAGTAGGTGAACCGGGTTTCGTCAAAGGCTTCGGGCGCCAGGTGTTTCCCCTTGGGGAGCAGATCCTTGATGGCGTTGGCCGGTTTGAAGGAGTTGCTGTAGAGGTTGACTCCCAGCGCAGCCAGGGCGTCGGCCTTTTCCCGCCGTTGTTGCAGTATTTGAGTATCTTTATTCATAGCTGAAAAATGGTAAACAGGTGCGCCTTGGGTGGAAAACTGTGGCGATGGTGGAAATCCTCTCAGGCGAGCTCAAAAAAAAAGCGGCATCAAGGGCCGCAATCTTCAAATATCCACCTATCGTTTACCGGGAAAGAGCCGTCCTGTCAATTCTTTTCAAGCAGGACAACGGTTTCGATATGGTGGGTCTGGGGGAACATATCGATGGGCTGGATGTGACGGATTGCGAATCCCTGCCCGGCAAGTTCAGCCAGGTCGCGGCAGAGTGTTGCCGGATCGCAGGAGATATAGACCAGCCTGCGCCGGGTGAGCAAGGCCAGTTCCCGTGCGAGCCCCGGAACGCCCTGCCTGGGCGGATCCACGACAACGCAGTCGAAGGTCCGGCCTTCGCGGGCGAGGCCTTTGCAGGCTTCGTGAACGGGGGACTTCTCGAAAATCGTGTTGGTGAGGCCGGCGTCAAGGCTGTTTTTTCTGGCGCTGCGGATAGCCGCCCCCTGGCCTTCGAAGCCTGTGAGCGATTGGGCCCGTACAGCCAGCGGGATGGAAAAATTGCCCATGCCGCAGAAGAGATCGAGCACGGACTCGTCCCGCTCAGGGGTGCAGACCGCAAGGACGTGGCGGATCAGACGCTCATTCTGGCGGAGGTTGACCTGGCAGAATCCTCCGACCTCCCACTGGAGGGTCAGCTCCCTTTCCCCTTCGGCCAGGGGCGGTAGCCGCATCTGCAGGAAATTCGTCTGTTGTTCCCGCCTTGCGCTGAAAGGACCCGTCAGCGGGAAATCATCTCCCTGAAAGAAAACCCGCTCTATAAGAGGGATGGCGCCGGTGAGCTCTTCTGCCTGCCGGATGTCTGCAGGGCGCGGTTTCCCGATGATGTGAAAGAGACAGGCTACAGTGGATGCCTTTGGGTTTAACAGCAGTTCAAGCTCACGGCAGCGGCCGAGAAGGTTTCTGCAAGCGCTGTTGCGCGGAAGTTCCGCCAGGACGCTATTCAGCTCTTGGGCTGCTACCGGGCAGGAATCGACCGGTGTTATCCGGTGGGAGCGGAAGTCCAGAAAGCCGAGCCTGCGCTGGGAATCTACCTGCAGCCGGATCCGCTGCCGGTATCCGAAGGCGGCGGGTGAGGGCAGGATCTCCCGGATCAGGTCCGGCGGCAGTTTCCGGGTTTCCCGAAATTGGCGCTGATAGAGATCCTGGATAACACCGGATTTGATCAGGAGTTGTGTTGCGGCATCGCAATGCTGGAGATCGCAGCCGCCGCATTGTCCGTACCAGGGGCAGGGCGGACTGATCCGGGCCGGGTGCGGTTCTGCAATGGCCATTGCCCTGGCTATGAGATACTGGCGCTTGTCTTCGAGGACGCCGATAGTCACCAACTCGCCCGGCAGCACCTTGGATACCATGACGATCCGTCCGTCGCCGAGTCTGGCCAGACCAAAGCCGCCATTGACAATCTTTTCGATCCTGACTGAACTTTCAGAGTTCTTCAAACCTGTTTTTCTCACGATTTTTTTTGACCTTGTCATGGGAGAACAGGGTGCCGTTCATAGCGATATACACCCCTGGAGGCAGGATCTGAACGGCTGCAAGGGCGCAACCTATATTGAACAGGGCGTCGGAGGTCTTGAAAAGTCCGGGCGTAAGGGAACCGGTCAACACCACGGTCTTGCCGTGGCCGCGGGCAATGTATCCGGCGGTCTGCACCATGGTGTCGGTACCGTGGGTGATCAGTATCCGGTCTTCAGCAGCTCCCAGAATCTCCTGCAGAATGCACTCCCGGTCCTGGCCGGTCAACTCCAGGCTGTCCTTTCGGAGGAGGGAACGGACTGAATAGTCGACTGCAAGATCCAGCTCTTTCAGCACCGTCTCGATATGAGGCGGCCCGACCTCATAGGTGCTCTTTGCATCAAAGTAGACCTTGTCGATGGTCCCTCCGGTGGTGAGGATCAGTATTTTCTTCATGCTTCGCTTACGCTTCCATAATCCATATTTCTTGTCCGGCATCTGTTTCAGCACGGTGATGTTCGGGTTGCAGGTCAGAATCTTCCTACTATATACCCGTGTCCTGTATTGACATCATTATTTTTTTCACTTGCCTTTCCGGGAATCCATACTCATTGTTCTGCCGTATATAAAAAAAGTTGCTGAAAAAAGTTGCCTGGTCCGATAAATGCAGTTAATACATTTTCGATGTGTTTTTGGGGGCCTGACCTGATTGTTCAGGAAGGTCACTTCGGAATGATCCGGTACGGGGGCAGGGGCGATAGTGAGGAAATCTGAAAGGCAGATCACGGTTCTGGTGGTGGATGACGAACAAGTCCACCGTTTTATGCTCTCCTCCATGCTCAAGGAATGGGGATGGCGGAGCGTCGAGGCCGATGACGGCACCACTGCCGTTGACGCGGTGAGCAGGAATACCTATGATGCGGTGCTGATGGATGTCCGCATGGCCAGGATGAACGGTCATGAGGCCTTCCGGAGGATTCACGAGATTCAGCCTGCCCTGCCTGTCATCATCATGACCGCCTATTCGTCAGTGAACGATGCCGTGGAGGCCATCAAGCACGGCGCCCATGACTACCTGACCAAGCCGCTGGATTTTGACCGGCTTCGCCTGACCCTGGGAAGGGCGCTGGAACAGCGCCAGATCAAAGAGAAGATGCGGGAAACCGTAGCTGATGCCCCAGGACTGGAAACCTCCATTATCGGCAATTCTCCGCCCATGACGGAATTGCTGGAGATGATAGGCTATGTCGCTCCCACCGAGGCAACGGTCCTGGTTGCCGGAGAATCAGGGACCGGCAAGGAACTGGTGGCTGAATCCCTGCACAGGAACAGCGCCCGGCGTGACGGCCCCTTTATCAAGGTCAACTGTGCGGCCTTGGCGGAAAACCTGTTGGAATCGGAATTGTTCGGGCATGAGAAAGGCGCTTTCACCGGTGCGGACCGGCGGCGCGAGGGGAAATTCGTGCAGGCGGACGGCGGCACGCTCTTTCTCGACGAGATCGGTGAGACAAGCCAGGCCATGCAGGTCAAACTTCTCAGGGTCCTGCAGGAACAGGAACTGCAGCGTGTCGGCGGTGAGGAGACCTTGAAGGTCGACGTCAGGATCATTGCCGCCACCAACCGGAATCTGGATGAAGAGGTCAAGAAAGGAGGCTTCCGCGAAGATCTCTATTACAGGTTGAACGTGGTGATGCTCACGGTGCCGCCTCTTCGAGAGCGCCAGGAGGATATCCCGCTGCTGACGGCGTATTTTGTAAAGAAATTTTCCGAGAAAAACCGCAGGACTGTGGAATGTGTAACCGCAAGCTGCATGGAGATGCTCCGGCGGTACGAGTGGCCCGGCAACGTGCGGGAGCTGGAAAATGCCATTGAACGCGGCATCATCCTGATGCGCGGCGATCAGCTGACCGAGAAAAGCCTGCCTCTGACGATTCAGAGACAACAGCAGATTGTGATCGATACTGAGCCTGCGGATCGTCCGAATTCTCTGTTTGAAGCTGAGAAAGTAATGATACTGCAGACACTTGCAGAGACAGGTGGCAACAAGAGCGAGGCCGCAAGAAGACTGGGAATTACCAGAAAGACGCTGCAGAACAAGCTGCATAAATATGATGAATCATGACAAAGTAATGACACTCCATCCATCTGTATTGACCTGGTATTCATGCTGTGGTAAGTGGATAGCTCCTCGCTTCGCTGCGAGATATAATGCATAGATCAATTAGATGAGGGAGTTTTTTCGATGAGAACGGATATAGTTCATATGGGTGCCGGCGAATTGACCTACGAGATTCGCAATATCGTCAACGTCGGCATGAAACTGCAAAAACTGGGACTGAAGACCAATTGGGAAAACATCGGGGATCCCATCGCCAAAGGGGAGAAGATTCCCGGCTGGATGAAGGGGATCGTGGCCGAGGCGGTCATGGACGACCAGACCTATGGGTATTGTCCGACCCGTGGCGTTCTTGCCACCAGGGAATTTCTGGCCGAGCAGACCAATAAACGGGGCGGCGCCCAGATCGATGCTGAGGATATTCTCTTTTTTAACGGTCTTGGCGATGCAATCTCCAAGGTCTTCGGCTTTCTGCGCAGAACGGCCAGGGTCATTGTGCCGACGCCCAGCTATACCACCCATTCCTCAGCCGAGGCGGCCCATGCCGGAGACCGTCCTCTGACCTATATCCTGGATCCGAATAATCATTGGTATCCCGATATCGATGATATCGAAAAAAACGTTAAGTATAATCCTGCGGTTGCAGGGATTCTGATCATCAATCCCGATAATCCCACCGGCGCGGTCTATCCCACCGAGGTCCTGGAACAGATTGTGGAGATCGCCCACCGGTATGACCTCTTTCTGATCTGCGACGAGATCTACCATAATATCATCTATAATGGTATGAGCACCTCGCCGCTCTCTGATGTGATCGGGACGGTGCCGGGCATCGCAATGAAGGGGATTTCCAAGGAGATGCCCTGGCCCGGTTCGCGCTGCGGCTGGATGGAGGTCTATAACGGCGATAAGGATCCGATGTTCGCCAAGTACGTTACTTCCATCCTCAATGCCAAGATGGTCGAGGTCTGCTCCACCACCCTGCCGCAGATGGTTCTGCCCAGAGTTCTGCAGCATCCTGAGTATCGTGGATATCTGGCGGAGCGTATTCGCAGGTATGAGCGGTTTTCCAATATCGCCTACGATTGTCTGAAGGATGTGAAAGGGGTTCTGGTCAACAGGCCCAATGGCGCCTTTTATATGAGCGTCTGTTTCGAAGACGGGGCCTTGAATTCCAGACAGACCCTGCCTATCGCCAATCCCGAGATCAGAAAACTTGTTGAGTCTCTTGTCAGCCCGCCGGGAACGGCCTGCGACAAACGTTTCGTCTATTATCTGCTCGGCGCTACCGGCATCTGCGTGGTTCCCCTGACGTCTTTCGCAACAGACCTCAAAGGCTTCCGGATTACCCTGCTTGAACGGGATGAGAAAGAATTTGTCAGGATATTCAAAACAATAGCCGAGACCATCCGGAAGTATATGAAAAGTTAGATTTCAAGTCTAAAGACTTGCTGATGCCCTTGGTTGTCTGTTTTCCACGGACCTGAAACAGACAACCAAGGGCATCAGCGATCATTCTCGTGTTCTCTTTGAGGTTTCCCCTCTCATAATCAGACTCAAAATGATCTTTCATACACAATTTATAGAGTTCATTTGCTTGATTTTGAGCTTTTTGTTGAATAATCCACATTAAACATCTAATTTAAGTGAACTTCTTTTTCAATTCGTTGCCCATTCCGTATTATAGAAAGTTTAATTTTCTTTCCTTTCTGCTCGTTAAGAAGTTCACTAAATGACTTTTGATTTGAAATAACATTATCGTCTACCTTCGTGATAATGTCTCCAGTTAATATGTCAGCTTCAAAAGCAGGCGTATCATTTACTACAATAATGACCGCAACACCTTTATTCGATTGCAACGTCTTTCTTTCTGATTCGTTAAGGTCTCTGTATATCAAACCAAGGTTAAACTTTAACTTTACGAAATAAGCAGCTCCATAATCGGATCTATTAATTGTGACGGGGAGGTATTCCGTTGTACTTCCATAAGTTGTAGTGACTCCTTGCCCGTATACCTTGGCAGTGCCACTGCCTGGTCCATAAATTGTTGCTGTGTTATTTGAGTATGATGTGGTTGCAGTTGGGGTTGTAATTGGCATGTTGGCAGTAACTGAGCCTGTATATTTCGGATCAAATATTAATACCAAGTCGGCCCCAACATCTTTTCCTTGATTTACAGCAGACTGCTCTGACTCAACTTTGCCAGAATTAAACGTTGCAGATCCAATTAATATGTAAGCGCGTTTTGCGTAGGCTGCAAGAATCGATTGAGGGTTTCCTCCTGACTGCGCTCGTTCAATAATCGGGGTAGCAGGTGGAGGTGCAGCTCGTCTGGCCGCAATACTATCTGGATTGTAACCTGAAACGGGTTTATAAAATGTTTTGTATCCGTTTTGGGCACACCCTGAAAGAGATATCAATAGAACAACAATAGCAAATAATCTCATTATTTCTCTCCTGCAAAATTTATAGAAAAGTTCATCCCTTCTGTTGGTAACGATATTATTTGGTACCCTTGGAAATATTTACGTTTTCACATGAAGTTTGGTCTCTTTGATGATCTGATCTGTAAATACGTCAAGCCAATCTGCGGTGAATGCCGGGAGAAGCTTGGTTATACCGTTAGCGACAATGATGACAGTGACCAAGGGGTGGACAAGCTGTATTTTGAAAGGTTTTTATCAAGTCAGCTGGAAAGTCAGAGGGTTATGAGTGCAGCTTAACTATCAAAGGTGATCATTCCCAAAAGAAATGTGGACACAAAGTTCAGCCATTGTTAGAAAACTTTTTGTCTAATGTTAAAAAAACGAACAGTCTGCAGGGTTAGTGCTTATCCAAATAGTCGGCCAACTTTATTACAAATGCCCTCAACTCTTTCAGGCTAATCGTAGCATTCAGTCCATCACGATTACTGAACTCAAAAGAATGGACTTCGCCTATTCTTGGAACTGGCTCCAGCTTGAAGTGTGCTACTGAGTGCCGAAGGTTGATTACGAGGCCACGAATGGTTCCGGGTTGTGGATTGCCTCGTGTGATTCTCACAGATTACGTCTGGGCTCGAGTGATCATCTTTAAGGGAATCATGAAGGGAAAATTCACCCTTATCGTTATTCCAATTTTGATCGAGAGATGTATTTCGTTCCTTTTTTATATTCAATGAATCGAGATAAGATACGGTTTCATTTTTGACAATTGTCTTTAAATATCCAAGGAACTCGTAATTAGTCTTGCCTTTGAAATTATTCAGACCGCCATTGAAGAGTTTAGTGCAGATATTAGACAGGATGTTGTCGGTATCGTCTGAGGTGAGAGTAGGATAGCGTTTATTGTGAGAATTTTTTGTTACAGATACGCATAATTGGAACAGCATGTCCCAACTTGACTTATCTCCCGCAAGGCAGTTTTGAACTAAAGAGAGGATATTGTCATACATAGCGGGAATCGGATTTGCATAGGTTATTTACGCAAACAATTTTCGGCCATTGCCCTTTGCATCTTATGGAGAATATATATTTTCAATATTACCGTTTACCTATAGGTATCGGCAAGAAAAAGGCTCTCTTATGCCAAATTTAAGAATTACATGAAATGCACCGTGAGCATGACCTGACTATGATAGGAAGTCAAAGTATATCTCTATAATTTAGATTGAAAATTTCAACAGGAAGAATGGTTCTTGAATTCTTGTCAGTCGATATAGACCATTCGTGCGGGTATGGTGCAACCTATAACCTAACATCTAAACTTCTTTGGGTGTCACCCTTTTCTCAAAATGCCAGAGGGATTTAGGGGCTCCCCTTGATGTGAATTGTTTGAGGTCGTGCAATTGCCACCAATTGAAGCCAGAAATAGTACTCCTTTCGTTTGAGTGTGACGATCCGGAAGACTTCATGCCGCAGTCCAGTTCTGTCGATTGCGCGTGGCGGTTCAATACCTTCTCGCGTTTCCAATGTCCGCTGAAACGGACGCCAATCTCTTGCCTATTTTTCCTGATGCTGTCTTGACAAGAAAAAAAGGGCTCCTTATTGTTCGCACAAGTTTTGATTATAAAAAAATGATGCATTCATAGGGTGTTGACGGGATAGCAGGCAATCAAGCGCAACTGTATTGCATGAGTGGAGGAAAAGTGAGCAGAGAAAGAAAAAAAGAAGAGAACAAAGAAGCTGCATCCGATGGAGGAGATTCGGCGGCGGCTTCTATCCAGGCCGATGAAGTCCGGCAGGACGGCGAAGCTCAAGAAGAAACCCCGCGCGATTTGGAGAAAGAACTTGCCGAAGCCCTGCAGACCGCTGCGGACAGCAGGGACAGATTGTTGAGGGTCGCAGCGGATTTCGAGAATTTTAAAAAACGCATGGAACGTGAACGCGCCTCGATGATGAAGTATGCCGGTGAGCATATATTGAAAGAGATGCTGCCGGTTGTCGATAATCTTGAGCGTGCGTTGAGCCATGGCCGGGGTGAGGGCGGGGATGCGGAGCAGAGCCTCGCAGCCTTGTATGAAGGGGTTCAGCTGACATTGAAAAGCCTGCAGAGCAGCCTGGATAAATTTGAGGTCAAGCCTATCGAAAGCGTGGGGTTGCCCTTTGACCCGAACCGCCAGGATGCAATGACCATGGAACCCAGCGAGACAGTTCCAGCCAGTCATGTCATCAGTGAGTTTGAAAAGGGATACTATTATAAAGACCGTCTGCTCCGGGCGGCAAAGGTTATAGTTTCTTCGGGAAAAGCAGACGCTTAATGTAAAAAAAATGGCGCGTAAAGAGAGTGGGGAACTCTTGACAAAGCGGGGAAGATGACAACTGTAAAGTGAACTGATTGCCCCGATGGTATGTTTCAACTGAAAGTATAGGGATTCGGAAAAGATATCCGTCCGATTAATTGATATAAGGAGAGCAGTGATATGGGCAAAATTATTGGAATAGATCTTGGTACTACCAACTCATGCGTGGCAATCATGGAGGGAGGCGATCCGAAGGTAATCGCCAACATTGAAGGGAACAGGACGACCCCCTCTGTCGTTGCCTTTACCGACAGCAACGAAAGACTGGTGGGACAGGTTGCAAAACGGCAGGCTGTCACCAATCCTGAACGCACCCTGTATGCAATAAAACGCCTGATCGGCAGGAAGTTCACCGACGCCGAGGTAAAGAAGTCCATCAAGGTCAGCCCGTTCAAGATTGTCGAAGGCGCAAGCGGCAGTGTCTCCGTCGAGGTTTCCGATAAGGTGTATACTCCGGCAGAGATCTCCGCCATGATCCTCGGCAAGATGAAACAGACCGCCGAAGAGTATCTGGGCGAAGAGGTCACCGATGCCGTTGTTACTGTCCCCGCCTATTTTAATGATGCTCAGCGGCAGGCAACCAAGGATGCCGGTAAGATCGCAGGCCTGAACGTTCAAAGAATAATCAACGAGCCCACCGCCGCGTCTCTGGCCTATGGCCTTGATAAGAAAGGTGAGGAAAAGATTGCCGTTTTCGATCTCGGTGGCGGGACGTTCGATGTCTCCATCCTGGAGATCGGGGATGGCGTTTTCGAGGTCAAATCCACCAACGGTGATACCTTTCTCGGCGGCGAGGACTTCGATATGCGCATCGTCAACTGGCTTGCCGATGAGTTCAACCGTTCTCAGGGCATCGACCTGCGCCGGGATAAGATGGCCCTGCAGCGTCTGAAGGAAGAGGCGGAAAAGGCCAAGATGGAACTGTCGACGACCATGGAGACGGATATCAACCTTCCCTTCATCACCGCTGATGCCTCCGGCCCTAAACATCTCAATATAAAATTAAGCCGGGCCAAGATGGAGAGTCTGGTTGACGACCTGATCGAGCGGACGGTAGGACCCTGTCAGACGGCACTGAAAGACGCGGGGCTGAAGCCTTCGGAGATCGACGAGGTGATTCTTGTCGGCGGTATGACCAGGATGCCCAAGGTCCAGGAAAAGGTCCGCAGCATCTTTGGAAAGGAACCCCATAAGGGCGTCAACCCCGACGAGGTCGTTGCCATCGGTGCTGCCATTCAGGGCGGAGTCCTGCAGGGTGACGTCAAAGACGTTCTGCTGCTGGATGTCACCCCCTTGTCTCTGGGAATTGAGACCCTTGGCGGCGTCATGACCAAACTGATTGAAAAAAACACCACGGTTCCAACCAAAAAGAGCCAGGTTTTCTCGACGGCCGCCGATAATCAGCCCGCCGTCTCCATCCATGTTCTCCAGGGAGAGCGGGAGATGGCTTCCGATAACAAGACCATCGGCCGTTTTGAGCTCTCCTCCATTCCTCCTGCGCCCAGAGGCGTGCCGCAGATCGAGGTTGCCTTCGATCTGGATGCCAACGGTATCTTGCACGTTTCTGCCAAGGATCTGGGGACCGGCAAGGAACAGTCCATCAAGATTACAGCCTCGTCCGGTTTGACCGAGGCGGAGATCGAACGGATGACCCGTGATGCTGAGATGCATGCCGAGGAGGATAAAAAACGCCGGGAGCTGGTTGAGACCAGAAATCAGGCCGACGCCCTTGTCCACGCCTCGGAGAAGAGCCTGAAGGATCTGAAGGACAAGGTTGACGCCGAGACCAAAGCCAATGTAGAAAAGGAAATCGCCAATGTCAAAGAGGCTGTGAAAGGCGACGATATTGAGGCGATCAAGGCCGCGGTCGAGGCCTTGACGACGGCCTCCCACAAGCTTGCTGAATTGATGTATGCCCAGGCCTCCAAAGATACCCCTCCGGGCGGCGACCATACCGGCGGTGCAGCGGGCGGTGGCAAGCCCGGCAAGAAGGACGACGACGATGTTGTTGATGCGGATTTCGAAGAGGTGAAATAGCCGCTTCCTCTGGATTCCAGAGGATTCCGGCACAAAAACCGGAAGGGAGTGAGGAAAATGTGTTTCCCCACTCCCTTTTTTTTTGGTTTTACGGTATGGTGCGAAGCCGTTATATTGACATATCCTCAGGATACCGCCATTGCGGCGATGTTTTTCTGCCCTCCTCTTATTTGGGGGATGCGCATGAACAAACAGGACTGCTGCTGTGGTCTTTTGAGCAACCTTTAATTTTGGAAAACGCAACAAAGCACGATGAAAATACTCTCTGGAATACAACCCTCCGGCCAGCTCCATATCGGCAATTATTTTGGCATGATGCAGACTATGATCAGCCATATGGAGAACTCTGAACTCTATGTCTTTATCGTTGATCTCCATGCCTTAACCTCTGTGCACGACCGGGAACGGCTCTCCAGGGGAACCCTTGAGGCCGCAGCCGATTTTCTGGCTCTGGGGCTTGATCCGGATAAGTGCATCTTCTGGGTGCAGTCCGACGTTCCCGAGGTCTGCGAACTGACCTGGATTCTGTCCACCATAGCGCCCATGGGGCTTATCGAGCGCTGTCATTCCTTTAAGGACAAGGTGGCCAAAGGGCTTTCCGCCAGCCACGGGCTTTTCTCTTATCCGGTGCTGATGGCTGCCGATATCCTGCTCTACCAGGCCAATCAGGTGCCGGTCGGGAAAGATCAGAAGCAGCATCTGGAGGTTGCCCGCGATCTGGCCCAGAAGTTCAATGCCGAATTCGGCGAGACCTTCGTCGTGCCGGAACCGGCCATCAGTCAGGAGATGGCTGTGGTCCCCGGCCTTGACGGCCAGAAGATGTCCAAATCCTACGGCAATACCATCCCGATTTTTCTTGAGGGGAATCCGTTGAAAAAACGGGTCATGGCCATCGAAACCGATGCGACCCCGGTGGAGGAGCCGAAAAATCCCGATATCTGTAATCTTTATAATATCTTCAAGCTCTTTGCGTCGCCGGAACGACTGCAGGAGGTCCGGGATCTCTATGTGAACGGAGGGGCTGCCTATGGCTATATCAAACTCGAACTTCTGGATCTTATCAGCGACCGCTTTGCTGCCGCCCGCAAACGGAAAACCGAATTGCTGGCGGATCCCGCCATGTTGAGAGAGATTCTGCAGAAGGGTGCGATCAAGGCCCGGGCTCAGGCCGCGGTTACTCTGGACATGGTCCGCGACCGGGTCGGTTTAAAGTATTAGGGGGTTCCAGGGGGCGAGAGAACTTCTTGCCCTCTATACTCTCCGCCAGGAGTTGCTGCCAGCGTGCTCCCGTCTTAAAGGACAATCCTTCTTGTGAGCCTGTTTCCGGAGAGGAGCATTACCGAACCAAGAGAGAGGAGCAAGACAAGGATCACATAGCCGATCTGCCAGAGCCAGGAATTCGTGAATCGCCCCACGGGACGCAGCAGATCGACAAAGATATGATGGATGGCATAGATCCCCAGGGTGAATCTTCCCAGATCGTGCAGCCTCGCGTTCCTGATGAGCGGGTTATTGGAGAGCGCCGCTCCCGCAATTCCTGTTCCCATGCAATATGTCCCGATCACATAGTCCTGATCGTAGGGATTCTTCCCGTACAGTTTCCAGAGGAAATACACCTCCGTCAGGTGCAGTAAAAGACCGAAGCCAAAGAGCGCCATGCCCTTTGGCAACCAGCCGGAATCAGGCTTTAATCCAGCAAGATGGTAGCCTGAAACAAAAAAGATTGTACTGAAGAAAGGGCCGTTTCGGGTGTCGAAATTGATGTGCAGGCCCCACCGGGTATCGGAATAGCTCTTTGCCAGCAAGCCAATGAGATACAGCACGATTGAGAGCGTTATCAGCGTCTTATGGCGGCCTTTTGCCGCCAGAGGCGCGCTGATTGCCAGGGCGCAGAGGAGGGCTGGCAGGAACCAGAGATGAGATTTTGTCCCCTGCATCATGAGGGCGAGGGGGCTGTTTATCACGTCTTCCACATTCTGCCAGGCAGCATGGAGCACGGCAGGGATGCCGAATTCCGCCATGGCGCTTATATTATAGGGAAGCGCGTAGATGACGGACCAGCAGACAAAAATCAGTACTATCCTTCTGGCCATAGGGACCGATATGGATCGAACGTCCCTCCCGCCCTGTATTCTCCTGCCCCAGAAATACCCCGATACGACAAAAAAGAAGGGCACGGCGAATCGGGCGAGCTGATTGATAACCATCCCCGGATATATCCAGCCCGCGGGACTGTCCGGATACAGGCCGTGAAAGGGTTCGGTGTGAATTGCAATCACAGCGATTATCGCCACTCCTTTCAAAACATCGATGCTTGCAAGCCGATTCAAGGCAGAACCCCTCTTCAACGGGACGATCCCGCAGCCTTTGCGGCAATCAGTCTGCTTATGGCCTTGATGACCTTCTCGACGGGCTTGCGGCGGTAGTCCCAGCGTTTATCTGGCTCGGGAGGCTGGACCACCATGGGCGCATTTGCTTCAAAGAGCAGAATCTGGCCTTGGGCATTCAGGCTGAAATCCACTCCGGCATAGTCGAGGCCAAGGACATCGCGGATGCCTGCCAGCGCCTGCATGGCCTTTTTTCCCAATACCTGAGGCATATCACGAAGAAAGGTCTCTTCTACGGCCCTATGCTCAGGATTGTCGGCCATCTCTGCGGTAACATGGTGGATCTTCCAGTGGCTGGAGATCGCGGCATGCAGGGGATATATCCTGCCGCCGACCAGCATAATCCGGTATTTGCGGATCTTGCCGTCGGGATTGCGGGCGTCCAGAAACTGCATGACGGTTATTTCCCGGCCTGGAAGAGCGGCAAGCGATGCCGTCAGGTCGCGGGCATTTTCCACCCGGAAGAAATTATAGCCATTGTGAAAGCCCGGCGTTCGCAGCAGAAAGGGCGGGACAATGCCTTGATCGGCCAGGCTTTCCAGGGCGCCGGAGCTTGCCAGCATGTCCCGCTGCAGGCAAAGAATCCTGGGGGTAAGGACGTCGGGTATCCGGCCCAGGCGGCGGGCATTGGCAATGCGGCCTGTTGAAAGCACGGCATCGGGATGGTTCAGAACCGGGGCCGGGCTGGTTGACGTCAATTCTTGGGCTGCTTCAAGCCCTGGCCTGCTGAGATCGGCATCGCCGATGGCGTTTATTATAAGCTGATGCGGCGGCAATGGCAGCGTATAAAATTCGGTGAAGAGGACGGTCACGTGATAGAGATGATCGTCGAGAAAGGGGCGCAAGGGGGCATTGCCGCCCATGGCCGATGCCAGAAGGACGACGTGAACAGGCTGTCTGCTGCCATGATAGGGCCAGATAAGGGTTGCCCGGTTCTGAAAACCCAGGCGTCTGTGCTTTTCCGCCGCTTCCTCAGAGCCTTGTTCCTGGAACAGAAAGGATAAGCCCTGATGGGCTTCGTGATGATCGGGATCTGCCCTGAGCGCCTTTTCGTAGTGCTCGCGTGCCAGGACCAATTCCCCACTCTGTCTCAGGGAATTGGCAAGATTCACATGACCCATGGGATCATCGGGATGGTGCGTGACGGCTTGGGTGTAGCAGGTTCGCGCAGCTGTGGTGAAACCGCTGGCATGCAGCAGCGCTCCCAGGTTGTTGAGAGCGCCTGGGTGAGAAGGTGAAAGGGCCAGGAGTTCAAGGTATGCCTGCTTCGCCTCTTCCGTCCGTCCAAGCTCCATGAGCAATTGGGCGCGGTTGAAACGCGGTTCGATGGCATCGGGGGCTGCGCGCAGCCGGTTTTCAACATCCTTTAAGGCTGCTTTGCGGAGAACCCGCGGCGGCCAGTCTTCCGGCCCGGTCTTCGTTTTTTTGGATATTTTCATACCGTCACTCATGAATTGCAACCTGCTGGACCGCCGTCACGGTTGATTTCCGAACGCTCCCCAAACGAAAAAAGCACTTGCCCTTTCCCCGGGCAAGTGCTCAACGTGACGCTGTCGATCAGGTTGCAAAACCGGCAATGCTGATCAGAAGCCGCAACGCTTCCTCAGAAGTCCACCAGTTCAACATCAAAGACCATGGTGGCGTTGGGGGGGATGGGACCGCGGCCGGAGGGACCGTAGCCCAGGCTGGAAGGAATGATCAGCGTCCGCTTTTCTCCCCGTTTCATGGACAGGAAGGCCTCATCCCAGCCTTTGATGACCCGGCCTTCGCCCACGGGAAAATCGATTGGCTGGCCCCGATCATAGGAAGAGTCGAATTTTGTGCCGTCCAGAAGCTTGCCGGTATAGTGGGCCTTGACCATTTTTCCTTTGGCGGGGGTCTCTGTGCCGGTCCCTTCCTGGACAACCACATATTGAAGGCCTGAGGGCGTGGTGATTGCAGTAGGCCATTGCTGCTTGATGAAGCTTGCCTCCTGATCTCTGGCTGCCTTTTCCTTGTCGCGGGTCCGCTCCTCCATGGTTGCAAGAAGCGTGTCGAAGGCCTTCTGGTCGCTCTTGAAGGCTTCAGCCTCAGCGCCGACCCGGATGATAGTAACCGATATGATCTTATCGCCGCCCTTAATGGCATTGACCACGTCCTGGCCGCTCACCACATGGCCGAAGACGGTATGTTTGCCGTCCAGCCAGGGGGTGGGTACATGCGTGATGAAGAACTGGCTGCCGTTGGTATTGGGGCCGGAATTGGCCATGGAGAGGATGCCGGGACCCGTGTGTTTGAGCGTCGGGTCGATCTCATCGGGGAAGGTATAGCCCGGACCGCCGGTGCCGGTTCCCAACGGACAACCGCCCTGAATCATGAAGTCGGGTATGACCCGATGGAAACTCAGGCCGTCATAAAATTTATGCCCCTGGGTGCCCGCGCCGCCGCCCAGATTCTTGGTCCCTTCCGCCAGGCCGATGAAGTTGGCGACAGTCAGCGGAGTCTTTTTAAATTCGAGCATACAGAGAATCTCTCCTTTCTCTGTTGTGAATTTTGCGTATATGCCATCGTGAAGCTTTGGGTCAGCAGCAGCCATTGTTCTTTCTCCAAAAAAGATTGATATGGAAAATGCGATAAAGATAAAAAAGAGAATTCTGTTCATTGCCGTTCCTCATGCAGAAGGTCTATGTCCGGAAAAGGTTTGATTACTCAAGCCTGACTCGCTTGTCAATCAGAAAAGGGCGGGCCGGGGGCGGCGATGGGGCGATTGCTTCATTGTAGAACGTTGATCTCGTTCCATTTTATATTGACGATAGCTGCCTTTACGGGTCTATTGTTGCCGTATGTGAACGAAGCTGTGCATCCTGCGGGGAGCCCGTCAGGAATAAACGGAAACCATTCCTCCAGGAGAGGAAATGCTGTACATCGTCTATCAAATCGTGATCGGCCTGCTGTTCTCTGCTGCCTTTCCCTTTTTGCTGGTGCTGGTCCTGGCAACGGGAAAGCACCGGCAGGGGCTTGGTCAGCGGCTGGGCCTGTATGGACGGATCAGACGGAATCATCGGGATGAGGTCCGGGTCTGGCTGCATGCGGCCTCCGTCGGTGAGGTCCAGGCTGCAAAAGCAATCATTGAAGCCATGCGCAGGCCCTTGCCCCAGGCCGGATTTGTGCTGACCACCATGACCACCCAGGGGAAAAAGGTGGCGGCGGAGCAGCTTCCTCCGGATGTGTGCTGTCTGCTGGCGCCCCTGGATGTCCCCCTGGCCGTGGATCGGGTCCTGGCCGCCATCGATCCCGATATCTATATCTGCCTTGAAACGGAACTCTGGCCTTTGCTCATCCATAAGGCCGCTGTCCGAGGGGTGAAGCTTGTCCTTGTGAACGGGCGGATGTCGGAAAAATCCTTCCGGAACTACCTGAAAATCCGGTGCCTTATTGCAAGCATACTGAGAAAATTCAATCGTATTACTGTCATCAGTGATTCCGACAGGGAGCGTTTTCTCGCCATGGGTGCAGACGAGGCGTCGTTGAGCGTGGAGGGCAATGTGAAGTACGACCTCACCCTGCCCGATGATGCCTGCAGCGTGGAACGGCGCTACAGGTCAATACTGGGCGCTCCCGCTGATCTTGAGATCCTGGTGGCGGGTTCGACGCATACCGGCGAGGAGGAACTGCTTGTCTCCCTGCATGCCACTCTTGCCCGAGAAAGGGAACTCCTGATGATTCTTGCTCCCAGACACCTCGAACGGCTCCCTGCAATCGTTGCGATGCTGCAGGCGCGGGGCCTGGGTTTTCATCGGTTCAGCCGGCTGCAGAAGGGGGAGAGCCGACGGCATTCGCTTGTTCTCCTGGATTCTCTGGGAGAATTGGCAGGCATTTACGCCGTCGGCACCTTTGTCTTCTGCGGCGGCAGTCTGGTTGATAAAGGCGGACACAATATGATGGAGGCCGCCCTGTGGGGAAAGCCGGTCTTGTATGGTCCCAGCATCGATGATTTCAGGGATGCCGCCGAGATGCTTGAATCGGCTCAGGCGGGATTCAAGGTCAAAACGGCTGAAGCCCTTGAAGCGAAGATCAGGCTCTTCAGAAATACGCCTGATGAGTACGGCAAGGCCTGTCGCAGGGCGGAAGAGACTGCCAGGATGCAGCAGGGCAATGCGCGGCGCCAGGCCGAGATCATTCTGCAGTGCCTGGAGAAGGGCTGAGCCCGGCCGTCAGCCTTTTCTACCGTGAGAAGATGCCTTTCCAGCTGCCTGAGATGAGACGGGTAATGGTCATCAGGATGAAGGGGACGGACAGCCCCGCAGGTGCCGCCAGATAGCGTGGCTGCCAGGCGGGTTCAAACTTTGCCTTGTACTCGTAGAGCCCCTCGAAGTTGTAGAGTTCCTCACCCAGATCGAATATTGCGGTACCGATTTTATGCCACAGAGGTGCCAGCGGGTGCCGCTCAAGCCCTGCCAGCGGCGCGATCCCCAAAGAGAACCATTGATACCCCTCCGCTTTGCTCCAAAGCATCAGTTCGACGAAAAGATATTCCATGATGCCGTTGGGGCTCTCCGGGTTATAGCGCATCAGATCCACGGACAACTCTTCTTTGCCGCCGTTTTTCCAGATATTGGCAAAGGCCATGATCCGGTCCATCTCGTCGTACACCACGGCAATATCCGTGCGGCGGATATAGCTTTCGCTGAAAAATCCCAGGGAAAATCCCTTCTCTTTGGTTTTCTTGCGGGTCAGCCACTGATCTGAAATCCCTCGCAGCACGGCCATGTTTAGGTCCACTTCCGGTCCGGTGAGGATGGCGAAGCGGTAGCCTTTTTTGGTGAATTTATTCCGTGAGGTGCGTTGAGAGGCGTATTTTCCGCCCTGCAGGGAAAATTTTTCCAGATCAACCCGGGCTTCTTCGCCGATTTTTAAGAGCGAAAGCCCCAGGTCGAGATAGTAGGGGAGATATTTATCGCTGACCTGGTAGAATACGGCCTTGGCGTTATAGTGATCGACCTGCTCGCGAAATCGCCAGAGCAGACTGTCGACGGATTGCAGATCGCCGATCGGATCACCCATCACAATCCAGTATCTAGGGGTTACGTCAAACATGAGCAGGGCCTTTCTATCTTCGCTCCAGCTCAGGTATTTATCTCCCAGTAAGGCCAGAAATCCACGGGGATCCGTGGTCTGCGCAATCAGGGCCGCAGCCTCATCCAACTCCTCCGGGCCTGGTTTCAGCAAGGTTCGGGGGCGGGCGACGGTCAAAAGATAATAGAGGCCATAGCCGGTAGTTAAAACCGTTATTAGAAGCAGAGCCCGCAGAAAACGGGGGGCATCGGCTTTGTAGGAAAACTGCCACCAGAGATCGTTGGCATACTGGATATGCTGGAAGGCGAAAAATCCGATCCAGGTCGAACCTGCCAGAACGATGATGATCATGGCAATCCAGGGGGGCGAGAAGGGCATATCGAAAAGGGACGATTTTCTCCGGAAATAGCTCCTGGCCGGCAGCATCAGCATCAGCATGACAATGAGGGCAAGCGCCTCCTGCCAGCCGAAGCCCTTGAGAATTGAAGAAATAATACCCAGTACCAGGAATATAATGCTTCCGTACCAGGCGGCATCAATCCGCAGTCTGATTCCTCTGGCCAGAAACAGGAGCAGAAGGCCCGTAAGACTGCCCAGTAGATGCGAGATCTCAACGACGGACAGGGGAACGAGATCGTAAAGCCAGTCAAGGGTTTCCGATTCCGACGGTATGGCGCCTGAAACAAGGAGGGCGCCTCCGGAAAATAAAAGCAGAATTGAGTAGATTTGAGGGATAGTGTTCGAGAGCAGGCGTCTGAATGCCTTGCTGCCTTCAAGCAGGACCTTGCGTCTGGAAAAGGCCTCGTAGCCAAGTAATCCACCGCCTGCCAGGATGAGGGGCAGGAAGAAATAGACGACTCTGAACAGAAAAAGGGCGCTGATCAGCGAGAGGTGATACTGATGGGTGGAGTGGATTGATGACATCAGCCAGATAAAGGTGCTTTCAAATACGCCTATCCCGCCTGGAACCTGACTGATGATGCCTGAAAATTGCGCCAGAATGAAAATAAGCAGAAAGGACATAAAACTGATGTTGGCACGGCCTGCCATAAACATCCAGAGTACCAGCGCGGCAAGGATGATATCGATCACCGCTGTCAACGTCTGTCCGAGGGTCATGCGTATGGAGGGGATGCGGAGCTCCAGACCCTTGAAAGTCAGCGGTTTTTTCAGGAAAAGAACTGCAAGCCAGTATGCACCCAGACAGACCGCGCACAGGGCCGTCAGTCCGCTGATGGTATGCGGATTCTTCAGGGGATGGATCAGAAATCTGGGCAGGAGGATGCTGCTGCCCAGGCCAAGGGTCAGGATGCCAAGGAAGTAGGTGAGTGTCAGAAAAAGAGAAATCTTGACAATATCCCAGCCGGGTATTCCCCAGGCCGAATAAAAACGGTAACGGACCGAACCACCTGATGCCCACGCCTGTCCGGTGTTGTTGCTGATCGGGTAGCTTATAAGCGAGGCGACCAGAATTTTCGCGAGCGGAATCTGGGTGTGGCCGGTGTAGCGGATAGCCAGAAAATCGTAGCCGGTCAACACCAGATAGTTGGCTGCGGTCAGGGCTATCGCCGCTGCCAGGACGTGCAGGGGAACCTGTCTGATTGAAATGAGAATGTGATCAATATTGTGTGACTTCAGCTCATTATGAACAAGTATGAGCGCCATCCCAAAGAGAAAGAGCGGCAGGAGCGAGGCGAGTTTCTGGAGCGATGTCAGGATGGAGCCGTTTTTCATAGTACTGTTCCGCGAGTAAAAATTATATCATGCCAGAGGAAGCCAGCGATCATTTGCCGTCCGCTAAACCGGCCTGCTTGTATATGTCAATTATGCGCGTCGCCAGATGAGCATAATCCTGATCGAAATGGTGACCGCCAGGCAGTTCTAACAGGTGGGCGCCGGGAGTCGAAAGCGTTGTGCAGGCGGAGTTGGATCTTTCTTCCTGCCCGAAGATGCAGAGGATCTTATTGCCCGGAATGCGGCTGAGTTCGGGCAGTATGGGCAGTCCATTGCTGCTTGTGCTTACCCATCCGGATACGTGTATCTCGAAATCAGCGTTTGTCCCCAAGGACAGGAGGACGAGCATCGGTATGTCCTCCCTGTCTGCTTCCGGGAGCAGATTGTAGACTGCGGGCAGGATGTCGGCGCCAAAAGAGAAACCTGCCAGGATGAATTTTTTTGCCTTCCATGCTGTACGGTAATAGGCCATTATGGCAGAGAGTTCTGCTGCCGTCCGGGCCGGGCTTTTGCCGCTCCAGAAGGCGCGAAGGGCGTCCACTCCGACAACGGGAAAACCAAGGTTTGCCATTTGGCCGGCAACGGCCCGGTCCAGGTCACGCCAGCCGCCGTCTCCGGAATAAAAGAGGGTCACCGTGTCATTGGGAGAAGGGGCGGGAACCTCAACAAGGGGCCAGGCGTTGGCCTGGCTGCTGCCGGACTTTTCTTTGATCCTTGCTATTTCGTTTACCAGCACGCTGTCCATTGGCGTATTGTAGGGTTCGATGGTGGTTTGTGCCCCAGCGATTCCGCGGACAAAGATGCCGGTTACGGGATCCGGCTGATCGGCCCATGCCACCTGCCAGTTTCCTTTGAGCGGCAGAGACGAGGCCCGGAGAACCTGGTCGCCCTGCTGGCCCTGCTCCGTTGCCAGAGGGGGGCAGACCGTAACTCCTGCGGGTAACGTGACCGAGAAACCCACTGACAGGTTATTGGAAGCGCCGCCCGAATTTGTCAGGGCTGCGAGAAGAGGCAGCAGACTGCTGCCCTCGAGACCGGCCAGAATGGATTGCTTGCCCGGGGAGGCCTTGGCCCAGGTTGAAAGAATTGCCAAGGGCTCCATGATCCGGTCAGCGTTCAGGCAGTCTTTGCCTGTGAAGGTGCGCAGAGCGCGATCCGTATCGACAACCGCCACTGCGTCTCCGGCCTGGGCAATGCGGAGGGCCAGTTTGTCAGCCTGATATTTTTTCGTATCGGCATACACCAAAACCAGATCCTGATAGCCAGGCAACGGCCGTGCAAGGCTGATGGCGCCATAGAGGTCACTGGTGACGGCTTCCTCCACAATACGTGCCGGCTGCATCCGCGCGGCGTAACTGACTGCCAGCGCAGCGCTCACCAGGAAGATGCCGATCATGAGGCGGCCGGTGATTTTATTGTTAAATTTCATAACTGTCGCAGAATGTCGGAATAGAGAAAAGTTTAACGGAGTGCGGGTCCGCTCTCAGGTGATGAACCCGGCGGGATTTTTTTTTCAGGGAAAGAAAATAAACCAAGGGCTGCCGGGATAGCGGTACGGCATGATATCCTTTTTGTCCCTTCATGGCTATATCTTTCGAGCATTTCCTTCTCAGCGGGCGATGTCTTTGTTTCTCCCCAAGGAGGCAGACTGTCCTGCGGATTGCAATCAGAGGGCATCTGCCGTCTCCATTCCCTGGGCAATGGCTCGTCTGGCGTCAAGTTCCGCCGCTTTCAGCGCTCCGCCGATGATATGGTAGCGGACACCCAGGGCGTCGAGCTCCCGTGCCGGACCTGATTCGGAAAGCTGGCCTGCGCAGATAACCACATCATCCACCTCCAGAAGCTGTTCCCGTCCGTCATGGTTGATGAGCAATCCCTCTGCGGTTATTGCACGGTACTCTACCCCGCTCAGCATCTTCACGCCGTTTCTCTTCAGCAGGGAGCGATGGATCCAGCCTGTGGTTTTTCCAAGCCCCGCTCCCGGCCGGGTCTGTCTTCGCTGGAGCAGGAAAATCTGTCTGGCGGGAGACTCACTGCACGGTTCTCCCAAACCGCCGCCGCTTCGATATTCCCGGTCGACGCCCCAGTCAGCCATGAATGCTTCCACAGATGCCGGTCCCCGGTTTTTCTGGATCAGATAGGTGGCCACATCAAAGCCAATGCCGCCGGCACCGATGATCGCCACCCTTTTCCCTGCCTGCCTGCTGCCCGACAGGATCTCGCTGTAGAGGGAGACCTTGCCGGTCGAAAGTCCCGGAAGATCGACGGTTCGCGGCTTGACGCCGGTGCTGATGACGATCTCGTCGAAACCGTGCAGGTCGCAGGGACCGGGCCGGGTGTTCAACCGCAGATCAACGCCGTGCAGCTGGAGCTGATACCGGTAATACCTGAGGGTTTCTTCAAACTCCTCCTTGCCGGGGATCTGGCGGGCAAGGAGGAACTGGCCGCCGATGGCGCCGGATTGTTCGAAGAGGGTGACGGCATGTCCTCTGGCTGCGGCGGTGGCGGCACAGGACAGACCGGCCGGACCCGCGCCGATGACCGCCACCTTCTTCTGTCTTGCGGCCCTGGTAAAGGGGAGCAGGGTTTCATGGCAGGCCCTGGGGTTGACCAGGCAGGAGGCCGGCTGCTGTGTGAAAATCTGGTCCAGGCAGGCCTGATTGCAGCCGATGCAGGTGTTGATTTCCCGGACCCGTCCGCTGGCGGCCTTCTCGACCCAGTCCGGGTCGGCCAGAAAGGGCCGGGCCATGCTGACCATGTCGGCGCAGCCCTGTGCCAGGACCGACTCGGCCACATCGGGCATATTGATGCGGTTGGTGGTAACCAGAGGAATTCCCACCTCCCCCATCAGGCGTTTTGTCACCCAGCTGAATCCGGCTCTGGGGACCATGGTGGCAATTGTCGGCACTCTGGCTTCATGCCAGCCGATGCCGGTATTGATGATGGTGGCCCCTGCCTGCTCCACCGCTTTGCCCAGGGCGGCCACCTCATCCCAGGTGCTGCCGTTCTTGACCAGATCAAGCATGGAGAGCCGGTAGATGATGATGAAGTCGCCGCCTGCGGCCTTTCTGACCCCCTTGACTATCTCCAGCGGGAACCTGATCCGGTTTTCAAAAGGGCCGCCCCAGCGGTCGAGCCTGAGATTGGTCTTACTGGCAACAAACTGATTGATGAGATATCCCTCTGATCCCATGATCTCAACCCCGTCATACCCGGATTCGCGGGCCAATTCCGCACAGCGGATAAAATCGCGGATCGTAGCTTTGATGCCTCTCTCGCTCAGTTCTCGGGGCCGGAACCGGTTGATCGGAGCCTTGATGGCGGAGGGAGCCACGCAGAGAGGATGATATCCATAGCGTCCGGCATGGAGAATCTGCATGCATATCCTGCCTCCCTGATCGTGGACCGCCTGGGTTATCAGCCGGTGTTCCTGTACCTGCGAGGAACTTGCAAGCCGAAGCGAAAAGGGCGCCAGCCAGCCCGCCCGGTTGGGCGCCACTCCGCCGGTGACGATCAGCCCCACACCGCTTCGGGCCCGGGCCTCATAGAAGGCTGCCAGGCGGTGGAACCCGTTTTTTTTCTCCTCGATTCCGGTGTGCATGGAACCCATGAGGATACGATTTTTCAGCGTAATAAACCCCAGATCCAAGGGTTGGAGCAAATTAGGATAGATCGAAGGGGAAGCTTGCATTGTCAATTCTCTCCTGTACGTGGTAAGAATGCTGTTACGGTATTTGCAGCAGTTTCACCAATGAGCCAATACCAGAAAACAGACGATGCTTCAAGCCTCAACATCCCTCTTTTGCCGCCTGGTTTTTCAATTTTTGTCGGGGCATGCAGTCCGGGCGCATACTCTTTCCGGGCGGGGAAAGGGCTTGTCGAAAATGGCTCTTTGGCCACGCCCGACAGGGAGAACGGGGTGAAGCGGCAACATCCTTGCACGGAACACGACAGGAAAGGAACCGAAAATGGATATGACAAGATGTCCCTGGTGCGGCAGCGATCCCCTGTACAGGGACTATCATGACCGGGAGTGGGGAGTCCCTGTTTATGATGATGCGCGGCTGTTTGAGATGCTGATCCTCGAAGGAGCCCAGGCGGGATTGAGCTGGCTTACCATCCTGAAGAAGCGGGAAAATTATCGCAGGGCCTTCAATGGCTTCGATGTCCGGTCGGTTGCCGCTTACGGCGAAGAGGATTGCCGCCGTCTCTTGGCCGACTCCGGCATTGTCAGAAACCGTCTCAAAATACAGGCGGCGGTGAAAAATGCCCGAGGCGTGCTGGATATCACGAAGGAGTCCGGCTCCCTGGCGTCCTTCCTGTGGGACTTTGTCGATAACCGGCCACGGCAGAACAGCTTTGAGGCCATGGCGCAGATTCCGGCTCGTTCGCCCGAGTCTGATGCAATGAGCAAGGTTCTGAAAAAACGCGGCTTCAGCTTCTTCGGTTCCACTCTCTGCTATGCCTTTATGCAGTCGGTGGGAATGGTCAACGATCACCTGGTCTCCTGCTGCCGCTATGAAGCGATCAAAAAGATGTCTGCTCTTTCTTGTACAAGCCAATAAAAAAAGAAAGAGAAAAATGTAAATTATTATGAAAATAATAATTGATTCTTTTAACTTACATAAGAATGGAGTATAAATTGAAATGGTTGGGTGGTTTTTTTTAAAAAAAAAGGTTAGATACTGTATAGTATGAGGCTCTTGCTGCAGTAATAGAAAAATTGTATCCAGGTGAGCATTGTGAAACAGATTCTTGTAATTGATGATGACATTATGACCCTTGAGGTTCTCAGGAAGATATTAGAGGCTGAAGGATATCAGGTCATAACTGCATTGGATGGACAGAAAGGGATTGACGCGTATCATTGCGCTTCCATTGATCTGGTCATAACCGATCTGGTCATGCCGGTGAAAGACGGTTTGAGAACGATTATGGAATTAAGGAAAGAGAATCAGCATTTGCCGATAATCGCGATTTCGGCAGGCGGCACAATTGCAAAGGAGCGATACCTTACCGCAGCTCAATATCTGGGTGATATCACCGCAATCCCCAAGCCGCTGAAGAGAAAGCAGATTGTTGACACTGTAAGACAATTGCTGCACCGGGATGAACCACCGCCCGATGTCCTGGAGATATAAACACCCTTTTCCGGTCAGCAGGATGTCCTTTTCACGCTGGCGCCTTCGCTTTGCCTGTTGTCTGGGCTGATTCGGTCTTTCAGCTTCCTTTGCTCCCGGTTTGTGTCGCAGGAGAGGTTGCCTGTTACCGCAAACGTTTCTGTGAAAATCCAAACTCCACAAGCTTTTTAAGATCTGCCCACATGGTCTCGCTTCCCATGATGGCGACAATGATTTCGTCGTTTCCCCTCCTGAATTTCCCGACATAGGTCTGTCTGGCTGCGTCCGTGAAGCCGGTCTTGCCTCCTACGCTGCCGTGTATCTGCCATAAAGCCCGGTTATGGCTGTGCAGGATCTTTCCCTCCGCGGTGCGGACATTGACCTGTCTCATCCGTGCAGCAAACGGCGGGTAGTTCATGGAATAACGAAAAATGGCGGCAAGGTCGCGGGCCGTGGTCCTTTGCCCCGGAGCCGTCAGTCCGGTGGCCGTTTTGCAGAGGGTTCGGGAAGCGCCGCACTGATGGGCGAAACGGGTCATTGTGAGGGCAAACGACTGTTCCGAACCCCCGATCCTTTCAGCCAGGGCTACACTGGCGTCGTTGGCCGAGGCAAGAAGGACTGCATTGATCAGGTCGCCTGCCCTATACCGCCTGTCATCATCCAGGAAGACCTTGGAGGGCTGCTGCTGCGCGGCTTTTGGGCTCACCGGTATCATCTCTTCATTCCGCAGAGTCTTCAGGGCGATCATTCCGGTCAATATCTTGATGGTGCTGGCCGGTTGTCTCGGCGTGTCGGGCGATCTGGCATACAAGGTCTTCCCCGAGGCTGCATCAATGATAATCGCGCTTCTGGCCGACAGCAGTCTGTCGATCCCCGCTTCGCCTGGCGATGCATTGGCCAGGGATTGATGAAGCAGGGGAAGGCCGCAGAAAAGCAGAAGAAAAAAATTGCGGCAGAAAAATCTGATTCCGTTCATGGTAAAGGAAGTTAAGGAAGAGTTTATTTTTTAATATCAGAGACAAAGCTTGAGGTGAGGCTTTATTTCTAGTATGTACCTCCTTTTCTGTCAAGGTATTTTGGCCGTGATGTGGCAGTTACAATATATATATATGTTATCAGGCAGTATTTCCTTTTAATTGACCAACAATACCCTTTTGTGTACAATCGCCACTGTCGATGATTTTACGCGATGTTGTGATTTCCGGTTGGTTCGCTCTCTTTACGGGCGGCTAGAGATGATATTATCGTGAGGAGACGATGGTATGGCAGAGACGGCTGAAGTACGGATGACCTTAAACCGGATCGTTGATGAAAGCTGCTCGAAGTACAGTGATTTTCCTGCAGTCGGCATGGCCATGGAAAAGGCCCTGACCTACAGGGAATTTTACAACCGTATCCTGGCCCTTGCCACACGCCTGCACCGGGAGGGAATCAAAAAGGGCGATCATATCGCCATCCTGGCCGAGAACTCCCAGAACTGGGGGATCGCCTATTTTGCCATTATTCGTCTGGGCGCAGTGGCGGTACCCGTTCTTCCTGACTTTCCCGAGGTGGATGTCCACTACGTGCTCAACGAAATGAAAGTGAAAGCCATTTTCATTACCCAGCGGCAGATTGAGAAGATCTACGAGTTGAAAAACGTTCTGGCCGGTAAAATCATCACCCTGGACGATTATCCGGGGGTTGAGGGTGTGGTCAAGGTTCAGCGGTTTTCCGAATATCTGGCAGGAGCGATAACCGCCATGCTTGAACAAAAGCAGGCCGAGAGTTTTGCCGATGTGGCTGAGGGCGACCTCGCCTCCATCCTGTACACCTCCGGAACCTCCGGGTATTCCAAGGCGGTGATGCTGACCCATAAAAACTTGACTTCCAATGCCTATGCGGCTTCCACTCTGGCTGCGATCAATCCCGGTGACGTCTTTCTCTCGATTTTGCCCATGTCGCATACCTATGAGTTTACCTGCGGGTTCATTCTGCCGCTGATCAACGGGTGCCGGATTGCCTATGCCGGTCAGACTCCGACGCCCGCCATCCTGCAGAAACTCTGCCAGCATGAAAAACCCTTTGCCATCTTTGCTGTGCCGCTTGTCTTTGAAAAGATTTACAAAAAACGGGTCCTGCCGAAAATTGAAAAGAGCTGGGCGCTCTCCCTCTTGTGCCGGACAGAGCTAGGCCGGAGGCTGGTCTTCAGGCGGATCGGCGCCAAGCTCATTGAATTTTTCGGAGGCAACCTGAAACTCATGGGGATCGGCGGGGCTGCGCTGAATCCGGAGGTCGAGAAGTTTCTCCATCTGGCAAAATTTCCCTATCTGGTTGGGTACGGTCTGACGGAAGCATCCCCCTTGCTCTCCGGTGGCCCTTTAAGCGATACCGCCATCGTCTGCGGTTCGGCTGGAAAAATCACCCCCGGAGTGGAAGTCAGGATCGAGAATCCCGATCCAGCCAATGGAATAGGCGAGATTGTCGCGCGAGGACCCAATGTCACCCGGGGGTATTATAACGACCCGGAGAACACGAAAAGCACCATCACCCCTGAGGGATGGCTGCACACGGGTGATCTGGGATTCCTTGACGAACTGGGGAACCTCCATATCCGCGGACGTTCCAAAAACATAATCGTTCTGGCCAACGGGGAAAATGTCTATCCTGAGAGTATTGAAAATAAGATTAACGCCTGCAACTGGGTAGTTGAGTCTTTGGTCATTGAAAATGGCGGGAAACTGGAGGCCTGGGTCTATCCCGATTACGAATTTATTGATGAGCAGACTGCAGATCAACCGAGAACCCGGCGGCATGAATACCTGGCGGAGCAGATGGAGACCATGCGTACGGCAATAAATGGGCAGCTGTCTAAAACATCAAGGATATCAAAGATGTATGAACGAAGAGAGCCGTTTATCAAAACGGCTACGCATAAGATCAAACGCTATCTTTACGACGATCATGCCAAGGTGCTCTAGGTTGTTTCCCCTCCGGACTCCGGCGTGGTGTCGGCGCATCTTTGTTAAGGAGCACCTCCTATGAATATGAAAAGGGTGCTGGCCGATCAGCCCATCCGCTATAAACTTTTTTTCAGTTATTTCGGCGGATTCGTGGTAGCTGTCCTGCTGGGAAGTTTCATTATCTATTCCTTCATGCGGTCCACCATTGAGACCAATATAGAAAACGAGCTGAAGATTTCCACCACCACCATCCTGAATATGGTCCAGACCTCAGCTACGGTGTCGGTAAAAAACTATCTTCGGGCGGTTGTTGAAAAAAATAAGGAAATTGTCGAATACTGCTATCAACAGTATAAGGACGGCCTTATAACCGAAGAAGAGGCCAAATATCGTGCCGCCAGCCTGCTGCAGTCCCAGAAGATCGGCCGCTCCGGCTACATCTACTGCATCGACAGTCAGGGCGTCCTGCAGGTCCATCCCAAGAAGGAACTGGAGGGCGTCAATATCTCCGAATATCATTTTGCTCAGGAGCAGAAGAGCAAAAAAGAAGGATATATTGAATATGAATGGAAAAATCCCGGAGAGCAATTCGAGCGGTCCAAAGCGCTGCATATGACCTATTTCGAGCCATGGGACTGGATCATTTCCGCTTCCTCCTATCGGGATGAGTTCAGCGAACTGGTCAATGTCAACGACTTCCGGGATTCCATTCTGTCCCTTCGTTTCGGGAAGACGGGATACTCCTATGTCATCAATCTTAAAGGCGAGTTGATAATCCATCCGCAACTTGAAGGGAAAAATATTTTAGATGAAGACGATATCGGCAGCAGAAAGTTCATAGCGAAAATGTGCGAAGAGCGAAGCGGCAAGATCTTCTATCCCTGGCAGAATCCGCGTGATCCCAAGCCCAGGGAAAAACTGGTCATCTTTAATTATATCCCTGAACTTGGCTGGATCGTGGCCTCCAGCAGCTATCTGCAGGAATTTTATCAGCCGCTCAATACATTCCGGGAACTGATGCTTTTCGGGGTCTTTCTGTCGTTATTTATCTTCCTGCCCATCACCTTACGTATCAGCACCTCCATTACTAATCCGCTGCAGGAATTGAAGGAGAGATTCGGCGTCGGAGCCACGGGAGATTTTTCGGTGCGCATGGCATGGGAGGCCAAAGATGAGATCGGCAGCATGGCGACCTACTTCAACACCTTCATGGAAAAGCTGGAGGTCTACAGCACCGATCTGCAGAGGGAAATCCAGGAACGCAGGCAGGTGGAAGAGGCCCTGCGAGCCTCTGAAGAGATGTTCTCCAAGGCCTTTCGCTCAAGCCCTAACGGCATTGTCATTGCCGCCCTCAATGATCTGCGTATCATCAATGCCAACGAGAGCCTCCTGGCCATGACGGGGTATTCCAATGAGGAATTGATCAACCGGCGGCTGGCCGATTTCCGTATCCTACCCGACCGGGAAGAAATCCGTATCCTGCAGCAGGATCAGGAGAAAATAGGCAGGCTGCACAGCGTTCCAATTGAATTTGTGACCAAAGAAGGCATTGTGCGGACGGGCATCCTGTCGGCGGAGATTATCGAACTCTGGGGAGAAGCCTGTCTCCTGGCCACCATTGAGGATGTAACCGAAGCCCAACGTCTGGAAAAAGAGATCATGGATATCAGCGAGAAGGAACGTCTGCGTATCGGTGAGGATCTGCATGACGATCTCTGCCCGCATCTGATCGGTATTGAGGTCCTGGGCCAGGTCCTGAAACGGAGGCTTCAGGCTAAGGATGTTGAAGAGGTGGCTCTGGCGGAAAAAATCCAGGGTCTGGTCAGCGATGCCATTCAAAAGACCAGGAGTCTGGCCCGCGGCCTCTGTCCTGTGAATCTGGCCACGCATGGTTTTAAATCCTCAGTCGAGGATCTGGTGGACAATGTCACCAGTGTGTTCGGGGTTTCCTGCCGGTTTGATTGCAACTGTCCGGTATTTTTTCATGATAATGCCGTGGCCACCCAGCTTTACTATATAACCCACGAAGCCGTCCATAACGCGGTGAAGCATGGCCGCGTTAAGAATATTGTGGTCAGCCTGTCCAGAGAGGACGGAAAATATCTGTTGTCGGTCATTGATGACGGCGCTGGCATCAAGACCTCCGCGCAGTCGACCGGAATGGGGCTGCGGATCATGGGCCTGAGGGCGAAGAAGATCGGGGCGGAACTCACCATCGGCAGGAGTGCCACTGGCGGTACTGCCATTGTCGTGAATTTTTTGAAAAAAGATCCTTTCATGGAGCAAGTGGATGCCTGAGATAAACGACCTTACCCGGATATTGCTGGTTGAAGATCATCCCGTCTTTATCGTTGGTCTGAAGGAACTCATCAACCAGGAGGCGGACCTTAAGGTCTGCGGCGAGGCCTCGGATGTCCCCTCGGCCTGGAAACAGATTAAGGCCTTCAGACCTGACATGGTGATCGTCGACATCACCCTGAAGGAGGGGAATGGCATTGATCTGGTCCGCGATATCAACAAATACGATCCCTCTCTGCCTGTCCTGGTGCTGTCAATGCATGAGGAGTCGCTCTATGCGGAGAGGGCCCTTGCTGCAGGCGCCCGCGGATATATCATGAAGCAGGAGACCTCGACCTCCATCGTTCAGGCCGTCCGTTGCGTGCTCGGCGGCGAGATTTATGCGGGCAAGAACCTGATGCGCTCTATTCTCAGCCGTTTCGCCAACCGGCCCGAGACACCTCTCTCTCCGATAGAAAAGCTGACTGATCGCGAGATGGAGGTCCTTGAGGCCATCGGTCAGGGATTGACCACCAAGCAGATTGCCGGCAAACTGCACCTGAGCATCAAAACCATTGGCACCTACCGCGAACGCATCAAGGAAAAACTCGGGCTGCAGAATGCCTTTGAACTGGTCCACCAGGCGGTCCGCTGGATCGAACAGAAGAGCGAAAGCCGGTAAGACGGGGTGGAATGCTCAAGAAGATGCTGACCTGAACCTCTGCTTTGCAGTATTTTCCTGATGACGTTTTGCCTCTTCTCTCAATCCGGGCCTCCCTTGTAGAAAACCGCTTCGCAGCCTGAGCCGCATAAAGGTCTGTCTGGGCCGCATAAGCATCCCTTTGTTTCAGGTGCGAATATCCAGAAACGCTACCCGGTCGTCCGCACCCTGAAACAAGACCCGCAGCCAGCCGTAGCCGCCAGGCGCCTGCTCATGGAAGTAGGGGACACGGAACCAGGCGCGGCTGTCGTGGACGAAGTCATCGAAGAGTCTGGTCATCGTTGCCGATACTCTGGCGCGCGCCTGTCCGTTGGTGTGCTCTTTTAAAAACCCCAGGACTTCTTCGGCGGGCTTCACCAGCACATCGTACTGTGTATCGTCCTTTCTCAGCCCGTTTATTGC